>Ga0079301_1001137_pt1 | contig 12527 bp, 7 predicted proteins | sample Wag4_2014_7_11_3_FD_74797 | JGI IMG/M metagenome (GOLD analysis project Ga0079301, IMG submission 74797) | Fresh water mixed with fracking chemicals microbial communities from Ohio, USA - Utica-2 Time Series FC 2014_7_11 | ecosystem: Engineered > Industrial production > Chemical products > Input...
ATTGACCACACGCCGCGGGTTTGAGGGGCTGTACCTGTGAGATCTGCTCTTCGGTAAACGGTTGAAAGGTTTTGCCCTCGTGACCTTCTTGCCCGCCAGCGTCCCTTGTTGCTTTTGTTGCGCGGACGGTGCTTGCGGCCATGCATGTCGCTTGAAGGTGGTTTTGAGGAATTGCTGGCGTTCGTTTTGAGCTGGGATTCAAGCTCTGCCAATCGCGTCATGAGTAGTTCGACTTGACGTTCAAGCGTCGCAATACGGGCCAATGCTGCATCCCGTTCGGCAATTGCTGAATCACGCTCTAAAATGAGACGTTCAAGACTGACGGAACTGCGATCTGCCATTTTGACAGTAGATCACGTTCGATCATTCTTGTCACACCCTGAACGCGTACCTGTTTTTTACTGTTCACTGCGCGTTGTGTGGAGTGTACCTTTTTGGGATCGTCGCACTGACATAGATGCGCGCTTCCTCAGGTCGGTGCGCTGATGCGTCATTCCGTGACGCATCGGTTCGTGTTTAAAACCGTTGTCGCAACCCCAAAGAAATATCATGCACTGACGTGCTGCCTGATACGAACAGCCAAAGACCGAAACGCCTAGCAACGAATTTCTGAAGGTGCGATGACGTGCAGGCGACCGCGCTCCGCTTATGGGGAGCTGACGAGAACAGCCGCGTTAGTCAAAACATCCCCGTTTCGGCATCAACGCCAGGGGGGGGCAACAACGTGCCGGCGTTCCATTTCGGAACTTCAGACCGAGGCGGGCGGGCACGCGTCGGGCACACACTAACTGGGTTCACTCGCCCTTGTCACACCATCATTTACGCCGCTAGCACCCAAAGCAGCTACAACAAGTCACGCCCCGGTTTGGTGACTATAAAGCGCGAGAGGTGCCCTTGTCATTAACGGTCATCCACCCGACGGCTGCTCCCATAAATGGCGGGCACCAGGTTGGTCAACGCGCCAACGACCGGACCCATGGCGGCGATTAGCAAACCCAGTCCGGCCATGTTCTGCCCGGCCAAGACGCCTTGCACAAAACCAATCAGACCATACGCAGTCAATCCGCCGCCGATGGTCAGTCCCAACGGATGACGCATCCCCTCATTAAAGGTGTTCAATTCGCGATCCGTGTTCAACACGTAACCCGTCTGGTCTGCATACCCAACCGCAGCACCTTTTTTGACGCGGTCGATCGGCAAGCCACGCCCCGTCGCCACATAAGTATCCCCGTTGAGTTTGAAGAACATGTCATCAGCCCCGTTGCTTGGTGCCAAACGCAACGCTTCAAGTTCTTGCGTCTGTGTCAGCTTTTTTACCGTTGCATTAAATGTCTTGCCGTTGACAGTCAAGCGCGACGTCGGATCAGCGCCAGAAGAAGGACGCGACAATGAAGTCTTTCCGTTGTTCGTCATCTGCGGCACACCCTACCTACTTTCGTCACTCATCACCACCAACCTGACAACATCCTTATCCTAAGGAATGGTTACAAAAAGGTTACAAAATGAGTAAAAAAAGATTAAGCTATGGTTAATCTTTGCAAAATTACCCAGAGACCTCGATTGACTTCTTCACGACGGACCGCGTTGAAGACTGCTTCGCGGCGCGGATGCAACGGCCAACCTGAAGGTGTCCGGTGCGGTTGCACTCGCGTGTCTGGTTGCACAAAAAAGGCGCCCAAGTCAGCAGGTGGCAAGTCAAAGGTCTTGCTAAGACTGTCCTAGTTAAAGGAAAGTCCAGTTGCAAGGCTTAAAATTACAGTTTTAAAACCCCAATGGTGGACTCAAACCAGTCCCACGCTGTTGGTTGTAACAATGTGGCGTGTCACTGCTCTGTACTGCCAAAAAGATGCGGATTTACAACACCATTAATACTGGAAGGCAATCCCAATTTGATCACCGTCAGGCCCTACGAAAAGAGCCTGTCACTGGGTAAGTGACAGGCTCGTAAATGTGGTTACCGAATTACTCCTCGGCCGGAACACCGAACGAACGCCCCCGGTAGGTCTGACATGACTGGCACAACGTGTGGGGAATCATGGGCGCGTTGCATGTGTTACAGGTGGTCAGGTTGGGCACATGAATGCTGTTCATCCAGTGTGCGCGACGATGGCCGGTACGCATATTGGTGTGTTTTTTCTTGGGTTGAGGCATCGGAATTCTCCAGAACAATTGTTGAGGTGTTGCGACGGCGCGATCCGTGTCGCCTTGGCACGCCAACCGTGAGGGATAGACGCTTCGGTTTCAGTTGGTGCCGAAACCTTTGAGAGCCGACCAGCGTGGGTCTAAAATGTCTCCTGACTGACCTGACTCAATGGGTGAACAACCACATAAACGCCGACCTGGCAAACTGACAAGAAGGTTCTGCCGGACGAGATCCGTCAAATCCAGTTGACCCGTGGGCGAGACCGCTTCTTCCACTTCAAGCGCCGTCAACGGGCTATCTGTAACATCCAAGGTTTCGTCCAGTTCAAACGCGAAGGCTTGCGTGAAGGTCTCACCACACCGGTCGCACTTGAACGTCAATTCAGTATCGAAGGCACCCGTCACGCGAATCACCCGTGAACTGGCTCGCGTTACCGTGACGTCTCCTTGAACTGCCCGCGTCAAACGCTCGTCCTCGGACTCGAGGCTTAACATTTCACAAAAAGGGTAGACATTTGTATTCCGCTGCGATTGCAAAATACTGGAAACGGCGAGTTGCATTCGAACCCCTGGCTGACAGCTCTCCTGTGACTCCCCACAAAATACCGCACAGCATCAAAAAGTATAAGTTCAGGCCAAGCCAGTGTCAAGAATGGTTTCCAGTCTGGTTACAAGGTTGGCGCATCGGGCATAATGGGGTGCTATTTTAGCTGAGGTGCACGTTTTCCTGATTGCGCGTAGACGTCACACTGATCCCTGGCGTGTGGCCACTTATGAAAAAAATGCTTGCGCGATCCGTGTGGCACACGCTTTGTGGCGGTACGACTCCAGAATGTTTGAAACCCTCAGTCATCATGGCGCGCTTGTCTCACGTCTGGTTGGTGGCATCTGATGCATATGCCTGAGCCAGTCGTCGGAGGCCTTCGTCGGTGGTAATTGATGCTGTGTAACCCAGATCCTGCCGGGCTGCCGTGAGATCAAACCAGTGGGATGTGGTGAGTTCTTGGGCGACAAATCGGGTCAGCGGCGGTTCGCGTTCGATGCCCAGCAGACGGTAGGTGTCTTCGGCGGCTGCGCCTGCCAGGCGTGCCAGCCACGGCGGTATGGTCGGTAGTGTTTGGGGCTGCCCAACGGCTTCGAGTGTGGCTTGAATGAAGTCCCAGGTCGCCACGGGTTCGCCCTGCGCGATGAAGTAGGCGCGTCCGGCGCAGGCCGCACCCGGCTTGAGGGCGTCGCACGCGAGGATATGTGCGTGGGCTGCGTTATCGATATAGGTGGCATCGATGAATGTGGTTGGACCGCTGATGCGGCGGAGTTGCCCGTTGCGCGCGCGCGCGATGAGCCGGGGCAGGTGGTGCGGATCACCCGGACCCCAAATCAGATGCGGCCGCAGCGCAATGGTCGCCAGTTCGGGACTGTTTGCTGCAAGGATCATTTGTTCGGCGATCGCCTTGGTTTGGGGGTAACTTGCCAGAAACCGGGTCGCGTAGGGGGTGCGCTCATCAATGCCTTCGTGATCGCGTCCATCAAACACCACACTCGGCGAACTGGTGTAAACAAGCCGTTGGACGCCGTTTGCCCGGCACGCCTCAAGCACATGACGCGTCCCTGTGACATTCGCTGCAAAATAGCCTTCATAAGGCCCCCAAACACCCGCCTTGGCCGCGACATGAAACACCGTGTCAACGCCTTGGCAGGCCTGTTTCATGTTTTCTATGTCTGTCAGATCACCTGTCCACACCTCCGCACCGGCCGCCAGCAAGTCTGGATAATGCCCGCGTTGGTAACAACGAACCTTCCAGCCCAACGCCAGCAATTGCGCGACGATCGCACGTCCCAAAAACCCCCCGCCGCCTGTTACGAGCCCCTGTTTCATACTCGTTGTGACGCCCACTGCGCGAGGATCTCGCGCCGGATTTTGGCATTGTGCCGAATATCAACCGGAAACGCCGGATGCTCCAAAAACGTCGTGATCGCACGCGTGTGCGGCTGTCGTTGTGCCAAGGCCCGCAGTGCCAGGACCAACTCGCGCCACGGCAAATCACCAAATCCGGCTTCCCGTTCAACGCAAATCACGGCTTTGCCTCGCGCGGACACCAACGCTGAGCGCTTGATGGCCGGATGTTGATTGAAGATGGCCTCACACGGAATGGGGAGCAATTGTTCGCCATTCACTTCAACCCGATGGGCTTTGCGCCCCAAAAACCATAGTCGCCCCTGTTCATCAAAACGCCCGACATCCCCCATGCGGTGCCAGCAGGGATCGCCCCGTTCATCGGACATTTTGGCCGCCAAAGTCGCTTCCGGGAGGTTGTCATAAACCTGTGACACCTGAGCGCCACGGACGACAATTTCACCCACCGCCCCTTGGGGGAGTGCCATTTTAGCGTCAAAACGGGTAATTGGGGCGTCTGTGATCGGAATCAGTGCCGCCTCGATGCCATCGACCAGATGACCGACGCAGACGCCACCGCCTGAAGCCCACTGTTCCAGCGTGTCATCTAAAATCCGGGTATGGTCGATGAGTGCCACGGGCAAGGCTTCGGTAGCACCGTATGGCGTGACCAGCATGACGTCTGAACTGAGAAGTGACGCGAAGGTTTTGAGGATCGGCGGCGCAACCGGTGCACCGGCTGACAGAACCACCCTTAGGCTTAGCAAGCGATATTGCCGTTTGATGGCCCATTCCCCCACGCGTTGGATCAAGGCAGGCGAACCGAACAGGTGGGTCACCCCGTGGCGCCCAATCAGTTCCACGATGTGTTGCGCATCGACCTTGGCAGGTTTGCTAAAGTTCATTTTGGGGATGATGATTGTCATACCCAACGCCACATCAAACAGCGCGAACAAAGGAAACGTCGGTAAACTCACATAGCCGGGCCCCGTCTTGAAGTCTTTTGCCAGCAGTCGTAACTGTTCAAGAAACATCCGGTGCGTGTACATAACCCCTTTGGGACTCCCCGTGCTGCCACTTGTGAATAAAATGGCGGCTGCTTGATCCGGGTTAATGCTTGCATCCCATTGCAAGGGAGTTGATACCACCTCTGGGTGTAAACACGGCATGTGGCCGTTAAACCCTGGCTTGCCCACCCAGACATTCAACCAGCGATCGCCTCGGCCCCAACGCCCCAGCACGCGCGCCAAGTGCGCCTTGGGGACACCCACGAACGCTTGCGTCTTGGCCCGCTTCAAACAGGCGCCCACTTCCTTGAAGCCAAGACCTGGATCCACCATCACGGGCAGCGCCCCCAGTTTGAACAGGGCAAAGGCACAGGCGATGAAATCAACGCCTGGCGTTACCATCAAAGCGGTACGGGTGCCGGTTTGAATGCCGGCAGCCTGAAGGATAGCGGCGTAACGGTCGCTCAACTCGTCCAAGGTCGAAAAATCCAGGGATTGAGTCCCCACCGTGATGGCAGTTTGCCGAGGGACGATCGCCTTCCAGCGCTCCAGACATGACGCAATGTTCGTCATATCGGCGAGCGATTCAATCGGTGACAATTCAGCGCTTGGGTCCATCGTTTAACGTGCCTCTGACAAAAAATCGCGAATCAGTGGAACCACTCGAACGCTTTCGTCTTCCAAAATGTAGTGGCCTGCGTGTGGAAACCATTCCACCGTGGCGTTTGGCAGACGTTTTTGCCATTCGTTCAAAAAGAGTTTATCAAATACGGGATCTTGTCCACCCCACGCAATCAAAGCAGGAACATGTTGCCAGTGCGTCAGTGCAGCCTCTGCCTGTCTCAAGCTGTCATAAGCCGGGTCGGTCGTGGTGAGGGGAATATCTTGTACGAAACGCAAGGTTGCAATGCGATTGTGCCAAGAGTCGTAGGGTGCGCAGTACATGTCTTTTAATGCCTGCGTCATCGGATGGCTGGTACAGCCGATCCGTGATGCTTGGCGCGCAAAGAGATTCAAGCCACGAATCAAGCCGGCGCCAAGCCCCGGCACGCGGCACAGGGTGAGCGCAAAGGGCAACGTTTTACCCTCAGGCAGGCCGAAAGCCGCCGTATTGAGCAATACCAGGCGCTTGAGGCACGCGGGTTGTCTGGCCGCCCAACCGAGGCCGATGGCCCCGCCCCAATCGTGCAAGACCAAGGTGACAGGGCCGTCAATGCCAAGGCTTTGCAACAGTTCCGCGAGGTCATCGATCCGTGAGCGCAGGGTATAGTGATAACGTGAGTCGTCAGGCTTGTCTGACAGCCCGCAGCCGATGTGATCGGGAACGATCACCTGATGGGTGTCAGACAGTGCCCGAACCAGTTTGCGGAAATAAAAGGACCAAGACGGGTTGCCATGCACCATGATGACGGGTTCGCCCTGCCCAACGTGGAGGTAGTGCATGCGTGCCCCGTGAGACAGGCGCAGATACCGGGATTCGAAGGGATATTCCGAATGCCAGAGCACGGGGTCAATGCCTGCGAAGGGCGCCTGTGTCGTCGTCATCACCACTCCCAACCCAGCATCAGGCAACTGAGACCGCTGCCGATGCCCAAGAATGCCACGTTGTCACCGGTCTGCAAAAAGCCACGTTCGGCGGCGATCGCCGCCGTGATGGGCACCGCCACGGAGCCCGTATTACCCAAAAATGGGTAGGTTGAAAAATCACGTGTATCCGGAATGTCCAGTGCCCGCAGAATTTGCTCCCGATTGGCTTGCCCGACCTGGTGGCTTATCACCTTGCTGACGTCTTGACGCGCCCATTCCATTTGGGAAAGAAAGGCTTGCCACGTGCGGGCCCCCAAGGGCACACCCGCTTTCAACACGCTCACTGCGTCCGTTTCCATCACCACGCTGCGGCGGGGTGGCACGCGCGTATCGGCTCCCCAACGACAAAGACGATGATGCGCGGGTTCGGCAAGAATTGTCGCACCCCGCAAGCGGTGCGCACGTCGCTGGGTGTAGTACGTGTTGTCAACCAGTACGATCGCAACAGCTCCCGAACCACCGGTTAAAGTCGCCATACCGAGGCGAAAGCGATCCATGGTCGGGTCATCCAGCATGTCTTCAATCATGGCGTCGTTGATTTCTCGTGCGGATTCTGCGGCCACCACCACGCCTGCTCGAATCTGCCCCAATTCGATCATGTTGGCGATCGCCAAAATCCCCGACAACGCCCCCAAACAAGCATTCGAGATGTCCTGCACGCAGACGGCGCCCGTCACACCGAGGCGTTCCGCCACCGCACACGCCGTGGCCGGTTCGTGGTTCTCACGACACACACCCCCGTATATCACGGCTCCGAGTTCACCCGGTTCGAGCCCTGCTTGCGCCAGCGCCCGCGTAGCAGCCACCGCGGCGCGCTCCGACAGGCTGTATTGTTTGGGCCACCAGCGACGCTCCTTGATGCCCGTCAACGACGCAAGATACCCTTCTTGCAGGCCCAAACGCTCATAAAGTGGCCCAAGGCGCGACTCAAGCTGCCTGGAACTCACCACAACCGGTGCCAGTTCGTAGCCGATTGTGAGCAGCGACACCCGTGAGAATCGCATCACGGTTGCCCCGTCACGACCCGAAGGCCAAAATCAGTCATGTGATAAATCACCAGGCCATCCACCGATAACTGTCCATCTGCAATAATCATGCGCCCCCCATCGTCGATTTGCTTGATGTGCGCCTCCACCACCACTTGGCGATTGCTTGGAATAATTTGACCGCGGTATTGCCAGGCATGCGGCACCCCACAAGCGATACTTTCGAACTGGTCAGCCGGTTTGACACGATTGGTCCAGCGAGCCTGCGCAAACGCCTTCAGCAATTGCAGCAGCGATTCGAGGCCCAAAGACCCCGGGATGACCGGATCTTGGTAAAAGTGCGCGGCAAAGAACCAAGCCGCCGGGTCCACCGTTTTGGTGCCGCGCAGGTAGCCCATCTTGAAACGCCCACCGCCCGGTGCAAACATGGTTAGCTCATCCAGCATGCGAAGCCTGCCGCGCGCCATCGGCAACCCGCTTGAATCAAGCGTCGGAGCGCTTTGCGCGCGTTTTTCGGCTGCATCCGGTTCGTAGAGGGTGGCGCCCCGTACCCCGACTTGATGCTTCAGGGCCGCTTTGGTAAAGAAGCCGAAGGTGGTGTCGCCCTGATAGACCAAGTTTTCGCCCGCGTGGATGCTCACGATGTAATCTTGGATAATCATTCCCCCGGAACTTGAAATCTTGGTCAATTCCACCCGCGTGGTCAAGGTCCTGGTATCCGGCGTCACGGGCAGGTGTTGTGTGGCTTGGCCGCCCAAGTTGCGAAACGAGAGATCAACGTCACTGGTTAGCGCCGACCCGACATAAGCGGCCAACCAGCCACACGGTTGCAAGCCCACTTCGAGCAATACGGCAAAGGGCATGCGCGGCTGGGCTTCATCCGCAAAATACCACGCGTCGTGCGGCACGTCATATTGGGCAACACACGCAGCGCCTGCTTGCATCACCCAAGGCGCACCTGTGACACTGACCACCCGGTCCAAAAACATATAGGGTGGGCCGGGCAAGCGGGCGATGATGCGCTGCGCATCAAAAACGCGGTAGCGATCGCCAAACGCTTCAGACGGTTTGCCAATCGCAAAAGCCAGAATCGACTCACGGTTGTAGGGTAACGATTGCGCTGTTGGCAACGCCGTTTCCCGTTCACCCCACATCCTTGCCAATTGGGCTTCGCCAAGACCGTTCATGCGAATTGACATGTTCGTGATTGAAACAATCGGGCGATCATCCGCGTACATCAAGGCATCGGCCAGTGCATAAGGGGTTGGCGCAAGCCCCAGTTCGCGAATCACAATCTCATAAGTGACCCGCTTGGTGCCAGCCAGCACCTGCCCCCGGCACTTGAGGGTGCTTGACACCCCCGGCACCGGCTCGACGTTCACGTGATCATCCTCGCCAACCCAACCCATTCGCATGAGGAAAATGCGCAGCGTGTGCATGCAGCACTCATACATCAAGGTGCCTGGCATCACCTGGTCATCCACAAAGTGGCAAGTCAAGAACCAATCATCCGGTTGAATACGGGCTTCACCCCGAATGAGTCCCAACCCGAAGCGCCCGCCGGTGGGATCAAGCAGGCTGATTTCTTCGACCAAACGCAGCCGCCCACCAGGCAAACGAACCGGGTTGCTCAGCGGGAGACCTGCAAATTCAGACCCAAAGGCGTCAACGAGCCGCCCCTCGCGCAAGGCATCCACTTGCGCCAGCGACAAGGTCATTGGGCGCATCGGCACCCACTGCGGCCAGTTTTCGGGACGTTTGCCCGCGATTTGACGCTGCTCCAGGCTAGTCAGCACGATCCCGCGCCCGTCTTGCAATTGTTGCGCGCTAAAAAATCCGGCACAGCCGTTTTGCATACTCAGCAGGGGTTCACCATCAACAGTTGCCTCAAAGCGGAAGAAAAACAGGTGGGTGTCACCCTGGCGCATGAAGCGATCGATCGCAATGTCATAGCGAATCGTGGCGCCCGCCAACGGCAGCGCGCGGTGAAAGGTCACCACCGCGTCGAGCAAGCGGTAGCAGGCAAGGCCCCGGGTTTCAAAATCGATACCCAGGTAGGCTGACAAAAAGAGATCGGCTTGACCGGCTTCGACGGCGATGCAGGTTGGAATTCGTCCCGCATCGAGGTACCACGCACCCGGCATCACGTCATGCTCTGTGACGATGGTACCAGAACCCAGTGAGCAGGCCTCACCCGTGACGCTTAAAATGCGATCCACCAGCATCAGTGGTTCATCCGGTAAACGCACCCGTGTGGGGTGGGTATCCACAGGGGCAAAACGTTCTCCCAGAACGTCTGCGATCGCACCCTGCGCAAAACGCAAGCAACCCGCGCGATCCAACCAGACAGGCTTTGCAACGCTCAGGTCAGCTGGTGCTTCAAGCCGCGCAAGCACCGCCTGGATTGCGCCTGTGTGTCCCGCAACAAACCCCAGATAAGCCGCATGCGCATCCGCGATGGCGCGACTCAGCGCCATTTCACCGCTCAGCCACTCAGGCGGCACAGCCCGCGGCATCAACGATGCGTCGAGCGGATACAAACCAGGTTGTGCGGCATCGTCCGGTGTCACCGTATCGTTTGCCTGCGTGCTGAGGCGCACGGATACAGGCATCAACTCGCCCTCGGTTCCTGATAATCTGGCTGTGGCATCCAGCGGTTGTACCACAGTTAACGCGTGCTTGCCTGGCGCGGACTGAATGGGGATGCGTAGCGCGTTTTGGGGCACCGGCGCTGCGGGCTCCCAGCCGCGCGCGTGCGATCGCAGCCCATATAACGCGTTGAGGTTCACGCTGACGCCTTCGGCCAGAAGTTGGGCGAGGCATTGCAAGCCCGAGAGTGTGGTCGGTACGCCTTTGATACACATCGCGCGGGCCACGTGTGGGCGATCGCCCAAAATGGCCTTGATCATCCGCGTGCATGAACTGCGGGGTCCCAATTCGATGAAAATCCGCGCGCCCGCTTCATACGCCCGTTCGATGACACGCGAAAAGTCAACGGTATCGAGGGCTTGGTTCACGATCGCATCCGCCACGGATTCCGTATCCGGTACGTATGCTTCACCGCTTGCGCCGCTGTAAACCCGAACACCAGCCAAGGGGTAGACCTTTAGGCGGTGCAACGCGCGGTAGGCCGCCTCGACCGGTTTTGCGACCTCACAGTGCACCGTCGTCACCCCATCGATTGCCAAAAACGCGCAATCGAGCCGCTCAACCAAGGCCATCACCGCCTCGCGCGCGCCACCCACAACGCATACCTGCGGCTGGTTCACCAACAACAGATAGGCCCGTGGCAGGCCAACCAGTGCGTCGTGCACCGCGTGCGCATCACGATTGACAACGCCAATCAGCCAATCGACCGATTCGTTGTCATTCAGACTCCATACGGCGCGCGCCGCCTCACACCGACCGGCGAGATCGCGACTGAACAAAGGCGTTTGCGCCATCCGTTCAAGCAACGTATCACGGTCGCGCCAGATTCCTGTCGACACCAACCCAGCGGTTTCACCGAGGCTGTAACCAATCACGTGCTGAAACGGCACATCAAAAGCGGCCAACCAGTCGGTCATCAAAGCCCCGACACTCACCTGCCCCAACAAAACCTGGCCGTGTGATTGCGCCAGTTCGCGTTCCACGGTGCTTTCCCAGTCGCTTGGCCAGTCCAGTCGCCACGGCGCAAAACGTTCCGGCAGGACCTGGCTTCGCAAGTACGCCGTGCGGGTGTCTTGCAGTCGCGGAATCTCAGGATGGTTGGCTGCCAAGGCAACCCCCATGCCCGGAAAATGGTTGCCTGAGCCAGGGTACACCAAAGCAACCTCCGTGGTTGTGCGCCCTTGAGGCAGTCCGACCCAGCGGGACCCATTCGCTTCGTAGGCGCTTGCGAAACCACGCGACACGGCTGCCTCGCATTCCTGTTCCAGCTGCGCCAGGGTGCCTGCCACCAGAATGAGCCGGGCGGCGTGATCCAATCCCTGACCATGTTGCGCAAACCAGTCGCGCGCCAAGCCGGACAATGGTCTTTGGCTGTCGCACTGCCTCAACCAGTCACGGAAACCCGCCGTCTCAAGCGCCAATTGCTGTTCATCCCTTGCATGAATGACAAACAGGCCAAAGGATTCGAGGCCCAAGGGCGCATGCCGTTCGCTGCGTACCTGTGCTGTGCGGGACGGGTGAACGGTTTCGTTTTCGCGCATCAGCAACACCGCGCACTCCCCGGTGTGGGCGATCGCCTGCACCGCGGCGCGCCGCGGTCCATCAACCCGGTTCCGGTACCAGTACTGTCCCGTGCGCGGATGCTGAAACCAACGCCTTGCGCCAGCGGCGTCCACCTCAAGCAGGTGCTTCGCCAACGCCAGGGGTGCGTCATGACCCGGCAAAATCTCTTGATACAGTGCGAGGATGGTCTTGATGACGCTTGCCATCGAACTTGCCACACCACAAAGGCCGACGCGAAATCCCGCTTGTCCCAGTGCGATCGGCACGGGCGGAGGTGCCTCGCCGGCGCTAAAATCACCCAGCGCCAACGCTTCCTGGCGCGCGTACCGCGGCGCTGCCGCGGATTCCACATAACCAACCTGCGCCAACGCCACCTCGGCACTTTTTAGCGCCGAAGCCCACACCTCGCGCAAAGCAGACGGTGCGATCGCCCCTGGCTCAACTGCACCCCCGCTCGCGAACGCAGCGCCATCCAAAACGGCATAGATGCGATCCCCATCCCGTTGCGCATCGGACAGACGCTTCAGCACCACCGCGCCCACCCCTTCTCCCGCAGGCTCCGTTTGGCCATGCAACGCCTCAAAGGCCCACAAATGCCTGGGATCACCCGCGAGTTCAACGGCGACCGCCACCGCGAGATCGAGTTCTTGGCGCTGCAACGCCCGCATGCCAAGCGCGATCGCCCGTATCCCGGACGTC
>Ga0079301_1001140_pt1 | contig 12504 bp, 9 predicted proteins | sample Wag4_2014_7_11_3_FD_74797 | JGI IMG/M metagenome (GOLD analysis project Ga0079301, IMG submission 74797) | Fresh water mixed with fracking chemicals microbial communities from Ohio, USA - Utica-2 Time Series FC 2014_7_11 | ecosystem: Engineered > Industrial production > Chemical products > Input...
TGGTTCTGCCGGGCAATCGGCAACAAGCGCGCCCAAGCCGCTGGATATTGGCGCCTTGCAGAACGGGTCCGGCGCAGCGGCAACCAGGGGCTTCAGCAGCGCGCAGCAGAATCTTGTATTCCAAGCGGCACTCGCGCCAGAAGCTGCGGCAGGCCCGGCCCTGGCCCAAGCTGCCACCGATGCGATCCCGAAGCCTGCCCAGGTGGCGCAAGGGGTCGGGCTTCCCGCCGACCAACCGGACTTGTCTGTCGCAGCGCAAGCGGCGGCACCCAGTGAACCGCCCATCATGGGCCCAGCGGTCCAAACCGCCAAGCCCGCAGCCACGATCGCACCTCAGGCGGCGGCGGCACCCAATCAAGCGCCCGTCATGGGCCCAGCGGTCCAAACCGCCAAGCCCGCGGCCATGATTGCACCTCAGGCGGCTGAGGGCGCCCAGGCTGCGCCGGGGGCAGAGCTTCTTGCCGCCAAACCGGTCCTGCCGGCCGCCACCACGGCGCTTCCGACCCCAGGTCCCACCGCCGCCATGGCGGCGCAGGCGGTGGTCGCTGGCCAGCCCGCGGCACATGGTCCTGTGTCGCACCCGATGGCACCCCCCACCGGGCTGACGCTCGCGCTCATGACCGCAGAGGCCCAAAAGGTGGAAGCGGCCGCACAAGCATTGGGGCAGCCCGGCACGCTCAATCCTCAGGATGCCTTGGCTTCCTCCCCCGCGCTGACGCAGGCCGTCATGAAGGACGGGCCAGTCCCTGCTACCCTTTCTGGTAAGGTGCCGCTTTTGGTGAAGGACCCGGTCGCAGAGGCCACCAAGCCAACAGAATCCACGACCTTGCTGGCGCGAGCGATGGCGGCGGCAGCAGCGACGCGGGAGCCAGGGCAGGAATGGGCCGCCCTGACCGAGCCGGTCTTGCGTGCCGTCACGCCAGAAGCAGCGCTGCCCGCCGCCTTCCATTCGTCCAGCGAAGCGCAGCTTGAGGCACCGCACGTGCAAACGCCGCTCATGGCGCCGATGGAAGCCGCATCCCGGCCAAGCGAATCCACTTTGCCCAGCGCTGCGGCGCGCGATGGCGCGCCACCGCCGCCGCCCACGCGCCAGCTTGCGCCGGTCCTGGTGTCCCTGGCCCTTGGCGGCAGCGATGATACGCTGACCATCGCCCTGGACCCGGTGGAACTCGGCCGGGTTGAGGTGACCATCAGCCAGGGCAAGGAAGCAAGCCAGGTTCGGATCGTGGCGGAGCGGCCTGAAACCCTCGCTCTATTGCAGCGTGACCAGCGTGAATTGGACCGGGCGCTCACCCAGGCCGGGCTTGGGGATATGGCGCGGTCCATCGCCTTCTCCCTGTCTTCGGATCAGGGGCGCCAGCACCAGCAAGGCTCAGCGCATGACCGGGGCCATCAGGGCACAGGAATTGCTAAGCTCGGACCAGCAAACGGTGTGGACGGCGTGGATGGCGGACGCGCGATGTCAGGCCTGCCCGCTCCGCACCGCAGCGCCACTTCCCTTATTGATATAGCAGTCTGAACGGAAACCCAACCATGTCCGGATCTATCGCCGCCGCCTCAGCCAATGCAGCAACCAACGCCGCGCAGACCCCCAGACTTGCGGGGGATTTCAACACCTTCCTCACGCTGCTCACCACGCAGCTGAAGAACCAAACCCCAACCGACCCGCTGGACACCAACCAGATGACCAACCAGCTGGTGCAATTCGCCTCGGTCGAGCAACAGATTACGATGAACCAAAATCTCCAGCGCCTGCTGACGCTGGAACAGACATCGCAGCTCACCGCCAGCGCGCCACTGATCGGTCGCAATGTCGAGGTTGAGGCCGAGCAGATCAGCCTTCAGGACGGCATCGGAACGTTGAAGCTGCCGGCGGCCGGGGCCTCTCAGGTGGCACAGGTCACCATCAGGGGCAGTGGTGATCGTATCATTCGTCAGGAAACGGTGCAGCTCGCCAGCGGGCCCAAAACCTGGTCCTGGAATGGCCGATCCACGGATGGGCTAGCCATGCCGGATGGCGCTTACAAGGTGAACGTGACTGGGTTCGGCGCTGACGGCAAGGCCGAGACGCTGCCCTTCACGACCATCGGCAGGGTGACCGGGGCGGAAAAGGTAGGCGGTGATCTCAAGCTGCTTCTCGGCCAATTGCAGGCCAGCTTCGACAAGCTCCGGAGCGTCAGTCAGGGCAGCTGAGCTCCACAAGTGCCCTGACTATATCGATGACAGGTTAAGCCTCACCGCCTGCGGCGAGGCTTCCTTCGCTGGACCAGTGGGACCTACTGTCTGAAATTTTCGTCAAAAATGATACGAAATATACCCGACTTGTGTATTTTTTTAGCGTTCTATTTCTGTTGCGGAAATTATTCCGATTATGCTATTATATGAGGTGATTATTTCAACAGGCGCGGCCTTGACCGTGCGGTGCGCCTGCTAGTGGGGATTTCGGGTGATGGGGAATTTCGTCGCTCAATTGCGTAGCCTCGGGATGTTGCGTCTGGGCGCCCTTTTAGGCACCGCGCTGCTGGTTCTTGGCTTGATTTCCTGGCTCGTGATCCGCGCCAGCCAGCCCGTGATGGGCTTGCTTTATGCCGACCTGGAACAGCGCGATGCGGGCCAAGTGATCGCGGCACTTGACCGCGCCCGTGTACCCTACCGAATCGAGGGTAACGGGACAAGGATCATGGTGCCGGATGACCAGGTTGGGCGCGTGCGTCTTTCGCTGGCGCGAGAAGGCCTGCCGGCCGGTGGCAGTGTCGGCTACGAAGTGTTTGATCGCAACGAAAGCTTGACCACCACCCCTTTCCAGCAGGACATGAATCGCGTGCGCGCCATGGAAGGCGAATTGGCGCGCAGTGTTTCTTCCCTTGCGGGTGTGCGCGCTGCGCGCGTTCATTTGGTGTTACCGCGGCGAGAGGCGTTTTCGCGTGAGCGGGGCGATGCGCAGGCCTCTGTCATGTTGACCATGCAGGGCGCGCAACGGCTTGACCGGGAAGCGATCCAGGCGGTGCTGCATTTGGTGTCCACCGCTGTGCCCGGGTTGCGGCCGCAGAATGTGTCCATTGTCGATTCGCGCGGGGCGCTATTGGCGCGGGGGGGGCAGGCGCTTTCTGGCCCTGCGGCGGCCGCTTCCCAGGAAGAAATGCGGCGCGGGCAGGAATTGCGCCTGACCCGCGCGGTTGAGGAAATGCTGGAACGCAGCCTTGGGCCGGGGCGCGTCAGGGCCGAAGCCTCGGTGGATATGGATTTTGATCGCGTCCAGGTCACTGAGGAACGCTTCGACCCGGACAATCAGGTGGCGCGGAGCCAGCAAAGCGTTCAGGAAAGCTCTCGCGGTACCGAACCCGGACCGACAACAGTACAGAACAACCTGCCGGGCAATGAAAACGCGCCCGGCAGCACGCAGGAAAATCGCCAGGAAGAAACCACCAATTTCGAGATTGGGCGCACCACACGCAGCACCACACGCGAACAGCCGATCATCCGGCGAATCAGCATTGGCGTTCTGGTGGATGGCGTTTGGGAACCCCAGTCAAGTGGTCCACCACAATTCCGCGAGCGTTCCCCTGAGGAATTGACGCGCATCGCCACCCTGGTGCGTAGCGCGGTTGGCTTTGATGAACGGCGCGGCGACAAGGTGGAAGTGGTGGCCATGCGTTTCGCCGAACCACCCCTGCCGGTGGATAGTGGCGAACGCAGCTTCTTTGATATTGCGTTCACATCTTCCACCGTGGCGCGCATCGTGGAAAGCGCACTTTTTGCCCTGGTTGCGCTGATCGCCATTCTCCTTCTGGGCCGCCCCGCGGTGAAGCGGCTGGTGACATTGGCGAAGCCGGCACAAGGTGGCGCCTTGGCCGGGGCCGCTGGCGCTGCCGCGGCGCTGCCGGGCGCGGGCGGTGGCGGCCTACCTGCGGTGGCCGGCGCAGAACAGGATGCGATGGTCACGCTTGCCATGGTGCAGGGGCAGATGCGGGCTTCTTCCATCAATCGCTTGCAGGAATTGGTTGATAGCAATCCTGAACAATCGCTCAACGTGATCAGGCGATGGATCGCCCCACCTGAGGAAGCGGCATGAGCGGCAAGATGAACGGCCCGCAAAAGGCCGCAACCTTCATGCTGGCGGTGGGTGAGGAGCATGCCGCCAAGCTTTTCGCCATGATGCATGAGGATGAGATTCGCGACATCTCCCAAGCGATGGCGAGCCTTGGCACGGTACCGGCGCATGCGGTTGAGGATCTGGCGCGCGAATTCTCCGAAACCATCGGCCAGACAGGCAATCTTGTCGGCACTTGGGAAACCACGGAACGCATGCTGCTCCGCACCCTGCCACGGGACCGCGTTTCGCAGATTATGGAAGAAATTCGCGGCCCCGCTGGGCGGACAATGTGGGACAAGCTTGGCAATGTGAATGAAGCGGTGCTTGCGAATTACCTCAAGAATGAATACCCGCAGACGGTTGCCGTTGTGCTGACCAAGGTGAAGTCCGAACATGCGGCGCGCGTGTTGTCCATGCTGCCCGAAAGCTTCGCCATGGAAGTTGTCATGCGTATGCTGCGCATGGAAAGTGTGCAGAAGGAAGCTTTGGAAGGCGTTGAGAAAACCCTGAAGGCCGAATTCATGTCCAACCTGGCGCGCGCGCAGCGCCGCGATGCGCATGAAATGATGGCCGAAATCTTCAACAACCTGGATCGCCAATCGGAGAGCCGCATCCTGGCCGCGCTTGAAGAACGCAACCGCGACGCGGCCGAACGTATCCGCGCGCTGATGTTCACCTTCGATGATCTGGTGCGCCTGGATGGCCAGGGCGTGCAGGTTCTGGTCCGCAATGTGCCGAAGGAACAGCTGCTGCTGGCACTGAAGGGTTCATCGGAGAACCTGCGCGACCTGTTCTTCAAGAACATGAGCGAACGCGCCGGTAAAATGTTCAAGGAAGACCTTGCCAATCTTGGCCCCGTGCGGCTGCGCGAAGTGGATGAGGCACAGGCCGCTGTGGTGGTGATGGCCAAGGACCTTGCCGCACAAGGCCAGATCACGCTCCAGGAAGGGCGTGAGGACGAGATGGTGTATTGATGTCGGACGGCTTTGTTCCGGTCTCTCGCACGGCGCTGGTGCGGGATTTCGCGCCCACATCTCTGATCGAGGCCCTGGACGCGGCGCGGGCGGAAGCGGCGCGCATGCCGCCGCCGCCGCCCGAACCCGATCCCATGGAAGAAACGCTGCGTGCTGTCGCCGCCACGGCACGGGAAGATGGCTTCGCCGCAGGCCGCGCTTCAATGGCCCAGGAAGCAGCCAACCGTGCGGCAGAAAGCCTGGGTCAGATCGCGAAGAACCTAGCGGCCAGCCACGAAGCCGCCACTGATATCGCCACTGAAGCGAGCAAGGGCGTAGCGCGCGTCGCCCTTGCCATGTTGGATGCGGCGCTGCCAGGGCTCGCGGCCCAACAAGGCGCGACGCTGGTTGCCGATTTCGCCGAACGGCTGCGCCCGGCGCTGGCCTTCCTGCCAGCAGCGCATGTGTACGTGAACCCGGCCCTCGTTGAAGATGTGCGACAGCTGATCGGTGATCTTGCTGTCACGCTAGCTGCGGAAGCCACGATTGCCCCGGGTGATGCGCGCGCATCCTGGCAGGGTGGCGGCGCCGAATTCAATCTTGCAGCGCGACGCAAAGCAATTGCCGAGGCGCTGAGCGCCGCCGGCCTTGGCTTTGAACCTGAACGTCAAGAAGGGTGATCTGGCGCTGGCCCTTGATCTGAAACCGGCCAGCCTTCGGAAGGCCCAAAGCTTTAGGACAGAATGACATGAGTGGATCGGATAATTTCGAAGCGATGGCGCCACCAGCGCAGGATCAGCGCCCGCAGGGCCAACCCGGCACGATGCGTGACCTGGATGCGGTCTATGACATTCCGGTACAGATCAGCGCCGTGCTGGGCCGTGCGACCATGCAGGTTAGCCAATTGCTGAAGCTTGGGCGCGGTGCAGTGGTGGAATTGGATCGCCGCCTGGGCGAAGCGGTGGACATTTATGTCAACAACCGCCTTGTGGCGCGCGGCGAAGTGGTGATGGTGGATGATAATCGCCTTGGTATCACCATGACGGAAATCGTGAAGTCAGATCGCGGCGGGTGACATGGCGCGCGTTCTGATCATCGGCTCACTGGAAGCGGAACTCGGTCAGGCGGCACGTATCGCGGTGGCGCGTGGCGCGCGGCTGACGGTTGCCGAAGGGGCGGCGGCTGGGCTCGCGAAGCTGCGCGCGGTTGGCGCTGATCTGGTGCTGTGTGATGTAACGCATGATGTCGGCTGGTTGATTGCCTGCCTGGCAGACGAACGCATCGCCTGCCCTGTGATCGCCTGTGGCCGGCCCAATGATGCGGATGCTGCGGTACGCGCCATTCGTGCCGGCGCCAAAGAATTCCTGCCGCTACCGCCCGATGCGGAATTGATCGCCGCCATGCTGCAAACCGTGGCGGGTGAGGCTGACAAGCCCGTGGTCAAGGACCCCGCCATGGTGGCACTGCTCGACCGCGCGACCCAGATCGCGCGCGCCGATGCGTCCGTGCTGATCACCGGGGAAAGCGGCACAGGCAAGGAAGTGCTGGCGCGGCATATGCACACCGCATCGCGCCGCACCAATGGTCCCTTTGTCGCGCTGAATTGCGCCGCTCTGCCGGAAGCGCTGCTGGAAAGCGAATTATTCGGCCATGAAAAGGGCGCCTTCTCCGGCGCTGTCGCCGCGCGCAAGGGCAAGTTTGAACAGGCCAATGGCGGGACGCTGCTTTTGGACGAAATCGGCGAAATGGATCCTCGCCTTCAGGCCAAGATCCTGCGCGCCATCCAGGAACGCGAAATAGATCGGCTGGGCAGTACAGCACCCATCCGCGTTGATGTGCGCATCCTGGCCGCGACCCATCGCGATTTGCAGGCTGAAGTCGCCAAGGGCCGTTTCCGTGAAGACCTTTACTTCCGCCTGGCCGTGGTGCGGCTTCGAATCCCGGCGCTGCGTGAACGCCCCGCCGATATTTTGCCGCTCGCCCGCTATTTTGCTGAGCGCTACGCCCATGCCAATGGCCTGCCCTTTCGCTTACTGCGGCCAGAAGCCGAAGCCATGCTGCTGCACCACCCTTGGCCCGGCAATGTCCGTGAATTGGAAAACGCCATCCATCGCGCCGTGCTGCTGGCTGAGGGCAGCAGCATCGGCCCCGACGCCATTGAACTGATGACACCATCAGGCGTGGTCGCCATGGCAGCCCCGATCACTGCCGCGATGCCTGAAGCGGCATCGTCCCTGGCGCCGCAAGCGCCATTGGCCATGCCTGTCGCGGCGCCGGGCGGGGCCGCGGCCCTTGTTGGACGCCGGATGGAGGATGTAGAGCGGGCCTTGATCCTGGAAACCCTGTCCCACTGTCTTGGCAATCGCACGCGTGCGGCGGAAATGCTTGGCATTTCAATCCGCACCCTCCGCAACAAGCTGCATGAATACCGCGCCGCTGGTGTTGCCGTTCCGCCCATCCCTGGGCAGATGCCCGCAACCGCCACTGCTGACTGAAGCGCGTGTCAGAAACACTGCTTCCTTCCTGGTTAAGACGCGCCCAGCCCGGCAATGACGTGGCGCTAGCGCTTGGCGTTGCGCTGCTGCTTGTTGTTCTTGTTGTTCCCTTGCCCGTTGTACTGCTCGATCTTGGGCTCGCGGTTTCCATCACGCTTTCCGTGCTCGTGCTGATGACGTCGCTGTTCCTGCAACGCCCGCTTGATTTCACGTCTTTCCCAACCCTGCTGCTGCTGACCACGCTGCTCAGGCTTTCGCTGAATGTGGCGACCACGCGCATTATCCTGACGCATGGACATGAAGGCCCGGAATCCGCGGGCCATGTGATTTCCGCCTTTGGTGGCTTCCTGATGGGGGGCGATGTCGCGGTTGGGATGATTGTCTTCTTCATCCTGCTGATCGTGAATTTCGTCGTCATCACCAAGGGCAGCGGTCGCATCGCGGAAGTTGCGGCACGCTTCAGCCTGGATGCCATGCCGGGCAAGCAGATGGCGATTGATGCGGATCTTTCGGCCGGCTTGGTTGACGAAAACCAAGCCCGCGCAAGACGCAAGGAATTGGAAGCGGAAACAGGCTTTTATGGCGCCATGGATGGTGCGGCGAAATTCGTTCGCGGCGATGCCATTGCGGGGCTGATCATCACGGCCATTAACCTGATTGGCGGAATCGCCATCGGCCTCCTGCGCCATGGCATGAGCTTCGCGGATGCCGTCACGAATTTTTCCGTGCTGACCGTGGGTGATGGTCTGGTCACGCAAATCCCTGCCCTGCTGGTTTCGGTCGCTGCCGGTATCGTGGTCACCAAGGGCAGCACGGAAGGCACGGCAGATCAGGCGCTGGTCGAACAATTGGCCTCCAGCCCCAAGCCGCTGGCGATCGCCGCCGGCGCTTCGGGCGTCATGGCGCTGATGCCGGGCATGCCCTTCCTGCCCTTTGTCGCCTTGGCAGGCGCGGCGGGTTTTGCCGCCTGGCGGCTGATGCAAAAGGAACAGCTGCGCCAGGTCGCGGCCCGCACGCCGCCGTTACCAATACCTGAAGCCGATCTGCCTATTGGCGAATCGCTCAAGATGGACCTGCTGCGGCTGGAATTGGGCTATGGGCTGCTGTCCCTGGCCGCAGGTGATGCGCCGCGGCTCACGGAACAGATCAAGGGGCTGCGCCGCACCATAGCCCAGGAAATGGGTTTCGTTCTCCCATCCGTCCGAATCCAGGACAATCTTGCCCTTCCTTCGGATACCTACAGCATCAAGGTGAAGGAAATCGAAGCCGGGCGTGGGCAATTGCGCCACCCCCTGCTGCTTGCGATTGACCCGTCAGGCGGGCTGCCGGACATGCCGGGCGAACGCTGCACGGAACCCACTTTCGGCCTGCCTGCGCTTTGGGTGGATGAAGCACGGCGCGAAGAAGCGCTGGCGCGCGGCTGCACCGTCGTGGATTGCGCGGGCGTGGTCGCCACGCATATCACCGAAATCGTCCGCGAATTCATGGCGGAGCTTCTGTCCTTCTCCGAGACGCAGAAGTTGCTTGATGAATTGCCCACGGAACAGAAAAAACTGGTGACCGACCTGGTGCCGCAACCAATCGGCATCGGCGGCATTCAGCGTATTCTGCAAAGCCTGCTCGCGGAACGCGTTTCCATTCGCGACCTGCCCACGATCCTGGAAGGCATTCAGGAAGCCAATGCGGCCAATGTGCGTACGGTTCCTGCCATTCTGGCCATTGTGCGCCAACGTCTGGCGCGTCAGCTTTCGGATGCGGCACGTGGTCCGCAGGGCTATGTGCCCATGATTACGCTATCGGCGGATTGGGAAGTGGCCTTCACGGAAGCATTGATCGGCCCGGCCGATGACCGGCAGCTCGCCATGGCGCCATCCAAGCTTTCCGATTTTATGCAAAAACTGAGAGAGGTGTTCGATCACGCCAATGCCATGGGCGAACAGCCCGTGCTGATCTGTTCGGGGAATATTCGCGCCCATGTGCGCGCGATTGTAGAGAGGTTCCGCCCCTCAACCCCCGTGCTCGCGCATACGGAAATCCATCCGCGTGCACGCATTCGCACGGTTGGTTCGCTTTGATGCCGCCGACCATGCCCAATGTGCCAGCGGCACCAAGGTAGGGCTGACGCATGCGGCTCAAGCTTTTCCATGGCGCCAATATGGCCGAGGCCATGGCCCAAATCCGCGAGGAACTCGGCGCTGAGGCGGTCATCCTGGAACAGCGTCGCACGCGCCATGGCGTTGAGGTCACGGCGGCGCTTGAACCTGATGAACCGATCCTGATTCAACCGCTGGCGAGCCCTGCGAATTTCGCGCCACCCGGCCCGCTTGATTTTCACAACATCCCGCCAAGGTTGGCGCAGGCGCTAGCCTCCGCGCCTCTGCCGCAAAGCCTGGCCGAGGCACTGCCCTTCGCACCTTTGCCGCCAGGGCGGGAACGCCCCCTCATGCTCGCTGGCCCACCGGGTGCAGGCAAGACCTTGACCACAGCCAAGCTCACCGCTCGGATGGTATTGGGCGGTGTAGTGCCGCTTGTCATCACAACCGATGGTCAGCGCGCCGGTGCAGTGGAACAGCTCGCCGCCTTTACCCGTGTTTTGGGAGTAACCCTTGCGGTTGCACCAAGTCCTGTTATGCTATCGAAAGCATTAGCCCATAAGAAGCCCAACCAGCCTGTCCTTATTGATACTGCTGGTTGTAACCCCTTCAACGCAGATCAAGCGCGACAGTTGCGCGAATTGATGGCGGGCGCTGCGGCGGATATGGCTCTGGTACTGCCGGCCGGGCTTGACGCCTCCGAATCGGCCGATCTGGCCCTGGCTTTCGCGGCGTTTGGCGCGCAGCATTTGTTGCCAACCCGGCTGGACGCTGCGCGGCGGTTGGGGGGTATCTTGTCGGCTGCGAAGGTTGGGCCGCTTGCGCTCACGGAAGCGGGAATTGGCCCGGAAGTTGCTGATGGTTTAGAAGCTTTGACGCCAGAGGGTCTGGCAGCACGTTTGCTCGCCTCTCCCAAAAGTTTTTCGGTTGGCGGCACCTCGAATGCCGATGAGGAATTTGGTTGATGTCTCAGGGTAGTGTTGTCCACCCTTCTGGAAGGATGATCGTGGTCGCGTCCGGCAAGGGTGGCGTCGGCAAGACATGGTTTTCGATCAGCCTTGCGCAGGCGCTGGCGCAGGCAGGAAGGCACGTGCTTTTGGCCGATGCCGATCTTGGCCTTGCCAATATTGATGTGCAGCTTGGGATAAAGCCGGAACGTGACCTGGTCGCTGTACTGGCCGGAAAAATGACAGCCGCCGAGGCCGCGACCCGCCCTCCGGGCACTGCCTTTGACATATTGGTGGGTCATTCCGGATCAGGGGCCTTGGCCTCTCTCAGTACTGCGACGTTCGATGTGTTTTTGGGCGTTCTCATGGCAGCACGCCAGCAATGGCAGGATGTGGTGGTGGACCTTGGCGCCGGGCTTGACCTGCCGCAGCGTCGCCTTGCCGCTGCTGCCGATATACTTCTGGTGGTGGCGAATGAAGAGCCAACCAGTCTGACTGATGCCTACGCTGTCATAAAATTGCATGGGCTTGATAAGCCGAGGGGTGTTTCCCGCATCGTTGTGAACATGGCGCAGGACCGCGCCAGCGGCCAGCGTACCTATGAGGCGCTTCGGCGGGCGGCGAGCCTGTTTCTCAAGCGTGATGTTCCCCTGGCTGGCATCATCCGCCGTGACGGAAAGGTCCGTGAAGCCATCCGCCAACAGGTGCCGCTATTGACGGGCTTTCCAACATCGGCTGCGGCGTTGGACGTTGAAGGCGTAGCCAAAGCCTTACTGTGACATTGCGCAGTGGCCTGACCCGCGCTGAAGGGCAGCTTTCGCGGCAGCCACGTGTTAGCTCGGAAAATGCGGCAGAAATTCTAGAACGAGCTGCGTTCACATGGTTTCACGCAACCTGCCCTACATCATTGTCTTTCGAGCATCTTCATCCGTTCAGATGATTCCATCTGAACGCGATCTGCTCTAGGGCTGCTTATAGTCTTCTGCAGAATCGCGCCGCGTTTCCGACAGAACGGACGCTGCCCTGGGTTGATCAGGCGCTAGCGCACCCGCAATCTGCGACAGCATTTCGGAAATCCGGAAAGGTTTCTGTAGAAAAACGAAATTCTCGGACACCACCTCGCCACTCAGGGTGCCTTCCGCATAGCCCGACATCAGCACGACGGGCAGGCCCGGATTGGTTTCACGCAGACGACGCGCCAAAGTAAGGCCATCTATGCTACCCGGCATGGCGACATCTGAAATCACGAGATCGGGCTTGAGGCCCGCGGCGATGGCGCCAAGCGCCGCCTCCCCATCCTCAACTGCGGTGACCTCATAGCCTGCGGTTTTAAGCGCGCGGGTCAGCAGGCGATGCAGTGGCGCCTCATCCTCCACCAACAGCAAGCGCCGCCCCGTGCCAAGCGCATGAACGCTCGGCGAATGCAACACCGCACTGTCGGGTTCCGCCGCAACACGCGGAAACCACAGGCGAAACCGGCTACCCTCGCCAAGGCGGGACCGCACCGAAACATACCCGCCCGATTGCCTGAGGATGCCAAGCACCGTGGACAGCCCCAGCCCAGTACCCCCGCCATCGCGCTTTGTGGTGTAAAACGGCTCAAAAATCCGGGAGATCTGCTCCGGCTCCATCCCCGCCCCCTCATCGGCCACTTCCAATACAGCCCAGGGTCCGGGCGCTATGATGCCGCCCTGCGCCGGTTCCGGCGCGTCAAGATCACGGCTTTTGACCGAGATATGCAGCCTGCCGCCCTGCGGCATGGCATCGCGCGCATTCACCGCCAGGTTCATGAGCGCCTGATCAATATGGCTCGGGTCCACGCGCGCGCAGGGGCCTGGCCGCTCAAGATCAAGGGTGATCGGAATGCGTCGGCCCAACAGCCGTGCCAGCAGCGGCGCCATGCCATCCACCGCGCGATCGAGT
>Ga0079301_1001143_pt1 | contig 12481 bp, 8 predicted proteins | sample Wag4_2014_7_11_3_FD_74797 | JGI IMG/M metagenome (GOLD analysis project Ga0079301, IMG submission 74797) | Fresh water mixed with fracking chemicals microbial communities from Ohio, USA - Utica-2 Time Series FC 2014_7_11 | ecosystem: Engineered > Industrial production > Chemical products > Input...
CTCATCGACTCCCGTCCGGTCTGGCTGCTGGCGCCCGAACTGATCGACCGCCGGACCACTCCTCTGCTCGATTTCGGCCTGGCCAACCTCCTCGATCCGGCGGGGCTCGTCTCGCAACAGGCTTCCAGCTACCGGATCGCATCCTCCGACAGAAGCCGGGGGAGCGGGAACGGTAAGGACGACGATGACGATGACGACGAGAAGAAGCCGGAGAACCCCGGTCAACCGGAGTCGACCGGTAAACCCTCCGACACGGATCCGATAGCGGTCTACACGTCGATCCACCTGCACCTCGATCGAGTCGAAGTCCTGCGAACCGGAGATCTCGACGAACGGGAACGCGAGGACCGATCGGACGAGGACCGGGAAACGGACGATCGGGAGCCCGACGAGGCCGCGGATACCAACCCGCTCGCGGACGGCAAGGATCCGTTACCCCGGGGCTGGATTCCGCTGAGACTCGCAACCGGATCGCTTGACCTGCTGCACCTCGACCGGGGCGAGTTGCCCCTCGGGGAGACGGCCCTGCCGACGGGCCGTTACGCGGCACTCCGGTTCTCGGGAACGGGGAGCTATGCGGGCACGACGAAGCTGGGAGCCGATCGATCCGCGCCATTCAGCCTGCCCGGCGGACAGTTGAAAGTCCCCGTGGAGTTTGTGCTGCGCGAAGGAAAGAGCACCAACCTCCGCCTGCGGTTCGACGCCCGCAAGGCCCTGCTCGTCACGCCCGTCGAGACCCGGTTACGTCCTGGAGCGTTGCGGGCGCGGGTTCGCTCGAGATCGAGTGACTAGACCCCGGCCGCCACGGGAGCGGGCTTCACCAGGTGGCAAGCCACGTGGTGCCCGTTCCCCACGTCCTGAAAGTCGGGATCGGCCTGCTTGCAGATGTCCTGCGCGAGCGGACAGCGCGTGTGGAACCGACAGCCCGTGGGCGGATTGACGGGACTGGGAATATCGCCCTGGAGCAGGATCCGCTCGCGCTTGACGGTCGGATCGGGCTCGGGGACTGCCGACAGCAGCGCCTGCGTGTACGGATGCTTCGGGTTCCGGTAGAGTTCCTCGGAGCTCGCCAGCTCGACCATCTTGCCCAGGTACATGACGGCCACCCGGTCCGAGATGTGCTCGACCGTGGCCAGATTGTGGGCGATGAACAGGTACGTGAGGCCCATCTCCTTCTGGAGGTCGTCGAGGAGGTTGAGGACCTGCGCCTGGACGCTCACGTCCAGCGCCGAGACCGGCTCATCGGCCACGATGAACTTCGGGTTGATCGCGAGGGCCCGGGCGATCCCCACGCGCTGCCGCTGGCCACCCGAGAACTCGTGCGGGTAGCGCTCGGCATACATGGGATTGAGCCCGACGCGATCGAGCAGCTCGCGGATCCGCTTCGTGAGGTCCGCCCCCCGGAGCAGGCCATGCACGCGCAGGGGTTCGGCGATGGACTCCCCGATGGTCATGCGCGGATCGAGCGACGCATACGGATTCTGGAAGACGATCTGCATGTCGCGGCGCAGATCCCGAAGATCGCGCGGGGCCATCGTCGTGACCTCGCGTCCCTCGAACTGCACGGAGCCCTGCGTGGGTTCGATCAGGCGCAGGATGAGACGCCCCGTGGTGGACTTGCCGCAGCCCGACTCGCCCACGAGGCCCAGAGTCTCGCCCTTGAAGATGTCGAAGTCGAGCCCGTCGACGGCCTTGACCGCCCCGACCTGCTTCGACCAGAGGATGCCCCGGGTGATGGGGAAATGCTTGCGAAGGTCGCGAACCCGGACGAGGACGTCGGCCATATCACCGGTTCTCCTTGGTCAACCAGCAGCGAACGAGGTGCCCGGCTTCGAATGTCTCGAGCAGGGGAACTTCCCGGCAACGGGGCATGGCATGCTTGCACCGGGGCGCGAAGGAGCAGCCCTCGGGCAGACGGGACAGGCTGGGAGGCTGTCCTTCGATGGGCTCCAGTCGCTCGACCTTCTGGCCCATGCGCGGGATCGAGTTGAGCAACCCCTGCGTGTAGGGATGCTTCGGGTTGCGGAACAGGGTATGGACGTCGGTGTACTCGACGACCTTGCCGGCGTACATGACCGCCACCATGTCGCACATTTCGGCCACGACGCCCAGATCGTGCGTGATGAGCACGACCGCAGCGCCCCGCTTGGTCCGGATGTCGCGCATCAGGTCGAGGATCTGGGCCTGGATGGTGACGTCGAGGGCCGTGGTCGGCTCGTCGGCGATCAGCAGCTCGGGCTCGCAGGCCAGGGCCATCGCGATGATGACGCGCTGCCGCATGCCTCCCGAGAACTCGTGCGGATAGTTGTCGACGCGACTGGCCGCGGCCGGGATGCCCACGGCCTCGAGGAGCTCGACGGTCTTCTGGCGAGCCGTGCGGCGATCGACCTTCTGGTGGAGGAGGATGGCTTCCATGATCTGGTCGCCGATCGTCAGGACCGGGTTGAGCGAGGTCATCGGGTCCTGGGAGATGAGCGAGATGCGGTTCCCGCGGATCTCACGCATCTCGCGCTCGCTCAGCGACAGGAGGTTCTTGCCCTGGAAGAGGATCTGCCCGCCGACGATCCGGCCGGCCGGAGCGGCCACGAGGCGCATGATGCTCAGCGAGGTGATGCTCTTGCCACACCCGGACTCGCCGACGATACCGAGAATCTGACCGCGCTGGACCTCGAAGTCGACCCCGTCGACGGCCTTGACGACACCTTCCTCGGTGAAGAAGTGAGTCTGGAGTCCCGATACCTTCAGCAATGCCTCGGCCACATCTCCTCCGATTTCCGGTCACGGAAGGCCGATAGACCGTACCACGCGGACCTCGCGGTTGTCCAACCGCCCCCCTGTCGGCCGCGCGTCACACGGGACCCCGATCATTCGTCGTCGAAGTACTCACCGATCTGGAAGTCCGGGGGCATCTCGAACGCCTCCCCGGTGGGTGCGACCGTGCGAATCCGGTCCACCCGGAAGACCCGGCGATCCTCGCGGAGATGACAGTGGGCCACGAGCCAGTGGAGATCTCCCTGACGCTTGAGGCCGAACGGGTCGATGCGGCGGACGGTGAACTCTTCCCGTGACATCGAGTAGTAGGCGATCTCGAGCGTGAGACGGTCGCGGATGGCCTGCTCGATCACGGGTAACACGGTATCGGTGGCGTACATCGGAAGGGCGTAACTCGAGTCGGCGGTCATCGCATCGAGCTCGGAGGTCGGTTCGTCCTGCAGGCTCGTCACGACGATGTCCTCGACGATCTCCTCGACCATCCCGCGCAGCTCGAACGGCAGGACCCGATCGAACTTGCTCCGCAACCCCTCGAGCAGGCGGTCCTGCTGGACCCCGTTGATCTCGATCGCCTCGACGAGGTGCTCGAGCACCCGGAGCGAGACCGAGAGCAACACGGCCTCGTCGATGGACAGCCGGATGGGCACGTTGCCAGGATCGGACATCGAGGGATCTCCTGCATGCAAACCTGCGCATCTTAGGTCGCTCACGCAACGATGTCAAACCGACGACTGGCGCCCCTGTGAGCCGTGAAACGCACACTCGGTTATCTCCTGGTCGGAAGGGGAATCATGCATGCATCGAGGACTCTCCCCCCGTTTTGTTCACAGAGGTGCCCCTTGTCCAGATCGTCCGGTGCAGCCCTGCTCGCCACCTCCTTCGTACTCCTGTCGCAGACCCCCGTCTTCGCCCAGATGCGGACCTCGTCGCCTCAGGGGACCCCGAACCCCGGGGCCTCCGGAATCCAGACCATGTCCGGTTTCAAGCAGGACGCGAGCATCGAGGAAGAGCGTCCTCGCATCGCCGTCCTGCAACCGACCGGCCAGGCCACGAACCTCTTCAACAACACCCTGTATGGCCGCATCGAGACCGGCCTCGTCCGTCTCAACCGATTCACGGTGATCAACCGCTCCCAGATCGAGGCCCTGCTGCGCGAGCAGAAGCTCGACGGGGCCGTGCAGTCGGATCCGGCCCGGGTCGGCCGCCTGCTGAGCGCCCAGCGGCTCGTGGTCGTCGAGATGATCTCGGACCCGACGGCGACGGAGACCACCAGCGAGACCGTCCGGGAATCGACGACGGGCAGCGTGAGCCAGTCGAAGCAGTCCGGCTCCGGGACCGAGACCACCCGCAAGGTGGACAAGGGCCGCGAGGTCGAGCGGACCAATCGCACCTTCAACAGCGTCGCCCGGGCCAGCATCCGCTTCCTCGACGTGAAGACGGGGGCCCTGCTCGACAGCTTCGAGGAGTTCGCGGACGTCACCGGCCCCTCGAAGGCCCAGACCGAAGACCAGGCGATGACTCAGCTCGCCCAGGCGATCATCAACGGAGTCCACGACCGCTCCCGTCTCGATACCATCCTGACCCAGCGGGACGGGCGAAGCGTCCGCCTGAAGCTGGGTAGCCGGGCCGGTGTGACGTCGGACATGCGCTTCACCAAGGAAGGAACGCGTGACCTGATCCGGGTGACGCGGGTCCTGCCTGCCGAATCGAGTGGCGTGATCGAGTGGGGCTACCATGACCTGGCCGAGGGCGACGCCCTCGTCGAGGCGCGTGGGCTCTCGGTCCCGGGCGGCATCGGCATCGGGCATCGCCGGATCGCCGGAGGTTCACCGGCGGACGCCCTGACAAACCCCTCGCAGATGTACACTTACCTGGATCTGAACACGAACATGTCGGGAGTGGGCCCGAGCTTAGGCGTCGAGATCGGGGGCCTCCAGTTTGCCAGCAGAACCGACCTGGCCGGTCTGGGCCTCTTCGCGAAGGCCGGATACGCGATCGATTTCTTGCCCGAGTTCCTGTGGCTGACGGGGAATCTGGGCCTCGGTGGGTTCGCCCTCGGCGCGACGGTCAACGGCGAGAGCATCTCGGCTGGATGCGGGAACCTGCTGGCGGAAGCCTCGCTGGGAGTGCGTCCGCTGCCTTTCTGGGTGATCGAGGCCGGGGCGGGATACATGTCCTCCGGGGACGTCGCGGCCGGCAGCTGGAGCAAGAGCACCGACAACGGCCAGTCATCACCCAGAACGGGACCGGCCGTGAGCGTCGGGGGGCTGTTCCTGCGCCTCGGCACGTCGATGAGCTTCTGAGGCCCTCGTGAGCGCCCGCATCCGGTCACGCCTGGCGATCGCCACCTCGCTTGCCGTGGCCGGATGTGCTCCGCCCGCCTGGAATCTCTCCGATGAAATCCCACCACCGGCCATCACCCGGACGGTCGGGGGGAATCGCCTGGGGGGCCTCGTGGGTGGTGCGATCACGACCCCCGGCGACTCCAGCGGCAGTTCACCTGCCTCCGGCCCGGAACCGGCCCCTGCCGACTTTGCGTGCGGTTCCCCCCGCTCGGGCACCTCGCTCGTCCCGGTGACGACCCTGACGGGGGCGCCGGACGGTATGACCCTGGCACCCGTCACTTCGAGCCCCGTCCGCCTCGAAGAGACGGTTCGAACGGCGCTGCTCATCACCTCGACGGGAGCGTTTCCGACACCGTGGGACGTGGCCTGGACCGGCAGCACCGGTGTGGCCTTCCGCCTCCCGGAGTCGGGCCGCCCCCCCGGGACCTCGTCCGACCGTCAGGGCCGCGGGGAGCAGCGGATCGCCGAGATCACGCGCGCGTGGCTCGCGCGGCCGGCCCCACGCCGGGTCCAGAACCTCGTGATCCCCGTCTACACGGGCCCGGGCAGCCAGCGCACCTTCCAGATGATCGACGGCCTGACGGGTAGCGCCGTCGCCGTGTCCACCGAGGCCATCCAGGACGTCTCCCTGGATACGAATCGCAAGCTGATCATCTGGGCGGATCGCCGGGATCTGAGCCAGGTCCGGGCGGCCAGCCAGGCGATCGCGACGGTCCTCGCAACCTTCCGTGACCACATCTACCCGCTCGAGACCTGCGCCTTCGGACCGGACCCGCTGCCCGCGAGTCTTTCTCCGGTCCCCGAGACGTCCCCGGTGCTGGCCGACGGCCACGTGCATCTCGTGTTCTCCAGCCGGGTGGATGCCGGTCCTGCCGAGGGCCTGCTCGGTTACTTCACGATCGCCGATCTGGTGGGCACCGTTGACCTCTTCGAGAGCAACCAGGCAAAGGCCCTTCACCTGGCCACGAGCACCCTGTCCCGGAACATGGGCGATCTGCTGGCCGTGGTGGCCCACGAGTTCCAGCACCTGCTCTTCAGCTGTCACCGGATCCAGGCCGTCGGCCGTGGCAACCATGTCGACGAGTTCGCGGACCCTGGCCAGACCTGGCTGAACGAGGGCCTCTCGATGCAGGCGATGCTGCTGGCGGGCTATGGCCCCGAGGGCCGAACCCCCTCCCCGGCGATCATCAGCCAGGTCGCCGACTACCTGGCCGAACCCGATCGCTATTCCATGACGGGCTTCTCGCGCGCGTCGGGCAATCCCACGGATGCCTACGGGATGGTGACCCTGTTCTTCGACTACCTGGTGAACCGACTGGGCGACGGGGTCCTCGCGTCGCTTCACGACCCGGCGAGACGGACGGTGATCACCACGCCAACCGGGCTCCTGGACCCGATCCTGGCCTCCCGGGGCATCAGCTTCGACAGTCTGTTCGCGGACTTCGGCGTGGCCCTCGCCGTGGACGACGCCCCGACCTTCCGCTCGCTGCCGGCGGAACTCCGGGCCCGTTTGCGCATCCCTGGCGTGAACCTCTACCGGGGCAGCGACGGGGTGACCGCGAGCTACACGGGACTCGATGGCCCCACCACCTTCGCAGGCCCCGCCGTGCGTGCACGCGGTTCAGTCCTCTCGACGGACGGCCGCTCCCGGGCGATCTCGCTCCAGGTCACCCGGAACCTCGAAGCAGGACAGCAACTCTCCGGGGCTCCCCCCCGAGGTGTCACCGCCCGCATCCTGACGGTCAGGTGACCTCGCCTACCCCCGGGGTGCTTCAGTACGAGATCCCTAGCTGCGAGTAGACTTCCCCCGCCGGCCGGTCCCCCCCGGGGGAAACGGCCCAGCCCAGGCGCCACTCGCTGCCGACGAACAGCAGGTTGAGCCCCATCCGGGCCTCCAGACCGAGGCCGAGTCGGGACGTCCCGAGACGCCCGCGCCCGGCGGCGCCCCACTCGGCGAAGGCCGCCCCGTGGACCCGGGAGACGAACAGGGGAAAGGCCCCCAGGCCGCGCTGGATCTCGAGCACGGGAAAGCGCACCTCGCCCGCGACCACCGCCATCCGGTCCCCGACCAGGCTACCTGCCGGTACCCCACGAAGGGCTGCCCCGGCGACGCCTCCGACCGAGCGCATGTCCACGAAGGTGAGCAGCCCGCTGGAAGCCGTTCCCCCGACCCGGAAATCGCCCCCCGCATCTCCCCAGGCCATACCCCCGGCCGCGCGGGTGGCCAGGACCCAGTGGTCCAGCGGCAGGGGCCAGTACCGACGCACTTCCCCCGAGATCCGGTCGAAGCGCGAGGAGCTTCCGAGGGTCGGGCCCGCGTGCTCGAGGGTGAGGCCCAGGGCCGTCCCCTGGTCGACACCGGGAGCCCCGGAAGAACGCCCCGTGTCCGAGGTCCGGTACGTCAGGTAGGCCGAGTTGCGCTGGCCCTCGAACACGGGAGCGGCGTCGGGTGCGGGGAGCGCCGAGAGCGGTTCACGGGTCCCGGAGAGCCGAGCGCCGAGGTTCGATAACCGCAGAAACTGGAGGCCTGCCGTGAGGGACTGCCCGTTGGCCCACGTGACACCCAGGATCTGGCTGGGCAGACCGGGGACCGTGACCGCGAGTTCGCCGGAGGTGGCCTGCTGCCAGACGTCGTGCCATCGACCGCCCGACCGGAGGCCCGTCAGGCTGGGCAGGTCGGAGCACGAGACGCTCCAGGACGGCCGGAGCTGATCGTTCTGGTAGGTCAGCAGGCCGTAGGGCTTGCCCGTGCCGGGACTCCAGCCGGCGTTCAGGAACAGCTGGTGCTGGGTGAGGACATCCGTGCCGAGCGTGGTCCCGCCGAACATCCAGCCCGAGGGGTCGGTGTAGATGACGGGTGCCCAGGTCTTGGGCCGGAGGGTCTCCCAGGGGGAATACGGGTCGCTCGAAAACGTCGCGCCGGAAGGTGCCCCCGGGAGTATGTCGTCGAGACCGTTGCCACCTTCTGCGACGGACGACGTCGCCACGGGCGGCCAGAACGCGGGGGAAACCTGCCGGTGCGCTGGAGCCCCCGACGCCGCACCGCGCGGGCCCCAGCGCAGCGAATCCACGGCAGGCCCGCCCGTGAAAGGCACCTCGAGGCCCGTGAGCGGATCGCTGGTCGTCGCTCGCGAGGGATCGACCGCTCGCCATGAGGCCGGCTCGACGGGAAGTTCGTGCAGATTCCACCCGTCACCCCCGAGCGAGGCGAACACCAGCCGCGTGCCGTCGGGGGAGGGAGCCGGCTCGACCGCCGCACCCGCCACGTGCGTGACCTGATAGAGACGACGATCCCGCAGGTCCATCGCAAAGATGTTGTAAACCCCGCCGGAACGGTCGCTGGCGAAGTAGAGCCACCGTCCGTCCGGGGAAAAGACGGGATCGCACTCGATCGCCCGGTCCCGCCACAGCGGATGGGGCGCCGCGTCCCCGGGAGCCCAGAGATAGAGATCGCGCATGCCCCCCTGCGCGACATCGAGCACGAGCGTCCGACCATCGGGAGACCAGGCCGACGCCCCGAACCGGGCCTCCGGGGTGGGCGCGACGAGCACGGCCAGCGGGTGTCCTGCCGCATCGAAGAGCGTCAGTCCAGAACGGGGCCCGTCGTGGACCACCGCCACGATCCGCCGACCGTCGGGCGCGACCGAGGGATCGCTCACGCGAGCCAGACGTGTGAGCGGCCGGGCCTGGCCGGTCTCGAGGTCCAGACGAAACAGATCGTCGTAGGCAGCCAGATCCTGCTGCCAGGCAGTTCCTGCCAGGATGGCCGAGCGTGGACCGGTGACGGCGAAGGCCCCCTCCGACCAGCGCGGAGCCACGAAGATCGGGCCCCGGCCATCGAGCCGATCGCGATAGAGGCCCGCCCGCTGACCGGGTCGGAACGACAGGTACAGGAGGTGCCCGTCGGGCGTCCACACCGGGTGCCGGTTCAGGTATCCACCGGTCGTCACCGGCTTGCCCGTCACGCGTGGTTGACGGTCGATCCGGGCCAGTTGCACCCGGGCGCGCATGCGCAGGTGTTCGAGAAAGGCTTGCCAGAGCGAACCCGTGGTCTCTCCCGGCAGGACCCTCCCCACGACATGATCGATCCCGAACCAGGGCCAGGCCCCCTGCTCCCGGGCGAGTCGAACCGCCGTCTCCCCTCCGTACCGGGATTCGAGCCAGGTATAGAAGTGCGAGCCATACAGGTAGGTCGAGATCCCTCCAGGCCACAGGGACAGGCTCCCGAACCCGGACGCCCGGTCGACCGGGAGCAGCCGATCACCGAGCGCGGCCGTCCGGATCATCATGTCGAAGTCCCCGTCGCGCAACCGGCCACCGGAGCCCATCCGGGTCTCATGAAACACGGCGAGCCCCTCCACGAGGAAGAATGGCTGGAACAGGTTGGGGTAGAGGGCCCGTCCCAGCCAGCCGTTGGCCACGGCCGTCAGGCCGCCGACCGTCTCCTCGTGAAAGATGTGGGTCAGTTCATGGTCGAGCACCGTGTGGAGCGGATGGCGATCGCGTCCCGCATGCTGATCGGACCGATCCGGCAACAGGTATATGTAGATCGTCAGGTTGGGCAGGGGAGTGGCCAGGCCGTTGTGGGTGTCCTCGTGATCGAGCAGGACGACCTGGACGGGGGCAGAGGGCCTTCCACCGAAAACCCGTGCCAGATCGGAGTAGGCCACCTCGGCATGGGCCAGCAGGTCGCGAGCCGTCTCGGCGTGCCTGGCCTCGAAGTGCATCCGGAAATGCTCGGATTGAGCGGTCCGCCAGTCGAGCCCCGGATCGAAGAGGGTGGCGGCTTGCCCCGGGGCCCCGAGCGCCCACGAGAGGAACGAACCCGCGAGGCCGGTCGCGACCCACGTGAGCGTGCGGAGTCGGGACCTGATGGATGCAGTTCGACCACGGAAACGACGCTCGGCCATCGGGCGTCATGGTAGCACCCGCCCCGGTGCGGACGCATGCTAGACTTCGATGTCTCTCCCGCATGGCCTTTCAGCTGACCAGACCCGGAGGTTCCCGTGACCACGTCCGTTTCACTCGTCACCGGTGCGTCCAGCGGGATCGGGCGAGCCTTCGCCCTCCGCCTGGCCCGGGCGGGACGCCCCGTGGTCCTGGTCGCCCGCCGGGAGACCGAACTCGAGGACCTGGCCTCCGAGCTACGCCAGAAACAAGGGATCGAGGCATACCCCGTGGCCCTCGATCTGACGGCCCCCGGAGCGTGCGAACGCCTCGAGGCGATCGCCCGCGAGCGCGGCTGGTTCGTCGAGGATCTCGTGAACAACGCCGGGTTCGGGATGACGGGCCGCTTCGCCACGGGCGCGGTCGACGAGATCGAGCGGATGCTTGCGCTCAACGTCTCCTCCCTGACGAGCCTCACGCGTCGGTTCGTCCCGGAGATGATTTCCCGGGGGCGCGGCCGCATCGTGAATGTCGCCAGCACGGCGGCCTTCCAGCCGATCCCGTACTTCGGGGCCTATGCGGCGACCAAGGCCTTCGTGCTGTCGCTGTCCGAGGCTCTGGCGGAGGAACTCCGGGGCACGGGCGTGACCGTCACCTGTCTCTGTCCGGGACCCACGGCCACGGAGTTCGGACAGGTGGCCCGGCTGGACATGTCGGCGGCGCTCCGGACCGTCGGCCTGATGACCGCCGAGGAGGTCGCCGAGGCGGGATGGCTGGCCATGCAGGCCGGCGAGCGAATCCGGGTTCCGGGATGGTTCAACTTCCTCGGAACCCGGTTTTCCCCGTTCGCTCCTCGCCCCGTCGTGAATCGCCTCATGCGGACCATGTTCGGTCCGGGCGACGAAGCTTAACGAAGCCTTCCGAGACACTTAACCGCCACTGAACCCGGATCCCGTGCCGGAACCGGGATAACCTCCTCGTCCCCCATCCGCCGAGGAGGGCTCCATGATTTCTGGACTGAACACCCCTTACGCCCCGAGGCCGAGCATCCGCTCGACCGTACCCTCGGCACCCGTCGCGGCCCCCGTGGAGCCCTCCGCACCGTCATTGCCCGCCACGCCTCTCCCCGCCACGCCCGCGAGCGGCCCGGGGGTCTCGGGCATCCTGGACGGCATCAAGTCTTTCTTCGCAGCCATCGGGGCCTTCTTCGTCGGCATCTGGAACCGCCTGACCGGGGGCAACGCATCGACCATCCCCGCGGGGCTCACGGCCGCTGAACACGCGATGGCGACGCAGTACGGTCTGCTGGCGACCCGCGAGAACGTGCAGGCCTTCATGGCGGAGGTGCAGGGCTACACCCAGCCGACGGCCGACGGTTTCCGTACGCTCGGGCCAGGCGCCACGGACTCGACAGCCGTCAAACAGGCCCAGGAAGCCCTGAGCCGCCTCGGCTTCCCGGTCCCCGTGACGGGCTCGTACGATGCGGCAACCCAGGCGGCCGTCAAGGCCTTCAAGAGCGCCAATGGCCTCCAGCAGAGCTATCGCCTCGCCGATGGCCGCCTGGCCGTCAACGAGTATCTCGAACCCCAAACCTTCCGGAAGATGGTCGAGAAACTGGCGCCTCCGACCGCCGGGGCACCCGCGGCGCAACCGGCGCCTGCGACCCAGCCAGCCCCCTCCACCCAGCCAGCGCCGCAGCCTTCGACCGCGAACGGAACCCTCAACGTCGAGGCGATCGCCACCCAGTACCGGCTCCTCCCCACGGCCGAAAATGTCGAGGCCTTCCTCGCCGAGGTCCGCACCTACCAGACGCCGGATGCCCAGGGCTACGTGGTCCTCGGTCCCGGGTCCACCGACCAGGAAAGCATCCGCGCCATCCAGGCCGCCCTGACTCAGGTGGGTTTCCCGGTCCAGAGCACCGGCAGCTACGACGCCGCCACCCAGCAAGCCGTCATCGCCTTCAAGTCGCGGGAAGGGCTGCGCCAGACCTACCGGAGCCAGGACGGCAACTTCGCCATCAACGAGTACCTGGACCGTCCGAGCTTCGCGAAGCTCGCCAGCATGGTCTGACCCACCGTTCTCCCTCTCACGCAGCAGCGGCTGGGCGTCCCGTGGACGCCCAGCCGCTCTCCTGGCTCCGTACCTGCCCAAGATTAACCGACAATTCAACTCGGTTTCAGCCACCATTAACCGGGATCCCCCCGGATCGGGACGATAGCCTTCTTGTCCCCCCGACAGGAGGTGCCCGATGAACGTATCCGGTCAGCCGAATCCCGCGATGGTCCGCCGCCCCGTCCAGGCCGGTGGCGGTTTCGATCCCGCGATGGGTCAGCTTCCCGCTGCGCCCGTGGCCTATCCCCAGGCACCCGCCACGGCCGGACCGACGGCCGGGGAACTGCTGGCAAACGTCTTCAACGGCATCGTGGCCCTCCTGAAGAACCTGTTCCAGTCGATCGCGTCGCTGTTCGGTCCTCGCT
>Ga0079301_1001144_pt1 | contig 12473 bp, 12 predicted proteins | sample Wag4_2014_7_11_3_FD_74797 | JGI IMG/M metagenome (GOLD analysis project Ga0079301, IMG submission 74797) | Fresh water mixed with fracking chemicals microbial communities from Ohio, USA - Utica-2 Time Series FC 2014_7_11 | ecosystem: Engineered > Industrial production > Chemical products > Input...
CATGCGCAAAGGCGCCGTCACCCCCAACAAATCAACCAACACATGCCGCAAAATTTCACGGGTGGCCGCAATCAACCCCAACCGGGCCTGCGTGACCACGCGATCGTCCGTCAAGACACGACAATGCGCATAAAACTGATGAAACAGACTGGCTAATTCTTGCGCATAACGGGCCAGGCGATAAGGTTCAAGCGCCTTGGCCGCTGCAACCACCTCATCCGAATATGACGCCAGTTTCAACAGCAATTGACGCTCGCTAGGATGGATGAAAACTGTTTCGGATGTTTCACCCACTTCCGGCGACAGCCCCTGCTCATCCGCCACACGGATGATCGAACAGATGCGCGCGTGTGCGTATTGAACATAAAACACCGGGTTGTCAGCACTCTCGCGTTTTGCCAATGCCAGATCGAAGTCCAGCGTCGAATCAGTCGAACGCATCACCAGGAAATAGCGCGCCGCATCCGTACCGACTTCATCCACCACTTCCTGCGCGGTGACCATATCACCGGTACGCTTGGACATCCGCACCGGCTCGCCATCCCGAAACAGATTAACCATTTGACCGATGACAACCGCCAATGTGTCGTCTTGGCCTCCGAGTGCCTGTACCGCCGCGCGAATGCGTGCGACGTAACCGTGGTGATCGGCACCCAGTATATCAATCAGTCGATCATAACCCCGCCGCAACTTGTCCCAATGATACGCGATGTCCGCCGCCAGATACGTGGGTTGACCGTTTTCACGCACAACTACACGATCCTTGTCATCGCCATACGCCGTCGAACGCAACCACCAGGCACCCTCATGCTCATACAGGTGCCCCGTCTGCTTCAAGCGTGCAATGGCCTCACTCACCCGATCTTGTTCGTGCAACGTCGTCTCGCTGTAAAACACATCAAAATGCGTGTTCAGTGCCAGCAACGTGCGCTTTTGCAGTTCAAGCAAATAGTCGCGCGCAAACCCGGTCAAGGTCGCAACGCGCGCTTCAACTGGTAAACCCACGAACGAGGCGTCAAGGTGTTCGCGCGCCGCCTGCGCAACCTCACGGATGTACGCCCCCTGATAGCCATCCTCAGGCATCTTTGAGGCCCGTCCGGCTAACTCCTGCATCCGTGCATCCACAGAGGCGCCCAGCAAGCGCATCTGATTACCGGCATCATTGATATAAAACTCCTGATGGGTTTCAAAACCCACCGCTTGCAACAGGCTTGCCAAGGTGGAGCCGATCACCGCCCAACGTGCGTGGCCCACGTGGAGGGGACCAGTCGGATTGGCTGATACATATTCGAGCAGCACACGCTGTCCCTGGCCAAAAGGCTGAATCCCCGCTGCGCCGCCTTGTTGAAGTATCGTCCGCGCGCACTCGGCCAAGCGGTTCGTTGCCACCCGTACATTGATGAATCCCGGCGCCGCGATGCTAACTGAGCCGATCGTGTCATCCTTGGCAAGATGCCGCACGATGGTCTCGGCGATTTTGAGGGGCGGCATCCGCAAAGGCTTGGCCAACACCATGGCGAGGTTGGTGGCATAGTCACCGTGGTCAGGGTCACGTGGCGTCTCAACGCCCACTTCCGGAACGGTTTCCAAGGTTAACTCGCCTGCGGCGCTGGCACGGGTCAGGGCATCCTTGAGTGCATCGGCGATGGCTTGCTTGAGCATGGGTGATGGTTCCTTTACAGTTCGAGCGCTTCACACGCGCCATGCGACACAGGTCGCCAAGACAAAGTCAACGTGAATTGGCCGAGGCTTTCGTCCGGAGCGATCGGGTTTGTTGTCTCCGTTGGGGTTGTCCATAGTTCATAGCACAATTTGATGACGCCGTCCGTCAGGTGTCGGTCGATGCGCAAGTCGCTCGTGTGGACACGCAACACCAGGTCGTTGCCACCCAGGCCCAAAAGGCCACCAGTCCATTGGCCACCCACGAAGTCCTGCCAGCCGTTGACGAGGCCGCGACGATGGACTCGCACGGCGTGATCATCAATGCGCACCGTGGTGGTGGTTTGTTCTTCCTCGTAGCGCAGATACCAGGCGCCGTCGCGATCATACAATTCGCCACGACGCGTGTGGCGGGCATCGACGCGCTCATTTCCGTCAGTTTGGGTGCTGACGATCGTCAGCAAAACAGTCTGCTTGTTCACTTGTGATACGGCTCGTTTCGTCGGATCCGTTCGCAGCGATACAACTGCTCCAGCAAAAACAGGCGCGCGAACTGATGGGGCAAAGTCAGGCGCGACAGGCCCAGCGTCCAGTTGGCCCGTTGCAAGACGACCGGGTCGAGTCCCTCGGCCCCGCCGATGACAAAGGCAATCTCTTTGTGACTGGCATGTTCCAGACGTTGCAGACGCTCAGCGAGTACAACCGAGGTCAGTTGTTCGCCTTGCTCCCACAAAGCGATAACGTAGGCATCTGGATGCAAAGTGGTCAAAATACGTTCGGCTTCTTTGCGCCGCGCCGCGCCCTCTTGCCCGGCGATCAGCCGTTCGTCGGGCAATTCGATGAGTTCGACCGGTCGATAAGGCGCCAAGCGCTTGAGGAACTCCCGCACACTCGGTGCGAGTCCCTGGTCTTTCATTTTTCCAAGCGCCACGATGACCCAACGCACGATTTCAGTTCCAAATCCTCACGACCCCGTTCTAACATCCTATCACGGCCGGCGGGTACCGGGGAGGCAAGGACTGACCCTGTTACGCCTCAGTCGGGTGATAAAAGCTCAGGGCGCTGATGCCATAGCGTGTTGTGCGACGGTGTTGCAAGCCCACGATGTCAATGGGAGGCTGAGCGGCGCTGCGATGTTCCAAGACCACCCAGGCGCCGGGGCGCAGCAGGTCGGGGTTAGCGGCGATCGCCTGCAAGACGGGCGTGGGGTCCATCTCGTAGGGCGGATCCAAAAAAATGACATCAAAGCGTTGATGATGCTGGGTAAACCACGCCAACGCCGATGTGACATCGCGCGCAAACAATTCGACTTGTTGCAGACCCAAAGCAGCCTGATTGTGCGCGATGATCGTGATCGCAGGCGCTGCGGATTCAACCAGCACAACCCGCTTGGCACCACGACTCGCGGCTTCGAAACCGATGGCGCCTGACCCCGCGAAAAGATCCAGCCAGTCATGATTGGCCGTTTGCGCGCGCACGATGTTAAAGAGCGCTTCTTTGACCTGACCCGTGGTGGGACGAGTCGCCGGCCCCGTGAGTGTCTGTAGGCGGCGACCCCGATGGGTGCCGGCGATGATTCTCATTTCGGGACACCCCAACTCGCACAGCGCGCCGGGATGAGTGTAACACGAAGATGGGCCGTGTTCGCATCCAATCAAGGCTTCATCGAGTGAAAGACGGCTAACACCGCACATCAACGACAAGCAGCACGGTCGGTGATTTGACACCCAGGCTGTACGCGCTGCGCCGCACCGATGCGTCCTGGACTCTGAAACTTGCATTAAGTATTTAACCTAAACTTAAAGCAAGTAGACGTTGTCAGTCGACAATAAGTTAAATGTAAGGAGATTCCAGATTATGAACGAGTTGAAAGTCGCTGACAAAACGTGGAAGCCGCTGGCGGTGACGGCGGTATCACAAGAGAAAGCGGCCGAGACGATTCAGGCCTTGCGCAAGAATGGTGCAGATGATGTGCTGGTGAAGGTGGGCGATGATCTGGTTCTGGCGTCGGGCCGGGGGATGGCGGTAGACCGCGTGAAAGTTGGCACCTCGGCGACGGTGAATGGCAAATTGGGGCAGGTAGTGGCTGTCAATGCTGAACGAAACACTTACGTGGAGGGGATAAAGCACTGGTTGGGACCTGTGGTGGCAGTCTTACCGCTGGTGTTCGGATTGTTCAATAACGCACGAGCGTTTAGGGTACTGTGGGTCTTCGTGACTGTGCCCGTCGGAGCTGCCATCAATTATGCGAGTGGCGTGCACGCTGAAAGGCGAAAGATCGATCTCATCCCAACCGGGCAGTAGTCAATTGGCTGGGTTGATACACGCGACAATTTTTGTTGTCTACAGAAAGAAAGAGGTTTTCAATGCACAGGTTTCTCGCCGCCGCTTTGTCTTTCAGTATCCTCACGGGTTGCGGGGTGGTGCCCACTGCGGGTACAGCGGTGCAGGGAATCAGGCAAAATACGGCTGAGGCCAGCGCCGCCAATAAAAGAGCGAGCAGTTTGGAATCGGCGGTGAAAGCTCGCTTTGTTGCGGTTGATAAAGACAAGGACGGTTCGCTGACGTTTGCCGAATTCACGAAGAGTAGCGAAAAAGACAACAATATCGGTGGCATCGGAAGCATGCTGGGCGCGTACAGCTGGCTTGCCCTGGGTTCACTCAGTTCTCAACGCGAATTCAAGGTGCAACGTGACGAATTTGATGCGGTGATTCAGGCAGCCAAGGCGCAGCGCGTCACGTGGGCCAGTCTGTCGGCGGCGCTCTCTTCCCCGTTTTTTCAGGAGCGCGCATCGAAAATGGCCAGTGAATTCATTCAAAAAAATGACACGAACGGCGACAGGCGCCTTGAAGTGAGTGAAATGGGCGACGACGCGAAGCGCATCGACATGAACAAAGACGGCGTGTTGAGCATGACTGAAGTCAGTGACAGCTTGCTGAAAGAAGCGCTTTCAAGGGGCGGTCCGGCTTCGTCGCTCGGCATGCTTGGCATGGTGCTCAGTATTAGTATGACATCCTAACGATACTGATCCGAGCGCTTACCTGTTGCAGCGTCTGTCCGCCCGTTTGTGACAGACGCGCCATTGTATTGATTGGCAGGGTTGTGCCGCATTAGCCAGAATGATGATCCCCGCTCCCGTGCCGCAACTGGAAAAATAGGAGCGGCGCGGAGTGTTTTGTGCGTGAACTGCAAAAACATTTCACCGTGCGGTCCTTGAGGGTGGTGGACGCGTCTGTTGAAACTTTTGCGCCTCGGGGCAGGCAAGTGTTGAGCAGCAAGTGTAAACTGCGGGTCGCACGCGGCGATATCTCACCAGGGTCCGTGCTGTTTGCCATTCGGAATGTGGTACGTGGTGCTTTGTTCGACATCAGTTAACGGGTCAACGTTGGGGTATCGTGACGCCTCACGGCTTTGGAGAACGCATGGTGAATGGGGGTATGAATACGCGCCTGACCGTGCTGATACTGCACACATGCACTTGTCGTGATCAACAGCGTGTTGAGGGGCTGCAATCCATCAATGCGGGTTCGCAACGTCTTGCCACGTTCGCCGCAAGCCATCCTCCAAAGGGATCTGGGCCTCAAAGCCGAAGCGGTCGCGAATCGCACGCACGGCAGCGCTTGAATACTTGATGTCACCGCCGCGTGCAGGCCCATAACTCACCTGCATCTCTCGGCCGCCTACCGCTTCCAGCATCGCAAGCGTCTCATTCAAGGTTACCGAGCGACCAGTGGCCACATTAAACTGCCCACCACCGCCTGCCGGCGCAAATAAGGCCATCTCAATCGCCCGCGCCACATCATCCACGTGTACGAAGTCCCGGCTTTGTTCCCCATCGCCATAAATCGTGAACGGCAATCCGTGCTTCGCGGCGATAAGCGCCTTCGCAATCGCCCCTGAATAAGGGGCGTCCGCCGACTGTCCCGGCCCATACACGTTGAAAAACCGCAAGCAAATCGCTTCGCCGGCCCCATCCCGCACAAACTGCGCCGCATCTTTTTCGTTTTGCCACTTGCCGGTAGCGTACGGGGTGCGGGGAGCCGGCACGATGCCCTCATCCCAAGGCAACGGTGCATCAGGCCCGTAAAGGGCAGCTGTACTCGCCAGCACTACGCGCCGAATGCCTTGCGCCCGCGACGCAGCCAAAACGTGACGGGTGCCAGTTACATTCACCGCATCGAAGCGATCCGGATCCTCCAGACTGAGAGGCACCGACACCAGTGCCGCGAGGTGAATAATCGCATCGACTCCGCGACAGGCAGCAAGTACAGCCTCGCTGTCGCGGACATCTGCTTGAATAAATCCGACATCGGCTGGTATACGTGCAGCGCAAGCATTTTCCAGGTTGTCGAACACCACCACCGTGTGTCCCGCATGCTTGAGGCGAGCGACCGTCGCAGAACCGATGAAGCCAGCTCCCCCCGTTACCAGTATCTTTGCCATCAATTCAGAGCGCCCCTCTTCGGTCGCGCATCATACACTGTATCAACACACCATCGCAACAACTGGGCCTGCACGACTCGGGCTAACGTGTTCCCGTTTTTTTGAATACGACGGCCACTGTTCGCAGCAAAATGTCTAAATCCAAAGATAACGGGCGATGCTTGATTGTACGCGCTCAGGGGATAACAAGAATGAACGAACGTGACCGATCATCGACATAGCAGACTGCTGGTCCGTCAGTCCCGAAAGTCTCATTTTAGCGCGTGATGCAGCGATCGCGGAACACAACGCGGTAAATGCCGAATGGGATGCAGCATTGGACCTTATGGTGACGTTTGAGCAACAGGCCGAAGCCATCACGTCACACATCGGCATCCAGCGCGTCGAAGCCCATGGTGATGACGCCATAACTAGCGTTCAGGGCGCAGAGCCGGGCAGCTGATCCAGATCGATACCGGATACAAAAGGAACGAAGCCCGCCGCGCGCATCGCGGTTGTCGCGCGCACGCGCCCCACGCGATCGCCTGCTGGTCGGTATTCCAGCACCAGCACCGGCAGACCGTACTGATGTTGCAAAGCTTGAAACTCGGCCACACGACTCCGTGCCTCCGATGCTTGACGCCAGCGATAGGCCTTGCGTTCGAAGTCATAATCCGTGACGATTGATTCAACCGCAAACGCACTCAGGCAGGGCACGATCGCAGGTACAAGCGCGAGACCGCCATTGGCGACAATGCGCGCTTGCGGATAGCGCGCATGAATCAGAGCCACCAGGTCGATCATCGCTTGACGGGCGCCTGGCAACGCTTTTGAGCGTTCCAGTTCTTCTGCTGCATCGAGGGTGTCCAGAAACAGCCCATCGTAACCCATCGCCAAAAAAGACCCGACGAGTCGCTCAACCAGCATGTCGCGCCACACCGTGTGCTCGGGGTTAACCCGCCATGCTCCGGGCCAGTGCGGATTTCGTCCCAGCAAGGCGCCGCGGTTGGCCGCCAGCGCCTGAAAGTAGTCCCGACTCTCATGCACCTCGCCAAGCGACAGATAGGCCAACACCCGTTGACCGGGACGCTTGAACGTTGCCAGGCGCCAGCCGTGATCGGGCTCGAGGACCAGCCAGTCCGGTTGAGCGAGCGCCGCGGTCGCGGCGTGCTTGCCATAAACGGCGGCCCACGATCGGGGATGGTCTGCATGGCTGCTGACTGCTTGCTGTGCCACCAGCCAGCAACAAATGGCCGCCGACAAGCTGCGCACCCAATCGCTGTGACTTCGTTTGGATACATACAAGCGCCACGCGTGTCTGATCATCACTCCCTCATTCCGGCTTCACCAGGACCCGCATACGGTGGCCATGCTGGTGATCGATTGCGTGCCCTTCTGGCGCGATGAGCAGACGGGTGAACGCATCCGGCGTGCCCACAGGGAGCGACGTTGCGGGAGCGATGACCCGAACACGTGCGGCGAGGATCTGCCAGGGAGTCGGTTCACCCAGAAGCGTAACGGATTGCCCGACTGTCACCTGCGCGGCCTGCGCCTCTGGCATGTTCACCTCAACCCAGGCTGCAGTGGGTGGCTCAAGCCGAACGAGTGCCTGCGCCACACCCGCATACTCACCTACCCGAATGAGGCCTTCCCGCACACGTCCCGCGACCGGTGCACGAAGGGTGCGGGCGCGGATGCGTCTATCGAGGGCGCGACTTTCAACTGTGGCTTGTGCAAGTGCCGCTTCGGCCTGCCGCATCGCCTTGACAGACGCTTCCGCGGTTCCGTCTTCCATTCGCTCACGCAAGCTGCGTTTGGCTGCTTGGAGATCGATCGTCGCCGATTCAACCGCCAACGTCGCGATGCGCGCGTGGGTCCAGGCCTTTTCATATTCATCCCGCGCCACAGCCCCCTTATCCATCGCTTGCTTGAGTTCACGCGCATTGTCCTGTGCCTGCTTGGCTTTCAGGCCTGCCGCCCGATGGACAACGCTCAGGCGGTCCAGTTGCGTCTGCGCATCTGCGCACTTGCCTCGAAACTGCCGACGAACCTCGGCCAGTTGCGTTTGTGCGTGTTCGTATTCACGCAGGCGCAAGGCTTCTCGGGCGCGCTGGATGCTCCGTTCAGACTGCAAGTCAGCGGTGTCCAGTTGCAACAATGAAGCACCCGGCTCCACCCAGTCTCCTTCCTTCACCAGCAACGCTTCAACCCGTCCCGCCGTTTCAGCCGAAATCATTACCGATTCGCGCACCACGCGACCCTCGAGCACTTGTGTGCCCGAAACGGACCCCACCACGATGGCGATCAGCACCCCCGACGCTCCCATCGCGAACAACGCTTGCTTCCAGCGTACCGCCGTGGCCTGCGACATCTTCAATCCTCGCGCCGTTCCAGCGCGCCACCCGTATCGGGGGGCAAGGCATTGCCCGGCCCTTGCGGGGCGGGCACGACGAAACACCAACTCAACACATGGGCCAGCAAGGCCAGGCCGAGGGTCGCGACGCATGCCTCGAGGTACATGCCAACGCCACTCGCCATCCCCACCACCACCGCACCCAGCAGGGTTGCCGCCTCTGTGGCGCTCTGCATTTTGACCCGAAAACGCATGACACTTAAGATTCCCACCGCCCCAAATGCCCGACTCAGGTGGTCTCCCACCACCACCATGACAATGGCCATCAGCACCGCCAGTACGATTTGGGCCTGGGCCACGTCTCTGTTGTACTGTCCAGCCGACGTCCGGCGATAACTCAAAGCCAGCGCACCACCCAGCAGGGTCGCGAGCACGACGGTGACCACCATGCCAGCTGGCCCAAAGGCCAGATTGGTACTGACCGGACCCGCACCCAAAGGCCAGTTTTGCGACACGGTTCACCTCATCACGGAACGTCGAAGAAGGCCGCTCCGCTAAGCGGTTCCTGACCATCGCCAAGTTTAAGCACATCAAACGCACTCTGCCAGTGCTGATCAGGATTTGCGCTATCACGGCTCATAACCTGCCAGTAATAGCGCCCCGGCGTCAGGCGACCCACGTGCTGATAGCCAGTCGTCGCAAGCCCCCTGCGCGACGCCACGACCTGCTGGAGTGACCCATCACGGGCGAGCGTGAAATCGTAAGTGACGGCATCGCCTTGCCAGTCTTCCGAGACGTCCCACGTGAATGATGCCCCGTCAGCCGTGACGACCGGCTGCCCCAGAAAAAATGGCATCGGACGCTGCAAGCTTTCGATGAAGCGCGATTGATGGGTGCGCGGCACTTCCGCCAATCGCGCGACCTCAGCCGCCCAGGCTACATCCGGATTGGTTGTCGCACCAGGCAAGCCGGAACGATCTGGTTCCTCGGCGATTGCCTTCTTCAACACGGGCGTGTAGGCGTCCAGCAAGGGTCGCACACGGTTGGCACTGAAAAACGTTTCACCTAGTTGCGCCATGCGCTCAAGCAACTGCTGACGGTTGCGCGTATCGCTCATGAATCGGCGATGCAGGCGTACCCCCCACCAGTTGGCGGGACCCTCCTGCCAGCGAGCCAGCCGATTGGCCGGATTCGCCACGAAATCGGGCTGATCGTACAGCCCCCATGCCGCATCAAAATCCCACGGGATGAATTGCCAGGCCCCCCCTGATTGTGGCGCATAGAGATAAAAGTTCTGGCTGTTGGTGTCCTTGTTGCCAGTCAAGATGTTAAAAGCCAGCCACGTGAGATAGTTCGCACGATCGAAGTGGCGGGCCATCACCGTGTTGATGGGAGCACCCTCATCATTCACATCCCGCAGCATCGCCTGCAGGCGGCCGTGATCCTCACGACCATCGATTTGAAGCACCTTCTCAAAAGCCGCCTTATCATACCCGGCCTGCCCAACTGTCTTCATTACCGATTCATCAAGGCCAAACTCGAATTGCTCTGCCTTGTACAGGTAACCCTTTGCATCCAGCCCCCGACTCGCGAGCCACGCCTTGTCGATGCGCTCGACCTGCGTGAAAAACCCGCGTGCCTGACCATCGATACGCAACGTGGCAAACCGCGTCTTGGGCGCCCGCAGCTCCGGCAGCGTCTGCAAAAGGTCAAATGTCAGGCGGTTGCGCACCCTTGTCAGATCGTACGGGTGTTTGTTCAGCAGCACCTCGCGCGTCCCGCGCCAAGGCGTTGCCTCCTTGTCAATGGTGATGCGATACGACTTCTGCGGTGACAGTCGCGTCGAGTGGCCACGCAAATGCACCTTGACCGGAAAAAGCTCGGCAGAACCCCGCTCGCGCAAGGTGCCCGAAAGCACGACCGGATTCACATTGGCCGGACCGGGGTCATTTTCCAGATCGTTGAGCGTGGGGCCGCCAGGCTGTTGCTTCAGACTCAGTTCCCATTCCGTGACCGAGGTATCTGGGATGTCAAGCGACTTAAGCGGTTGATAGGCCACGCCGGGCACATTCCCTGCGCCCCGGGCGCCGCCCGTGCGATCGCCCAAGGGAAGCTCACCCAGTGGCTGGCAAGCGCATGAAAAGAGCAGGAACAGACACCTGCAGGCGGCGTGACGCAACGAACACCTCATTCCATCATGGACATCCCGTCCCAGTCTACCCGGAAGCCACCCCACTTGAACACGCCACCGCAGAAATTAGACACCCACGCGATCATTCAAGACCCTCCACGAATATTTTTATTGTCACAACGTTTGCGACTGATAAAATGACTGCCACGCGCCCCCGCATCGGCGACCATTCGGCCGTTTCGACCGAAGCAACGATAACACCCTCTGGTGTTGCCATTTCAAGTCTTCTCCCGTCTGCTGACCGCATCCAGTGTCACCACACTTGCACTCAGTCAGGAAGTCCGATCGAAACCTCTGAAACAGGCAAAGCGAGACGAGCAGGCATAGCAAAGTCGAATGACTGAAACGCACATATTCCATCGCGATCACGAGGCCGCACCTGTCTGGCGGGTTTCTCGGGCTCAACACCACTGGCCGGCGGTTTTATACGATCACGATCACAGCCAGATGGGGAACGATATGAGACGCTGGCGGGCGTCATTTAAGGTTCAGAGTATTCAAGGGATCGATCCTGGCTGTGCAAACCTCACAAGCAAACCAACAGGAGCCTTTGTCGGACACGCGACAAGAGCGATCGCTCGGGTCCTGGCGGGTCTGGGTAGAAATGCTCCTCGGGCTGACACTGACACTCGGGGCATCGTGGTGCTGGCAACCGACGGCTGTTCAGTGGCACCCTGGCTTCTGGGTGATTCTGATTTTGGCTGCCCGTTATGGTTACGGGGTGGGTGTGGTGTGTGGTGTGCTGACGGCAGGCACGATTCTGTATCAGCACGGCGGATTGCATGAAGTGCTCTCCGTGGCGGTGGAACGTCAGGGCTTGTTTGAGGTCCTGGTCTATCCGTTGACGGGAACCGTGGTGGGGTTTGTTGCGGAGGTGCCCAGAGAAGAGGCTCGGCGGGCCCGAGAGCAGGCTGGGGTTTCGCACCGGCGGGCGGAGGATCTGGCGGTGCGGCATGCGGTGTTGTTGCAGGCCAAAGAGAGCCTGGACCGACAGATCACCGGCCAGACACAGACCGTTGTCAGTGTTTATGACGCTGCGCGCGAGCTTGAGACCCTGAATCCAGAGTTGATACCCAAGGCGCTCGTTGGCTTGATGGCGCACTTTTTGGGTGTCGAGGCGGGCGCGGTATATCTCGGCGAGGGTGTCAACGTCTCACTGGTGGCCAGCACAGGAGAATGGGCGCCACGGCAGCAGTCGATTGCGATCGCCACGTTACTGGAGGCCGATGCTTCAGCAGGCCTGCCGGCGGCGGATTCACCGTGGCTGCTAACTGCAGCCTTGCGGCATCCGGATGGGCGAGTGCAGGGGGCGCTTGTGATCGAGCACCTGCCCTTTTTGCGCCTGAACGTGGGTTGCCACCAGTTGCTGCACTTGCTGGCGGAATGGGGAGGAGCTGCCCTGATGCGGGCCGAGGCACACCAAGCTGCGATGGAAGCACGCCGGGACCATCCCATCAGTGGACTTTTGCGTGAGGCTTTCACGCTCGAACGGGCCGAAACCGAGTACTCACTGGCGCGACGCTACGATCTTGCCTTATCACTGGTGCTGGTGCATGAACCCAGTGTTCGCGATCAAGATGACGATGACTGGCGTGCGAGCATCCAGCGGATGGGGGAGTTGTTACGGGGTGCGCTTCGCACCATAGACATCGCGGGACACATGCCATCCCGTGAGCAATTCTTGCTGATTCTGCCCGTCACCCCACATGAAGGTGCCGAGACTCTGGCGGGCCGCTTGCAAGCGGCGCTGCCAACAGCCCGCATCGCGGTGGGCGCATTTGTGAAGGGCGAGCCGACTTTGTCCGTGATGCTCGCCCGGCTAGAAGCGAAGGTGGCAGCCCGTGGGT
>Ga0079301_1001145_pt1 | contig 12470 bp, 12 predicted proteins | sample Wag4_2014_7_11_3_FD_74797 | JGI IMG/M metagenome (GOLD analysis project Ga0079301, IMG submission 74797) | Fresh water mixed with fracking chemicals microbial communities from Ohio, USA - Utica-2 Time Series FC 2014_7_11 | ecosystem: Engineered > Industrial production > Chemical products > Input...
TCCAGAGTTCACAATCCTCGGCCACGATGGGCTTCCGCACACTCTGGCGCATCTTGGCGCCGCACGCCAAGGCGCATGGCTGGACCTTTGCGCTCTTGGGGGTGTTGGGGTGGATCGCCGCGTTGGGCCAGCGTTCGATCGTGCTGTTGGTGTACCCAGCCATCGACATCCTGTTCCCAGGCTTTGGCACGAGCACCACACCAAGCACCAGCACTGGTTGGTGGAGCGAGACTGCACGCGCGGGCTACGACTGGTTGGTAGGCGACGCGGCCTCTGGTGGCGATGCCATGGGAGGCCTGGTGCGCGTGGCCGTGGCGCTGTCCGCCGTGGCCTTGGTGGCAAGCCTGGCCCAGTACGCCTTCTTGGCCTTGTCGCGTTGGCTAGCACTGCGCTTGGTGGTCGACTTGCGCCAACGGATCGCGGCACACTTGATGCGCCTTTCCGTGGCCTATCACGGGCGGCGGCAGTTCGGTGATCTGTTGTCGCGCTTGTCGTCGGACACCACCACAACGCTGAATGTGTTGAGCGCCGGCATCAAGGACTTGGTGCAAGAACCCTTGATGGTGATTGCCTCGCTGCTGGTGGCCTTCCTCGTGGCGCCCTTGCCCACGTTGGTGGTGATGGTGATGCTGCCGATTCTGGTCATTCCGTTCTGGAAGCAATCGCGCAGGGTGCGCCGCGGAAGCAGCCGATCGTTGTCACAACTGGGCGAAAGTGTGCAAGCCCTCGCGCAGATGTTCACGGGTGTGCGTACGGTCAAGGCGTACGCCGCCGAAGCACGCGAGCTTGAGCGCTATCAAGAGCTGAATCGTGAGTACACGCGCCAGACGATGAAGATGGTGCGTGCGCAGGCGCTGTCGCAGGCATGGACCATGTTTGCCAGCCATGTGGGCATGGGCTTGATGATCCTCTTGGTCGGTTGGCTCACCTTTGATGCCAAGCAGTTCCAAGACCCCAAGGGCGTCACGACCTTCTTCTTGTCGGTCGCCGCGGTCTACCAAGCTCTCAAGGATGTGGTGCGGGCGCTCACCAATGCGCAGGAAGCTGCCGGTGCAGCCGAGCGCATCGAAGAGCTGTTGTCCGAAACACCTGACATCGTCGACAGGCCGGGTGCGCGCCAAGCGACTGGTCTGGGCACGGGTATCGCGCTTGAAAAGGTGGGTTTCCGCTACGGCGATGACGAGAGCTTCGAGCTGCGCGATGTCGATCTGAGGATTCGGCCAGGCGAGACGGTGGCTTTTGTCGGATCGTCCGGCTCCGGCAAGAGCACGCTCATCGACTTGGTGGCGCGCTTTGTCGAACCGTCGGCCGGCGCCGTCAAGGTCCATGGAGTCGATGTGCGCGAGTACACGCTGGCTTCATGGACGGCCCAGTACGCGCTGGTTTCGCAAACACCGTTCCTGTTCCACACCACGGTCCTTGAGAACATTCGCTATGGGCGGCCGCAAGCCACGCAGGCCGAAGTGGAGCAAGCAGCTCGCTTGGCAGGCGTGCATGACTTCATCATGTCGTTGCCGCTAGGTTACGCCACCGATGTTGCGGACGCGGGTGCACGCTTGTCCGGCGGTCAACGACAGCGCATCACCATCGCCCGCGCCTTCTTGAAGGACGCGCCGTTGTTGTTGTTGGATGAGGCGACAAGTGCTTTGGACAACGAGAGCGAGCGTGTCGTCCAAGAGTCGTTGGAGCGCTTGATGAAGGGCAAGACGGTGCTCGTCGTCGCGCACCGTTTGTCCACCATTCGCAAGGCGGACCGCATCGTTGTGATGGAGGCCGGACGCGTGGCCGAAGTCGGCACGCATGCGGAGCTGTTGGCGCGCGGCGGCCCCTACGCTCGTTTGCAGGCGTTGGCTGGTTGAGCGCACAACGCGGCGGGATACACGAGCCGCGCGAGCAGCACGCACACCGCCCACACGACCACGAGTGAGGCGCAAATGTGCGAGGGGAAGTGAGCTCCCATCGCACAGCGCGCAAGCCCCATAAACGTGCCGTACGCGAGTGCGAACGCCAGCAGTTTGCGCGCCAGTTGAGGGTGCGTGGGGCGCGTGGCGAACCACAGCGACACCAATGCATAGCCTCCGGAGGCGTGGCCGCCAGGGAAGCACTTGCCGGGTTTGGCGCCCTCGGGCAGCGGGTCCCACAAGCTCACCCATGGTTGCGTGCCGCCGTAGAGCTGCAGGTCCCACGGGCAATGGCGCGGCGAGATCGACTTCAACCAGCCCACAAGCGCCGGGCCAATGGCAATCGTCAAGGCCACCAACAGTGCGGGGCGATGCCACGCACGCAAGCGGTGCTGTAGTGCAAAGCGCGGTTTCCCTAGGCCCGCCAGGCACACGCCGAGCGCCACTACGCCAACCACGATGACCGCGATCTTCATCACCTCATGCACGACGATGGTGAAGAACCAGTGGTGGCGGGCTGGAAAGCTGCGCGTGTCCGGGTCGTAGAAGAGGGACAGCACCGCTCTGTCGACCGAGCTTTCATGCAGGGCGATCACCAGCGCGCTCAACACAAGCAGCGGCACCACAAGCAGCCGCACCGACCAGTGCTTCCAGTTGGTCATGGGAGCGCGAGGCTACTCAATGTACTCTGGGCATGCCATGTGGTTTGTAGCGCTCAAGATGCTTGTCGGCGACAAGGCTCGGTACCTAGGCATCGTGCTGGGCGTGGTGTTTGCGTCGCTGTTGATCACGCAGCAGATGTCCATCTTCACTGGCATCATGTTCCGCACCTTCAGCACGGTCACCGACACCGGTTACCCAGAGATCTGGGTGATGGACAAGAAGGTGCAGTACATCGACGATGTCAAGCCGCTACAAGACACCAAGCTCTACACCGTACGCGGTGTGGAAGGTGTGGATTGGGCGATGCCCTTCTACAAGGGATTGCTGAAGGCGCGCTTGGCGGACGGACGCTTTCAGACTGTCAATTTGTTTGGACTGGATGATGCGACGCTGGTGGGCGGCCCGCCCACGATGGTGGAGGGACGGCTGGAGGATCTGCGTCGTGCCGAGGGGGTGATCGTCGACGAGAACGGGGCACGTGGCCGCTTGGCCAAGCCTGATCCTGCAGGTGGCCCACCGATTCCGTTGCGTGTGGGGGATGTGCTCGAGCTGAATGACCACCGTGCGGTGGTGGTAGGTATTTGCCGTGTGGGACGCACCTTCCAATCCCAGCCGGTCATCTACACGACCTATTCGCGCGCCGTGTCCTTCGCGCCGCGTGAGCGCAAGTTGCTGTCCTTCATCGTGGCTGGCGTGAAGCCACATCTGGATGTAGAGGACGTGTGCAAGCGCATTGAAGAGCAAACGGGGCTCGTGGCTTTGCCTGCCAACGAGTTCAAGTGGAAGTCGGTCTTCTACTACCTCAAGTACACCGGCATCCCGATTAACTTCGGCACGGCAGTGCTGTTGGGCTTTCTTGTAGGGACGGCGATCGCGGGGCAGACCTTCTACAACTTCACTCTCGACAACTTGAAGCAGTTCGGCGCGCTCAAGGCGATGGGGGCGTCGACCTGGACTCTACTGAGCATGATCTTGCTGCAGGCGCTGGTGGTAGGCGTCGTCGGCTACGGCATCGGAGTCGGCATTGCCTCCACCTTCGGCATTCTGTCGAAGAACTCCGAGCTCGCCTTCCGCTTGCAGTGGCAGATCTTGCTGGTCTCGGCTGCTGCAGTGGTCGTGATCTGTGCCCTGTCAGCCCTGCTCGCCATCCGCAAGGTGGTCAAGCTCGAGCCGGCGATTGTCTTCAAGTAGCCGTTGTGCCGGCGGCTAACGCTGTTAGAATTTCTAACGCTGTTACGCCCACGCACGCATGCCGACACCCGCCCATCGCCGCCAGCAAGACCTTGCCGCACGCAGGGCCAAGATCTTGTCCGCTGCACGCACCTTGTTCGCCGAGCATGGTGTGGCCGGGGTCACCATGCGGCGCTTGGCCAAGGCTGTGGGCTACACAGCCCCGGTCTTGTATGCGCACTTCGCGGACAAGGCCACGCTCTTGCGCGAACTGTGTGCGGAGGATGCCACGCACCTGCTGGTTGCGATGCAGCGCGCCGCGCAGGTCAGCACTCCGCTCGCCAAGCTGCGCGCCATCGGCTACGCCTATGTCGAGTTCGCGCTGGCTCATCCCGAGCCGTTCCGCTTGATGTTCTTGACGCCTGTGCCTTTGGACGACCTGCACCGCATTTCCGCCGGCCGCAGTGCCGATGATCCTGCGCTCGCTTGCTATGCGCTGCTGCACACCGCGGTGAAAGAAGCCGCTACCGCTGGTGAACTGCCTCAAGGCAAGGCCGCGGTCGAACGCACCACGCAAGTCTTGTGGGGCGCGGCACACGGCGTGGTCGCGCTGCAGGCCATCTTGGGAGCCTCCCCCGATGTGCGTTGGAGTGCCGTACGTCCCACAGCCCGACAATTGGTCGACGCAACGCTCGATGGACTCGTTACACGGCATCGGAGTGGTCCATGATTGGCGTGGCACTCAAGATGCTGTTGGGTGACAAGCTCAAGTACCTTGCACTCGTCGCCGGCCTGGCCTTCGCCGCGTTGTTGGTCACGCAGCAAGCCTCGATCTTCCTCGGCTACACGCTGCGCACAGGTGCTTGGATTCGCGACACAGGTGCCGCGGATCTGTGGGTCATGGACCCGCAGTTGGTCTTCACCGAAGACAACAAGCCGATGCTGGAGCGCGCGCTGTACCAAGTGCGCGGTGTCGATGGCGTAGATTGGGCCGTGCCCATGTACAAGGGCTGGTTGACCGTGCGCTTGCCCGATGGGACGCGCGTCACCTCGCGATTGATTGGTCTGGACGATGCCTCATTGGTCGGCGGTCCGCCGGAGATGGTTTCCGGTCGGTTAGAGGACCTGCGCCGCGATCGCGCGGTGATCATTCACGCCGATCAAGCCAGTGATGGTCTGCTGCTCAAGCGCGGTTTGGAAGGTGAAGGCCCGCGGCCGCTGCGTATCGGCGACACTCTTGGTGTGCGCGACCATGGTCTCGAAGTGGTGGGGACCTTCCGTTCCGCACCCGAGTTCTTCTGGGATCCGCTGGTGTACACGACCTACAGTCGTGCGCTCCAAGTGGCTCCGCCAGACCGCCGCATGACCGGCTATGTGTTGGTCAAGTGCAAGCCGGGCACAGATGTGCAGACCGTAGCTCAGCGTATCGAAGCCCGCACGGGACTTAAGGCCCGCACGTCCGCCGAGTTCGAAGATGTGACGATGTGGTTCGTACTCGTCAAGACGGGGATCCTTGTCAACTTTGGCTTCACCATCCTGCTGGGCTTCGTGGTGGGCGCGCTGGCTGCAGGACAAACCTTCTACATGTTCGTACTCGACAACCTGCGACATTACGCTGCACTCAAGGCAATGGGAGCAACGAGCGGAACTTTGGCGCGGATGGTCGGCGCGCAACTGCTGGTGGCTGCCTTCGTGGGCTACGGTGTGGGGCTGGGTGCCGCCTGCCTGACGACGCTGGCGCCAGCCAGCAGCGGCCTTGCTTTCGAGATGCCTTGGCAGGTTCCGGCCTTGGGGTTCGCGGCCATCATGGTATGCGCGGGCATTGCCGGGGGCATCGCCTTGTTGCGTGTGTTGCGCGTGGACCCTGCTCTGGTGTTCAAGTCATGACAAAGGCCGATGAATTGGCAGTGATCTGTCGCGGTGTGGCCAAGAGCTACGGCACCGCTGGTGAAGTCGTGCATGCACTGCGTGATGTCGATCTGGATGTGCGCACGGGTGAGTTGCTGATGTTGGTGGGACCATCCGGATGCGGCAAGACCACACTCATCTCGATCATCGCAGGCATCTTGGATCAAGACCGCGGAGATGTGCGCGTCTTTGGCGCAGATGTCAAGGCCATGCGACAGCGCGAAAAGGCCAAGTTCCGCGGCCGTACCGTGGGCTTCGTCTTCCAGCAGTACAACCTGCTACCGGCCCTGACCGCGGCGGAGAATGCCGCTGTGCCACTGCTTGTCATGGGCACTCCACGCAAGGAAGCCGTGCAGCGCGCCGAAGCCATGTTGGAAAAAGTTGGCCTCGCCGAGCGCACACGCTCGCTGCCAGCACAGTTGTCCGGTGGCCAACAGCAGCGCATCGCCATCGCGCGTGCCTTGGTGCATGAACCGAAGCTGATCGTCTGTGACGAGCCCACCAGTGCCCTCGATCAGGACACGGGCCGGCGCGTGATGGAGCTCTTGCGTGAGGTCGCCGTGGCTCCAGGACGCGCTTTGGTCATCGTCACGCACGACAGCCGCACCTTCCACTTTGCGGACCGTATCGCCCGCATGAACGATGGCTCGATCGTGGGCATTGATGCACCCAGCAGCGTCACTCACTAACGCAGATCCCAGACACAACTGACGAAACACGACTATGGTCATCAAGTATCTGCTCCCGCTCTTGTCGGCCCTCGGCTTGGTGTTTGCCATTCACACCGCGGCCAACTCCTCGCAACAGACTCCGGTCGCTAAACCGGTAGCAGAGCCGGCACGCGCGCCCTATGCCACGACCATCGCCGGTGCAGGCATTGTCGAGGCGCGTAGCCGCAACATTGCCATCGGCGCTCAAGTGGGAGGCGTCGTCACCACGGTGAATGTCGAGGTCGGCAGCGCTGTGCGTCGCGGCGACACATTGTTCGTGGTCGATGATCGCAAGGAACGCGCAGCCTTAGCCGTCGCCGAGGCTGAAGTTGCTGCGGTACGGGCCGAGATGCAGCGCTTGGAAGCACTGCCGCGCCCAGAGAGCCTGCCACCTTCGCGTGCCGCTGTGGATGTAGCGCAAGCACTCTTGGCTGATGCCCAGACGCAGCTGGCCTTGGCAGAGTCTGTGCAGGACAAGCGCGCCATCGCGCAGCAGGAGCTGGACCGCCGCAAAAGTGCTGTGTTGACCGCGCGTGCGCGTGTGATCGAAGCCGAAGCCGCGCGTGACACCCAAGCCTTGGGCGCATGGGAACCGGATGTTGCGTTGGTGCGTGCCAAGTTGGCCGCCGCTGAAGCACAGGTAGCAGCTGCGCGCACCGATCTTGAGCGCATGATCGTGCGTGCACCCATCGATGGAGTTGTGCTGCAGTTGGAAGTACGACCCGGCGAGTACGCACCCTCAGGAGTGGTGGCGCGTCCCCTGATTCTGTTGGGTGATGTGTCGAAGCTTCATGTGCGTGTCGACATCGATGAAAGTGATGCATGGCGCTTCAAGGATGGATCCGCAGCGCGCGCGTATGTGCGCGGAAATCGTGAGCTTTCGGTCGACTTGAGCTTCGTGCGCAGTGAACCGTATGTGTTGCCGAAGCGGTCGCTGACTGGTGAGAGCACCGAGCGCGTGGATACGCGTGTGCTGCAGGTGCTCTACTCATTTGATCCCGCAGCCTTGCCGGTGCGCACCGGCATGCAGATGGATGTGTTCATCGATGCAGGTGGCGCGCAATGAGAGTGTCTGCTGTTGGTGCGTTGCTGGCGTTAGGGACGCTGTCGCTCAGCAGTTGTCGTACGCAGCCTCCGGCGCCCGTGGTACAGCAACCTCAAGCCACCACCGCGTGGCGTGAGGACTTGTTGGGTGCACCAGTTGCCCCCAGCGCGGCGTGGTGGACCGAGTTCCAAGACGATGCTCTCAATGCTTTGGTCGAGCAAGCGTTGGCGAACTCGCCGAGCATCGGCGCAGCACGTGCGCGCGTCTTGGTGGCGCAGCAAGAGCGTCGTGCGATTGCAGGCCAGCAAGAAGTGCAGGCCAATCTCTATGCAGATGCGGCACTGCAGCGCGGCAGCGAGAATCGTCCTGGTGGTGCTTTCTCTGGCGGCACCAACCAACTGTACGGCGCCGGTGTCGAACTGACTTGGGAAGCGGACTTGTGGGGCCGCCTCGAGAGTCAAGTGCAAGTCGCGGACGAGGCGCTTGCGGTCAGTGTTGAGTTGCGACGCGTAGCGGCCGATGCCTTGATTGCGGAGCTTGCACGCGAACGCGCCGAGTTGCGTGGCGCGCAAGGGGAACTGCTGGTGTTGGAGCGCAGTTTGAGTTTGCTGCGCGAATCACTCGAACTCGAACGTTCGCGCCTTGCCGGTGGCTTCTCGACAGAGCTCGATGTCGCTCGCCTAGAAGCCGAGGTTGCTGCAGCCTTGGCGCTCGTACCCAACCTGCAAGGACGCGTAGAAGCCGCGCGGCATCGTCTCGCTGGTCTGGCTGCGTGCGATGTAGCGCAAGTGGAGCGCTGGACAGCTGCAGCGCAGGAACGCGGTGTCGTACCGGTGGATCTGGCGCTTGGCACTCCGCTGGATGCGCTGGAGAATCGTTCGGATGTGCGTTTGGCACAACGCGAGTTGTTGCGTCAAACCGCCTTGCTGGGCTTGGCAGAGGCCGAAACCAAGCCGCGTCTCAGCATCGGTGCTGCGCTCGGTACGCAGACGGATGACCTAGGCTCTCTGGTCGATGCTTCGAGCCGCACCCTCAACTTAGGCGGCTCGTTTCTAGCACCTTTATTCAACGGCCAACGCCTAGAGGCCGCACGCGATGCGCAACTCGCGCGCGCGGAAGCCGCGGCTGAAGATTGGCGCGCCACGGTGCTACGCGCGTGGAGCGAAACGGAAGCTGCCATCGTCGAGCTTCGTCGTGAACGCCAGCGCTTGGAAGCACTGCAAGCACAGCGCACGATCCAAGAGCGTGCGCTCGTGCTTGCGCGCGATCGCCAGCAGAATGGCTTGGTCGACTACTTTGAAGTGCTCGCAGCACAACGAGCGCTGTTGACGGTCGATCAAGAGTTGGCCCGCACCGAGACCGCTCTCCTACAGCGGACTGTCAGCTTGCTGCGCGCCATCGGCGGTCAGTGGCGTGCGAGTCCGGACGAAGCCAGTCAATCCAGTTAGGAGCGCGGGGCGCGTTCCAGCAACGCGACCGCCTGCACCATGACTGCCGCGCCGTGCGCAAAGGACCCTAGCCCCTCAAGCGTCTTGCCTTTGACATTGACGGCATCGGGCTCGACGCCCAACAGCGTGCTCATGCGCTCGCGCATGCGAGCTCGATGCGGTGCGATGCGTGGACCTTCGGTGGCCACCACCACATCCACATTGACCACGCGGTAGCCCTTGCGCGTCACAAGCTCGAGAGCATCGCGTAGCAAGTCGGCGCTATTGGCACCTTTCCAGCGCGGATCCTTGTCCGAGTACAACGTCCCCAAGTCATCCAAGCCGGCCGCCGACAGCACCGCATCCGTGACTGCATGCAGCACCGCATCGCCATCCGAGTGGCCCAGAGGACCGCGTGCGTAGTCCAACTCGACGCCGCCCAAGACGCAGGGCCGTCCTTCCACTAGGCGGTGCACATCAAAGCCGAGTCCTACGCGCATGCTCATGGGTCGATCACACTACCCGAAGTCTCATGCATCGTGCATGGCTCGTGCGCGGCAAATGGCACGCGCTACCAGCAGGTCTTCCGGCGTGGTGAGCTTCAGGTTGTGCGCCCCGCCATCCACAAGCTGCACAGGACCTTCCCAGCGTTCCCAGAGGGCGGCATCGTCGGTCGGTGTCCAGTTTGCTTGCGCTGCTTGTAGGGCCAGATCCGTGTAGCGCGCCCGCTCGAAGACTTGCGGTGTTTGAGCCGCCCACAGCAACGCGCGGTCCAAGGTCTCACGCTCGCTGTGTCCGTCATGGCTGCGCTTGATCGTGTCGTGCACACGCCGCGCTGCGATGGCCGCTCCGTGCGCCGCTGCGGCTCGAATCACAGCCTCAATCGTCTGCGACTGCACCAGCGGTCGTGCCGCATCGTGGATCGCGACCAAACGCGACTCGCTCCGCAAGGCGGCTAGTCCCGCCCGCGCCGAGTCCATGCGCTCCGCTCCTCCCACCACGACCTGCACAGGCACGCGAGTGCCCTGCACCACGGCCAGCGCGCGCGCTTGATCGTCGGGGTGCACGACCACCACGCACTCGATCACTTCGGGCACCGCCACAAAGGCCTCGAGCGCACGCCGCAACACCGACTTTCCCTCGAGATCCAACCAGACCTTGCGCTCTTCCACTCCGCCGGCGCGCATGCGTGCGGAAGAGCCCGATGCCAGCAGCAGGACAGAGGTGTGCAGAGGGTTCACGTGGGCTTCTCTCGTGCGAGGGAGAGGCGTAGAGTGCCGCATAGGGTATGGCAAACGCAACCACACACGCGCCGGGCGCGCAGCCGCTGATCGTCTTGGGCATTGACCCGGGCACACGCATCGTGGGCTACGGTGCGGTCGTGGTTCATCCCAGCGGTCCGAAGCTCTTGACAGCCGGCGTGATCCGCGTGGGGGCCAAGGACGGTGTGCCCGAGCGGCTGGCCGCCATTCATGGTCGCTTGACGACCTTGATGGCCGAGATGCGCCCGCAAGTGGTGGTGGTGGAACGGGCGTTTGCCGCCAAGAACATCCAGTCGGCCTTGCGCATTGGCGAAGGGCGCGGCCTTGCGCTGGCTTGCGCCGCCGCCTGTGGTGCGGCCGTTGTCGAGATGGCACCCCGCGCCGCCAAGAAGCGCGTGGTGGGCAGCGGTTCTGCCGAAAAAGAGCAAGTGGCGCACATGGTGCGGCGCACCTTGGGTCGCGAGGATCTGGATCTGCCCCTCGATGCCACCGATGCCTTGGCGTTGGCCTTGGCGCATGTGCTTCGTCCCACGGTGATCGTCCCCGCCAGCGGCACCAAGTCCCGGTCCGCCAAGGTGCGAGGATCCGCCGGCTTACCAGCGCATGTACTCGACAGCGCCCGTCGGTTTTGGGATGGTCGCAAGCCAAGAAAGGGGGATGCACATGGCCGAAGCTGAATGGAGTGCGCTGGAAGATGTCCTGCACGAATCGCTGGACGGCTTTGTCGTCCTCGATCGCGGCGTGCAGTTGGATGGCGCGCCGTCGTTGTCGGGTGTGCGTCGCGCAGACTTGGCGGGTGTCAACCGTACTGGACAACTCGTGTTGGTGCATGTGCTGGCGCGCCGCGACGAGTTGTTGGAGGCCGCGGTGGATTTGTTGAGCACGGTGCGCGAACGCGCAGGCGTGTTGGCGCGGCATCTTTCCGATGCGCGCATCGATCTTGCACGCGAACCGTTGGCCGCCTTGGTGGTCGACGGCGCTGACCCTGCGGGCGTTGCGGCACTACGTGCGCTGCGCGCGCGCGAGTTGCGCTTGTTCGAGCGTGTGCGCGTGCAATCGGGCCGCGCCACGAGTGCGTGGATCGTGCCGGTGGACCTGCAAGCTGCTTCGGCCAAAGCGGCTATTTCGCCGCTGTTGGAATGGATCGAGCGCATCGACAGCGCACACCGCCCGTTGGTCGATCGCGCCTTGGAAGGTTTGTCGCGCTTGGATCCCGAACTCTCGTTGGAGGTTGTGCGCGACGAGGTTTTGGGGTCTTTCCGGCAGCACGAGTTGGCGCGCTTGCGTTGGGATGGCGCGCGCGTGGTGCTGGCCTTGCCCGATGCGCGTGAGTGCGTGGATTTGGCCCAGCCCGCGGATGTGGAGCGTGCCCTGGATCGAGTGCTGCGCGCGCATTTGGCGCATTTGGTTACGGATGAGCCGTTGCCGGGGAACGAATGGTCATCGCGCCGCGATGGGCCGATGGAGTACACGGCTGCGGCAGAGGAGGTGGCTGCACCTGTACCTGCGGCCTTCACTCCCGCTCCGCAGTTGAGTGCGGATGAGCTCGCCATGTTGCAGGCTTGAGCGGCAGCCTTCGATTCCCGTTTTTGCGGGACGCGGGTGTGTCCGCCAACGTCAGGCAGGTGTGGAAGGCTCGACCCTCTGTTTGCGCACGCTGCTTTTGGTGATGGTGCTGGTGGTCTGGGGGCGTCCGACGCAGGACGCGCCTGTGTCTGCCGAGCGGCTGCCTGAGACCAGCCGACCGTCGGCGCCACCGCAGCAGTGGGATTGGCTGCAGCTGCAGGCTTTGCCGCTCATTGGTCCGCGGCGCGCACAGGACTTGGTGGAAGCGCGTCAGGCAGGACGCTGGGAACGCCGCCCGTTGCTGGAGGCGTGGGACGAGGTACGCGGAGTCGGTCCAGGGACACTCGAGCAGGTGCGCGCGGCTTTGGAGGCGGACGGTCGAGGGGCGTACACTCAGGATTCGTACACTAGTAGGCCTGCACGCGTACCATGACGAACACACCCGCTCTCCCTTTGCCGCGCCGCGGCCTCCCGCCGCCTTTGGAGCTTGAGTGCATCGATGCGGTCGTGCGTCCGGCTCTTGCCGAAGACACGGGTGCTGGGGACCTGACCTCGTTGCACGCCGTGCCGGTGGTCTCGCGCGCCCGTGCAACCCTGATTGCCAAGCGTCCCGGTGTGCTCGCGGGCCTCGCGGTGTTTTTGCGCGCCTTTGAGTTGTGCGATCCCACCTGTCGTGTCGCAGCCTTGATGGCGGATGGCGATGCGCTGCGCAAGGGGGATCGCGTAGCCACGATCGAAGGTTCGGCCCGCGCGCTCCTGACGGCAGAGCGGACGGCCTTGAATTTTGTCCAGCGTTTGTCGGGTGTGGCGACCCTGAC
>Ga0079301_1001146_pt1 | contig 12469 bp, 10 predicted proteins | sample Wag4_2014_7_11_3_FD_74797 | JGI IMG/M metagenome (GOLD analysis project Ga0079301, IMG submission 74797) | Fresh water mixed with fracking chemicals microbial communities from Ohio, USA - Utica-2 Time Series FC 2014_7_11 | ecosystem: Engineered > Industrial production > Chemical products > Input...
CCCTCCTTTTTCCTCGGGGCCTTGCGCGAGGCACTCTCGTGCCTCTTGCTTGGCCCCTCGCACTCCTCGGCGTAGCCCCCCTCGGCATCGCGCTTCGCGGCATGCCGGGCGATCTGGCGTGTGACACCCCATGATTTTTACCTGAAATTAACCAGCATTTACTTTTGTTTAAACACTTAACGCAGGATTAACCTCGGATAACCCGATCGTGGCCCCGCTCATCCCGTCCTCCCGAGGAGGTCCCGATGCAGTCCGTCTCGTTCGCCAACCCGTCGTCCCCCCTTTCCTTGCCCCGCATCCCGAACCCCGGTGGTGCGCCCTCGCCCGATCAGCCGGCGCGGACCTCGGACCGGATGCAGTTATCCGCGACGGTTCTCGAAGGCCTCCGTGGCCGCGATCGCGACCGGGATGACTGCGACCGCGATGGCAGCGGTGGGATCGGCCGTCTCGCCCGAACGGGAGCCGCCGGTTACACGGCCTACAAGCACCTGGAACCGGCAAAGTCGGCGATCGAGGGCCTCAAGGGTGCCATCGGTCAGCCGTCGCAGTTGCCCGGTGCCGCCCTCACGGCCGGCAAGACCTTCGCGAAGGCAGGCCTGTTCTCGGCGGCGATCGTCGGGGGCCTGAGCCTCATCGAACATGGCTGGAAGGTGCTCTCGGGGAAGGAATCGCTCGGATCGGCCGCCCGGAACGTGGCGGTCGATGCAGCCGGAGGCCTCGGCGGTGGTTTCACCGCGACGGCCCTGGCAGGGCTGGGAACCGTGCTGCTCGGTGCGCTGGGCGTCACGGGTGTCGGCCTGACGATCGCGGGCGTCGTGATCGGCGTCCTGGGCTACCGTCCCGGCGAGCGGATGGGACGGGAACTGGCAGGGGGCCTCCTCGGATGACCTCCTCCGCACCCGATCCGCGTCGGTGAAGCGTCGGGGGATCGGTCATCTCGTCCCTCTCGAACCGAAAACTCCTCCCGTGGCCACGCTGCTGATTTGCAGCGTGGCCCAGCTTCGATCCGGCATGACCGGATCGTCTTTGACCTCGATTTTCCCGAGCATTAACCCCGGTTTTACCATTAACAGATCTTGAACCCCGGACAACCCTTCCAAGGCCAGCGGCATCGCTCGCAGGAGTCGCCAGCCCCGTCACGGCTCATCATCCGGGAGTGCATCTCATGGTCAGCTCGAACATCGCCTCGATGCTTCCCCCGCCCGATCGCCGCTTCGGTGCGGCCGTCGAACTGCCGGGCGTCCAGATCCCCGCAACCGGCAACGAGCGGGCCTATGCCCTTCCCGTCGAGACTCCCCCCGTGGCGGGCCCCCGGAGCTACACGCCCGTGACGGGCGATCGCCTCCAGCTCGGTTCCCGCGTGCAGGCAGGCGGCGGAACCCTTGCCGCAGCTCCGGAGCCGGCATCGGCACCGGCGGTCACGACGCCCCCTCCCTCGGCTCGCAATCTCGGAGAATCGGGCTGGCAGGACCTCATCCGCTTCGGCAACCGCATCTTCGCGGCCGGCGGCCACATCGAGGCCGCCCAGCAGGCCATCGGTGCCATCCCCGGCGCGATCATGCAGCCCCGCCAGTTCGCCGGTGCCCTGGGGAACGCGGGCAAGACCCTCGGTCGAGCCGGCGTGCTGTCGGCCCTCATCGTCGGTGGCATGAGCCTCGTCACGCACGGCCTGCGGGTCATGTCCGGCCGGGAGAGTGTCGGACAGGCCGCGCGCACCGTGTCCGTGGACGTCGCGGGCGCAGCGGGAGGCGGGTTCATGGCTGCGGCCTCGGCCGGTGCGGTCGCGGCCCTGTTCGGAGCCATGGGTGTGGGCGGAATGGCCCTCGGGGTCCTGGGCGCCATCACCGGGTGGCTGGGCTACGGCTGGGGCGAACAGCAGGGCCGGGCGATCGCCGGGCGCCTCCTGCGCTGACCCGTCCATCCACGAGAACGAACGGACCCCGCACCCGATCCCGGTTCAGACGCCCGGCGCGAGGCCTCCGCTCGCGGCCCGCGGTTTCACCTCGATCCACCGGACCTCGTACGCCTCGGACGTGACCTCCAGCCAGCCCACGGCCGGAGGCAGACCATCGTAGGTGTAGGACGGACTCGACGGACAGATCACGGGCACGGGTCCCGAGGTGTCATGCAGCCGCCGGTGCAGGTGGCCATGCAGCGCCAGTCGACAGTCCTGCTCGTGAGCGTGCCGGGCCAGCCGCCCGGGCCCCTGCTTCACCCCGTGCAGGTGACCATGCACCAGCAGGATGGGCCAGCCGTGCAGGTGGATCACCTTCTCCGGCACGAGCGTGAGCGGAGCATCATGGTTGCCCGTCACCTGCACCACCGGGGTCGCCTGCATCGCCGCCAGCCGCTGCCCGTCGGCGAAACCGTCTCCCAGGTGCACGAGCAGATCGGCTCCCCGGGCCAGGGTGGCGATCGCCTGGAGGTCGGCCTTGCCATGGGTATCGCTCACGACGAGCACGCGGGTCCGGGCCACGGGGTCTGGCCTCAGTCTCCTGCGCGAACCGGTTGCCCCGACTGCACCGAGGCGGCGAGGCGGTCGAGCAGCAGTCGCACGGCCACGGCCCGGTGAGACAGGCGATTCTTGTCATCTGCCGAGAGTTCGGCGTAGGTCAGCCCCGTGCCCGTGACCTCGAAGACCGGGTCGTAGCCGAAGCCCCCGGCCCCGCGGGGGGCCAGCGTGACGGCCCCATCCACGACCCCTTCCACCTCGACGGCGCGACCATCCGGCCAGGCGAGCGCCAGGGCGCAATGAAACGTCGCCCCCCGGTCGGCGGCTCCCTCGAGTTCGCCGAGGACGCGGCCGATGCGCGCCGCATCGGTGTCGGCATAGCGGGCCGAGTGAATCCCGGGCCGCCCCCCGAGCGCCCGGATCGCGATCCCGGAGTCGTCCGCCAGGCAGGGCACCTGCCAGTGGCGAGCCGCCGTGACGGCCTTCAGGCAGGCATTCTCGGCAAAAGTCAGGCCCGTCTCCTCGATGTCGAGGGGGGCCGGCATGGCCGAGAGTGACAGCGACGATCCCGCGAGCAAGGGCATGAATTCGGCGAGCTTGTGAGCACTCGTGGTGGCAAGATGGACCTGCAACGGACCTCCAGGTCAGGACTTGCGCGCTACCGCGGATGCGGCCCCCTGCGGGGTCTTCGCCACGCGGTACGCCTTCAGGACGTCGGCGATGCGCTGGAGCGCGTTGAGCACCCGCGAGAGGTGCGCCATGTGGTGGACCTCGACGATGAGCGTGATGACGACGATCTTGTGGCGCGCCTGGCGGACCTTGACCGTGCGGATGTTGGTCTTCGTATCGGCCATGGCCTGGGACACGTCCTTGAGGACCCCCACCCGGTCGAAGACCTCGACGGCGATCTCGACCGGATAGGTCGTGGTCTCGTCCATCCCGGCCCAGCTGGCGTGGACACGACGACCCGGCTCGGCGGCCTGGACGTTCAGGCAGTCGACGGCGTGGATGCTGATCCCGCGTCCGCGCGTGACCGTCCCCGCGATCGGCTCACCGGGCACGGGCGAGCAACACTTCGAGACCTGGACCTGCATGCCTGGCTCACCGTCGACCAGGATGCCGCGATGGTTGTGGTTCTTGCCGAGTGGCTTCTGCTTCGCGACGGGCAGTTCGGGCTCGGGCGGGGCCATCTCGGCCCGCACGAGGTTGGCCACCTGCATCGAGGTTTTTTCGCCATACCCGATGCCGGCCAGGAGGTCGTCGACCTCCTTGTAGTTCATCTTCTGGGCGATCGCGAGGAGGCGATCGCTCTTGATCAGCTGCTCGAGGCCATTCCGGCCGAGTTCGCGTTCCAGGGCCTCGCGCCCGAGCTGGATGTGCTCGTCTCGCCGGTGCTTGCGGAACCAGGCCCGGATCTTGTTACGCGCCCCGGCCGTCGCGACGAAGTTGAGCCAGTCCAGGGACGGCCGCCCCTGCTTGGTCGTCATGATCTCGATGATGTCGCCGTTCTTGAGGACGGTGTCGAGCGTGACGATGCGGCCATTGACCTTCGCCCCGATGCAGCGGTTGCCGACATCGGTGTGCACGCGGTAAGCGAAATCGATCGGCGTGGACCCCGGGGGCATGTCGATGACGTCCCCGCGAGGGGAAAAGACGAAGACCTCCTGGGTGAGCAGGTCGCCCTTGACCGCCTCGACGAACTCCTGGCTGTTCTTGACGTCCCCCTGCCACTCGAGGAGTTGCTTGAGCCAGGTGAGCTTGTGCTCGGACTCGTCGAGCGCACCTCCTCCGTCGCGGTTCTCCTTGTAGCGCCAGTGGGCCGCGACGCCATACTCGGCGATGCGGTGCATCTCGCGGGTCCGGATCTGGACCTCGACGGGCTTACCGGCCGGCCCGATGACCGTCGTGTGCAACGACTGGTACATGTTGGGCTTGGGCATCGCGATGTAGTCCTTGAATCGCCCCGGGAGCGGGCGCCAGACCGAGTGGACGACGCCCAGCACCTCGTAGCACTCGCGGATCGAATCGACCAGCACCCGCACGGCCGTGATGTCGAAGAGGTCGGAGAACTCCTTGCCCTGCCCCTGCATCTTCTGGAAGATGCTGTACAGGTGCTTGGGCCGCCCGTAAACCTCTGCACCCGCGATACCCACGCGCTCGAGCTCGGCCCGGATGGCCGAGTTGATCTCGTCGATGTAGCGCTCGCGCTCCTCGCGCCGTTCCCCGAGCAACCGAGCGATGTCGTAATACTGCTCGGGATGCAGGTAGCGGAGGGACATGTCCTCCAGCTCCCACTTGATCTTCCCCATCCCGAGCCGGTGGGCCAGCGGGGCGAAGATCTCGAGGGTCTCGCGGGAGACCTCGACCTGCTTCTCGGGCCGCATGTGCTTGAGCGTCCGCATGTTGTGCAGGCGATCGGCCAGCTTGATCAGGATGACCCGGACATCCTTGGCCATCGCGACGAACATCCGCCGGAAGTTCTCGGCCTGACGCTCCTCCTTCGAGGAAAACTTGAGCTTCTCGAGCTTCGTGACGCCCTCGACGAGCCGGCAGACCTCTGCGCCGAAGCGCTTCGTCATCTCTTCCGGGGTGACCTCGGTGTCCTCGAGGACGTCGTGCAGCAGACCGCCCGCGACCGTCGCCCCGTCTGCCTCGAGCTGGGCGAGGATCAGGGCCACCTCGTAGGGGTGGACGATGTAGGGTTCCTCGCTCTTGCGAAACTGCCCCTCATGCTTGGAGAACGCGAAGGCATACGCCTTCTCGACCAGATCGATCTCCTCGGATGAGGCATATCGCTTCATCACGCGCGTCAGGGATTCGGTGGCGATCGCGGTCATCCGTCAAGCTTCCTGCACGCCGGTGGGCACGCTCCGGCTGGCGAGTGGGGGGCAAACGCGGCACCCGATCATCGTCGATCCTGCCCCCGGGATCTGGAACGGTTCGACTCTTATACCCGGAGGACGGCAGGAGCCTCGACTCCCTGGACCTCATGAAGACGCAACTGGAGGCGCGCCTGGTTGCGGAAGTGGTTGAACTCCGGGGTGACCCGGACCGAGACCCGATCCGGCACCGGATGCAGGGCTCCCATCCGGAAACCGACGGCCTCCCGGAGCACCGTGTCATCTTGAAGCTCGAGATACAAGACCTGCCGCTCCGCTCCGCGGGTGCCCTGGTGATGAACCTGCACGTCCCGGATGCCGAAGACGGGCTCGGGATTGCCCTGCCCGGTGGGCTGCAGCCGCTCGAGATCGCGGACGACCTCGGGCGTGAGCTCGCCCAGCGTCAGCTCGGCATCCACCACGGGAGTGGAGATCGCCCGCCAGTCGACCGACTGGGCGCGGATCGCCTCGGCGAGCGCGAGGCGGAACTCCTCGAGGCGGCTCCGCTCGAGCGTGACGCCGACGGCCTGCGCGTGGCCACCGAACTTCTGGAGCAGGTGCCGGCACGACTCGAGGGCCTGGCAAAGGTTGATGGGAGCCGGTGACCGACCCGAGCCCTTCCAGGAGCCGCCATCGGCACCCAGGAGAATCACGGGCCGCTGGGTCGCGTCCATGAGCCGGGCCGCGACGATGCCGAGGATTCCCCGGTGCCAGTCTTCACTGGCGAGCACGATGACCTCGTCCTGCGCGACGCGGTCGAGCAACGCATGGGCCTCGGCCTCGATCTGGCGGGAAACGTCCTGGCGACGCTGGTTGATGAGCTCGAGCTGGTCGGCATGGGTGCGGGCGTCCCGGAGCGTCTCGGCGAGCAGCAGCTTGAGGGCGGTCTCGGCATGCTCCATGCGCCCGGCCGCGTTGATGCGCGGGGCGATGCGGAAGCCCACGTCCATCGCGGTGATCGCCGCGAGCGAGCTCATGCGGGACACGTCGGCGAGCGCCTGGATGCCCGGGCGCGGCCGCGTGGCCATCCGGTGCAGGCCGCGTGTCACGAGCGTCCGGTTGACCCCCACCAGGGGCGCGACGTCCGCGATGGAGCCCAGGGCCACCAGGTCGAGCAGGTCGTCCACGCCGGATCCGGGCACCATCTGCTCGAGCGCACAGGCCAGGGTGTACGCGACCCCCACGCCGGCCAGACCGGCCATCTCGGGCGGGCACCCTCCCAGACGCGGGTTGATCAGCACGTGCGGCTCGGGCAGCACCTCGGGCGGCGTGTGGTGGTCCGTGACGATGACTTCCATCCCGAGGCTGCGCGCGTGCCGCACTTCCTCGACGGCCGCCACCCCGTTGTCGACCGTGACGACCAGGCGGAAGCCCCGTGCCGCGAGGTTGTCGAGGGCCTGACGGTTCATGCCGTAGCCGTCCTCGAAGCGATGCGGCAGGAAGTAATGCGCATTGTAGCCACTGCGCGCGAGATAGCCGTAGAGCAGGGTCGTGCTCGTCACGCCGTCCGCATCGTAATCCCCGTAGACAAGCACGGGTTCCTGACGATCGAGGGCCTGGACGAGGCGGTTGGCGGCCTCGTGCACCCCGGGCAGGGCCCAGGGGTCGAGTTCACAGGGATCCAGTCCCAGGTAGCGACGGGCGGCCGGGACGTCGTCGACGCCTCGCCCGACGAGCAAGCGGGCCAGCAAGGGCGTCACGCCGAGCGTGTCGGCGAGCAGGGCGATCCGGTCGGGATCGGCAGGACGCGTGATCCAGGGCTCTCGGGACATGGTGGCGCCTTGCTCGAACGGAGGACGGTGGAATCCCCAAGATAGCACGCTCGCTGCCTTTTGACATCTCGGCGCGCCGGATGGTAACCTGTATCCGTTGCCGGATTAGCACAGCGGTAGTGCATTCGATTCGTAATCGAAAGGTCGTGGGTTCGATTCCCACATCCGGCTCTGGCACCCCCGTAGCTTTTTGGCGTATTGCCTGCTCGGGTCTGGTGCCTTTTTTTTGACCTTGTTCAGACGAGAGCCCGGCAGCCTCCCCTTCCGGGGTGACGCGGCCGGGTTCCCGGTCGTTCAGAGGGGGTTATCGGCTTTGCCAGAAGGGCGGGGCCGCGGGCTTGTCGGCGATCGCCCGGGTCGCCGTCTCGGCCGCCTTCACCAGGGCCTGGACCGTTGCATCCGGAATCGAAGAGGCCATCGGGAGACCTTGCCCGGCCAGGTCGGCCGCCTGGGCGGCCTGCTTTGCCACGCGGGCCGCAGCAGCCGAATCGGGCGCGAGGCTGGAAGCCCTGATGAAGGCCTCCGCAGACGCCTCGTACAGGCTCACGGCCCCGGCCACGTTGTGACGCGAGGCGGCCAGCCGAGCGGCGGCCTGCGCCTTGTCAGCGGCTTCGAGCACCTGCTTCCAGTCGCCCGGGAGGTGGGCCGCCTCGCGGGTACAGGCTGCAGCCGCCTGGTACAGGCCACCGGAAGTCGCGGGATTGCCCTGGCGCGTCGTGTGGTAACCGCCGTCGATGGCCAGATCGGCGATCCGCGTGGCGACGGCAGAGGTCTCGGCAACCGCACACGAGCGACGGAAGGTGTCGGCAGCGGCCCGGGTCAGGGTCGTACCCAGCTCACGTTGGCGCGCCTTGAACTCGGGGCTCTTGAAAAGACTACCGGCGAAGAGATTGTCAGTCGGCCCCAGGGCCGCACGAGCCTGGTCGACGACCTGATAAGCCCCGCGGGCAGCCATCATGGCCCGGCGATCGTCACGCGTGTTCATGGCATTCATCGGGGTCATCGTGTGCATCCTTTCGAGTCATCCGGTTGCAGAGAGATCCAGCCGTCTCCACACCCTGCTGAAAGGCTTGTCGGGAGCACTCGGGGAAATCAGGTAAAAAACCAATAAAGCCTGGATGAAGGGATATTCAAGCCTTGCTGAACATCGGAAAAGGCCCTCAAGGCACGATCTCCACGAGGACATCCCGGGCGATGAGGCGGTACAGGGTTTCCAGGTCGTGGTCACGCATCCGGATGCACCCGCGAGAGCGGTCCTGGCCGATCGAGGCGGGATCGGTCGTCCCGTGGATCGCGAGGCCGCGCCGCCCGGGCACCGAAAGACCGACCCACCGTCGGCCCAGCGGATTCGCCGGGGCCCCACCCGGGATGATGCGCCCGGACGGGCTCCGGTATGCGGGGTCGACCGCCATCGAGACCACCGGGAAACGCCCCACCGGGGTGCTGCCGCCTCGGCCCAGCCCCACCGGGGCGGACATCACGCGCAGGGAATCCCGGTAGAGTTCGAGGACGTGCAGCCTCGCGCGAATGACGATGCGGATCGTCCCGGACGCCCCGCTCGCGGCGGCCGCTGGCAGCGTCGACAGCCGTTTCGAGATGGCACCTTCCACGGATGATGCGGTTCCAGATCGAATGGTTCCCGGACGAACGGTTCGCGCAGGCCTCGAAGATGCTGAAGCCCCACGCTCCGCCGGCCTGGTCGCCGCCACGCCGCGGGCAGGCCCGACCGGACCGCCCGTTTCGGGCCCGGGTTCCGGCTGGACGGACGGATGGCGTCTCCAGAGAGCAGGGCGGTCGTCAGGCCCGGGGCTCCAGGCGAGGTCCCGCGGACGCTCCGGTCCACCGGGGGTCGGAACGGGCCGGACCGGAAACTCCCAGACGGCGAGACGCCACCACCACCGGGAGGCACCACTGCCGCCGTCCAGGGCCAGCCACCCCGCGGCGAGCAACACCGCGAGCGCGACCAGGCGCGCGAGCCAGCGTTCCCCGCTTCGTCGAGGAGATCTCGAGGGATCCGGCGTTTCGGATTTCACGACGGCCCCCTTCTTGCAAAGGATTTGCAATCCACCTGCAGACCGGTTACGATCCAGATCGTTCTTGCTCGTTACCACCTGAAGGGTGTACCCCTCGTGACGTCTCTGTCCCAGGATCCGGTCTTCTATGGTACGCTCGCCAGCCTCGGCAGTCTGACCGGCGCGGGGCTCACGGTTCAGGCCAGGAGCTGGCTCGCCCGCCACCTCGGTCACATCCTGGCCTTCGCGGCCGGAACCCTGCTCAGCGTCGCCTGCCTCGACCTCGTTCCCGAGGCCATCGAGATGACGGGCCTCACGCGAGCCCTCGGATTGTTGCTGCTCGGGATGCTGGGGTTCCATGTCCTCGAGAGCCGGCTGCACGCCCGCCACGGGGACGACCCGGTCAGCCCAGGTGGCGAGGCCTCGGGACACCAGCAGGCCATGGCCCTGATGGCGATCGCCGGAATGGGGTTCCACGCCTTCACGGACGGCCTGGTCCTCGGCCTCGGCTTCGAAGTCAGCGCCGCCACGGGCCTTTCCACCACGGTGGGCCTGCTCGCGCACGCCCTGCCGCAGGGGATCGCGCTCGCCAGCGTCCTCCTGCATGCCCGTCTGCGTCCCTGGCAGGCCGTCGGTTTCGCAGCGGCGATCGCCGCGATGATCCCCATCGGAACCTTGGTGGCCCATGTCCTGCCGAGTGGACTTTCGACCGCGTGGCTCGGTGGCATGCTGGCGATCGCCGCTTCGTCCTTCGTGTACGTGGGTGCCGTCGGACTGCTGCCGGAAAGCCTCAGGACCAAGGGCCATCCACTGGCCTTCGCCGCCGGCCTCGGGCTCGTGGCTCTCGTGCTCTCCCTGCATCACGGATAGCCGTCCGACCGGGTACGATGGGGCAGCCCACCCGCACCCGGAGACTCCGCCATGCCCTCCACCCCTTCAACCATCCGGAGCGACCTCGAGATCGCCCGTGACGCCTCCCTGCGTCCCATCGTCGAGATCGCCCGGACGCTGGGCCTCGAACCGGACGACCTGGACCTCTACGGTCGCTTCAAGGCCAAGCTCCCGGGCACGGTCCGGGAACGCCTCCACCCGCGCCCGGACGGCAAGCTCGTGCTCGTGACGGCCATTTCGCCCACCCCGGCGGGCGAGGGCAAGACGACCACGACCATCGGGCTCGGAGACGCGCTGGCGCGCCTGGGCCAGCGCACGGTGATCGCCCTGCGGGAGCCCTCGCTGGGACCGGCCTTCGGGGTGAAGGGCGGCGCCACGGGTGGAGGCCAGGCGCAGGTCGCGCCCATGGAGGACATCAACCTCCACTTCACGGGGGACTTCCACGCCGTGACGGCGGCCAACAACCTGCTGGCCGCGATGATCGACAACCACCTGCACCAGGGCAACGTACTCGGCCTCGATCCGCGCCGGATCACGTTCCAGCGCGCCCTGGACATGAACGACCGGGCCCTCCGGAACGTCGTTCTCGGCCTGGGCGGCAAGGCGCAGGGCGTACCCCGCGAGGCCGGATTCTGCATCACGCCGGCCTCGGAGGTCATGGCCATCCTCTGCCTGGCTTCCGACCTGCACGACCTCCGGGAGCGCTGCGGAAACATCATCGTGGGCCACACGTTCGATGATCGCCCCGTCCGGGCCCGCGAACTCGACGCGCACGGGGCGATGGCCGTGCTCTTGCGCGAGGCGATCCATCCGAACCTCGTCCAGACGCTCGAGGGGACGCCCGCCCTGGTCCACGGCGGACCGTTCGCGAACATCGCGCACGGCTGCAACACCCTGATCGCCACGCGCACGGCCCTGAAACTCGGTGATGTCGTGGTGACGGAGGCCGGCTTCGGGGCCGACCTCGGCGCCGAGAAGTTCCTGGACATCAAGTGCCGGGTGGGGGGGCTCACCCCCTCGGTGGTGGTCCTCGTGACGACGATCCGATCCCTCAAGATGCACGGCGGCGTGGCCCGCGGAGACCTCGCGGCAGAAAACCTGCCGGCCCTCGAGCGCGGGGCCGACAACCTGCGCCGCCATCTGCACGTCGTGACGGAGGTCTTCGGCCTCCCCTGCGTCGTGGCCCTGAATCCCTTCCCGGGCGACACGCCGGCCGAGATCGCGGCCCTCGAGACGATCGTGACCCGCGAGGGAGGGCAGATGGTCCGGTCCGAGGTCCATGCCCGCGGAGGAGCCGGTGGCGAGGAGCTCGCGCGGGCGGTGCTCGCGAAGCTGGAATCCCCTACATCGTTCCGGTTCGTGTACGAGACGGACGATCCGCTCGCGACCAAGATCGAGCGGATCGCCACCCGGGTCTACGGGGCCCGGGGCGTGACCTTCAGCCCCGCGGCCAGCCGCGAGCTCGCGAGGCTGGCTGCGACGGAGCTCGCCTCGGCACCGGTCTGCATCGCCAAGACCGCCTACTCGTTCTCGCACGACCCCGGCCTCCTGGGCGCGCCGACCGGCTGGGAACTGCCCATCCGCGAGATCCGACCCGTGGCCGGGGCAGGATTCGTCCTGGCGATCGCCGGAGACATCATGACGATGCCGGGACTGCCCGCTCGACCGGCTGCCGGGAGCATCGATCTGGACGCAGATGGCCTGGTGACGGGCCTTTTCTGACCCTCGATACAAAATTACTCGTTAATTCTCTGTTACAGCCGCAAGTGAGGCTCGTTCCAGGGGTAGGTGACAAATATCACGAACGCGTGGCCTCTCCGGTGATGCTCTCACCGGAGCTTCTCGGTGGAAGGACACGACACGATGGCACCATCCCGTAAACGATTCCTGCCAGGTTCCGCGACCCTGGCCGCACTGCTCCTCTCGACGGCCCTGCCGGCCTGGGCCGCCCCCCCCGACCAGAATGAGGCGAAGCGGCTGGGAGCTGCTCTCTTCACCCGGACGTACGGTTCGGAACAGGAGTTTCGAGATGCCGTGGACGGCTTGAAACGTCAGCTCCAGGGCCGGATCACGGCCGGATATACCACCGCGAACGTCTCGATGAACGGCGATGTGTCCCGGAGTGTCACCCGGATTCCCTCTGAAAGCGAGCTCAAGCAGCGATTCGAGAAGACGATCGAGACGGGCCCCCTGACCCGGGAGGTCGTCACCGTGACGGGCTATACCGTCGACCAGAATCGCAGGCGGGTCAGCTTCCAGTTGCGCACGAGCGAACAATCGCGCAATCCGAGAATCTTCCTGTTCGGCAACGAGCAGAACGGCAGCCGGAAGGTTTCGAGCTACATCGACGTCCTCCTCAACGAGAAGAACAACGACAACACGGACCTCCGGGATGGAGCCGGTATCGATCTGCCGCCCGAACTCGAATCGATGCTCAAGACCATCAAGAAGACGATATCGAAC
>Ga0079301_1001148_pt1 | contig 12458 bp, 7 predicted proteins | sample Wag4_2014_7_11_3_FD_74797 | JGI IMG/M metagenome (GOLD analysis project Ga0079301, IMG submission 74797) | Fresh water mixed with fracking chemicals microbial communities from Ohio, USA - Utica-2 Time Series FC 2014_7_11 | ecosystem: Engineered > Industrial production > Chemical products > Input...
GAAGGCGAGGTCGGGCGCGGCGGCATGGGCTCCGTGCTGCGCGTGTGGGATGAGGATCTACGCCGGCCGCTGGCCATGAAGGTGGCGCTGCCCGGCGAGCGTGACATGCGCACGCTGGGGCGTTTCGTCGAAGAAGCCCAGATCACGGCCCAGTTGGATCACCCCGGGATCGTGCCTGTGCACGAGGCCGGCGTCGATCAACGCGGTGAGGTGTGGTTCACCATGCGTTTGGTGCACGGTGACGACTTGCGCGTCATTTACCAGCGTGTGGCCGATGGTCAAAATGGCTGGACACGCACGCGTGCATTGGGTGTTCTGCTCAAAGTCTGCGAGGCGATGAGCTACGCCCACGATCGAGGCGTGCTGCACCGCGACCTGAAACCCGCCAACATCATGGTGGGTAACTACGGCGAGGTGTATGTGATGGACTGGGGCCTCGCGCGTGTCGAGGGCCGGCCGGACTTGCATGACCTTGCCTTGCTGGAGGTACCAGCGCCGGCCACGGCACCTGTGGCCAGTGGTCGCGCGGATCTACGCCAGCAAGCCCCGCATGCCACGCTGTTGACACGCGACGGCCAAGTGTTGGGCACGCCAGCCTACATGGCTCCCGAACAAGCACGCGGCGACAAAGCGGCCACGGACCGTCGCGCTGATGTGTACGCACTGGGCGCAATGCTCTACCACCTGTTGGCTGGTCGTGCGCCTTACCAAGTGGGCCACACCACTCGACCGGATCACGAGGTGTTAGAGCTGTTGCGCCAAGGCCCACCAGCGCCTGTACAGCACCACAGCGCGGATGTCAGTCCCGAGCTGTTGGCGATCGTGGACCGAGCCATGCATCGAGATCCCGCGCAACGCTATGCCGACATGACGGAGTTGGCTGCTGACTTGCGCGCTTACCTCGAAGGGCGTGTGGTCAAAGCCCACCAAACGGGCACTTGGGCCGAAACTCGCAAGTGGGTACAGCGCAACCGCGCGTTAGCCGCATCGTTGGCGGGAACTATGTTGGCGCTGATCACCGGCATCGTGGTGGCGTCGCGCTTTGCAGCCGAGGCTTCTGAGCAAGCCCAACGCACGGCTCTATTGAACAAGGAGCTTGTCGCACAGAGCCGCGACCTCAAGTTGCGCGGACTGCTGCAGGATGTGGCGCGCTTGCGCGCGGCAACTCGGGATGTAGGTGCTGCACGCGCGTTGGGTGAATCTGCGCAAGAGTGGTGGGTCAAGGAAGCACAACTCTTGGTGCTAGGTCGAGCGGACGATGGTGCAGGCGGATGGTCGCCTGGACTCGACGATGTACGCCGTCGCTTAGACGAGGTGCGCGCACTGGCGCTGCCGTACACAGAGGCCGATCGTGTGCAGGACTTCGATACGCATCCGCAGCGCTATGAGTTGCTGGATCGCCCTAGCTATCCAGCGAGTGCCGTTCCTCCGCTTGAGCACCGCGCCATACTCCTGCGGGCGCAGCATCAGTGGCAGGTGCGCATGCTTGGACTTGAGCCGTGGCCTGAGTTGGACGCAGTGGCTGCGAACCTGCGTTTCGAACACTTGCCCGAGGACTTCGAGGGCCGTTTGCGCGTCGTGCGTGCAGCCACCAGCGTGCGTCCGGACTATCGCGCGTTGGATGGCCGACTGATTCCCGTGGCCGCCGAGTTGGTGCAACAAGCGGAGCCAGACCGTCGAGCTGCTGCCTTGTCTACACAGGCCTTGGTATTGGCCCGCAGCGGGCGCTTTGCTGATGCCGAAGTTGCGTTAAAGGAAGCGCGCAGTGTGGCTGGTGTCGCGGATGCACAGCAACTCGAGCGCGATGCGAGCTTGGTCTCGGCACAGCTTGCCGCGTGGGACCCAACGCAGCGCACAGCACGCGAGCAGGAGCACCAAGGACTGCGTGTGCAGGTTGACGAGGCGCAGAGCGCACTACAAGCCGAGAACGAGCGTGTGCGAGCGCTGTGTGAGGCGCGTCGCACTTGGCGGTACAGCGATAGCCAGACACAGTGGTGGCATGATCAATTGGTGGTGCTGCGTAGCGAACTCGAATTGTTGAGCAGCTTGTTGCAGTACGCGCAACTCACGACGCGCAGGCCTGATGCCGTGCAGTTGTGGAAAGAGGTGGCCGCCGATTTGACCTCCAATCCTCGCTATGCAGGTGTGCAATGGCCCAGCGGTCGCTTGACGCCACAGCTGGGGTTGCTCCCTATTGGCAAGTGCCCCGACAGCGGATTGTGGGAGTTCGTGCACCTGCAGTCGGGCGATGCGCCGTTGCGCCAACCGGACGGCACCTTGGAGCTGCGACCTGATGCGGGGCTGGTCTTTGTGTTGATCCCAGGTGGACGGGTGCCACGCGAGGACCATGTGGGTGGTGACCTTGCACGGCAATGGGCGCCGCTCACGGAAGTCGATCTTGCTCCGTATTTCCTGTCGAAGTACGAGATGACGCAAGCTCAGTGGGACCGGCTCTCGGAGTGGCAAGGCAAGCATGCGGAGCCGGATCCCGTGCACCCGGCCAATTTTCTCAGTTGGCAGCAGTGTCAAGCCACCTTGACACGCTGCCTAGGCTGGATGGACTTGCCTACCGAGGCGCAATGGGAGCTAGCGTGTCGTGCAAACACTACGACGGCGTGGTGGACAGGCGCGACCGAGCAAAGCTTGGACGGTGCCGCTCAAGTCGATGGAACCCACGATGTGGCCGCCGAGTTCGTGCACATGCTGCCGGTGGGTCGCTTGCGTCCGAATCCGTTTGGCCTGCACGATGTGCACGGCAATGTGTGGGAATGGTGCAAGGACACCTACAACGGCAAAACCCTGCGCAACTTGGATGGAGATCACACCAGCGACCGCGAAGGCGGCGCCGACAGAATCTTCCGCGGCGGCTCATACTTGAACTCGCCGAGCTTTGCACGCGCCGGGTTCCGCTTTAGCTATGCGCCTGGTCGTCGACTCCCGAGCTTAGGCCTTCGCCCGGCGATGGCTGTGTTGCCCTAAGTGCGCAGCGTGATGCCGCGTGCTTGCAGTGCGCGTTCCACTAACTCGCCTTCGCCACGCTTGCGTGTTTCGATCAGCACATCGATGTCGACGAAGCCCAACGGCACACGCCATCCAGCGCGGTAGTGCTGCACATCGACGATGTTGCTGCCCTGTTCGGCCAACACCTCGACAATGCGCTTGAGCTGGCCAGGCAAGTCCGGCGTGCGCAAGCGCAACACATGCGTCCGTCCTGCACGCTCCAAGCCATTCTCAATGATGCGCGCCATCAAGTGCAGATCGATGTTGCCGCCGCTGACGATCGTGCCGATCTTCTTGGCGCCTTGGATCTTGCCCGCGAGGATCGCGGCGATGCCAGGCACACCCGCTGCCTCGGCCACAACCTTGCTCTTCTCGATCGTCTGTAGCACCGCATCGACGATCTCGTCTTCTTCCACGGTGATGCACTCGTCGACATGACGCCGCACGAGCTCCCATGTCCATTGACCGACGACACCCACACGGATGCCATCAGCGATGGTGCGCGGATCGGCCACGGGTGAGGGTTGACCACTCTGGAACGAATGGACCATCGGTGCTGCTCCCGCGGCTTGCACACCGATGATGCGCGTCTTGGGCGAGAGTGCCTTGTAGGCCAACGCCATACCCGCACACAATCCGCCGCCGCCAATCGGGATGACTACGGCATCTAGGTCGGGCGCATCTTCGAGGAACTCCAAGCCCGCGGTGCCTTGGCCCAAGATGATGTCGGGATCATCAAAGGCTGGCACGATGATGCTGTTCTCACGCGCTGCGAGTTCGCGCATGTGCGCTTGTGCTTGATCAAAGCTCTCGCCATGCAGGACGACGCGTGCGCCAAAGCCCTCGGTGCGTTGCACCTTTAGAATGGGCGTCGACAGCGGCATCACGATCGTGGCTTGACCGCCTGCGAGCTTGGCGGCGAGCGCCAGACCTTGCGCATGGTTGCCAGCGGAGGCTGCAATCAGGCCACGACGCAGCTCCGCTTCTGTCAGTTGCAGCACGCGATTGAGCGCACCGCGGATCTTGAAGGCGCCAGTGCGCTGCAAGTTCTCCAACTTGAGATGCACTTCGAGACCTGTCGTCTCGGACAGCCAGTACGAATACACCGTCGGCGTGCGCCGGATGTAGGGCGTGAGACGCGCATGGGCCGCGCGCAGCAGCGGCAACGCAGCGGCGGGTTGCATGTCCGCGCGGAGGCGCGCAGTAGTCTGGTCAGCGTCAGTCGAGTCGATCATGGTCGCGTGCGCAGCGCTTGCAGGGCACGGTCGCGTGTGCGCGGGTCCGCCGCTGCTTTCTCCAGCAGCGCGCGACCCTCTGCTTCGCGTCCAGCAAGGCGTAGAGCTTGTCCCGCACCGTACCACACCATGGGTGCCGTCCAGTACGGTCCGTACGACTCCATTTCGCGCACAGCCAACTCGTACTGCTCGACACCTCCCGCCAAGTCGCGTCGCCGCGCAATCAGGTGGTTGGCGAGGTTCGTGCGCACCGTCCAAGGCGGGAAGTAGCCTTCAAGGGCCTTGTTCCAAGCCGCAACCGCTTCATCCGAGCGCCCTACAGGATCCAGCGCATGCAACGCATCGCCAATGCCTGCCTGTGCTCGCCAGTTGCGTGGGTTGCTCGCCACGCTGCGCTCAAAGGCGGCGAGGGCCTCGTCCGGTTGTCTGGACACGAGCTTGTGGTTGCCGAACCCTTGCCAACCCATCGACGAGTCTGGGTGTACCTCTAGTACGCGCGTCCAGAGCGCCGCATCATCCTTCCAATAGGTGCACTGCACGCGCGTTGCGGGGATGAGCAACGCGCACACCAGCACTGTGCACAGCCAAGCGCCGGCCACCGGCAGTAGAGCCACGCCACCTGCCAACAACAAGGCCAAAGGCAGAGTGGCGAGATGTGCGTACCGATCCGCAACGAACTGCGGTCCTGCCTGTTGCAGGCCCAGCACGGGCGACACAAGCACGGCATAGACGAAGAGTGCCGTTGCGATCCACACCAACTTGCGCCGCATCCACCAAGCAAGGGCACCAACCACCACGACCAAGCCCGCACAGAACAAGGTGTAGGCATCCCATGGATCGTAGTGCGCCGGCAACTCATGCAAGGCGCACAACCCCTGTGCATCCAAGCTGCGTGCGATGTACCAGACCAAGCCTTGCGCTGCTTGGCCTAGGCGTTGCGCTACGCTCCAATCCGTCAAGCTGCGTGTGATGTCAGGAGTGCTGCGAATAGCCCATGACGCCACAGCAGCCGCTGCCAAGCCCAGCGCAATGTGGGGCCACTTCTCTGTGAGGCGCGTGCGCCAACTCGCGTGGCGTGCGTACAGGCTTTGATCCAACGCCAACAACACGACCCACAAGGTCATGCCCCAAGCCTTGGCCAGCAGCGACAGCGCCAACAAAGCGATGCTGACCCACCACCAGCCGCGAGAACGCAAGGTCGCTTGGTGCGGTTGCACGGCCGAGTGCCATGCATGTAGCGCCAGCAACAGCCCCACAGTGGCGAGCAAGTCGCGGCGTTCGGTAACCCACGCCACAGACTCGGTGCGCAACGGGTGTAAGGCCCACGCCGTTGCACCCACAAGTGCTGCGCCCCACACACGCCACGGCTGCTGTGCTAGCAGCGGTCGCGCGGTGACGAGGTAGCGCGCACCCAGCCACAACACCAACAGTGCTGCCACACAATGCAGCAACACATTCGTGCGGTGGTACACGCGCGGATCGAGACCACCCAGCGCATAGTCCACACCAAAGCTGATCCACGCCAGGGGTTGCCAATGCCCCATGTGGCGCGTGGTGAAGGCGTACTCCAGCGTTTGGCTGTTGAGACCGCGGAAGCTGTCGTTCAGCGTGATGGTCTGGTCATCATCAAACGCCGTGAAGCCACACTCCAACGCTGGGGCAAAGGCCCACCAAGTGGTCGCGAGGACGACCAAAAGTGCCAGTGCAGCCGGCAGTGCAGAGCGTGTGCGGTTCATCAAGCAGGTAGCAGATCTCTACCATACCCGCTGGTCGCGCACCTTTCAGCGCGCGCGCACCTGTTGCGAGGGCTTGTTGCCTCGGCAACGATCGGAGCAGTAGCGCACTTCCTCCCACACGCGGGCCCATTTCTTGCGCCATGTGAAGGGCCGACCGCAGGTGACGCAGGGCTTGGATGGCAAGTTTTCTTTACGGACTCCGCGCATGGGAACCTGCAGCTTTCAGGCTGTGGACGACACACAGTAAGCGCCGGCGGCTTCGCCGCTGAGCCAAGCACCTTCGATGCGTGGACCTCCATGTGCATCGCCGGCTAGCAGCAGGCTTCCGCAGCTAGACACTGCGTAGCGTTCGGCTCGCGCTTGGGCGGGAATCGAATAGCGCCAACGATGCGCTACTGCATGCACGGGGCGGTCCAAAGCAGCAGCCGCCGCAGCTCGCCCCTGCTGGATGAGCCACTCTTGGAGGAGGTGCAGCAGAGCATGCGCCGCCGCATCCGCGTCGAGCTCCAGATGCGTCGTGCTCCAACTAGGCGCAGCATGCACGACCCATTGCTTGCGCGCCGCGCGCATGGGCTTGCTTGCCTCACGCGCCAACCACGCGAGGCAGTGCTCGTTCAGGAACACACCATCGAAGCCCGGGGCGAGGTCCGGTTCGCACTCCAGCATCAAGGCCCAGCAGGGATGTGCCATCAAGCTCAGCGCCACCTGCTGCAAGTCGACAGCATGCGGCCCCACGAGGGCTGCGGCTTGTGCTGCGGGCGCCGTGCAGACCACCACACGGAACGGGCCGTGCACGGAGCCATCCTGCAAGCGCAGCTGCCAGGCCTGCGGCTGGCCTTCGATGGCCACGACGGGTGCCTCATAGCGCACGCGCCCGCCTTGCGCGCGCACTTCATCGGCAAGCTGGCGCCCCAAGGCGCTCATGCCCGGCGTTCCGATGTAGCGCTCGTGCTCGTCGGACTTCGCGGCAAGCCGGGGCTGCGACGGATCCCAGACACCGATGCGCGCCGACCACAACGCACTGACTCCGTGAGCCAGCCAGTGCTCGTGTTGGGCACGGAACGACGGGCTGCGCACGGTGTAGTACTGCGCGCCATGATCGTAAGGGCCGGTCTGCTCGCTGCGGGACTCACGCGTGGCACAGCGACCGGATGGTCCGCGCGCCTTCTCGAAGACGGCCACGGCCCGTCCATGGGAGGCCAAGACCTTTGCACAGGACAAACCTGCCAATCCGGCGCCAATGACCGCCACGGGCGCATCGGATGTGGTGGTGTAGTCGTAGGGTTCGGACACGCCTATCCAGTACGCTCCAACAGTGCGGCTGGTTGCGTGCAGCCCGTCGAATCCTGCCGACCCAAGACTCTCTACAACCTATGTCCATCCTACGCGGCCTTGTCGTGACCTTGAGCGTGCTGGTGCTGGTTGGGATCGTTGCTGGAGGTTGCGCCTCTATGAACCACCGTGAGATTGAGCAACGCCTCCTGGCGATCGAGAAGAACGCGCCGCTGCGTGGTCACATCCAACAGCGCGAAGCCGAGGTCACTCTCGATGGGCAAGTGGTGCGCGGCATGTACCGGTGGACGCGCTTTGGCAAGCCCGGCGGTCCCGTGGTGGTGTTGGTGCATGGCACGCCTTCGTCGATGGTGACTTGGACGGAGGTGGTGCACGGCTCCGCAGGTGCGCCCGGTCTGGCGGCGGATTGCGATGTGTGGACGGTCGAGGTCGTGGGCCATGGCACCTGCCCGACAGCGCTGGATCAGTGCACCTTCCAAGCCTGTGCCGACTGGGTGTCCGGTTTTCTTGACATGCAGGACCTGCGCCAAGTCACTCTGGTGGGCCAGAGCTACGGTGGCGAGTTCGTGTGGCGGTGTGCCTTGGATCGTCCGCAGCGGGTCAGCAAGGTGGTGCTGATGAGCAGCGCCGGTCTGCCGCGCAAGGACGATGAGTGGCTGTCGGAAGAGGTCAAGATGCGCGAGTGGGGCTTCCTGGCGCGTATCGGTTGGATGGTGAGCAGTCCCGAGCGTGTGGGGCCCGCCTTGCAGCTGCACTTCCAGCAACCTCTACCTGCCTGGCGCATCGAAGAGGTGTACTTGGCGTGTGCGAATCGCGGCACTTGGAACGCGATGGTGGACTTGGCGCGCGATGAGAACGGCACGCGCTCCTCGGAGTTGTCGCAGCTGCAGCAACCGACGCTCTTGCTGTGGGGCGACAAGGATGTGGCCTACAAGCCCGAACGCTTTGGACGCGAGTTTCGCGAGCGCATTCCCAAGGCGCGCTGGATGTCGGTGCCGAACTCGGGGCACTATCCGCAAGAAGAACAACCGCAGTTCGTGGTGCAAGCCGTGCGTGCCTTTGCCCAAGAGGAGATCAAGCCGTGAGCATGCTGCTGCTGTCCGTGGTGCTGGCGGGTGCGTCGCTCGAAGGCAACGCAACGCGCACCGTCACATGGAGCGAGTTGACTGCGACCTTTGATCCCAACAAGGCCCTGCCCGAGACGCTGCGCCTTTCCGGCGAGGGGCCGTACCCCGCGGTGGATCTGCTACGGGAATGGCGTGAATTGGCGGCGTATGTAGCGCCCGCAACGACAGCAGCCGCCGAGGTCCGTTGCTTTGGCGATCTGGCTGCGGCTTGGGCCAAGTGCACCAAGGACGAGCAGCGCACTGCGCTCTTCGAGCGCACGCGCAGCACGCAACCAGAGCTTTGGGCACGCTTTGAGCCCTGGGTGCGCGAGATGCTCGACGACAAGGCACTGCGTAAAGCGTCTTGGACACCGGATGACGATCGTGCCGACGATGGCTGCGCCTTCGGTATGCCGTTGGTCTACGATAATGGGCGTCTTGTGCAGCAAGCAGTGGTGTTCGTGCGTGCAGACCTAGAGGCACTCAAGGCCGCGGAGAACGACTACCCTGCGTACCGCCAACGCCCGGGCTCGACCTACGAGTACATCTACCCGGTGTCAGGTTCACTTGTCAGCGGTGTCGACCCCAATGATCAGCCGTTCGTGGCCTTGAAGGCTGCGTTCCGCGCGGACTTGCCCTGGCCGTTCAGTCACTACACCTGTGATTTGCGCGTACTCAACCGCGTGGACAGCAACGGTGGGTTGGTGTGCGATGTGCGCGCCTGGAACGATGGCCCGCAGGATGACTTCGTGTGGTTGTCGGGCCGCGACCACTACTTTGAGGTCAGCGATCAGGCCGGCGCGTGGCAGGGCACATTGGTGGTGCGTTGGTTCGGCTTCGACCTTCGCGGTGTGCCCGATACCGATTCGGCCCGGCGTGCCGGCCTGCGGGCGGGGTTGCTGTGCCTCAAGCGCGAAGCGGAAGCCCTGCAGCGGGCGCGTGCCGAGGCCCCACGCCGCTACAGCGGTGGCATCCCGCCGCTCGCGGTCCAAGGTTGGCGCGGCTGAGCCCATCCAAGTCCGCTGTTGCTGCGTAGGCATACGCATGACTCTCCTCGCAAGCGTCCTTTTGGCTCTCCTGCCCGCCGAAACTCTGCCGACCACGGACCCCGGTCTCGAGTCCCGCAAAGCGGCCGAGGCGGCCCTGACCTCCACACTCAAGCTCGTGGAGCAGGCCCCCGCCAAGGAAGCCATGGCCGCCCTGGAAGCCGCTTCCGCCGAGGCCATGCGGGTGCTCGGTGAGCAATCGCTGATCCAAGCCCGCCTCAAGGACGCGCTGGCCAGCGCCAAGGCCGAGACCGATGCCGCCAAGGCCCTGCGTCGCCTCAAGCGCGACCTCGAAAGCACGGCGCTCGACCTAGTTTTCGCGCCGCGTATGGAATCGCCGACTCCCGAAGACTGGCCGGCACCCACGCCGGTGGGCGAAGTGGCGATTCTCGACTATCCGACCTACCGTTTGGCGCGCGCATCGATGCAGAGCGACTCCCAGCGCGGCCAGAACAGCGCCTTCTGGAAGCTGTTCAACCACATCCAATCCAACAGCATCTCCATGACCGCCCCGGTCGAGATGTCCTACGCCGGCGCCAAGGGCGAAGAGGCCCCGCAATGGATGGCCTTCCTGTACGGCGCCCGCTCGATCGGTACCCCCGGCACGGCCGGCGATGTCGAGATCGTGGATGTGCCCGCCGCCCGCGTGATCTCCATCGGCCGGCGCGGTGCGATGAGCGAGCGTGCACTGAAGGCTTCGCGGGACCAGTTGGACGCGTGGATGGTTGCGCACCCCGAGTGGGAGGTGTGTGGGCCGGCGCGATCGATGGGGTGGAATAGCCCGATGGTGGCGGATGCGAAGAGGTATTGGGAAGTGCAGGTGCATGTGCGGCGGGTGGAGCAGAAGCAAGCGGCGAAGTAGTCGATACTGGCCCCGCTGAATGTGCACGAAAACAGAGGGGCAAACCCCTCTGGCGGGGTCAAGAACGCTGGTGGGCGCGCCGCCTACCCTAGATTAGTCCGTGGGCGACCTGTAGCCGGCCTCAACACGATGATACGGCCTTTCCTGTCCTAGGGCTGCTGGGACACCCTAGAGGCCACAACCAGGCCTCGGGTTGGCGAGACGCCTTTCTATCTAGACGGCACCAGCAGGGTGCTTGTCCCGCAATTGTGGCTTTTGAGCCCGTTGTTCGGCGCTGGCCAGCGCGAGTCCTGCACACTCAGCAGGACCAGTATCACTTGCGCGCAGTCTTCGTCGCCCTGTGCTGCCGCAACAAATCCACCGCCGCCTGCGCCACCTCATCCCGCAACTCCGGCGGCGACACCACCGACACTGCCCCGCCAAACCGCAACACCTGCCTCCGCACCTCAAACAGTGCCGAGGTCATGAAACGGATGGTGATCGAACCATCGCGGTGCCGCCGGAGCTTCTGATTCGTGGCCCATGGCCGTTCGTCCGCGAGGTGCGCGTGCGAGGGCTGGAAGCGCAGCACTATGGCGCGCTTCGCACCGCGCCGTTCCATGGCGTTGAAGTCGTCCTGCCAATAGGTATGCGGCGAGAAGTCCTTGCGCGGCTCAAAGCGCTCGGCCATGCGCTCGACCGATTTGATGCGCGGCAGGTAGTACATCGGGTAGCTCTTGGTCTCGTTCGACCACGCCACTAGGAACCATTCGCGATCGCGCACCAAGAGCTGCACCGGCTCCAACAAGCGCTTGCCGGGCTTCTTCTCGCCAGGTTTGAGGTACTCGATGGTGACGCGCTCGCGATGTTGGACGGCGGCGCACAGGGCTGACCAAATGGCTGGATCCAGCGTGGCCGGCGGCATGCCGCCAAAGCGAATCGAGCCCACCACCTGTTGGTGTAGGTGCATCGCTTCGCCCGGCATGTGGCGCAGCACCTTGTCGAAGGCGGCGCGCAGGTAGTCGAAGAGCGGCGTGCCCTCGTACTGGGACACGGCCTGCTCGGCGACCATCATCGCCAGCAGCTCGTGCTCTGTGAGCGCCGCGGCGGGGATCAAGAACCCTGACTTGCTGTAGTAGTACCCACCGCGTTCCGAATCCCATGCGATAGGGGCATCCAGATCGGTGCGCAGCGCCTCTATGTCGCGGTAGATGGTTTTGACCGACACCCCGCACTCGCTCGCCAGAGTTTTGGCGTTCGGCCGCGTCCCGCTGCGTAGCCGAAAATCGAGGTGCAGCAGCCGCTTCCACCGAGCTAGGTAGTCGCCGTCACCATTCGTATAGGGTCGCGCTGCGGGCATGAGTCGGGGTAGTCTCGCGAGGGGGTGGGACACGGGATGTCCGACCCCCTAACTGCACCAAGCGAGCGCCGACGCCAAAGCGGACACGAAATCCGCATCAGCTCATCATTTTAGACCTAAGTTGTTTAGCCGAATGATATTAGGGGAATCCGGCGCATCGGCATCTCACTTGCCTGCGTAGGTCGTTTTGCCATGCGCCCTGATCGCTTCACCCCCGTCGAACTGGTCTGGTTCAAGCGCGACCTGCGCGTGCGGGACCATGCGGCCTTGGCTGTGGCGATCGAGCGCGGGCGTGAAGCGGGGCGCAAGACCGTCGGGCTCTATGTCTTCGAGCCCGAGGTGTGTCGCGCGCAGGAGTTTGACGGGCAGCACCTGAGCTACCTGCTGGATGCGTTGGGCGAGCTATCCGAGTCGTTGGCGAAGCGCGGGATTCCGTTGTTGTTGCGCACGGGGGCGATGCCCGAGGTGCTGCGTGAGCTGCGGCGCGAGGTGCCGTTCGCGCGGCTGTGGAGCCATGAAGAGACGGGGCTGCTGGCGACGTTCGCGCGTGACTTGCGTGTGGCCGAGTGGGCGCGCGGCGCGTCTATCCCTTGGACCGAGTTGCCGCAGACCGGTGTTGTGAGGCGCCTGCGCACGCGCGATGGTTGGGCACGCTTGTGGTCGCAACGCATGGAGGCACCGCCGGCGGAGGTGCGTGGGCGCGGGCTTGGGCCGGCGTGGTTGGTGCCGGATCCTGTGCCGCAAGCGGACGATCCTCGCTGTGAGGTGTGGGGGGTGAGGCCAGCGCTGCGGGTGGACCAGAGTCGTGGCGGCGAGCGTGCTGCGCGCAAGGTGTTGTCAA
>Ga0079301_1001149_pt1 | contig 12441 bp, 9 predicted proteins | sample Wag4_2014_7_11_3_FD_74797 | JGI IMG/M metagenome (GOLD analysis project Ga0079301, IMG submission 74797) | Fresh water mixed with fracking chemicals microbial communities from Ohio, USA - Utica-2 Time Series FC 2014_7_11 | ecosystem: Engineered > Industrial production > Chemical products > Input...
ACCGTTAAGGATGTTCAGAAGAAACCCGGTAGGAAATCGCCTGCAGCTCCATTTACCACCTCCACCCTTCAACAAGAAGCGAGTAGAAAATTAGGATATGGAGTAAGTAAAACCATGTTGATAGCACAAAAGTTGTATGAGGCTGGACATATCACCTACATGAGGACAGATAGCGTGAACCTCAGTGAAACTGCTATTCAAGACATATCTAAACAAATCACTGATAGTTATGGCAAACCCTACCTGCAGGTAAGGAAGTACAAAAATAAAAATGAATCTGCCCAGGAAGCCCACGAAGCTATTCGACCAACTTATATGGATAAAACCAAGGTTGATAATGCAGATGCTCAGAAACTATATGATCTCATTTGGAAAAGAACCATGGCTTCCCAAATGTCTGATGCGGAACTAGAAAAGACCATTGCTGAAATATCCATCTCCACCCAACAAGAACTCTTGAAAGCGGAAGGAGAAGTATTAAAGTTTGACGGTTTCTTAAAAGTGTATAATGAAGGAAAAGATGAGGATGAGGAAAATGAAGAAGAAAACACTGAAGGCATGCTTCCTCCATTGGAAATCAATCAGTCGGTTGAATTAACCGAACTAGTTGCTGTTGAGCGTTTTACAAGGCCACAATCAAGGTATACTGAAGCTTCATTGGTAAAGAAATTGGAAGAATTAGGTATTGGTAGACCTTCTACCTACGCACCAACTATTTCAACCATCATCAAACGAGGATACGTAGAAAAAAGAGATAAAGAAGGTTCTAAAAGAGATTATCGCGTCATTACACTCTGTAAAGACAAAGTATCCAAATCTGTTGAGTCAGAAAATACTGGTGCAGAAAAATCAAAATTATTCCCAACAGATCTTGGAACTGTAGTTACTGATTTCTTGATCCAACACTTTACACAGGTTTTGGACTATGGATTTACTGCCAAAATAGAAAGTGAGTTCGATCATATTGCAGATGGGCAGGAAAACTGGAGTGAAATGCTCAAAGATTTCTATGCCCCATTCAAAAAAGACGTAGATGTAACCATGGAGACCGCTGAAAGAATCAGCGGGGAAAGAGAATTAGGCTTTGATCCAGTTTCTGGTAAAAGAATTATTGCAAGGATGGGACGTTATGGCCCAATGGTCCAAATAGGAGAAACAACTGAGGAAGAAAAAGCAAAATTTGCTAAGTTGAAAGTGGATCAAAGCATCGAAACTATTCAATTAAGTGAAGCACTTGAGTTGTTCAAGCTCCCTAGAATATTGGGTGATTTTGAAAGCGAACAGATACAAGTAAACATTGGCAGATTTGGCCCATACCTTGCACACGATAAAAAATTCTATTCTCTTCCTAAGGAATTCGATCCTTATGAAATAAAATTAGAAGAAGCTATTCCTCTGATTGAAGAAAAAAGGAAAGCTAAGGACGAACGGACCATTAAGGTGTTTGAAAAAGAGAAAATTCAACTTTTGAAAGGACCATATGGCCCATATATTAAAAAAGGACTTAGAAACTTCCCCATTCCAAAAGAAAAACAAGATGATGTACAATCTCTCACCATTGAGGAAGTACAAGCAATGATTGAACATGCCATTGCCAATCCAACTAGAGGTAAAAAGAAAACAGCAAAAAAATAGGTGCTAGATTATGCAATCATCAAGAGAACTCTCTGCACTTTTGAATTTGATTGAAGATCCCGATGAAGAGGTGTATGAAACTGTTTCGTCCAGACTCTTAAGCCTTGGAAATGAGGTCCTTCCCATTTTAGATGATCACAAGCATCACGTTCAAGACCAGGAACACCTGATTAAGATTGAGCAAATCATCCAAAAGATTGAAATATCAGCGCTGGAGAAGGGTTTGGAAGAATGGAAGCAAAGTGGTGAATTAACTGTATTTGATGCATCCATCATTATTGCAAATTATTTGAATCGCGAAAATGATAAAGAGCAGTTTATATTTGAAATCGAAAAAATCAGGAAGACTGCTTGGCTGGAATTGAATGATTATCTTACCCCATTGGAGGAGATCAACATTTTAAACAGAACTGTTTTTGATTTCAACAGGTTAAAGGGACTTGAAACAGATTATTTAAAAAGGGAAGAATTCAACTTGTTCTATCTACTCACTTCCAGAAAAGGCAACAGCTATAGTCTTGGTGCACTTTATTTGATTATTGCCGAACTACTAGGAATCAACTTAAGGCCGGTTAGCATACCCAAACAGAACCTACTGTGTTATCTGAATGAAGAAAATCCTTTTGAGCCTTCTTCAGTAAATGAAATCTTATTTTTCCTAGATCCCTTAACCGGACAAGTATACACCCATAGAGATATCGAAAATTATTTAAAGAAAATTGATTACACCCCCTACCCAATTAATAATACCGCTGATGAGGGGGTAAAATTTATACAAAACTGGTTGATGGAGATCGCAAAATGTGAAAAAGAGTCAGGGTTTGCCCACAAAGCTTCAGGCTTGAAAAGAATTGCAGAAGGATTGCTATAATTTTACAATAATTGCCACAAATCACAGGTTTTATCCCCGAAAATCATCTAAAAGAAAGTCCTTTGACCGAATTTCAATTTATTTTCGCCAATATGAATAAGTTATTATTTACAGCTTTGCTGCTGACCTCATTTTTTGCTTGTAAAGAAGAAAACAAATCTCAAAAAACGACTGAAGCTTCCAAAATGGGTCCCCTCAGTGTTGAAGCACAGATAATACAAACATCTTCAGTTGCAGATGTGATTGAAGTGGCTGGGAATATTTTACCCTTCGAATTAACTGAGATTAGACCAGAAATATCAGGAAGAGTGGTTTCAATTAATTTCAAGGAAGGGTCACAGGTTGAAAAAAATACATTGTTAGCCAAGCTATTCGACCAAGACCTTCAGGCTCAATTGAATAAGTTAAAGGTCCAACTCCAAATTGCCGAAAAAACAGAAGAAAGGGAGCGTGAGCTACTTAAGATCAGTGGTATTAGTCAGCAAGACTATGACCTAAGTCTTCTACAAGTAAATAACATCAAGGCTGACATGGAATTGATCAAAGTAAATATTGGAAAAACAGAAATAAGAGCACCGTATAGTGGAAGAATCGGGCTCAGAAATATTAGTCTTGGTGCTTATCTTACCCCTACTACCTTGATAACTACAATCAGTCAAGTCGATTTAAAGAAAATCAGCTTCAGTGTTCCAGAAAAATACAGTGCAGAAATTAAGGGTGGCATGAAAGTCGAATTTTACATCGAAGGAAATGAGTCGACTTATTCAGCAACTGTTCTAGCATCAGAAACTGTCATTGAATCACAAACCAGGAACTTAAGGGTACTAGCCACGGTTAGTGATCAAAAAAACAACCTTATACCAGGTTCGTTTGCCAAAGTAAGATTGACTTTAGGAAAAAATGAATCAGCAGTAAATATACCATCTCAAGCTGTAATTCCAAGTGCAAGATCTAAACAGGTTGTTTTGTACAAAAATGGTACACCTCAATTTGTAGATATCACCACTGGTATTAGAACAGCAGACAATGTTCAAGTAAAATCTGGATTAGCTGTAGGTGATACAATTGTTACCACCGGATTACTTTTCATCAGAAAAGATTCCAAATTGAAACTGAGTAAAGTACAATAGACATTCAAAACATTAATGCATGAATTTATCTGAACTCAGCATAAAAAGACCCGTTTTCGCAGTCGTCTGCAGCATTGTAATCATAATTTTCGGTGCTATAGGATTTAGCTTTCTTGGTGTTCGCGAATATCCCGCAATTGATCCTCCTGTTGTCAATGTTCGTGCCAGCTATGTAGGTGCTAATGCAGAAATTATTGAACAGCAAATTACAGAGCCACTTGAAAAAGCAGTGAATGGTGTTGAAGGTGTAAAAAATATCACTTCATCTAGTTCTCAGGGAAGTTCAAATATTAATGTTGAATTTGAACTTGGAGTTGATTTAGAAAGAGCAGCAAACGATGTAAGGGAAAAGGTTTCACAGGTATCCGGACAACTACCGCAAGATATTGATGCACCTCCAACCGTATCAAAACAAGACTCAGATTCAGAGCCTATTATCTACATGCAGATGCAGAGCAGCAGAAGAACAATGTTAGAGCTGTCTGATCTTGCTGAAAATATTGTACAAGAAAGATTACAAACCATCACCGGTGTAAGTGGGGTAAACATATTTGGACAACGCCCGGCAATGAGGATTTGGTTTGATCCTGTTCGACTTGCTGCTTACCGACTTACCATTCAAGATGTTAAAGCTGCTTTGGATAGAGAAAATGTAGAACTTCCTGGTGGCAAGGTCAGGGGTAACACAACCGAAATGACTGTAAAAGCCTATGGTAAACTTACCTCGGAGGAAGATTTCAACAACCTGATTGTTAAGCAGACTGATGGCAATATCATTAGACTTAAAGATATTGGTTATGCAATTCTAGGTCCAGAAAACGAAGAATCATCCACCAGAAAAAACAACGTTAGATCAGTTAATCTAGCAGTAGTAGCTCAACCCGGCTCTAACCAAGTTGCAATTGCAGATGAATTGTACAAGCGAATTGAAACGATTAAAAAAGATCTTCCAAAAGATATTATCCTTGAAATTGGTTTTGATAAAACCCTCTTTGTAAGAAAAGCCATTAAAGAAGTGGAAGAAACGTTGATTATCGCCATTCTATTGGTTGTAATTATCATCTATTTGTTCTTCCGAGAATGGTCAATTGCCTTCCGACCCTTGATAGATATTCCAGTTGCCTTGGTTGGTGCATTTTTTATCATGTACCTCGCAGGATTTTCTATCAATGTATTGACATTACTTTCATTGGTATTAGCAACTGGGTTGGTAGTTGATGATGGTATTGTTGTAACTGAGAATATATACAAGAAGATTGAACAAGGAATGGATAAATGGCAGGCTGCTAGAGAAGGCTCCAAAGAAATATATTTCGCAGTAATTTCTACTTCACTAACATTAGCCATCGTATTTCTTCCAATCATTTTCTTGGAGGGTTTTGTAGGAAGATTATTTAGAGAATTTGGTATTGTAGTTGCAGGTGCAGTTTTAATATCTGCGTTTGTATCACTTTCTCTAACTCCAGTTTTAAATATCTACCTCACAAAAAAGAATGTACACAAACATTCTTGGTTTTATACCAAATCAGAACCTTTCTTCAGAGGTTTAGAAACAGGCTATAAAAGATGGCTGGAAGCATTCATGAGAAAGAAATGGATAGCTTTTGTTATAGTAGCAGTATGTATGGCAATTATCTATTTTGTTGGATCTGCTCTCCCCTCTGAATTAGCTCCGATGGAAGATAGAAATCGTTTGAGAGCAAGTATTGTTGCACCTGAGGGAACTGATTTTGACTACATGGACCGTGTTGTATATGATATTACTCAAACTCTTTTAGATTCTGTTGAAGAGAGAAATGTTGTCTTATCATTTGCACCCGGTTTTGGGGGATCAGGTGGAAGTAATAATGCCATTATAAGTATGGGGTTAGTTGAGCCAACTGAACGAAATAGGAGTCAGAATGAGATTGCTCAAAACTTGAATAAAATATTCAAAGATTTTTCAAGTGTTAGAGTACTTGTACTTCAAGAGCAAACAATTTCAGTCGGTCAGGGTGGTAGAGGTTCTTTACCTGTTCAGTATGTATTACAAAATTTGAACTTTGATAAACTAAAAGAGAAAGTTCCTCTTTTCATGGACGAAGTTGTTAAGAGTCCAGTTTTCCAAGGCAATGATGTAAACCTCAAATTCAATAAACCTGAATTACAAGTAACTATCAATCGTTTAAAGGCCAGTGAATTGGGGATCTCAATTCTAGACATTTCCAATACCTTGCAACTTGCACTAAGTGGAAGAAGGTTTGGCTATTTCATCAGAAATGGTAAACAATATCAAGTAATTGGACAGGTTGATAGAAAGGATAGAGATGCTCCACTCGACCTCAAATCATTTTACTTGAGAAGTAGAGATGGAGAATTGATTCAATTAGACAATCTGGTTTCCATAGCTGAAGCAGCAAACCCTCCTACAATTTATCACTATAATAGGTTGAAAAGTGCTGTGATTTCTGCTGGACTAGCACCAGGAAAAACAATTGGCGATGGCATTTCAGAAATGAACAGAATTTCAGAAAAAGTTCTTGATGAAACGTTCTCTACTAGTCTGAGTGGTACTTCACGCGACTTTGCTGAAAGTTCATCTAATACACAAAGTGCATTCTTATTGGCTCTTGTCTTGATCTTCTTGATTCTTGCTGCTCAATTTGAAAGTTTCGTTGATCCATTCATCATCATGATTACTGTTCCATTGGCATTAGCGGGTGCAGTATTGAGTTTGTTCATATTTGATCAGTCGTTAAATATATTCTCTCAAATCGGTATCATCATGCTCATTGGCTTGGTGACTAAAAACGGTATCCTCATAGTTGAATTTGCAAACCAAAAAAGAGAGCAAGGTATGCAGAAACTTCAATCAGTTGTTGAAGCTGCTGTAGCCAGATTAAGACCAATTTTAATGACGACACTTGCAACTGCACTTGGAGCTCTACCTATCGCTCTTGCATTGGGTTCTGCAGGTAAAAGTAGAATCCCATTGGGCGTTGTAATTATTGGTGGACTCCTATTTTCACTAATCCTAACACTTTTTGTTGTTCCGTCTCTTTATGTATATATATCTAGAAAAAAAAGATCGACTCATGAGATATAGATTCCTATTGTACTTAATCCTTTTTGTCGGTTTTGCACAGGCACAACAAAATTCATTTTCATTGAAGGCTGCTATTGATATAGCTATCCAACAAAATCTGGATATTAAAATTGCTAATGCTGATTTGGAAATTGCAAAAAATAATAATAATTGGGGAAATGCAGGAGCGCTACCAACTGTCAATGCGAATGTTTCCAATACAGAAGCAATATCAAATATTGACCAGAAATTAGCCAATGGTAGTAGTATTCAAAGAAATAATGTTTCAAATAGCAGTATCAACTCCAACCTGAGTATATCTTGGAGAATTTACAATGGAAAAAGAATCATTGCTACCAAAGAGCGATTTGGAGTTATTGAGAAAATGGGAAGTATCGCGTTGGATCAGCAGATTGGCCAAATCATTTTTGATGTTACAAATATCTATCACAACATTATAAGATTAAACAAACAAATTACAGCGACCAAAGCTATTATTGCACTATCAGAAGAGCGTTATAAAATTGCAGAAACCAGGTTCAATGTAGGAAGTGGAGCCAAAACTGATATGCTGCAAGCTGAAATCGATTTGAATACGCAGAAAGTGAACTTAGAGAATATAAACATTCAACTTCAAAATACAATTGCAAGTATGAATACCATCCTGAAAAGAAAGGTGGAAGAAGATTTTATAGCAACGGAAGATGAATTCAATGTACCCAAAATTGATTTTGGAAATTTGGTGAGTGTTCTAGAAAAACAGAATTATCAATTGTTGATGGCGCAGCAAGAGAGACAAAATATTTTGAATGACAGGAAAATCATTAATGCACAAAGGCTTCCTATCTTGAGTCTTAACTCAAATACAGTACTCAACAAACAAAGATCGACTGCTGGATTCTTTCTTACGAACCAAACATTCGGACCTAATATCGGATTGGGTTTAGCTATTCCCATCTTTAATGGCAATATCAATCGTACACAATTGAAGTCTAATTCCATTCAAGAAAAAAGACAGACACTGCAAATTGAACAATTACGTCTATCACTTCAAAGAGATTTACTTATAGCCTATCAAGAGTATGAAAATGCATTGAAAATAATTGGAATTGAGGAAAGCAATGTGAAATTAGCTGAGGAGAATAACTACATATCGACTGAACGATTCAAGAAGTTAGTCAGTAACTCGATTGAACTCCGACAAGCACAACTGAGTTTGATTGAGGCTGAAAACAGGTATATTAATGCACAATTCAGGGCACAAGTTGCAGTTACCACTCTTCAATTTCTTACAGGAGAAATCAACAAATCTCTTTGATTTATTTACCTAAATGATGTGGTTTAAATCCTAGAGGAAGCAGCAAGGATACGCTTTCAAATTCAACTATTTCCTGATCAGCTGCTAGTAAAATACGCATAGGTTGTCCAAATCTTGATTCAAATTCCAATAAAGACTGACGACAAATACCACATGGTGCTACTGGTGCTGATGTATCAACGGTATCACTTTCATAGGTAATAGCTATCGTTTGAATAGCTTGCCCTGGTGCAACAGAAGAAGCTGCAGCCAGCAACACCCTCTCTGCACACAATCCAATGGGATATGAGGCATTTTCTTGGTTTGTACCACGTACTATACTCCCATCACTCATTAAGGCCACGGAAGCGACTCTAAAGCCCGAATACGGTGCATATGCGGTTTTCGCTAATGCTTTTGCCTCTTTGACTAACTGTTGGTCAGCTGCTGGCAATTCATCAATTGAGTTGTACTTCTTGTAACTGATATGAATGTTGCCAATATCCATTGGGATATAGATTTACTTGATTTTCTTGAATATTCTATTCCATCTTGGTCCGTTTTGCCAACTGAACCAGATAAAGGAGGCTTTCCCTACAATATGGTCTTCTGGAACGAATCCCCAGAACCTTGAATCTTGTGAGTTGTGTCTGTTGTCTCCCATCATCCAGAAATAATCCATTTTGAATGTATAAGAAGGCGACTCAATTCCATTAATAAAAACCTTACCCTCTTTCTCTTCCCAGGTATTATCCTCATAAACTTGAATGACACGTTTGTATAAGGTTATATTACTTTGATTAAGTTGGATGGTTGCACCTTTCTTAGGAATCCATAAGGGGCCAAAATTATCTTCACTCCATTTGAAATTAGCAGTATCATAAGGGAAAGTATTTCCAAATCCGCTTGTATTTAATTCGGGTATTACAGATCCTTTTACTACAAAAGGAAAGGATTTTACCATTTCTACTTGCGCAGGCGTTAGCGTTAAGCGATAAGTATTAGGATTATCTTGTAATTGCATTAAATCACGCTGCTCTGGATCCTGTGGATCAATATTCAGTTCATCTTTGATGAATTCATCTGAGAAGAAACCTTTACCATCTAAAGTCACGTAATATGGCATTTCAGAAGCAGGTGGATTTGGATTGTTCGTTCCACTAATAATGACTTGACCATTAACAATAGTAATTGTATCCCCAGGAATTGCAACACAACGTTTGATAAAATTTTCACGTTTATCAACCGGACGAGCCAAGATATCATCTCTTTCTGCAAACAACATATCTCTTGTCCCTCCCCTTGATTCATATGCCCGCAGATAGTCGTAATAGTTTACTTCCGATTGATATTCTCTGATTACGGTATCTCCCACAGGATAATTGAACACAACAACATCATTACGTTGTATATCATTAGCCCATATTCTTTTATAGGGCAACTTTATCCATTCTAAATAAGAAGGAGCCGTACCCACTGGTAATGTATGGTGAACAAATGGAAATGCTAGTGGAGTATTGGGAACTCTTGGGCCATAACTTGTTTTGCTAACAAAAAGAAAGTCGTTGACCAACAAAGTCTTTTCCATTGAACCAGTTGGAATAACATAGGCTTCAAATATAAAAGTGCGTATAATGGTTGCAGCAACAATTGCAAATACAGCAGCGTCAATCCATTCTCTTGTTCCTGATTTCTGATAATTTTTTACAACTGGTATACCAGCGTATCTCTCCTGTTTTGAAAATCCCAAATATGGAAAATAAATAAATGGAATAAAGACAGTCGCCGCATGATGCAATAAAGAGAACCGTCCGAAATGTTCTACAAATTTTATACAAAGCCAAATACTAATAAACTGCCCCACAATAGGAATGAGTTGAAAGAAAAACCAATGGATTTTTAATTCCATTTTATTAACCATCATCCAGGTATTATAAAAAGGAATAAATGCTTTCCATGCATCAATACCAGCCTTCTTAAACATCCCAAATAATCCAATATGAAAACCAAGGGTTGCTAGAACAAATATTACCCAACCTGTACTCATTGTTTAATTCTTTTGCTATCCAAATGTAACATAAAAGGAGGATTTTAATATTATACCTACTTCAATATTGAAATTTTAACATGATTGGTTATATTCAATGATAAAAGCAAATACGTGCAGTTTTTCAACATTCGTGATATAGAAAATTTGACCGGCATCAAAGCACATACCCTGAGAACCTGGGAAAAAAGGTATGGCATTATCATGCCGTTGAATACACCAGGTAAACACAGGATGTATGATAACAATGACCTCAAACAAATACTTAGAATTTCAACATTATACCACGGAGGTTACAAGATTTCCAAGATTGCAGGAATGTCTTTAGACGAAATGTCTATCAATACCCTTCAATTGGAAACCAAGACAAATTTTGAAGTGTTCATCAATCGATTTATTGAATTCACCGTTGATTTAAATGAAACAGAATTTAAAAAACTGTTCTCTGAATTAAGAGAATCAATTGATGAAAAAGATTTATACATACACATAATTTTTCCTGTGTTACACAGGATAGGAAATCTTTGGATGATTGGCAACATGATGCCTGTTCAAGAACATTTTGCCAGTAACCTCATCAGATCAAGTCTTATTAACAGTATTGATCATGTTAATCAAGTCGTTAAAAAATCATCTTCAAGGGTAATCTTATTCTGTCCAGAAAATGAATATCATGAACTACCACTTTTGTTTCTGCATTTCATATTAAAACAACAAGGAGTAAAAGTGATGTATATGGGTACCAATACCAAAATAGAAACCTTGGAGTATAGTATTCAAAAATTTGAACCATCAATTGTAATTGCTTATTTAATTACAAATTTTGCGGAGATGGACATTGATCAATACGTTAGAAAACTCAAACAAGTTTCCAATAAGGCATCATTATATTGTGGTGGTCCTGGATTCAGAGTAGCTACTCAAACCGATAAAAAAATAACAATATTCAATAGCTTCAAACAACTTATAAAAGCAATTGAGTCGAATCTTCCATAATAACTAAGATACTGCAGTTCTAATACCCGAATATTTTCTGGAAGACTTTACAACCACATCTTTAACAGTGGCGTCTATATTTAAATTTTCAAGATCAATTTCAGGATGTTCCGCATTTGAAGCAGAAGTACAAAACCGAATGGCGGTCCACACGTGATCAATTACAACTTCATCAATTTTACCGAAACCTTTGGTACACAGGCAATCCCAATTGCAATCTCTATTCAGGTCGCTAACAATTTTAGATGTTGGTTTTGGATAAGCCACCCACAACTTCCCTTTATCTTTTAAAGCTGGAACTACATCTTTCAAAATGGCTGAAAGCTGCTGGTAATTGAGTGCAAATACCAAAGCGAACTCTATTTTTCTGCTCTTTAATAAAGGAGTTACATTTTTAGCGAAAGACAGTTTGGTAAAATACTTTTCGAGGGTCGATGGTATACCTTGAATAAGTAAGTTTTTTTCATCGCACAATTCAAGTCTTTCAAAAATGTTCACAAGCATCCGTGGTAATTTTTGTTGGGAGGACAAAATTAACATTTTTTCCACAAAAATGCTAAAACATTAAAAAGAAATTAGAAGTATAAGGTGTAGAGCAAAAAAATTCAAAGAGAAGTATCAACTTCTTTTTCCCCTTCTTTTATCGCGATTCTTGAAGATCGGGACTTTATTCTCGCTTCCTGATAGAAGTCTTCCGATGTTTTTTTGGTGGGTCATGATTACTAGTAAAGCGACTGCTATGGCAAATATGCGGTATGCAGTATTGTCAACATTGAATACAATTAAGATAAATACTGGGAAAGCCATACTGGCTAAAATAGAGCTCAAGGAAACAAATCTTGTTAAGTAAAGTACCAGTAGAAATACCCCTATACAACTCAATGCTGTCCAAGGAGATATGGCAATTATTAAGCCAAATAAAGTAGCTACACCTTTACCCCCTCTGAACTCTGCCCAAATTGGAAAAATATGTCCTAAAACAGCCGCTAGCCCCAATCCAATTTGAAAATTGGTCCTTTGAAATTCATTATCGATGTAGTAGGGTAATAAGAGCGCAAGTTTTACAGCAATTAACCCCTTCAGCATATCCATGATCATCACCAGTGTACCCCACTTAGAACCTAAAACCCTGAAGGTATTTGTGGCCCCTGCATTGCCGCTGCCATAATCACGAATATCAATATTGAATTGTGTACGGCTTACAATTAAGGAAGTTGGTATGGAACCAATTAAATAGGCCAATATGATCAGAAACAATTCATTCATAAGCTTATAGCCGATAAATTATACCTAAAGTTAATAAAAAAATAACAAAAGGCCCTTTATGCAATGTTAAATGCTACGCTTCAAAGGAAATGGCCAGCCAATCCCCTTCCTCAAATTTTTGGTGATTTGAGCCAA
>Ga0079301_1001151_pt1 | contig 12434 bp, 7 predicted proteins | sample Wag4_2014_7_11_3_FD_74797 | JGI IMG/M metagenome (GOLD analysis project Ga0079301, IMG submission 74797) | Fresh water mixed with fracking chemicals microbial communities from Ohio, USA - Utica-2 Time Series FC 2014_7_11 | ecosystem: Engineered > Industrial production > Chemical products > Input...
ACCTCCATCTGGCGCCGAAGGTCAATCCCATCCTTCAGCGCGCCGGTGCCAGAGCCTTCCACATCACAGTAGGTGCAACCGCCGAAGCCGCGTGTGCCGTCGCGATTGGGGCAGGTAGAGCCGGCGTCGAGGGAGAGGCGATGGGTCTCGCGTCCGTAGCGGGCGAGCATCCAGGGTTTGAGGGGGAGGAAGAGGTGGGGGCTCATGGGTGATACTGGCACCGATGATTGTGCAAGAAATGGAAGCTGAAAACCCGCCTGGTTAGTGGATGCAGCGGGCTGGGCACTGGCTCACGGGATAATTTTTGGAGGGCGCGCGCGACGAGTCCTGATGGCCGAGCATTCCAGCTTCGCGGCCGTTTGTCGTTCGCGGAGCGCAGCTAGGGCTCCAGGGAGCCTTTTCATGAGGCGGGCGAGGGGACAAACAGGTCCCTCTATGCAGGTACATAGACTACCTGACGACCGTCCTGCTCCCTGTGTCTCCGCAAACCGCCAGAAGTGGTCGCAGTACAAGCGATTTCATCGCGTGGGCTGGCAAAGTTGCGCACAATGGCCGGGGCCAGTATCGATCTGCCCATGCACATTCAGCCCATCGTCGTCGGCACCGCCGGCCACATCGACCACGGCAAGTCCACGCTTGTGCGCACCCTGACCGGCATCGACCCCGATCGCCTCAAGGAAGAGCAAGAACGAGGCATGACCATCGACCTCGGCTTCGCGCGCTTTCAGCTGCCCGATGGCCGCACGGTGGGGGTCGTCGATGTGCCGGGGCACGAGCGGTTTGTGAAGAACATGGTCGCCGGGGCAAGCGGCTTGGACTTGGTGGTGTTGGTGGTGGCCGCGGACGATGGGGTGATGCCCCAGACGCGCGAGCACCTGGCGATCATGACGATCTTGGGGCTCGAGCGCGGCCTGATTGCGTTGACGAAGATCGACATGGTCGAGCCGGCCTTGGTGGAGTTGGCGGCGGAGGATGTACGCACTGCGGTGCGTGGCACCTTTTTGGAGCACGCGCCGATCCTGCCGTTGTCGGCGCACACGGGGGCTGGCATGCAGGAGTTTCAGCAAGCCTTGTATGCCGCTTGTGCGGCGACGAAGCCGCGTGTGGCCACGGGAGTCTTCCGCATGCCCATCCAGCGCGTGTTTAGCGCGCACGGCTTTGGCACGGTGGTCACTGGCATCCCGTTGTCAGGTTCTCTTCACGTGGGGGACGAGCTCGAGATCTTGCCCGCAGGTTTGTACAGCAAGGTGCGCGGCTTTCAGGCCTATGGGCAGAAGGTCGAGCTGATTCGTGCCGGCCATTCGTCGGCCGTCAATCTTGCGGACATCGAGCACACACAGGTGCAGCGCGGCATGGTTGCAGCCACGCCGGGCTTCTATCGCGGCATGACCATGTTGGGGGTGCGCTTGCGTGCGCTCGATACCTTGGAGCGAGCCTTGGAGGATCGCATTGCTGTGCGTGTGCACGCTGGCACGGCCGAGGTCTTGGGCGAGGTGGTGCTGCTCGATTGTGACCGGCTTGAGCCCGGCGAGGAGTGCCTCGCACAGCTGCGCCTCGCGGAGCCATTGGTCGTCGCCCCCGGCGATCGCATGGTGGTGCGCCTAGCTTCGCCTGCTTGGACTTTGGCGGGAGCGACCGTGCTCGAAGAGAGCAAACATCGCCTCAAGCGGCACAAGAAGTTCGTGCTGGAGGAACTGTCGCGCGCGGAAGCATCATTAGGCTCGCCGCGCGAGCATCTCGAAGTCGTGTTGGCGCGTGCGCAAGGCGGCACCAGCGTGGCCGAAGATCTCGCCATCGAGGTCAAGCGGCCGCGTGACGAAGTGGAGCGCCTACTGAATGACCTTAAAGCACAAGGCAAGGTGGCGAAGGTAGGTGCACCGCCGCGCTGGATTCATGTCGAGCGCTTGCAAGTAAGTTTGACAAAAGTGCGGACTGCGCTGGAGGCGCATTTTGCAGCCAATGCACACCGTTCCTTGGTCGATGTGCGCGATGTGCGGCGTGCCACAGGATTTGACGCCGACTTCTTGGATCCGCTGCTGCTCGAACTGTCGCGCGCTGGCGAGATCGTGGTTGAAGCAGGCGGGCAGATCCGACGCAAGCAGGCTGCCGAGCTAGATCCGGCGACCGCGGCTTTGAAGGCGCGCGTATTGCAGGCGCTGGTCGCGGGCCGTTTCCAAACGCCTTTCGTTGCAGACTTGGTGGCGCAACTGGTTGTAAGTGAAAAGGACATCATGCGCGTGCTGCAACACGCGTGCGATGCCAAGGAAGCGCACGCCATCACCAAAGGTGAGTTCTACTTGCCTACAAGCCTAGTGACCGAGTCGCGCGACGCGATCATCGCGAACTGCACCAAGCATGGTTCGCTGGACATCCCTTCCTTGCGCGATGCCTTGGGCACCACGCGCAAGTGGATCATCCCCTTGCTCGAACACCACGATGCGGCTGGCCTGACGATCCGTCAGGGTGCCAATCGCGTCCTGAAGCGTCGCTAGGCTGGAGCGGAAGTTCTTTCCATATCAGCCGACAGTGTCACGGCTTTCTGACGAAGTTTGAGCCGCGTTGGCGCGTGCGCCGATGAGGTCTGGAGCGGGGCTTTGGCCGCCGCGGGACCTCATGCACCATCAAGATCAAGATCCGCAGCCGTCCATTCTGAATCAATCCAACGGCAATCGTCCGGCGCGCGGTGCGCGCATCATCGAGTCCTCTCTCGATCTGGCGAGTCATGTCGCGCAGGACGACGCAGTCGATTTCCTTGGGCTCGACGGCGGAGCTCCCAACACGACTCCGCCCACCGTGGGCACGCCGCAACAGTTGCACGCGGCACATCATCGCCGTCATGCCAGCACGGCGATCGCAACGGCCCCTGCTGCAGCCGACAGCTGGCTGCTGGACACACCTACAACTGCTCCAGAAACGACGGCGGCAGAGTTGCTGCACACAGAGGCACCGTTGGTGCTTGCGCCGACGCCGCAAGAGTCCACACGGGCTGCTGCGTTTCCGCTGAGTGCGCCGCTTCAACCGGCTCCGTCCTCCGTGCGCCGCTTGTATGTGTACGCAGCACTCGCCTTGCTCTGCGCTGCTGGTGGCGGTGCGTACTGGTGGCAAACAACTCAGCCCACGCCGCAGGTCACCGTACAGCTCTCGCAGCCCAAGCCAGTTGCGACACCCGTACGCGTTCCGACGCCTGCCGCAGAAGCAGCACCTGTGGCGGTGGCACCGGTGGAGGTCGCGACTGCCGAGCCGGCACCAGTTGAGCTCACACCTGCTGAGCCTGCACCTGCCGACCCTGTCCCTGTCAAGGAAACTGGCAGCCCCGTTGCAAGTGTCCCCACTCCCTCGCAGACCACTCCTTCCATCCCGCTCGACTCGAGCTCGTGGAATGCACAGCCTACGCATGAAGCGCTAGGCACCCGTTGGATCCTCAGCCAGCGCATGGCCCGTCGCCACAGCTGGAGTGTACTGGGACTTCACGGCTCGCTGCCCACGCAGCGTCGTCCTGCTGGCACAGGTCTCGTCGCTGCCAGCGTGCTACCTACAGTCACCTTGCCTGCACCCACGGTCATCGAAGTGCGCGATGTGGTCGGCGCTCGCCGCGTGACACCAGACGAGCAGCCGCATCTGCATGCGGACACGACTGTGCCGATGGAGCGCATCCATGAGGCTCGTCGTGTGCTGACCCCGAAGGTCGGCCGTGTGCGCGTTACTGTCACTTCGGGAGAGGTCTTCGAAGGCCGCTTGTATGCCATTGGCGAAGGCAGCGTGTGGCTCGACACGGATCTAGGTCGCATGGCGCTGCCTGCTGACGGTGTGCGCGGCGTGGAGACCCTTAGCAGCACCGCCGAAGCACCGGTGTTGGGCGACAAAGGCTCGCAAGCGCTTGCCGGTTTGCGGCGCGTGCGCGTTGTCTGCGAAGGTGGCGTTTTTACAGGTGCCTTGCTGTCGCAGCAGGGGGATGAAGTCCTGCTGATGACCGATGAGGGCTCACGCATCAAGCTCAAGGCGCTGCGCGTCGAGTCGGTGTCGCGCGAAGGCACCCAAGTGCGTGGCCGAATCAGCCCGCAGAAGAAACAGTAAGCGCTTGGCAGACTAAGATGGTTGCGGGGCTCGCCGCCTCGCACACCATCATGAAGCTCCGCCTCCTGCCCCTCTGGGGTGCGCTCCTCCTCGCTCTCGCTGGGCCGCTCTTTGCGTTTGACGAAGAGACGGTTCAGAACTTCAAGAAGTACTTCAAGACCTACAAGGAACCCGCCGCGCGCGTGGAAGCCGTGTTGGCATTGGAGAACCTGCCCGAGGTCGCCATCGTCGACCTCGTCGTGCCGATCTTGAAGGACGCTGATCCGGATGTGGTGCGCGCTGCGATTCGCGTGCTGACCACGATGAAGGACCCGGCGCAGATCGCCGCGTTGAGAGCGGTCTTGGAGAAGGAGAAGACCGAGGCCATTCGTGTTGGCATCTTGCGCGCCTTGTCGGAATCCAAGGCCGATGGGGCCGCTGCAGCAGCAGTGCAGTTGTTGGGCGACAAGTCTTGGGAAGTGCGCCGTCGCGCCTTGCAGTTGTTGATGAACGCCAAGGCCGCGGATTCGGCCGAGAAGGTCGCACCGCTGGGCTTGGACACGGAGCCTGCTGTGCGCGCACAAGCGCTCGACACGCTCGCATCCTTCAAGAGCGACCTCGTCGTGCCCAAGGCGATCGCCAACCTGAATGATGCTGTGTGGCAAGTGCGCGCCTCGGCCTTCGCAGCCTTGAAAGCTGTGCGCCACAAAGATGCGGTCGAACCGCTGGTGCTGCGCATGCAGCAAGAAGAAGGGCGTTTGGTGCCCGATCTAGCCGAGACGCTAGCCAATTTGACAGGCCAAGAGCATGGCTCCGATCCGCTCAAGTGGAAGACCTGGTGGGAGCAGAACAAGGCCAACTACACGCTGCCCACGGAAGAAGCGATCATCTACTTCCGCACGCGGCGCGAAGCCGCCACCGGTGACAAGAAGCCGCAGTGGTCGCACCCGCGCACGGCAGTGACGGGTTATCACGGCATTGAAACCACCTCGCGTTCGATCCTCTTCATCATCGATGTGTCGGGCTCGATGGAAGCCGAAGTGATCGAGAAGGAACGCTTCAGCGACGGCAAGTACCCGTCCATGCAACGCATCGACATCGTCAAGACCGAGCTGATGCGCACCATCGATCGCCTCGATGCGAATGTGAACTTCAACATCTTGGCCTTTGCCACCAAGGTCGATCCGTGGAAGAAGGACCTCGTGCCGTCCAACATCGTGAACAAGTCCGCTGCCAAGGATTGGATCCGCGGCCTGGAGGCGATTGGCGGCAACTCCAAGGAAGACCTCGCGTCGGCGGGGCTCGTAGGTTCGGCCAACATGGAGATGGGCAAGACCAACACCTATGGAGCCTTGATGGCTGGGTTGGGCATCGACGCGGCCAAGAAGGACAAGGGCCCTGCGACAGGTGCCGCGGTTCCGGACAAGAACTACAAGGTCGGCGTGGACACGATGTTCTTCCTCTCAGACGGGCGGCCGACAGTGGGGGACTACATCGATCCGGAAGACATCAAGCGCGAGGTCAAGGCCGCCAACGAGCTGCGCAAGGTCGTCATTCACACCATCGCCATCGGGGAGTTCCAGAAGGAATTCATGAAGCGCATCGCCGAGGACAACGGCGGCGTGTTCGTGGATTTGGGCCGTTAGGCAGGGGGCCTAAGGCCCTCTGGCGTTGGATTGGCGCGCTTTGGGGGCCTTGGAATCGCGGTTGCGGTTGACTAGGCCGAGCCTAGCCCCTATCCTTCTCCGTCCCAATCGTCGGGGCGTAGCTCAGCTTGGCTAGAGCGTTGCGTTCGGGACGCAAAGGCCGGAGGTTCAAATCCTCTCGCCCCGACCATCTCCTGCCGTGTACTACGGCAGGAAGCCTGTGGACTCTGGTGCGGCGATGTTGCACATTGCTCCGCGCCTCCACTGGTTCTAGAGCAAGCTCTAGAGGAAGCCGCAGCTCCTTCGGCCGTACCTACTGCCGAGGACACTCACGCGAACCCTACGGTCGGGTTCGTTTCGACTTCCTCGGCGCAGGGTTCCTGGCAAGTCCAGCTACCCAAGCACGCGCTGGCGTGGCGCTGGTCGACGGTCCAAGGGCGTCGACAGGTCTAGCCTGGGCGAGACGGTCTACAACGATGGCTTTTGACGACATGCTCCCTCACGACATGCAGCCTGACGACACGCAACGCGAGCCCACACCTCCTTCGGAAGGTGAATTCGGCTACGACCCCCACTTCAGCCAGCGCCGCCGCCGCCGCAGAGGTCGCGGGCGCGGGACCTTCACCGGCACCGAGGCGGCGGACACCAGTCGAGACGCCGATGCGCACGACGAGCCGCGCGAACCCATGACTTCTGCGCCCGTCGGCACACCGGATGAGGTCCGTCCGCGCGCAGGATTCCAGCAACATGCTCCAGTGGAAGCTCTGCCCGGAGAGGACTTCGACGACGGCATTGATGCAATCGGTGCTCCGGACGAGGTGCGTACCTTCCAGCGCCGGCGCGGACGCCGCGGGCGCCCGATTGGTGGCAGTGGTGGTGCCGGTAGTGGCGGAGACGCTCCGCAGCGTCCTCAGCACGAAGGCCAGCGTTGGGACGAGCGCCCGCGCGAGGCGGCTGCTCCGGTCGTAGCACACCCCGAGCCCTCTTGGTCGGATGATCACTCGGCTAGTTGGGGCGGTGTCGATGAGGACGAAGCACACGCCTCTGCGATCGAGCCCGCTCCGTGGGGCAGCGAACGACACGAGCACGCAGCTCCCCAACAGCAAAAGGGCGGCGGCGTGTTCATGTTGGAGATGGGTGGCTTTGGAACGCTTCGTCATGAAGAGACGAACTACCTGCCGTCGAAGACCGACATCTTCGTACCGCAGCGCGTAGTCCAGCAGTACAAGCTCAAGAACGGCATGCATGTCGAGGGCCGTCTGGGCCGCGGTCAAAAGCACCAGTACGCTCTGACCGATGTCTACACCATTGATGGAAAGACGCCGCGCGAGGCGCAGCAAACGCCGCAGTTCAAGAACCTCGTGACCATCGACCCGGACTTCCACTACGCGGTGGGGGATGCTTCGGGCGAAACGACCATGCGCATCATGGACCTGTTGTGCCCCGTCGGTCGCGGACAACGCGGCCTCATCGTGGCACCGCCGCGCACGGGCAAGACAACTCTGCTGCGTGACTTTGCCAAGGGCATCACGGAGGGCTATCCGGATGTGCACCTGTTCGTGTTGTTGGTGGATGAACGCCCCGAAGAAGCGACGGATTGGAAGCGCAGTGCGACCAAGGCGCATGTCTTTGCTTCCACTTCGGACGAGTCACCGAAGACGCATGTGCAGCTCGCTGAAACGGTATGGGCGCGTTGCATGCGTTTGGTCGAGCTCGGGCAAGATGTGATCTTGTTGCTCGACTCGATTACGCGTCTGGCGCGTGCGTACAACAACTTGCAGGGCGGCAGTGGCAAGACCATGTCAGGTGGACTTGACAGTCGTGCGATGGAGCGCCCGCGTCAGATTTTTGGTTCGGCGCGCAACACGGAGAATGCTGGCTCGCTGACCATTCTGGGTACAGCTTTGATTGAGACCGGCTCCAAGATGGATCAACTGATCTTCGAGGAGTTCAAGGGCACCGGCAACATGGAAGTGGTGCTGTCGCGCAAACTCGCGGACCGGCGCATCTTCCCTGCGATTGACATCGAGAAGTCCGGTACGCGCAAAGAGGAGAAGCTCATCTCCGCCAAGCGCTTGAAGAGCGTGCACATCTTACGCCGCGTGCTGCAGCGCATGAACTTCATCGAAGCGATGGACCTTCTGGTGACCAAGCTCGACGATGTGGCGCGCACGGATGACTTCCTCAAGCGCTTTGAAGTGGACCCTGAAGCCTAGGCGCGTGCCCGCATGCGTTGGCTAGCTGCATTGGCCTTGCTGGTGGTGTTGCCACTAGCTCTGCGCTTGTACGCCATCGATCATGGTGACGGCGGCAGTTATGTGCCCGACAGTCATGTCGTGCGGCAGGCCTTGGGCATGGCGCGTGATCGGGATCTTGTGCCGCCGGTAGGCAAGTACTCGACTTATCCGAACCTGATCCCGTACTTGCTGTTGCCGCTGTATCTCGCCCAGTACCTGCTGGGTCTCGTCTGGGGTGCTTGGACGGATGCCGCCGAGTTCGCTGCTGCGGTGACACGCGATCCAGCGCTTGTGGCTGTGCCGGCGCGCGTGTTGATTGCGCTGTTCTCTGCCGCGACCACTTGGGTGGTGTGGCGCGCCGCGCGCGCTGCGGGCCTGCAGCAAGGTGCGTGGGTAGCCGCTTGGTTGGCGGCCACGAGCCTCTTGTCCGTGCAGTTCGCCACTCATGAGCGACCGTGGGCCGTGGTCTCGTTCTTTGGCGCGTTGTCGGCCTGGGCGGCGATTGTGCATGCCCGCGACGCACAGCCGCGCGCGTTGGTCCTGTCAGGCTTGGCCGCCGGTGCTGCGTTCAGCGCCCACCAAGCAGGGCTCGGCACACTCTTCTTGCCGTTTGCCGCGTGGTTGCTGTCGCCGCGTCCGTGGCGTGGGGCGCTGCTGGCGCGCGTACGCGAAGGCTTCTACGCGGTGCTCGCCTTCGCTGTGGTGAGCGTGGTCCTCGGCCATCCGTACTGGCTGGTGCATGGCCTCACACCTGCGGAAGCAGTGGTCGGTGGCGCGCAAATGCAGCAGCTCAATGGCCTGACCGTGGGTGGCATGCCCGTCGTGTTCGGCCTGCGCGTGGAATCCGCCGAGCGCTTGATCGGCACGATCCTTGGGTATGACCCGGTGTTGGTGCTGTTGGCGGTGTTGGGTTTGGTGTTGGCTTGGCGCACGCCGCGCTTGCGGGCCGTGGCGCTGTTCGTCGTGGTCTGGAGCGGCTTCTTCCTCTTTAACCAGAGCGACCATGTGCGCTACCTCTTGCCGGGATTGATGGTGGCAACCATCTTGGCCGGTGTCGCCGCCGAGCGCCTGTGGGCTACACGCAGCGCGCGTGTGGTGCTGTTGCTGCTCTTGTGCCTTCCGTTGGTGCAGGCGCTGCGCTTCACGCATGTGCTCGGAACCCGCGATACTCGCGCCTCAGGCGCACAGCTTGTTGCGCAGGAGCTGGCGCGTGCTGTGCCGCGCGGCCGCGTGTTGATCGATCGCTATGGTCCCGATGTCGAGCTCGATCGCGAGTCGTTGTTGCTGTTGCGTGAGCTGCGCCAAGCACGCGGCGAAGACTTGCGTGTGCGCGAAGCAGCGCGCTTGAGCGCTCTGGAATCGGGTGCCCTGCAGGGCGGCGTTTCCGCTGTGCGCATCGAAGAGCTGTTGGATGGAGACGAGCGCGACGGCTCTATCGCTGTCAAGCAAGGTTTACAGGCGCGTGGTGACACACCGCAGGCGGTGCTGCAGTCGGTTGCCGTCACGCATGTCTTGGAAGTGCGCCGCCGCAGTGCGGGTGATCTTGCGGCCGTGGACCGCTATCACCTCTACGCGCACCTGTGGAACACGGGCCGCGAACTGGCGCGCATCGATCCCAGCAGCGCAGGCAGCTCCGGCACGGCATCCTCCACGGCAGACGAAATGCTCTTGCCGGTCGAGATGGACTTCCCGCTGACGGCCTTGTGGAGCGTCAATCGCCCGGGACCGGCTCTGCGCTTACTGGCTCTGGCGCCTTGAGGGCTCCCTAGCCCTGCAACGCGATCTGGTCCACGCTGAAGCCGCCGGTCGTGTCGACTGCCGACACCGACAGCATGGCGCGCCGGCCGCTGCCTTGCACCGGGGTCAGCGAGCGCATGCGCAGGCCGTTAGGAATGCTTGACACGCTCGGCATCAAGCCCCGCAAGCGCGTCAAGGTGATCGGCACGAGGTTGTAGCTGGCCTTGCACTGGCTCTGGACGATGTCAGCGAAGCCGTCGGGGTCCGTCAGCTCCAACACCAAGTGCCCGAGCGGATCCAAGTACAGATCGACCGAGGGTTGCGTGCTGCTCACGGTGCTGTGCGTTTGGATCACAGCGACCGCATCTACGTCCGCGCTGCTGAAGGCACTCGAGTTGTCCCACACGAGTTGGCCGTGAGCATCGACCGACACGCCTTCGACAGCATCCACCAAGCGCACGCGCCGCACTGCCTGCAAGTCGAGCAAGCCTTGGGTGTGCAGCGGATGCCCGTTGAGGTCGGCTAGGTCGAATGCTTCACCACCGGCGACAACCGGATTGAAGGGGCTGATGCTGTTGGTGGTCGCGTTGGCCAAGACCGGCACGCAGCCACCCATGCCGCTGTATGTGCCCCACGGAGCAGCTAGCGCCCCTGCAAAGCCCGTACTAGGACCGTAGTAGCGCGAGGGGAAGCGCGCGAAGTCGATGCCATTGCTCGAGACCTCGACGAAAAAGGCTTCACTGAAGACCTCTGCGCCGTACATGAAGCCATTCTCGTACACGGCCAGATCCGCACCTGGGCCATCGATCGCATCGACACCAAGCTCCAAGGTCAAGCTGCCACCGATGCCCAAGGAGTGCACATGCAACGAACCTTGTTGCAAGCCAGAGCCCTGCGGTGCACCCAAGGCATTGAGCGGATTGGCGATGCCACCGCCGCCCATGCCCGAAGTTTGGGCGACAACCTGCACGGCAAAGCGACTCTGCGCAGCCGCTGGCACGGCGAGCAGCCCGATCCACAGTGCAAGCAGTGTGTGCGTAGGCTGCATGTCAATCAAAACTGACAGTGGTGGTGCCGACAGAACGCCCGTCGCGTGTGCGCAACAAGCCTTGCAATGCCAAGTGCGGGCCGGGCGATTGCCACGCACACGATGCGTTGCCCAGCGAGTCGATGCCGCCTTTGGCAATGCGTGTCCAAGCGCTAGGGGCGATAGCCGATGTGAACGGTGCATCGCTCCAGCGCCATACGGATTCGGAGCCGCTCCACAGCTGGCGCGGTGCAGCCAGCAGAGTCCAGCTGCCTTGTGCAGGAGCCCCGCTGACGCTCCATGTCACCAAGCCCGGCATACCGCTGCCGGTGGTGTGGGCCACGGCACGGCGTGGTTCGAAGGCCAGCAACTTGTCGGGGCCGCCCCACACGAATTCGCTGGCTACGCACCACAGCTGCGTGCCTGCTCCGGACCACGCGTGGAAGCTCCCTGGCCCAGCGGAGTCAAAGAGCGCCAAGCCCGAGAACCACGGCGTGCCGCGCGCGACATACCCTTGCCATTGTCCTGCGAGGTCGAGCGCGATGATCTCGCTCTCCTTGCCGAGGCGCGACTGCGACACCAGCACCAAGCCGCCTTCCAAATCGACGGCGAGATCGGCTACGCCATCGAGTTGGGCTTGCACAACGGTGGCGTTGTTGTCGGACAGTTGTGCGGATCCTTGCACCTGGGCCGCACTCCAACGCAGCAAGCGTGATGAAGCTGGCGGTGCGGGATAGAGCGGCGAGTTCTGGCCGTACCACACGTTCCCCGCGCGATCACGCGCCAGCGGCCCTGAGGGTCCAGCTACATGCCCGCGCAAGCTCAACTGGTGCGTGACCAAGTCGAGCTGGTACAGGTCACTGCCGCAATTGAAGCCGCACGGTGCCGCCGATACCAGCAAGGTGCGCGCATCCAGCAACACCGCGTCGTAATTGAACACCAAGGTGTTCATGGCACGCACGAGTCCGGTGTTTAGGTCGATGCTCTTGAGGCCGCCGTTGGTGCTCTCGCCGACCCAAGCCGTGGCACCATCGGTGACCACGAACGACGGGAACACAAAGCTCGCATAGCTGGCGACCGTGGCGGTCCACACGCCGTTGGTGCGCACCAAGGCCCGGCCATCGAAGACGAGGCGCGAACCATCGGCAAGCGGAGCCCATGCCGCGTAGGCGGGGAAGGGCAGCTCCGCCACGCGTTGGTAGCCTTGGGCCGCTTGATTCCACGGCCCAAGTGGTTGTTGCTGCGTCGCCGCTTGCGCTTGCGCGAGGCTGGACGCAAGCAGTGCAGCCGTTACGCCGCAGACAAGAGAGGGGAGGTTCATGGTCGCCGTTCGATCGTCCGTCGAAAGCCGTCCTTGAGGACGGCGGGCCTGCAGCTGCGTTGGATATCCTGACTCGTCGCTACTGCTGCAACGCCTTCCCATGCATGCGGGGTCAACGACCCGCGCCAGCACAGTGGCGGGAGTGCTTTCGTCGAGACGAAAGCGTCCGATTGCAACAGCATCGCGCGACCTACAGTGGCGGGACCGTGCAGGAGTTTGACCTGCTTCCCCATCCGCGGCTGGTGTGATGCTGGTTGTGAGGCGCCGACAATAGCACGAGGCGCGTTGGGTAGCCAACGCGCCTCGTCATGATTCCTACTGGAAGGTCAGCTGGGCTCAGCGCCAGCCGCCGTCGTCGCGGTCACCGCGGTCCCAACGGCCGCCGCGATCGCCACGATCGCCGCCGCCGAAGC
>Ga0079301_1001153_pt1 | contig 12427 bp, 15 predicted proteins | sample Wag4_2014_7_11_3_FD_74797 | JGI IMG/M metagenome (GOLD analysis project Ga0079301, IMG submission 74797) | Fresh water mixed with fracking chemicals microbial communities from Ohio, USA - Utica-2 Time Series FC 2014_7_11 | ecosystem: Engineered > Industrial production > Chemical products > Input...
AATGCAGGAACCAGCGGAACTGCCGGTGGCGAAGCCTAAGGACGAAACACTTGAGTGGTTGCAATCCATTGCAGGAGAATTGGCAACCACCACATTAGCTCGCCTGGATAAAACTCTACCCTGGTATTCCAAGATGCCGGCAGCTAGAAGATCGGCAGTTGGGCTTGTTGCCCAAGCCGGCATTACCTCTTTTCTTGCCTGGTATGAAGACCCAACTTCACAACCTTGGGTTGCAGCCGATGTGTTTTCAACAGCTCCAAGAGAGCTACTGCGGTCAATCTCTTTGCAAGAAACTCTGCAGCTTATTCGCGTGGTGGTTCAGGTTGTTGAAGACCGTGTGGTTCAAGAACACAGCGAACTTCGAGAAGCTGTTCTTCTTTACTCGAGAGAGATCGCCTTTAGTGCAGCAGATGTTTACGCGAAAGCAGCTGAAGCAAGAGGCCTGTGGGACGCGAGGCTTGAGGCACTAGTTGTCGACAGCATTCTTAGCGGGGAAAACGAAGAGGAGCTTGCCTCGAGAGTCTCAGCCCTTGGTTGGCGCGCACGAGGCTCCGTTGCGGTAATGATCGGCGGCTCTGACCAGAGCAGCGACGTTGATAACTTGCGAAGAGTGGCCAGACGAAATAACGCAGACGTGCTAGTTGGCATCCATGGGGACAGATTGATTGTCGTAGTTGGCCAAGTTCCAGACGAGAATGCGGACCCATCAAAAGCCCCAAGCCTTTTTAGTGTTTGCGCTGGCTTAGTAGAGAGTTTTACCGACGGTCCAATCGTCGTTGGCTCCGAAGTTGCTTCGATTACAGACTCTCATCGGTCCGCTAAGTCCGCGCTTTCGGGTTACTCGGTTGTGGGAGCTTGGAACAAGGCGCCTCGTCCAACTTCAGCAGATGACCTACTTGCTGAGCGTGCTCTGGCAGGTGACATGCTCGCCAAGGCAACACTAATCAACAAGATTTATGTTCCGCTGAGCAAAAACTCACCTGATCTTCTAGAAACATTGGTCACTTATCTTGAAACCGGTAGGTCGCTAGAGCTAACCGCAAGAGAGATGTTTGTTCACAGTAATACTGTGCGCTATCGCCTGAAAAAGATTTCGGAACTGATTGGTTGGGATGCCACCGGAGCCAGGGAGTCATTCGTTTTACAGGTAGCTACTTTGCTTGGGAAAATGAATGATCCTGGGCTGGCTGTGAAAGTCGGCAAATCTTGATCGCTCTAACGTGCCCAGGCCAAGGTTCCCAGACACCAGGATTTCTAGCTAGCTGGCTCGAGCTTCCGAAGTTCAAGTCCGAGATCGATAAGTATTCCGCGGTTCTAGATATGGACCTAACTCACTATGGAACTAAAGCAGACGCAGACGAAATCAAGGACACCCGTATTGCGCAGCCTTTGATTGTTGCAGCCTCGATGGCGAGCTACGCCGTGTTAGTCGATACCCTAGGTGAGCGCTCCGCTTTTTCAGCAGTGGCAGGACACTCGGTTGGAGAAATAACCGCGGCATACATCTGCGGAATTCTAGATACCGAATCGTCGCTAAAGTTTGTCAAAAATAGAGGTGAACAGATGGCGAAGGCTGCTGGCTTGGAAGCAAGCTCGATGGCTGCAGTAGTTGGCGGAGATCAGGAGCTGGTATTGGGAAAGCTAGCGGAACTTGGTTTGTTCGCTGCAAACTACAACGGTAAAGGGCAGATTGTTGCGGCAGGTTCGGCCACAGAAATCCAAGAGCTTATTCAAAGCCCCCCTGCAGGAACCAGAGTTGTGGGTTTGGCGGTAGCAGGTGCTTTTCACACATCGTTTATGGAAAGTGCCAAAGATGAGCTAAGTTCTTTGGCGAGTTCCCTGATCACATCGAATCCGGACCTGATAATTTGGTCCAATAGCGATGGCTCAAGCATCGAGCGCGGAGACAAATTCTTGGAGCTACTAATCAATCAGGTATCAAAGCCAGTTAGATGGGATAAGACTATGGACTCGATGATCTTGGCTGGTGTAACCAAGATTATTGAACTACTTCCGGGTGGCACCCTTACCGGTATCGCCAAGCGATCCATGCCAGGTGTGGATACCTTGGCCCTGAAGAATCCAGAGGATCTGCAGAAAGCAACAAGTTTTGCAAGAGGGCAGGTTTAAGGATGGCAAAACTAAACCAAGCTGAGACCATTGCTTTCTCTAAGATTTACTCTCTTGGGGCATCGCGAGGAGACCTAACCGTAACCAACGATGACATCGCAGGTCCAATCAACTCATCTGATGAATGGATTAGGCAACGCACCGGAATCGTAACCAGGATGCGCGCCAGTAAAAACAGGTCTTTGATGGATATGGCCGTTGAGGCCAGTAATGAAGCTATCAAGAAAGCCGGTATCAAACCCTCTGAGATTGAAGCGGTGATTTTTTCCACCATTACGCATCCCTACCAAACACCATCGGCTGCAGCCTTGCTTGCCGAACTGGTCGGAGCAAATCCGGCACCCGCTTTTGACATCTCGGCAGCGTGTGCTGGATACTGCTACGGCATTGCACAGGCCGATTCGTTAGTTAGATCGGGAACAGCCAAGTATGTCTTGGTCGTTGGTGGCGAGAAGCTGTCAGATTTTGTTGATCCAACAGACAGATCTATTTCATTTTTGCTAGGTGATGGAGCAGGGGCTGCCATTGTTGGGCCGGCTGACTCACCTGGAATCTCCAAGAGCGTTTGGGGTTCGGATGGCTCAAAGTGGGAAGCCGTTGGCATGACTGGGTCCCTGCTTGATTTTCGCGACGGCACTGGAAGCTGGCCAACACTTGTTCAAGAAGGCCAAAGTGTTTTCCGCTGGGCGGTTTGGGAAATGGTTAAGGTAGCAAAGTTAGCCCTTGAAGTTGCTGGTGTGAAACCCGAAGAGTTAAGCGCCCTGGTTACCCACCAGGCAAACGAGCGAATAATTGATGAAATGGCGAAGCAGTTAGCGCTTCCAGAAACGGTAGTTATTGCCAAGGACATCATCACAACTGGCAATACCTCTGCCGCGAGTATTCCGCTAGCTATGCACGCGTTACTGGCCGAAGGACGCATCAAATCTGGCGATCTTGCTCTACAAATAGGCTTTGGAGCTGGTTTAGCCTACGGGGCTCAAGTAGTGGTTGTGCCCTAAACTTACTATCGGTCAATCAAATAACTAGGAGATAAAAAATGGCACTTTCTGCAGCAGAAGTACTTAGCGGACTAGCAGAGATCGTGAACGACGAAACCGGTATCGCTACCGACGCAGTACAGCTAGATAAGTCATTTACAGATGATCTAGACATTGATTCAATCTCAATGATGACTATCGTTGTGAACGCTGAAGATAAGTTTGATGTAAAGATTCCCGACGATGAGGTTCAAAACCTTCTTACCGTTGGTGACGCCGTGAACTACATCACAAAGGCGCAAGGCTAAAAACCTTGGTCCACAAGGTTGTTGTCACTGGCATTGGCGCAACTACGCCACTTGGTGGCGACAGCAAATCAACTTGGAAAGCTCTTCTTGCTGGTGAGTCTGGAGTAACAACACTGTCGCAAGACTGGGTTAGCCAATATGAGCTGCCAGTTACTTTTGCCGGTCAGGCCAAAGTTCCAGCCAAGGACATGCTCACCCCACAAGAAGCCAAGCGGCTAGATCCATCCAGTCAGTTCGCACTCGTGTCAGCTCGCGAGGCTTGGCTGGATGCTGGCTCCCCCGAAGTTTCTCCAGAACGACTAGCAGTTGAATACGCAACCGGTATCGGTGGTATTTGGACTTTGCTCGACGCCTACGACACTCTAAAGGAGCGTGGGCCTAGAAGAGTGCTTCCGATGACAGTTCCGATGCTTATGGCCAACGGTCCCGCTGCAGCTATCGGAATGGAGCTTCACGCACGGGCTGGGGTTAGAACTGCCGTTTCTGCATGTGCGTCAGGAACAGAAGCCATAGCCAACGCTTTCAATAGAATCCGAAACGGCGAAGTAGACATCGTTGTCGCAGGTGGAGCAGAAGCAGCTATTCACCCACTGCCAATTGCATCATTTGCTGCCATGCACGCTCTATCCAAGAGAAACGACGACCCCGCAGGCGCCTCTAGACCTTATGACACAGCTCGAGACGGCTTCGTTATGGGTGAGGGTGCAGGAACTTTGATTTTGGAAAGCGAAGAGCACGCCAAGGCACGCGGTGCAAAAATCTACGCAGAAGTTGTTGGTGCGGCCGTGACATCAGATGCACATCACATCACCGCACCAGACCCGGAAGGAACTGCTGCGGCAAGGGCCATGATCGGGGCGCTGGAACAATCAGGAAGCACAATTGATGATGTTGCTCACATCAACGCTCACGCCACCAGTACCCCGGTAGGAGACATCGCAGAGTATCAAGCGCTAAAGAGAGTCTTTGGTGACAAGCTTTCAACGATTCCGGTTTCAGCAACCAAAGCATCAACAGGTCATCTTCTTGGCGGAGCCGGCGCGATTGAAGCTATTTTCACAGTTCTAGCCCTGCACGAAAAGACAGCGCCGCCAACTATAAATCTTGAGAATCAAGATCCCGAGATAAAACTTGATGTTGTAGTAACCCCAAGAAAGCTAGAGGGGTCGCACATCTTGGCGATTACTAATTCCTTTGGCTTCGGCGGTCACAATGCTGTTGTGGCTTTCCGGTCCGTCGAATAGCTCACGGTAACTCTCTAGCTCATCATCAAAGGCTTGGCCTAGAACCTTTCTAAGCTCAGCTTGTAGCTTGAGTCCATTGGAGCCACAGCTATCAACAATTGATCGCAATTGATTCTCGTTTACAAGAACGTTTCCGATTTCATCAGTAGCGCAGGAGAAGACACCAAGCGTTGGAGTAAAGCTCCAGCGATAACCAGATTCTTTATCCGTACTGTCCTGAATTACCTCGAAAGACAGTTGTTTGAGGTTCATAAAGGCCGAAGCAAGGACCGAACCGGATTCCGAAGCTCCATCCCAGCTAGAAACACCTCGAAAGCCCTGCAGGGGCGCTGGCAAGCTGTGCCAGGTAATGGTTGCTGGCCTGCCGCAAATACCCGAGATAGTCCATTCGACGTGGGCAAGCAAGGCATTTGGAGCTTGGTGAATAAACACGAGCCCTCTAGACATACACTCACCTCCAAATCTAGGTACGTCTTCCCCTACGACCTTTATTTGGTGGTGCTACAAGGCTAGACCTAGCCGCGGGACAAGTCAAAACAAGCAGCTAAAATATCACTGTTATGAGCAAACTCTATTTTCGGCACGGTGCCATGAACTCCGGCAAATCAACAGCTTTGCTTCAGGCTGCCTACAACTACGAAGAGCGTGGTCAGGCAGTCCTGCTCGCCAAGCCCGCGGTCGACACCAAGGGAGATATGGCCATACTCTCGAGACTTGGGGTCGATAGAAAAGTTGATTTTCTAGTCACCCCAGAGCTAGATCTTCGAAAAGAGTTTCAGAAAAGAGCTACCTTGTATCGCGAAAAGACCGGGAAAAGAGTCGCCTGCCTGTTACTGGATGAATCGCAGTTTCTAACCAGAGACCAAGTGGATCAAGCCCTTGAGATTGCAGTATTGGATGATGTGCCTGTCTTGGCATATGGAATTAGAACGGATTTTCAGACAAAAGGTTTTCCTGGCTCGTTGAGGCTCCTGGAGATTGCTCACAGCCTAGAAGAACTAAAGACAATCTGTCGCTGTGGCAAAAAGGCTATGTTCAATGCGAGAAAGATAAACGAGAGCTTTGTATTCGATGGTGACCAAGTTGCCATAGATGGTGATGAAGTAACTTACGAGTCACTTTGTGCATCTTGCTACTTTAGGGAAAAAGCTAACGCAGCGGCTTAAATCTATATAGTCCATTTATTGGCGTTACAGGAGCAGTATCTGAGTGCAACCCGATTGCACTAATAACAAATCCTTGATACCTACATTCTCAGTAGAATTAGCCTGTGCGGACAAAATTTAGTTCTTTAGCTTGTGTCACTCCTTTACTACTCGGAGCCCTTCTAGCTGGCTGCACACCGCAGATTCAAGAAACCCCGGACCCTACTGCCTCTGTAACAACACCAAAGCCCTCTCGGTCCCCCAAAGCCATCTTTATTCCTGGCGCGTCAGCAAAGGCAAACCTTCCGGTTTTTGAGAAAGTTCTCGAGGAAACCGGCGCAGGCGCACCCGGTCACGATCTAACTGCCACAATTAATTCCCTAGTAGCGACAGGTTTTTCTCTCGAATCAATCACTCACACACCAACCATCAGCGGGGTTGGTCAGCCTGCAGATTCCGTTAGCCTGGCAATAGCCTTCGATAATCAATGCTTGATCGGGCAGTTTTCAACAAGTTGGCTAGTTACGGAAATTTCCGCGCCGACTCTCTCTGGCTGTCTCATTGGTGATTTTGAGCAAGCAAGCTTAACCACACCCTAGAAAAAGGTCTGTTGGAATCCACGTCAGTCAACGGTTGATTGCTCGGACATAAAGGTCTGGGCAATCCATGGAAAGACCCACTCGAAAAGAACCAGCACGAGGATTGAAACAATAACTGCTAGCTGAAGGAGTTTCAGAACCACTCCCCCTGGCAATAACCTCCAGAGTGCCGCATACATCAGGTCGCCCCTTCAACAATTTGCGCGATTTCAGTAGGAGGGCCTCCGGCACGCGGATACCATCCCTCGTAAACTCCGTAGGCAATTACTCGCTCCGCTTCCGAGAACTTGGGATGACAGCTAGTTAGAGTAATGACTCTGAAATCCGAAGCGTCGACTTTCATTCTTGGAAAGGTGTTCAGGACGTCTACTTCTGTAGCCCAGACATATTCCAGGTTTCTAAATTTGTATGAGTGCCACCCTTCGGGCACTTCAACGAATATGCGATCACCAATCCGAAGCTCACCGATCTCCCCAAAAGCCGCACCGAAAGAGTTGCGATGAGCAGCTAGCGCAAAGTTCCCTATGTCTCCAAGTTGATTTGACTCCGGGTACCTACCAACACCAACAGTGCGGCTGTTCAATACCGTCTCTAGATCAACACCCTCGGCAATCGAGCGAACATAATCAGCGCCAAAACGTGGGACGTATAGCAAGGCAAAAGACTCACCTGCAGCGGGTGCGGCAGTAACAGGAGGGGATTCATCACTTGGCTGAAGCGCAATCGGAGTGGGCTCAGTAACCTCTTCCCTCTCAAGTGGAGTTGGCTCTTTCCATTGCTGGGCCTGGTTCATGGCAGATTCGTTCTGTCTTGCGCCCTGGATGGTATCGTTCCAAACGAGATGCCAGGCAAGAAACAAGGCCATAAGTGCACCAATAGTGAGCATCACTTCCCCAGTGACCCCGGTTAATCGCGCAAGCCTTGAGCGTCTGCTAAATTCTCGTTGGATCGGATCGCTCATTATGTCCCAATTCTAGCCCAAGGCAAATTTATTCAGATTGTGTAACGTCTTGGTGGGGAGTACGGGACTTGAACCCGTGACCGACGGATTATGAGTCCGCTGCTCTAACCAGCTGAGCTAACTCCCCGGAGCTTCTAATAGCCTACTGCTCCTCCCTACGAAGTCTCTCAGCGGCTTTCTTGACACTTTTGCGAACACGGATCTCGAGTTTTCTTGCGGCAAAGGCAACGTCTTCTCGCACCTCTTCGAGCTTTCCTAGAACTTCTTCTCTTGCGTCTTCGGCTCGAGCCAAGAGTTCGTCTCGAGCGAGTTCTGCCTTTAGTCGGAGTTCAGCCGATCTCTTTCTGGCTAACGCGATAGATCGACTAACGGTCTTGCCTAGGCTTCCAATTGGCAGAGAATAAGTAGCCAGGTTGTCAGCAGTTTCGCTCTGTTCCTGAGTTTCTCCACGGTAAAGGCTTTCAAAAATCGATATGGTTCGGTCTATGTCGTGGGACTTTATCAGATGAAGCGAGTTTTCCGACATGCGATCTAGCTCATTTTGATCTGCGGTTAGAACCTTTAGCAGCCGGTCTGCAAATGCCCTGACGTCGTCTGGGGGAAATAGGTAGCCGTTGTCACCATCGTGAACCAGATGAGGAAGAGCCATCGCGTCTGCTGCAACGATTGGTCGTCCCGATGCCATGGCTTCCATGGTTGCAATTGACTGCAATTCAGCTATCGATGGCATAGCAAATAAAGTAGCCCGCTCATAGAAACCGGGTAGCTCCTGCTCGCTTATGTGTCCAAAGAATGAGACGTCTCGTTGTATGCCCAGTTCCCGAGCTAGGTCCTCCAAATACTCCCGCTCCCCACCATCGCCAACAATGTCAACTTTGACCTTTAGTGACTTGGGCAACATAGCTACTGCTCTGAGCAGATTGTGAATGTGCTTTTCATAGTCCAACCTGCCGAGAAATAGAATCCTTGGGTCATGATTAGTAGTTGGCGTGTTGTTTGCAAACTTGGCGGCTTCAATTCCGCAAGAGATAGCCAAAACACCTGTCAAGCCAGCGGCTTCTTCGAGCAGATTTGCTGCCTTTCGAGTTGGCGTCGTTACAACATCAGCTTTCGCTAGTACCCGTCCGGCATCCTTCCAGGCTAGTTTCATAGCTGTCTTCTCTGCCCAACGAGGAATAACCAGAGAGTACTTAATCAGGTTTTCGGGCATGATGTGATTGGTCGCGATAACTCGTAGGCCTTGCTGCTTAGCAGATTTCATTAAGTACCTGCCGACAATCATGTGTGAATTGATGTGAACAGCATCTGCCCTGATCCGCTTTAGGATCTTGTCGGTCTTTGACTTGAGCGTGAAGGGCCAGACGTAGCGTAAGGTCTTGTGTTGGATCACACGGTAGCTTTTGATTCGATGAACTGTCATTGAACTTGAGTCGTGGATCTCGGTAAAAGTTCCAAACTTCTTGCTGTATGCGGGAGTGATTACGTGAACCTCGTGTCCAGCGCGAACTAGCCCTGATGCCAAGCGTTCGGCAAAGCGCGATGCGCCGTTAATGTCCGGCGGAAAGGTGTCGCAACCAATGACAACGCGCATAGCCTTGCCCTTTGTTGCTGCTTCAGTCATTTCATCCCTAAGATTTGTTTTTGGGGTGTGAGTCTCAAGTTTACTAGACCGAAGCTTTAGATGGTTTTCTTAGCTCTGGATGAACTTTGGAAAGCAGGTAAACACCAAAAATGGCAATTAGCCCAAAGCCTGAAAATAGCGCACCCGAGCCAAGAGTTGCCTCTTTCGCCTCACCGAGAATTCCAATAGCGATAGCAATTGCCACTATGGGGTCAATTACTGTCAGGCCAGCAATAACTAAATCAGGGGGTCCCGAAGCGTAAGCGTTCTGGACAAACCAACCACCTAGCAAGATGGCGCCGATCATGCTGAAAACTGCGACGAGAGTTAGAAAGTCATAGTCCATTTGATACAAACGCTGGATGGTCACTTTGGCCAGTGTTACTACAAAGCCATAGAGCACACCAGCTCCAAGAATGTAGCTAAGCGCTTTAGCTTTTTTTCCAACAGTGAAAAACAGAACCGCAAATACCACCAGAACGCTAACGAATAGAACTAGGACCCTAAGGAGATTTTCGTCGGTAAGTTCAACCTGGGCTGCTACCTGCGAGGCTGTGATTACAAATCCACCCACCCCAAAGGTGCTTAGAGCGATTGCAAAAATGGTTGCGTTATTGAGTCTGGTTTTTGTATGCCGTGCGTTTAGTAGTGAAGTGATAACCAGTGCTATTGCTCCAACCGGTTGAACAACTATCAAAGGGGCAAGAGACAAAGCGCCTAGCTGAAGAAGCATTCCAAGCACCATCAATCCCGTTCCAGAGACCCAACGTGGTCTAAGAATTAGCTGACCTAGCTCCCTTAGGGATAGCGATCCCTTAGGTTGAATGTGCTTTTCTCGGCTACTAGAAACGGCAAGATTCTGAAACTGCGCACCAAAAGCTAAAGCAATTGCCGCCAACACAGCGAGCAAGATTGCCAACAAACGAAGTTCTGGTCCCACAAAGATTCCTCAAGCTATGAAATTTAAGCCTAGCCTTGATTTGCCTGAATAATCCGTATGAAAGGTTAGATTTAGTAGGTGATTAGGCCAATTCTTATATACGGTGACCCGATTCTTCACCAACTAGCGAAACCCGTTACTGTCTTTGACAAGGAGCTAGAGGATCTTGTTCGGGACATGTTTGAAACAATGTCTCAAGCTCCCGGCGTTGGTCTTGCCGCGCCTCAGGTTGGAGTGCCGCTTCGATTATTTGTTTACAACTATCCAGACGATGACGACAACCCAAGAAAAGGTGTAGTCATCAATCCTTCAATCACGATTAGTGCCATAAGTCAGGAACCCCCTGACCCAGAGCTCGACAGCGAAGGCTGCCTCTCGGTTCCAGGGGAAAGATTTGCACTGGCCAGAGCCGACCAGGTAACAATCGAAGGTGTCGACCTTGGGCAGAACCCGGTTCAAATTACTGCTGAAGGTTGGTTTGCCAGAATATTCCAACATGAGTTTGATCATCTTGATGGAATCATCTACGTTGACAAATTGACGGAACCGTCAAAGTCAGAAGCTTTCGAGGTCATGCGTGAGCTCGGTTGGAACAGGCCTGGTCAATCTTGGCTGCCTGGTACGGATCATCTAGAAGACTAGATAAACAGCTTCAATAAGCTAGCAATTGCGGCAGCTGCTATTACAACTACGATAAACGGCACCCTCAAGTAGAAAAGTATGGCAGCGACAGCTAGAGCAGGAACGCGGGCATCAAAAACGATCCCTTCTGGCGAGGAAAAGGTTTGAATTCCAACCAATCCTGCAAGCATGCTAACCGTGACAAGAGCTGCCAGCGACCTAACCGCTGGACTGGTCACAAAACGCTCAGGAACCAAGTGACCAAATAGTTTCCAGGAGTAGACAAGCCCACTGGCAATAAGCACTCCCGCCCACAGACTCATTTTCTGTTCCTTACAATCTCAACGAGCCAGAAACCAACCGCGACAAAGGCGGTAAGAAGAACCGGAGCACCTGCTGGCACAATGGCCGAAAGCATTGTTGCAGTAAAGGCCGAAACGACAGCAAGAACCAAAAGTTTCGACCTAGTTAGGCTTGGCCAGATTAGACCAAGAAAAGCCGCTCCTGCCGCGGCATCTAAGCCCCAGTCAGAAGGATCGCCAATCATTGAACCTAACAGTGCACCGCACGCCGTCAGTAGATTCCAAAAGACAAAAACTGCGATACCGGTCAACCAAAAACCCTGACGCTGTTTGGAAACATCAGGCTCTTGAGATAACGACACTGCATTGGATTCGTCAATTGTGAGTTGTGCGGCTACTGGTTTCATCAGGGCTGGCAAATTCATCACCGGGGCCAGGCGAATAGCATAGAAGCCATTTCTGACCCCCAGCATCCAAGACGACAAGACCGCAGCTAGCACCCCGCCTCCGGAAGCGATAACACCCACAAAAGCAAATTGGCTACCGCCGCTGAACATCAGAAGGCTCAAAGCCATGGTTTGCCAAAAATCTAGACCTGCTGCAACCGACAGAGCTCCAAAGGAAATTCCATACAAACCTGTGGCTAGCCCAACGCTAAATGACAAGGTCTTGACGCTTTGTGGTTCACCTGACATCAAGAAATCCATTCCGTAGCAGCTTGATTACCAACTCGTTATTTGTAACAGAGCCTAATGGAGCTCGGAGTATATCAAGCGCTTCAAGAGAAAACATGGCTGCTGCACCGGCTGAAAGTGCTTGCCAGTCTTTTTGCAATCTATCAATCAATGCGCGCTTTCGAACAGGCAAGGCATTTACTGCTTGGGCAAACGAGTGATCACTCTTTGGAGGCAAATCAACATTTCCAAGAATCTCAAAAACACTTACAAGATCAAATCTCGCCTTATCGGCAGCTGCCGCGACGATTGCTTCGGTCAGCGCTAGGGGCCCAGATTCGATTGCGACTAGGTCATACATTCCTGCTTCTAAAGCGGCTACTCGCATTTGCAGTACGTCATATGATGCTGTGAGTATGGCTTTGGGTAGTTCGGAAGGTTCTGGATAGTAGGACCTGAGAGTGACGTATGCATCTACACCGGACCCCTGCAGTAGCTGCTGATCAATGACAATTACATCAACGAGCGATTCGGAAAGTAACTCGAGTTCCGCACTGTTTCCATCTGACTCAAAAACCACTTCCATGTTGTCGGTCGCGGTTAGAATTTGGCTTCTTGCTGATCTGGCACTTGTGTTCCAGTCGATAAGCGCAACGCGCAACGAGTGGGTCATTTATTGCCTTCTCGAATCAATCTTGGTTTCTCGAGGGGATTGGGAAAAGGGCGGATACTGTGAACCCAACACCAACTGCCCTTTGTGCCTCGAGAGATCCACCAAAGCTTTCTACGCGTTCGCGCATGGCTGTAATTCCTGGGCCCACAACCTTTTCTAGGAGGCTTTGAAGGTCTTCGGTGGCGTCATATGATTTCGCAATTCCCTTTTCGGCCGTGGCACTTTTTCG
>Ga0079301_1001154_pt1 | contig 12424 bp, 6 predicted proteins | sample Wag4_2014_7_11_3_FD_74797 | JGI IMG/M metagenome (GOLD analysis project Ga0079301, IMG submission 74797) | Fresh water mixed with fracking chemicals microbial communities from Ohio, USA - Utica-2 Time Series FC 2014_7_11 | ecosystem: Engineered > Industrial production > Chemical products > Input...
GTCTAAAATAAAAAAAAGGGCCGATAAATCAGCCCTCTTTTAAACCCTTAAACACAAAAACCAATTACATCGCAGCCACCCGCTTCATCATTTTTGATTTGATGTTGGCGGCTTTGTTTTTATGTATAATGTTGTTTTTCGCAAGCTTATCTACCATTTCGGCCGCTTTCGACATCAGGCTCAACGCCTCGTCTTTCAACGTGGACAGCTGAAATTTCTTCAAAACCGTACGGGTCGATTTATGCTGATACCGGTTGCGCAGACGCTTGGTCTCTGAATTTCTGATGCGCTTTTTTGCTGACTTAATGTTTGCCATTCAATTTATTTTTAGTAGCCCATAGGGGAATCGAACCCCTGTTTCAAGAATGAAAATCTTGCGTCCTAACCCCTAGACGAATGGGCCTTATGTAAACTTGGGTTGCAAAAGTAAGTAAAATTTTGAATTTCGCAAAGGCCAATTCCTGTTTGCAAAAAAAATGATGTTTGCTGGCCTTTTTTTAATTTTTTGGGCGCTTATCCGGCTGTCTCTGCAAGTCCTCAGCGGGGCGGGCACAGCGGCAGCGCACTGCGGTGGCTCCCAAGGTCGCCTCCTCGTTGCGGCCGCTGTTGCCCGCCCCGCCTGCGGGCTTTCCGTTCCATCCGGAGCGCGGGCCTCTTAATGCTTGAATTTTTATGAAAATGATATCTGCCAAAGGATATTATGCGGCCCGCGGCAGGGATTGAAGCAGCTAGCACGCAAGGGTGCCGGAGCCCGGCCCGCGAGGTGCGTAGGCGACTGCAGGAGCCCACGCAAACCCGCTGGGCCGGACTTCCGGCAACCGCGGACTAGCGCTGAAAGCCCGCAGCCGCCCCATTAAGAATAATTGTTCAGATAGGTCCGCACCAAACCCTTTAGCCAAGGCTCATAATCCCCTCTACCAATACATCTAAATCGCGCAGCGAAGTGTACACATGTGGGGTGATCCGAACCCCTTTCAAGCCCTCATAATCAATGGCCACACAATGCACTTTGTATTTTCCAAACAAGTGCTGTTCAATTTCGGCCCCGGTTTTTCCTCTATACCCCAAATGCACCAAGGAACAACTGGATTCGGCATTCAAGGGGGTGTTGATTTCTACATCGGCCTTGGAGGCCACTTTCCCGGTCCAATAGCTTTTCAGGTACTGAAGCCGAGCGTGCTTGTTTTCATTCCCAATCAAGCGCTGAAAATCCAAGGCCTCCCGAATGCCCTGTTCCAATGCGAAATTTCGGGTTCCCAAGCTTTCAAACTTCCGTATGTCGTCGCTCTCGGGCTTTTCAGGAGCCAACAGCGGCCATACTGAGGCGATTTTCTCTTTTCGTATGTACATCATTCCGGTGCCAAAAGGGGCGCTCAGCCATTTGTGCAGACTGGTTCCGTAGTAGTCGCAGTTTAAATCGGGAATGGAGTAGGGCACATGGGCAAAGGAATGGGCCCCATCGCACAGCACCTCTATGCCCCTGGCCTTGGCTTCATTGGCAATCTCTTTGACCGGCAATATCCGTCCGTTCCAGTTTATTAAATGGGTTACATGCACCAATTTTGTCTTTTTGCTCATTTTAGACACATAGGCCTCTTTGACCTGTGCATCGCTCATGCGCACCGGATCTAAATTCACATACACCAGCACAATGCCTTCTCTTTTTTCGCGTTGTTTCCATGCGTTCAACATGTTGGGGTAATCGTAGCGGTCCACCAACACCTCGTCGCCTTTTTTTAGGTTTAGGCCAAAGATGATGGTTTCAAGGGCCTCCGAGGCATTTCGGTTGATGGCCAATTCTTCCGGACTGCAGCCGGCGTAATCGGCCAATTCCCGACGCAAAGGCTCACGGCCTTGGTCCAATATGCGCCACATGTAATAGCTGGGCCCTTGGTTGCTTTGGTGGTAGTGGTGGTCCACGGCGTCTTGAACGCTTTTGGGCTGAGGACTCACCCCGCCGTTGTTTAAATTTATCAGGTTGTAATTTAAAGTATAGCATTGCCGTACCCAAGCCCAAAATGCTTCGTCTTTGGCATTTTCTTCGGGGCTGTTTGCTTTTAAGCGCGGTTGCCACTTTAGGGCTTCTTCTTTCCAGTTGGCCGATAAGGCCATGTTGGGCAGTCCAACGGCAACACCCGCGGCCAAAATGCCGGCCTTGCCCACAAACGATCGACGCGTAATTCCCATAGCAATAGGTTTTTGCACAAGGTAATGGATTTGTTTTGAGCTTCAAAATACCCCCAGTTTTAAGAAGGTGTGCAAAGGCTTGCACTCCCTTTTCGTATCTTGCTGTCATGTCTGTTATTCATTTACTCAAAGCCAGTGCCGGAGCCGGAAAAACATACCGCTTGGCCTATACCTACATCCGTTTGGCGCTGCAATCCAAAGGCCAATGGCAACGCATCCTGGCCGTTACGTTTACCAACAAGTCCACCCGCGAAATGAAGGACCGGATTCTGAGTAGCTTAAGCCAACTGGCCCGCGAACCTCAGAATTGTCCTTACATCAAAGAGCTCTGTGCCGATTTAAACCTGCCTCCCGACGATTCCACCGAACTTCAGGAAAGGTCCATGCAGCTGCTCAGCGAATTGCTGCAAGACTACGGCCGATTTCATGTGCTAACCCTAGACAGTTTTATGCAACGCATGCTCCGTTCCCTGGCGCGCGAAATTGACCTGTCGGCCGGATATGCCATCGAAATGGATAGAGACAAGATTTTGACCGATTTGGTGCAACGCTTAATGGACGAACTGACCTCAAACAGCCACATTGCCCATTGGTTGAATCGCTTTGTGGCCGACCGGCTCGAGTCGGAAAAAAGTTGGGATTTTCGACGCGACCTGATGGCCTTTTCTGGGCAAGTGCTGGAAGAAAAATTCCAGCTAAAACAAGAAGCTCTGCTCGCTTTCCTTGAAAACGAAACAGCCATGGAAGCCATGCTGGACTTCGCCAACAAACAGCTGGATGACTGGTCCCAAAACATTCGGTCTCTTGCACAAACGGCCCAACAAGAAATGGAAGATGCCGGGTTTGGCATTTCTGATTTCGCTCATGGAGACAAAGGCGGCATTGCCCTGCTTAAAAAAGCGATGGACCCCGACCTGCTGGAATTGAACGGAGTGCAGGAAAAAGTCCGAATCGCTCAATTCGCTTCAGACCCAGAAGCTTGGTTCACTGCAGCCAACCGCAGGGCCGGCGTGCCCCGCTGCGAACGCCTGTTCCATGCCTACTGCATTTTGTTTAATGCGATTGTTGAAACAACACCCATGGCCTTTTCTTGCTATTTGCTCAAGACAAGGGTGTATGAATTGGGCCTGATTGGAGAAATGATTCGCCTGCTCGGACAATGGAGGGACGAGGAAAATAAACTCTCCATCTCCGACGCCGCTCCCATCCTTAAAAAGGTGATGGCCGACAGCAACCAGTCTTTTATTTTCGAGAAATGGGGCAATTATTTTGACCATTTTTTGATCGATGAGTTTCAAGATACCAGCGAACTGCAATGGGCCAACCTAAAACCCCTTGTAGAAAACGGATTGGCCCAAGGCAAGGAATCTCTGCTGGTAGGCGATGTGAAGCAAGCCATTTACCGCTTTCGAAATGGAGATTGGCGCCTGCTTGAAGAAACCGTTCCACGGGAATTCGCTGGGCGGGTGTTGGCCGCCCCCATGACTGAAAATTACCGGAGCTTAATCGGCATCATTGATTTTAACCGGGATTTCTTTGAATCTTGCCCCGGAATCATGGCCGAAGTTGTGGGCCGGCAAGGACTGCCTGAAGATTGGCTGAATAAGTTCCCTGAAATCTATAAGGACGCAGGCCAAACGCCCGGAAAAGCGGAGCAGTCCGAATTCAGGGGTTTGGTTCAAGTAAACCTGCCCCTTCTTGGCGATAAAAAGGTGGAAGAAATCCGAAGAGATTGCTTTAACCTAACCATAAACCGGGTACGCGATTTGCTGGACAACCATGGCTACCTGCCTGGACACATTGCCTTTCTGTTCCGCGACAACAAAGCCATCGATGCCTTTGTGGAAGCCTACCAGGAACGGAAAAGGGAGCAACCCCATTTGCATTGGCCCGACATCACCACCGAAAGCGCCGCCCGACTGCAAATTCACCCGGCCGTGGTTGTTTTATTGGGCGTTTTGCACGCCTTAGGGCGCAAACCCGATGCGGTAAGCTTGGCTCAGGCCTCCCTGAATTACCGCCGCTGGATTCTGCATGAAGCCGAAGCCCAACCCGAACGAGCAGTTGGGAACCAAGACCCTTTTTTGCTCCGCATTGAACCCCTGCTCGAAACATGGAGGCATGCCGCCTTGGTCGATGTACTGCGTGACGCCGCCGTTGAACTGCAGCTGTTTAGCCATGAAACCTGGCAGCCCTTCATCAAGGCTTTTCTAAACCTGGCCGCCGATTGGTCTCAAAGCGAAGGCGGAAACTGCGCCTATTTCCTGGAATGGTGGGCCATGGAAGGCGAAACACAAAGCCTGGGCCTGAGCGAGGATTCCAACAACATGATTGCGACCACCATCCACAAAAGCAAAGGGTTGGAATTCGATGTGGTACTGGTGCCTTACCTGTCGGGCGAAGTTCAAAAATACAACGACCTGCTTTGGGCTGAACCCAATCCCCCGCATCCGGATTTCCCCCCTTTGGTTCCGGTTCCGTTCTCAGGAAAATTGAAGAATTCGATGTTCCGAGACAAATGGGAGGAGGAAACCTTGAACCAATGGCTGGATGCCCTGAATTTGCTGTACGTTACCTTTACCCGCCCAAGACGAATGCTGGAAGTGTGGTCGCCCCTAAAAAAAGACAACCTGCTGGTCGCTGCGGCAGATGGAAACTACAGCCGCATTGAATCGATGTTGTTGTTTGCCTTGCATGAACTGCAGCCCGAACAACGGGCCGACGACCATGGCTATTCCTTTTGCTTTGGTGAAATTCCTCCGCCAAAAATCAGGCCCGAACAGCCTCAAGCTTTGTTTCAGGTAGGCTTGCCTCAACCCGCCGACCGGCGTTTAAACCCCAGCATAACCATACTGGGCCAAAGTTCCGAAGAGTGGGAACAGCGGCAACAGGCCTTGCGTCGGGGTTTGATTGTGCACCGCTTGGCCGCCGGACTGGATGGCAGCCCCGAAACCACCGAAAAACTGCTCACCGGTTTAATGCTTGAGGGCTTGTTGGAAGAAAGCGAACGCGGGGAATACCTGGACCTAATCCATGTTTTGTTGGCCATGCCCGTGGTTCAGGAAACCTTTGACGGAAGCTGGCAGGTCTTGAATGAACAGGCCATTTTGCTGCCCGATGGACGGCTGCGTCGGCCCGACCGAGTTGCTATTCGGGGCTCAGAAGTAAGGGTGATCGACTACAAAACAGGCAGCAAAAAAGAAGAGCATCACCGGCAAATTCAAGATTACATGCGCTTGCTGCAGCAATTGGGATTGGATAATCCGACCGGATATCTGGTGTATTTAGATGAAATGAGCACTGAAACCGTAAACGCCCTATGAACAGGTATTTGAATGAAGTGGCCCGGCAGCTGCTGGACGAACATGGGCAAGATTTAACCTCGGTTTTGGTGTTGGTGCCTACCCGACGTTCGGGTTTGTTTTTGCGAAAACACCTGGCCGAACTCGCCGGCCGGCCTATTTGGTCGCCCCACATTCAAACCCTGGAATCGTTCTTCGCCGAATCCTCAGGCCAAACCTTGGCTCCGCAAACCGATTTGCTGATGCGCCTGCATCCCATCTTCAACCAAACGGTGTACGAAGAACCCTTTGAACGGTTTTATTTTTGGGGACAGGTTATTCTGGAAGAGTTTGAGCGCATTGACCAAGCATTGGCACCGCCCCATGAACTGTTTCGGGTGTTGTTGGAAGAACGCGAAATCGATGCGGCCTTCCCCAGCATGGAGCCCGAAGCCAGGGCCTTGGCCATTCGGTTTTGGAAGGGGTTTGTGCCTGAAACCTCTAAAATTCAAGACGAGTTTCTGCGCGTTTGGCGAAACGGAAACAACCTGTACCAGGCCTTTCAGGCCCACCTTCAAGAGCAAAGATTAAGTTATCCCGGGCAGGCGGTTCGGCAGTTTGTAGAACAAGCCGAAGCTGCACAGATTCCCTCCTTTTCGCAGATATACCTGTTGGACCCGATTTGGATTACAACGGCCCAAGAAAAGGCCATTCTAAAATTGGCTCGAAACCAGAACCTGCAGGTTTTTTGGAATCCCAGCCACAGCGCTGAGCAGTTGGTCAGCGATGCCTATTACCGCCGCCGCAAAGCGTGGCAATCAAGCCTGGGTAAGGCGCGCGAAATGCCCGAACCCGAATTAAGTGCACAGATAACCGCCTATCAAGCCGGCGGTCAAGAAGGACAAGCTTCGTGCTTGGCCGGCCTGCTGCTCGATGAATCCATCTCCTTTGAAGACACCGCCGTGGTGCTGCCCTCTAGCCTGATGTTGATGCCGGCCCTGCGCTATTTGCCGCCCAGCGTTCAAAGCCTAAACATTTCCATTGGGCACCCGGCCACAGGAAGTTCCATTCCCCATTGGTTTTATGCCCTTAGCCGCCTGCAAAAATCGGTGCGGCGTGAGGCTGCGGGTCAAGAAATTTGGCTAAAATCGTCCCGGCTGCTCAAATTTTTGGAATTGCCGGCGGTCAGCGAAGGGTTTTCTAGTCAGGCCGCCGGTCTGACCGAGGCCATCATCAAAAGCCGAAAGCCCGAAACCGCCCGCTCGGAATTGCAACCCTATCCCGCCGTTTTGGCTTGGTTGGACCCCTTAATGCAAGAACAAAACCACATCATCGATCTGGCTCAACAGTGGTGCGACCGGTTGGCAGAAGAAAACCTAGATGCCCAAGGCGTGTTTACCCAAACCGCCTTCTACCTGTCGGCTCAGCTTCGCCGGGTGCGCGAAGGCTTGAGGCCGTTTTTGAGCTGCTTAACGACCGAGGCCCAATGGAAAATTGTGGACAGGGTGCTGAAATCCACCAAAACTCCGTTCAGCGGAGAACCCCTAACGGGATTGCAGATATTGGGCCTTCAAGAAACCGCCAACCTGGACTTTAAACGGGTCATCGTTTTGCAAACCAACGAGGGCAGTTTGCCCTCCTCGGGTTCAGCCCATGGCTTGATTCCCTTTCACCTGAAAAAGGCCTTTGGCATGGATTTGCCTGAAGACCGAGAAAAAACCGAAGGTCTTTTGCTGTTTCAATTGATGGAAAGGGCCGAACGGGTAGATTTGGTTTACAACAACCAAATTAAAAGCGGAGATACGGGCGAGCCCAGCCGATTTATACGGCAATGGGAGTTGATGCACAACCAACTGAATCCCCTGCCCAGTTTGGCTGAGCCCTTGAACATCCGGCCCCAAAGCCCGATTCCCATTTCCATTTCAAAACAAGGCGCCGTAGGCCTGCGTCTGCAGAATTACCTTGGCGAAAAAGAACTGTCGGCCTCTACCTTAAACGATTTTATGGCCTGTGGGCTGCGTTTTTACCTGAGCAAACTGCAAGGCATACAGCCGAGGGAGCAGCCGGCAGAACAAATGGATGCAACCATGTTGGGAACCCTGATTCACTCGGTGTTGGAAGAATTTTACAAGGCGCATCCATTGGGGGAGCCCATCGACAAGGAATGGATCCGCAGCCAAGGCAACGAAGCGCATTTAAAGGATTTGGTGGCCAAGGCATTGCAAGGGTATTTTAAATCGGCCCGGCCGGTGGATCAAAACAAAGGAGAGCTGGTGCTCTTAAACTCGGTGGTGCTGTTTCATGTAAAGCAAGTGTTGAAGCAAGACGCTGAAAGCCCGTACTTGTTCTACTTTTTGGGGGCCGAAGAGCGACTAAACCTAAGCTATGAACTGGAAAATGGAATGCAGGTTAACTTCAAAGGCTATGTGGACCGGGTAGATGTATTGATGCGGCCCGATGGCGAAGTGTTTCGGTTGTTGGACTACAAAACGGGGAAATATGTTGAGAACAAAATAAGCTTCGTTGCCGTAGCCGAGGCCTTTCCGAACGAGAATCCACACAAAAAGGAATTGTTTCAGGTTTTGCTGTACGGTTGGATGGCCATGAAAGGGGAACTTCCGGGCGAGCGTAAAATTGCACCGGGTTTGTGGTTTATTCGAAGCCGAGACAGCGACGGAAATTTGCTGTACAAGAAATCGAATTTGGAGGATTTTCGAGACTTAGCCCAGGAGTTTGAAGAGCACCTAAACCAAGTGCTGCTGAATTTGGTGGATTTGGAACAGCCTTTTGAGCAAACCGAAAACCTGGACGAATGCGCTTATTGTGCGTTTAAGACCATGTGTGGAAGGTAGGGGTTGGGGGCGCAGGGCGTAATCTTTTTTGTATCCGCAATTGCCTGAAGTGGAAGATGTAACCATGCATTTGGCTCAATTAGCCAAAATAAAAACTGCACCACATAGTTTAATTCGTCTGCAATCGGGCAACCTGACGTATCTAACCAAGCGGATAGACCGAACCAAAAAGGGCAAATTGGCAATGGAAGACATGTGCCAACATACCGAACGGCTTACGGAGGACAAATACCAAGGCAGCTATGAGCAGATTGCTAAAGTCATTCAAAGGTATTCAGCAACTCCTGGATTGGATTTGGTGAACTTTTTTGAACTGCTGATCTTCTCTTTCCTAACGGGAAACGCCGACATGCATTTGAAGAATTTCTCCTTACTGGAGCAGCCGGGTTTGGGCATGACGTTGTCACCAGCTTACGATTTGGTGAATACCGCTTTGGTTAATCCAGCCGATAAAGAAGAAATGGCATTAACCCTAAATGGGCGAAAGAAAAAACTGAATAAACAAGACTTTGTGGCGGCCATGAACACCTTAAAGATAGACGGAAAGCAACAGGAAAACATCTTTACTAAGATGGCAAAGGCCCTACCCCAATGGATGGAATTGATCGACAGGAGTTTCATGACAGATGAGTTCAAAGAAGGGTATAAAATCATTTTAACAGAACGAACTACGCGCGTGCTATAGATGCTCGTTTTAGGGGCTTGATTCAATTTATAAGATACAATGCAGTCTTAGTAAAGGCTGACCAAGACCCAATCTTGTCTATTTACCCCAAGCCCCCCCGCCGCCCGCGGTGGGGATGGACCAGGGTTGCCCGCAAAGCCCGAACGGCGGGCTGCGCCAGGCGCAGGGGGCGACCTTGGGAGCCACCCGAAGCCGGCTGCAGCCCCCCGTTCGGGCTGCGGACTACCCAAGGACAGCCCCTAAACCGCCCTAAAAATCCCCTTCCCCTTTTTTGCCCCGCTCTGCACTCAGTTCCTTGGGAAAATTCCCCACAACTCTGCTTTTTAATCCCTATTTTTGCACGGAACGAGGGCCCGCCCTCCGACCCATTTACTTTTGCTGATGCCTATGGAAACCACGCCTTACAGCCCCAAACATAAAATACGCATTGTTACTGCCGCCGCCCTGTTCGACGGACACGATGCGGCCATCAATATTATGCGCCGCATTATTCAAGCCAGCGGTGCTGAAGTGATTCACCTGGGCCACGACCGCTCCGTGCAAGAAGTCGTGCAAACCGCCCTGCAAGAAGATGCCAATGCCATTGCCATGACTTCGTACCAAGGCGGACACATGGAGTATTTTACGTACATGTACGACCTGCTGAAGGAACACGGGGCCGAACACATTAAAATTTTTGGCGGGGGCGGGGGCGTTATTCTGCCCGAAGAAATTGAACAGCTGCACGCCCACGGAATTGAACGCATTTATAGCCCCGACGACGGCCGATCCCTAGGCCTGCAAGGCATGATCAACGACCTGCTGCGCCGCTGCGATTACGCCATCGGCGAATCCATTGCCAACGAATTGACCGAATGGAAACAGGGAAATCCTTCCTTTCGCTTGCTGGCCCGCCTGATTTCGGCCGCTGAAAATTTTGGCGATGCCCATGCCGAAGCCCTGAAACCCATTCTGAGTGCCGGCGAATCGGCCCAAGTGCCCGTGCTGGGCATTACCGGCACCGGCGGAGCCGGAAAAAGCTCGCTGGTCGATGAGCTGGTGCGCCGATTCCTGCTCGATTTTCCCGATAAAACCATGGCCATTGTTTCGGTGGACCCCAGCAAACGCAAAACCGGCGGAGCCCTGCTGGGCGACCGGATCCGCATGAACGCCATTAACCACCCCCGCGTGTTTATGCGCTCTATGGCCACCCGGCAAAGCAACCTGGCCCTGAGCCGGTACGTGAAGGAGTCCATTTGCATTCTGAAAGCCGCCCGCTTCGATTTGATTGTGCTGGAAACCAGCGGAATTGGACAAAGCGATACCGAAATTACTGAGCATGCCGATTATTCCCTGTACGTGATGACGCCCGAATACGGAGCCGCCACCCAGCTGGAAAAAATCGATATGCTGGATTTTGCCGATGCCATTGCCCTGAATAAATTCGATAAGCGCGGAGCCCTGGACGCCCTGCGCGACGTACGCAAGCAATACAAACGCAACCACCAACTCTGGGAAGCCGACGACGATTCTTTGCCCGTGCTGGGAACCATTGCCTCGCAGTTCAACGACCCCGGAATGAACGCCCTGTACCGCAAGGTCATGGACGGCCTCTCGGCCAAAACCGGAGCCCAGCTGAACAGCGGCTTGGAAATAAGCCGGGAAATGTCGGAGAAAATTTACATCATTCCTCCGCACCGCACCCGATACCTAAGCGAAATATCAGAGGCCAACCGGCAGTACAACCGCTGGGCCGAACAGCAAGCCGAGGCCGCCGAAAAAATATATGCCCTTGAGCAATCCTTGCAGATTTTGAGCGCCAAAGGCCAAGGCGAATCGCCAACCTATGCCGCCTTAGCGCAGCTGCGTGAGCAGCTGGAGCTCGATTTGGACGGACGCAACCGCAAACTCCTAGAGCAATTCCCCGAACTGGTGGAACGCTTTAAGCAAGATGAATTTGTGTTTCAGGTAAGGGGAAAAGACATACGCATGGCTACCCACAGCCTGAGTTTGTCGCAAACCCGCATTCCCAAAGTGTCTTCGCCCAGATTTCGAGGTTGGGGCGACCGGCTGCGTTGGATGCTGCAAGAAAACTTTCCCGGATATTTTCCTTACACCTCTGGGGTGTTTCCCTTTAAACGCGACGGAGAAGATCCCACGCGGATGTTTGCCGGGGAAGGCGGTCCCGAACGCACCAACCGCCGCTTTCACTACGTGTCGAAAGGGTTGCCCGCAGCTCGGCTTTCCACCGCCTTCGATTCGGTTACCCTGTACGGCAACGACCCCGGCTACCGCCCCGATATTTATGGGAAAATCGGGAATTCGGGCGTGTCCATTTGCTGCTTAGACGATGCCAAGAAATTGTATTCCGGCTTTGACCTGAGCGCTCCCAGCACCTCGGTATCCATGACCATCAACGGTCCGGCGGCCATGCTTACAGCCTTCTTTATGAACGCCGCCGTGGACCAACAGTGCGAAAAATACATTCAAGAACAAGGTTTGGAAGAATCGGTTCGGGCAAAAATCGCCGAACTGTATGCGAAAAAAGGTTTGACTCCCCCCAGCTACCACGGCGAACTGCCCGAAGGCAACGATGGCCTGGGATTGATGCTGCTGGGCGTAACCGGCGATGAGGTATTGCCGGCCGAGGAGTATCAGCGCATCAAAGACCAAACCGTTGCGGCTGTTCGCGGAACTGTACAGGCCGATATTTTGAAAGAAGACCAAGCCCAAAATACCTGCATCTTTTCCACCGAATTTAGCCTGCGCCTCATGGGCGACATGCAGCAATTCTTTATTTGGAAAGGCATTCGCAATTTTTATTCGGTTTCCATTTCGGGTTACCACATTGCCGAAGCCGGGGCCAACCCCATTTCGCAATTGGCGTTTACCTTGGCCAATGGCTTTACTTATGTGGAGTACTACCGTTCTCGGGGCATGGAGATCGATGCCTTTGCGCCCAATCTAAGTTTCTTTTTCAGCAACGGCATGGATCCCGAGTACGCGGTGCTGGGCCGGGTGGCCCGCCGCATTTGGTCTAAGGCCATGAAAAACCTGTACCAGGCTCAGGAGCGCAGTCAAATGTTGAAATACCACATTCAAACCTCGGGCCGTTCCTTGCACGCTCAAGAAATCGACTTCAACGACATACGCACCACCTTGCAGGCCTTGTATGCCATTTACGACAATTGCCAAAGCCTGCACACCAACGCTTACGACGAAGCCATTACCACGCCCACCGAAGAATCGGTGCGCCGGGCCATGGCCATTCAGCTCATCATCAATAAGGAATTGGGATTGGCGAAAAACGAAAATTCCCTGCAAGGTTCGTTCATAATCGAGGAACTGACCGATTTGGTGGAAGAGGCCGTGTATTTGGAGTTTGACCGCATTACAGAACGCGGGGGGGTGCTGGGCGCCATGGAAACCATGTATCAGCG
>Ga0079301_1001155_pt1 | contig 12422 bp, 10 predicted proteins | sample Wag4_2014_7_11_3_FD_74797 | JGI IMG/M metagenome (GOLD analysis project Ga0079301, IMG submission 74797) | Fresh water mixed with fracking chemicals microbial communities from Ohio, USA - Utica-2 Time Series FC 2014_7_11 | ecosystem: Engineered > Industrial production > Chemical products > Input...
GCTAGATATGGATCTGACAAAGTAGGTTTGCTAACTGGCGATACCAACATTAACGCTGATGCTCAAATCTTGGTGATGACTACCGAAGTTCTGAGAAACATGATTTATGCAAACTCAAACTCTCTGATTAGCCTCGGTTTTGTAGTGATGGATGAGGTGCACTATCTCGCTGATCGATTCAGAGGTGCGGTCTGGGAAGAGGTAATACTTCATTTACCTAAGGACGTAAAAGTAGTTTCTCTTAGCGCAACTGTTTCGAACGCCGAAGAGTTCGGCGCTTGGCTGGACGAAATAAGGGGCGGAACTACTGTCATTGTTTCTGAAGTTAGACCAGTCCCACTGAATCAACATGTGCTATTCGGCGATGAGCTTATTCCACTCTTTGATGATTCGGACAAAGAGCTGCGGGTCAACGTAGACCTTGTTCAGAGACATGCAAACAAGATGCGTCAGCCAACGAATCGACCAATCAGAGGTAGAAGAGGTCATGCTGGTTTCCCAGATCGAAACATGGGGCGTATCTACAAGGCCAGTAAGCCCGAGATCATTGAACTATTGGATGAAGCAGACTTGCTACCAGCAATCTTCTTTATCTTCTCTAGAGCGGGCTGTGAAGCAGCAGTTCAATCAGTCCTAGCTTCAAGAATACGACTCACCAAGCCTGAGGACAAGCAAATCATTCGACGAATCGCTGAAGAGAAGTGTGGCAGCATCGCGGATGAAGACCTTGCTGCTTTGGGCTACTTTGAATGGCTAAGTGCTCTTGAAAGGGGAGTGGCAGCTCACCATGCTGGGTTACTTCCGGCCTTCAAAGAAGTTGTTGAAGAGCTATTTCTTAGAAAACTTGTGAAGGTTGTATTTGCAACTGAAACATTGGCCCTTGGTATCAACATGCCCGCAAGAACTGTTGTGCTAGATAGGTTGGATAAGTTCAACGGTGAAGGACGAGTCCAAATCACGCCAGGTGAATACACACAACTTACGGGACGTGCAGGACGACGTGGAATTGACGTTGAAGGTCACTCGGTAATCCAGTGGGCAGCCAATCTAGATCCAAATTACGTTGCAGGTTTAGCTTCAAAAAGAACCTATCCGCTTATCTCTTCATTCCGACCCACATTCAACATGGCCGTCAACCTGATTGAAGCTTTTGGACAAAGGCGTTCAAGAGAAGTTCTAGAAACGTCATTTGCTCAGTTCCAGGCTGACAGATCTGTTGTTGGATTAGCTAGAGGAATTCGTGAGAAACAAGCTTCTCTAGACGGCTATGAAGAGTCCATGAAATGTCATGTTGGTGACTTCAGAGAGTACGCACGACTTAGGCGGCAAGTTTCAGATCTCGAAAGGGAAATAGCAACCTCAGGAAGACAAGCTAGAAGAAACGATCTTCGACAGACCAAAGGGATGAGACAACTCGAAGTTAGAGTTACTAACCTCAAAAGAGAGTTACGCTCTCACCCTTGCCATGCCTGTCCTGACAGAGAGCTGCATTCCAGATGGGGTGAGCGCTGGTACAAACTGGAACGCGAAACAGCCGCAATCATTAAGCAGATCGAGTCAAGAACAAATCAGGTGGCAAAGACATTTGACCGAATCACCGAGGTCCTGATTGAACTTGAGTATGTGACGGTGTCGGATGGCGAGTTAGAGATAACAGAGTCTGGTCAGAAGCTTTCAAAGATTTACGGTGAACGAGACTTGCTGGTTGCCGAATGTATCAGCCGTAGGGTATGGCATCACATTGACGCTCAGACTCTAGCTGCAATTGCCGCCTCATTGGTTTATGAAGCCAGAAGAGATGATGACAGCCTCACTCCGAAGATGCCTAAGGGGGAGTTTGTAGCTGTGTTTGATGAGACATTAGAGGTTTGGGATGACCTCCAGGCTTTAGCCAAGGAGCACAACCTGCCTCTGTCTACTGAACCTGATTCATCTATGGCCCTACAGATGCATCGTTGGGCAACAGGAGCGAGGCTTGATTCAGTACTAAAGCAAACAGGCATGCTAGCTGGCGACTTCATCCGCTGGTGTAAACAGACCATCGATCTTCTTGAGCAAATCTCTAAGGTAAATCCAGATGAGCTCTCAGCAACTGCCCAGTCTGCTATTGACCAGATCAAGCGTGGCATTGTGGCCTATTCCTATTACGCTTAGTAAGTGTTCACTTTATTCATTAATTGGCTAAGGCTGTCCACCTCTATCTGGGGGAGAGCCTTAATTGGCTCTATCGGCGGAGCATTTGTAGCTTTGAGCTATCCAGCATTCAACTTCTGGCCTGGAATTTTCATTGGCTATTTTCTAATTCTTGTTTCAATTCGTCTACTTGGATTCTTCAAAGCATTCATTGTTGGAACCTTGGCAGGTTTTGCGTTCTTTGGGATCCTCCTGAAATGGCTAACGACCTACCTCGGGCCAATTCCATGGTTCGCAGGATCACTAATCTCTGCGCTCATCTTTGGTCTAGCAGCAGCCATAGCAGCAGTTGTGTGGCGTTACCTAGCAACGCTGAATCTTCGTGGAGCTCAACCCTTTGTAATCGCTTTTACTCTCGGAGCAATCTTTACAGCCAGAGAGTATGTGGCTGGAGTATTTCCGTATGGCGGGTTGCCATGGGCTCGTGGCGGATTAGCCCTAGTTGATACCTATCTTGCAAAGTGGGTTTACTTCGTTGACGTTGCAGGACTTACCTGGCTCATCGTATTCATCACAGCTCTCTTCACAATCAGGTTCGTTCATCATCAACCTCATGGAATCGGCTTACATAAACGCGGACGAATGCTTGTTCCTACAGCAATAGCAGCAGCTCTGTTCTTTGCAACACCGGCAGTTGTAACCCTCGATGCTTCCGGTACTGCAGGAACTATGAAGGTTGCTGCAGTTCAGGGAAATGCGAACGCGGGTTTATTCGCTGTGAATCCTGCTGGTTCAATTCTCGACAAGCATCTAGTTGTTTCTAAAGAGTTAGTTGCATCGGGTAAGGGTGAGGGCCTGGACCTTATGGTCTGGCCTGAGAACTCCTCAGACCTTGATCCCAACACTATGGTTGAGCCAGGGATGAAGATTAGCCAGTTTGTAACTGAAGAACTCAAAGCTCCGCTTCTGTTCGGAACTAAGACTTTCAGAGGCGAAGACTTCTATAACGAAGTTGATCTCTGGCTACCGGAAACCGGTTTAGCGGATTATTACCACAAGATAAGACCAGTCCCATTCGGGGAGTATGTTCCCGACAGACCATTCTTCATGGCGCTTGCTCCAGATCTAATCAGTTTGATTGGTTGGGACATGAGCTCAGGTACTAGAGATGGAATCTTCGAATTACCGAGTGGAACAAAAGTTGGTTCGCTGATTTGTTTCGAAGTTGCTTTCGATTATCTGTCCCATGATCTCGTGAAGCAAGGCGCTCAAGCAATCATGATTCAAACCAATAGCTCTGACTTTGGTAAAAGTGAACAAGGTGTGCAGCAAGCTGCAATCTCTAGAATGCGCGCAATCGAGACCGGACGTACAGTAGTTGCTGTTTCTACTGTTGGTGTGTCTGGAATCTACGCAGCTGACGGCTCGGTGGTTACAGAACTTGAATCTTTCAAACCAGGCGCAATGGTTGAAGAGATTGCCTTGCGCAATGAAATCACACCAGCAGTTATGTTCGGTGGTTTGGTGGAACCTCTGGCATTCGCAATCAGCCTCATACTATTTCCTATCTCTTTCGTAGGCCTATTGCTAAGACGTTTGAAAGCGAAACGTTCTTGAAAGTATTAGTTGTCATGCCTACCTTCAATGAAGCAGGCAACATCAATCACGCCATAGAAGAGCTATTCAAATACAACAAAAGTGTTGACCTACTGATTGTTGATGACGATAGCCCGGATGGCACAGGACAACTTGCTGATCAACTTGCTTCAACTAATTCGCGGATTACAGTAATGCATCGCAAAGAGAAGCAAGGTTTAGGAGCTGCATACATCGCAGGGTTCAAGCGAGCATTTGATTCAGGCTATGACTACGTAGTTGAAATGGACGCAGATGGCAGTCATAGAGCGGAAGATCTGCCTAAGCTATTAGCCGTCTGTGAATCGAATGATCTTGTAATTGGCTCTAGGTATGTAAAAGGTGGAAGCACAGAGAACTGGCCAATACACAGGCAATGGTTGTCTAAAGGTGGAAACTTATTTGCAAAGATGATGTTGGGCACAAGACTCAACGACATGACGGCCGGCTTCAGAGTCTTTAGCGTTCCATTTCTGAAGACCATGGATTTGGAATCGATCAACGCCAGGGGATATTCATTCCAGATTGAAATGGCTTATCGCACGATGCAGAAGGGCGGTCGAGTTGCGGAAGTTCCGATTGCATTTATCGAGCGCGAAGTCGGCGAGTCAAAGATGAGTAGAGCCATCGTGATTGAAGCTCTAGTACTTATGACAAAGTTTGGAATGAAAAGACTTTTCAGGAGAAACTAGTTGTTAGTTGTGTCTGCCTGACCTCTAGATCGCCTAGCTTTTAGTTCATCTAGTCGCTCTTCAAGAATTTCTTCCAACTCAACTCGAGTTCTTCTCTCAAGTAGCATCTCGTAGTGAGTTCTGGGTACTTTTGGAAGTTCAGTTTCAAACGCCTGGTTACCCTCATTGTCGAGCAGAGCTGCTTCGAGTGAACATGACTTACAGTTCCAAGCTGCTGGGACTTCAGCTTCTTCAGCAAATACGACCTCTGAGATGTGCTCTTTTGCACAGCGATACTTGTGTGTGTTTCTAGGAGAGAGGTTTACTCCAGCTGCAGTTTCAAAGCTCTCTGAACCTAGTCGCATGCCACGCATTGATTGTTGAGCCATTTGATCTTCCTTATCTCTCTGTGACGCATAGGTGGTACATAGAAGATAAGCGGATGATTTAGCGAATACTTCCGGAACTCAGGCTTTTCTCAGTGTTTCAACTGCTAACTCTGACACATCAGAGACTATCCCAGTTGCACCTCGTCTGGTGAGTTCCAACATCTCTTGTGGATTGTTTATCGTCCAGTAATGAACTTCAGTTCCTGTATTGCTGATTTTTGATATGAAAGAGCGAGAATCAAACTTTATTCCATACATTGATCGAGGGATCTGTAGTGCTCCGATACCTCTTAGTTTCTTTTCGAAAAATCGCTGGGGGAGACCCAACGCGTGGAATAGCCAAAGACTTATCACTATTGATGAACTCGCTGAGGTAGCAACTGGTCTTGATAAGAGAGCTAGAGCCGCGACTCTTCTTTTCTCGCTGAAGCTAGACACAAGAACTCGTTGATGCGACTTTGTAAGTTCAATTGCATCTGCAGCCGATTGGACGGCTTCCTGGTCTTTGATGTCCAAATTGAATCTCATTAGGGGGAATGCTTGCAATGCATCTACAAGAGTGGGTATTTTGCCTCCACCAATAAGTTGAATAGTCCTGATTTCTTCGTAGTTTGTTTTAGAGATCTTTTTGTTCACACCCGCAACTCTTAACAGATCCTCGTCGTGAAAGAGAATGGCAACACCATCTTTGGTTGTTCTTACGTCGGTCTCAATACTGAAAACTCCAGCTTGCTCGGAAGCTCTAAATGCTTCAAGCGTGTTCTCTGTGAATGCCGAGCCACCACGATGAGCTAAGACAACTGGGCCAGTGACCTTGAAGTAATCATGGTCTTGCAAATGTCGCTCCTAAAAATTGACTAAGGCTAGGCTTACGTTGTGAAAAATTCATTGGCGAACCTCGGAATCAAACCTATTGCCAGATTGCTTGTAGGTCTGTATCTCGTCGGGTTAGGTTTAGCGATGATGATCCACACCGGCCTCGGCGTGCCACCCTGGGATGTTTTATCCCAAGGAATTCAGGTTCAAACCGGCTGGAGCTTTGGTGTGAGTGCCATTGTTACCAGTGCCTTCGTGTTGCTACTTTGGATCCCGATTAAGCAGCAACCTGGAATAGGCACGTTCGTGAACGCTTTACTTATAGGACCATTCGCAGACTTCAATGAACCGCTAATGCCTAAGTTGGACGGATTCTTCGTCAACCTCATCTGGCTAATTCTTGCCCTAGTTGTCTTTGCCGTTGGAGCTGGACTCTACATCTCACCGAACCTAGGTGCAGGTCCTAGGGACGGCCTCATGGTTGGTCTCACAAGAGTTTCAGGTTGGCCTTTCTGGATCATCAGAACCATAGGGGAAACATTGGTCTTGGTCTCAGGGTGGCTCTTAGGAGGCACTGTGGGGATAGGTACTGCCCTTTTTGCTGTTTCTGTTGGCTATTTAATGCAAACTTCCATGAAATTCTTCGGTTTTGACCCAAAAAGCACCGAAAATGGAGTAAAACTCTCAAAATGACCGACAAAACGCATGTAAAGCACCGTGCAACTGCCAGAATTATGCTGGTTGACGAGCTAAATCGTGTATTTCTGCTCAAGACCCACTTTGATCCTGAGGTTGGATTGCCGCCCAGATGGCTCACACCAGGTGGCGGAATCGATTCTGGAGAATCAACATTGCAAGCAGCCGTGAGAGAGCTTTATGAGGAAACCGGCATGAACGTTCGCCCAGAGGTTTTGGGAGAACCCGTTCTGGTTGCTTCTGGTCGTTGGGACTGGGCCGATGGTAAGAATTACCACACGTACATAGACACGATCTATGAACTCAAAGTTCAGAACTTTGAACCTGACACATCTGGATTCACTCAGGACGAATTGAGAGACATTCTCGAGTATCGCTGGTGGAACGTAGCAGAAATAATTGCAAGCGATGAGTCATTAGCACCACATGAGCTCAGGGAATGGCTACGGGATAGATTCACTGAACCTAGATCGATATAACACCGATAATGAACATTATGTCAAGTAATGATTTATTGCTCTAGAACGGCTACTCCCCGAATGATTGACTTAACTCGACCCATTGTTTCAACTTTGCCAAAGCTCTGCCATCCTGCATCGCTTCATGTGCAAGTGAGTAATTTTTAGCCAAGGATTCCATCAGGTTGAATTGATCGATTGATTTCAATTTGCTCAATTCATAGGCACTCAAGCCAGCGGCAGCATTCAGGGCCACAATGTCCTGAATTGGCCCCTTCTCCCCCTTAAACCCTGTATTTAGGCCGAAGATAGCCTTGGCAACATCAGCATTTGCTTGTGCATCACCGCCCAAAAGTTGTTCAACCGACGCTCTTTTGATGCCAATATGTGCTGGATCAAAGGTGTTCTGGGTAACTTTACCTTGAAATACCACCCAAATCTCGCTTGGACCAGTCGTTGTTAGCTCGTCTAGACCGTCTGAGCCTCTAAAAACAAGCCCAGTTCGTCCTCTTGAAGCCAATTCTGAGGCTAATAGTGGGGCAATTGAGGCGTTAGCTACACCTAGAGCAGTGGCAATTGGCTGAGCGGGGTTAGCTAATGGTCCCAGGAAATTGAAGGTTGTAGGTATCCCTAGCTTCTTTCTGGTTGGACCTACGTGCTTCAGTGAAGGATGGAATTTAGGAGCGAAGAAGAACACGATGTTTGCCTTCTCGAAAACTTGGGTCAATTGCTCTGGCGTGAGCTCCAGGTTTATGCCAAGAGCTTCCAGCATCTCTGAGGACCCAGTCTTACCAGAAGCTGACCTGCTGCCGTGTTTGAGAACTGGATACCCACAGGCTGCTGCCACAATTGCTGCCATTGTTGAAATGTTTACGGTTCCTAGTTGATCTCCACCGGTACCTACGATGTCTATTGCGTCGTTTGAAATTGGAATCGGCAAAGCATTCGCCAGCATGACATCAACGAACCCTGAAATCTCGTCTAGAGTTTCGCCTTTGGTGCGAAGTGCTAAAAGAAAGGCGGCCATGTCCTCGTCAGAGGATTCCCCACTCATAATCTGTTCCATAGCCCAGATTGCATGAGACTTTGTTAGGTCATTCTTGCTGTGTAGCTCCTGCAAGATCGTTGACCAACTGAGTACTTCATTCATGCCCATTAGTTTAGCCCGCACAAAATCCATTTCTGTCTAAAATCTCCGCCACGATAAGGGAAACAACGCCTTTATAACGATTTGGACAGGTAGTATTAAACCATGTCGACCGCTCCCCTAGCTCATTCGCAAATTCACCGTCCAAGCCCTACTTCTGTAGGAACAATCGTGTGGCTTGGTAGCGAAGTTATGTTCTTCGCAGCCTTATTTGCCATGTATTTCAGCCTCAGAGCCAACGCTCCTGAGCTTTGGGAAAACGGTGCCTCAATTCTCAACGTTCCATTCGCACTTATCAACACCCTAATCCTGGTTGCTTCTTCATTTACTGCCCAGTTCGGTGTGTTTGCAGCAGAACGTATGCAGCCTAGATCTACAGGCAAATCCCCGCTCAAATGGGGAATGGTTGAGTGGTTCATCATCAGCTATGTCCTAGGAGCTGTCTTCGTAGCTGGACAGGTTTGGGAGTATGCAACTCTAATTAGCGAAGGTGTAACACTAAGTAGCGATTCTTATGGTTCTGCTTTCTACATGACAACAGGCTTCCACGCTCTTCACGTAACCGGTGGTCTGATTGCGTTCCTATTCGTGATTGGTAGAACATTCGCTGCTAAAAAGTTTGGTCACAAGGAAGCAACCGCGGCAATCGTGGTTTCCTACTACTGGCACTTCGTCGATGTGGTTTGGATTGGTCTGTTCCTCATCATTTACGTTTTGAAATAAAAAGAGAAGAAAGAGCTGAATCTATAAATGAAGCAACTTAGGCGCAAGATAAATGGATTGCGACGCAGTCCAAAGGCTCTAGGTATTGTCATGTTTGCTGGTCTGCTGGTAGTTGGTACCGGTTACTCAACAGTTAGCGCAGCCGTCTCCCCTGATCGCGAAGTAGTTCGAACTCAAGAGCAGATTGATCTTGGTAAAAAGATTTTCCTAGCGAACTGTGCATCATGTCACGGTAAGAATGCTGAAGGAACGGAGAACGGACCTAACCTAATTGGAGTTGGCGAAGCTTCAGTTGACTTCCAAGTTTCAACAGGTCGTATGCCAGGAGCTGCTAGCGGTCCTCAGCTCGAAGTAAAACCAGTTCAGTTCACTGAAGAAGACATTGCTGCAATGGCCGCCTTCATTGGATCACTTGGTGATGGTCCGTCAATTCCAGACGCGGCTTACCTTCAGGCAAACGGAGATCCGTCTGCTGGTGGAGAACTTTTCAGAATCAACTGCGCGATGTGTCACAACGCAGCTGGCGCTGGTGGTGCACTTACTCAAGGTAAATATGCTCCCCACCTGATGAACTCTTCTGCTAAAACAATTTACGAAGCCATGGTTACTGGACCTCAGAACATGCCCGTCTTCAACGACGCAAACATCACTCCAGAACAAAAGAACGACATCATCACCTACCTGACCTATGTTCAGAACAACGATTCAGTAGGTGGTGAAGAACTAGGAAGTTTAGGCCCAGTATCTGAAGGTCTGGTTGCTTGGTTTGGACTTCTTGGATTACTTATCATCATCGCCGTCTGGCTTGCAGCCAAGTCAAACTAATAGAGAGATTAAATGAGCGACAACTCGAAAGAAGTAGTAACAAGCAAGGCAGCTGCACCTGCGGCAGGGTCTTACTCTGATCACGAGTATGAACTAGGACTGCGTGTAGTAAACAATGACGCAATTGCTGACCCGGGTCTAGAGCCTCACCGCGTTCGAATGACTGACAAGAGCGTCAAGCATGAGAAGGCAGCGGTTAGGCAAGTAGCAGTTCTGTTCACTCTCTCAATGCTTGGAAGCGCTTTTGCTCTTTGGGCTTACTTCAACTTCCCTCTTTCTGAAGACCTTTCAAGTGTTCGCCTAAACACCATGTACCTAGGAATTGGAATGACTCTAGGTCTAATGGGTATTGGTATTGGTGCAGTGCACTGGGCTAAGACTCTTATGCCTGACAATGAAGTAGCTGAAGACCGTCACCTAGTTAGAGGATCAGACGAAAAGCGAGCTGCGGCAGTAGAAATTCTTGCAGCAGCTAACCAAGAGTCAGGCTTCACTAGAAGAAAACTGATTCGCAGAACTCTTTACGGATCACTTGCTCTCTTCCCATTCCCAGGGATTATCTTGTTCGCAGACCTAGGTCCTAATCCAGGTGACTCTTTGAGACACACATTCTGGAAACCAGGCACTCGTCTTGCCAAGGACCCAACAGGAATTGAAATCAAGGCATCTGATGTGACTGTGGGTTCTGTATTCCAGGTAATTCCTGCTGGACTAAACCCAACGCAGAAGGATTACTTAGAAGAGAAAGCTAAAGCCGCTGTACTTCTAGTTCGTGTTGATCCAAGCGAATTGAAGGAAACAGACGAGCGTAAAGGTTGGTCTTACCAAGGTATTGTTGCCTACTCAAAGATTTGTACTCACGTTGGTTGCCCCGTTGCACTTTACGAACAGCACACCCACCATCTTCTTTGCCCATGCCACCAATCAACTTTCGACCTAATCGATGGTTGCAAAGTTATCTTTGGTCCTGCAGCCAGACCTCTTCCTCAGCTTCCAATCACGGTGGACAAAGATGGTTACTTAGTTGCACAAAGTGATTTCTTGGAACCAGTTGGTCCATCATTCTGGGATAGGAGTGTCAAATAATGTCGACTACTCAAACTAAGCCACAGAAGAACTCTTTCCTAGCTGGCACGGCAAACTATGTTGATGAACGAGTAGGCGCATCAGGAATTCTGAAGGAATTTGGTCGCAAGATCTTCCCTGACCACTGGTCATTCATGCTCGGTGAAGTTGCGATGTATTCATTCTTCGTACTTCTACTTTCAGGTACTTTCCTAACCTTCTTCTACGACCCGTCAATGGCAATGGTCAAATACGATGGCGTCTACGCTCCTCTTAAAGAGGCGATGATTTCCAAGGCCTACGAGTCAAGCTTGTTCATCACATTCGAAGTTCGTGGTGGATTGCTCATGCGTCAAGTTCACCACTGGTCAGCATTGTTGTTCGTAGCAGCTGCCGGTCTTCACATGCTTAGAGTTTTCTTCACTGGAGCGTTCCGTAAGCCTCGTGAATTGAACTGGGTTGTTGGATTCGTCCTGTTCGTTCTAGCTATGGCTGGTGGATTCACCGGTTACTCACTTCCTGATGATCTTCTATCAGGTAACGGTCTGAGAATTATTGATGGAATGATCAAGGGTGTCCCATTCATCGGAACAGGCATCTCTTCACTTCTCTTCGGTGGTGAGTTCCCAGGACATGTTGTTATCGGTCGTTTGTATGCGCTGCACATCATGCTTATTCCTGCACTTATCCTTGTCTTCCTTGCCGTGCACTTGTTCATGTTGATCATTCACAAGCACACTCACTTCTCAGGGCCTGGTAGAAAAGACACCAACATTGTTGGCTATCCTCTAATGCCTGTTTATGTAGCAAAGGCTGGTGGATTCTTCTTCATCGTATTCGGTGTGATCATGGTCATCTCAACCTTCTTCACAATCAACCCGATCTGGAACTACGGTGGTTATGACCCATCCCCTGTTTCAGCTGGTACTCAACCTGACTGGTACATCGGTTGGCTTGATGGAGCTCTTCGATTGGCTCCTACCGGTATGGAGTTCATGATTGGTGAATACACCGTTTCAATGAACATCTTGATTCCACTAGCCGTCAGCTTGTTGTTCCTTGCTCTTGTAGCCATCTACCCGTTTATTGAGAACTGGGTGACTGGAGACAAGCGTGAACACCACATGCTTGATCGTCCTCGTAACGCTCCTACCAGAACCGCTATCGGTGCTGCAGGTGTGATGTTCTACGCAGTTCTATGGGCTGGTGCGAGCACTGACCTAATTGCTACCCACTTCAAGATGAACTTGAACCAGGTGCTAGTTTCCATGCAGATCTCATTGATTCTTCTACCAATAGTTTCATTCATTGTTACTAAGAGAATCTGTCTAGCTCTGCAACGCAAGGACAAGGAAGTTGCTATCCACGGTCGTGAATCTGGCCGTATCGTCAGACTTCCACACGGTGAGTACATTGAAGTTCATGAGCCACTTGATGAGTACGAGCTATACAAGCTTGTTGACTTCAAGGACTACCAACCGACTCTTGCAAGACCTAATGCCGATGGGAAGATTACTGTTGGAGCACGTGTCAGATCGGCTCTTTCACGCTTCTACTTCCAGGACCGCATTACTCCAGCAACCAAGACTGAAATCGAACAGGCCAGACACCATGCACACGAGCTGGACGCTCAAGTGCAGAAGGCCATCGAATCGGATAAGTAGTTTCCAAAGAAGCAAGCCCGTCAGATTCTTCTGGCGGGTTTCTTTCTTACCTCTGGAACCACTCCCCTGTTAGCCGACTGTTTCGGAGCAATTTTGGCAGCGACAAAGCCCGATGAACACGGTTCCTCGACAGATGCTGACTAGCATTGATTTAGATGTGAAACAGGCCCAGAAAGGCTAATGATGGCAAAGCTTTACTT
>Ga0079301_1001156_pt1 | contig 12399 bp, 11 predicted proteins | sample Wag4_2014_7_11_3_FD_74797 | JGI IMG/M metagenome (GOLD analysis project Ga0079301, IMG submission 74797) | Fresh water mixed with fracking chemicals microbial communities from Ohio, USA - Utica-2 Time Series FC 2014_7_11 | ecosystem: Engineered > Industrial production > Chemical products > Input...
GCTGGGGGCCTGGTTGGGGCTGGGCGGCCTGGGACTGGCGGTGCTGCTGGCGGTGGTGACGGGGGCTGTCGCTGGTGGCTTCGGCCGACTCAGCGGGCGCCTTGGCCCCCGGGACCCGTTTGCCTTCGGACCGTTTCTGGCCCTCGGTGGAGCCGGGGTCTGGTTGCTGGGCAACCGGGCCTGGCTGGACCTGTTGCAACGGGCCCTTGGTGCACGGGTCCTTTAATGGAATGCCTTCCCGGTCAGGCCTGACGCCTGCCGGGCTGCCCTGACGAGCGATGTCGCTGTTCGACTGGTTTGCCGATCGCCGCAAAACGGTCCCGGCCGTGCGCAACACCCAAGAGCTGGACGAGGGGGATGGTCTCTGGAGCAAATGCCCTGAATGCGGTCTGGTCACCTACCGCAAGGATCTGTTGGCCAATGCCAGCGTCTGCAAGGGCTGCGGCTACCACCACCGCATCTTCAGCGACGAGCGGATCGCGCTGATCGCCGATCCCGAAAGCTTTGCCCCCCTCGACGACGATCTGAGCCCGACCGATCCACTGGCCTTCAAGGACCGGCGCAGTTATGCGGACCGGATCCGTGACAGCCAGCGCAGCACCGGTCTCAAGGACGCGGTGATCACGGGCCTCTGCAGCGTCGAAGACCATCCCCTGGCGCTGGGGGTCATGGATTTCCGCTTCATGGGTGGCTCGATGGGATCGGTGGTGGGCGAAAAGCTCACCCGTCTGATCGAGATCGCCACCGAACGCCGACTGCCGGTCCTGATCGTCTGTGCCTCCGGGGGCGCCCGCATGCAGGAGGGGATGCTCAGCCTGATGCAGATGGCCAAGATTTCAGGGGCCCTGCAACGCCACCGAGAGGCCCGGCTGCTGTACCTGCCCCTGCTGACCCACCCCACCACCGGGGGCGTCACGGCCAGCTTTGCCATGCTGGGCGATCTAATCCTGGCCGAGCCCAAGGCCTTGATCGGCTTCGCCGGCAGGCGTGTGATCGAGCAGACCCTGCGCGAAAAACTGCCCGAGGGCTTCCAGACCGCCGAATACCTGCGGGACCATGGCTTCGTCGATCTGATCGTGGCCAGAACCAAGCTGCGGCAGACCCTGGCCGGACTGCTGGAACTGCACGGTTGCCCCCAGGTGCAGCGCGCATGAACCGACTTGTTCTGGTCCTGGCAGGCCTGCTGCTGGTGCTGTCCCTGCCCTTGTCAGCCGCCTGGGCCGGACCGGTCGACTGGCATGAAGTCCAGGCCACGGCTGACGGCCGCCAGTGGTGGGATGACGGCAGCCTGCGGGTCAACCGCAACGGCATGCTGTCCGTGCTCAGCCGTTTTCAACCCGCTGAGAGCGACCAGGGCGAGCTGTACGTCATGGAGATCGACTGCGGTCAAAGGCTCTACCGCGACACGGCCGTCAATGGCCTGCCCCGCTGGGGAGCCCCATGGCAACCCGTCAGCGGCGATGGTCTGATCGCCTCGGTGATCGATGAAAGCTGCCTGGCCGCAGGCCTGCAGTCCCTGACATGACCAAGGCCCCTCTGCGCGTGGCCGTGGCCGGCCTGGGCTTCGGCGAGAAGGTCCACCTCGAGGCTCTGCGTGCCTCGAGCGACTGGGAGCCGGTGGCCCTGTGGCATCCCAGAGCCGAACGGCTGGAGACCGCCTGCCGCAGCCATGGACTCTGGGGTGAGACCGCGTTCGAGGCACTGCTGGACAACCCCGGCATCGACGCCATCGTGATCGCCACCCCACCGGGGCCCCGGTACGGCCTGGCGACAGCCGCCCTCGAGGCCGGCAAGCACCTCATGCTCGAAAAACCCGTGGGCCTCGACGCCCGGCAGGTCGAGGACCTGCAACGGCTCGCCCTGGGCCGGGGCCTGACGGTGGCGGTGGACTTCGAGTACAGGGCAGTGCCGCTGTTTCAACAACTGGCCGCCTTGCTGCAACAGGGCGCACTGGGGGATCCATGGCTGGTGAAGCTCGACTGGCTGATGGCCAGCCGTGCTGACGCCGCACGCCCCTGGAGCTGGTACTCCAGCGCCGCCGAGGGTGGCGGGGTTCTGGGGGCTCTGGGCACCCACGCGTTTGATCTGCTGCATTGGTTGATCGGCCCCACCGTCGATCTGTCGGCCCGCCTGAGTACGGCGATCGGCAGCAGGCCCGATCCAGACACAGGGTCGATGACCCCGGTCGATGCCGAGGACATCGCCCTGGTGCAGCTGCAACTGCAGGGGCCGGCCGGCCGGAGCGTGCCGGCTCAGATGAACCTGGCCAGCGTCACCCGGGCCGGCCGTGGCTGTTGGCTCGAGCTCTACGGCAGCGACGCCACCCTGGTGCTGGGCTCGGACAACCAGAGCGACTATGTGCATGGGTTCGGCCTGTGGATGGCCCGCAACGGCGAAGCCCTGCGTCCCGTCGCACCCGATCCCGCGCTGGCCTTCAGGCGCACCTGGGGCGACGGGCGCATCGCGCCGGTCGAACGGCTGCACGGTTGGTGGGCCAGGGCGATTCGCGAGGGCAGGCCGATGGTGCCCGGTCTGCTCGAAGCCCTGAACAGCCAACGCTGCTGCGACCAGGCCCGGCAATCCGTACAGCAGACAACCGCCAGCGGTATCACAACGAACACCTTGGCCCCGTAGCCATCACTACAGTTCGGGAACGTTGGCCCCGGGATTCAATCCCGGCGGTGGAAGTAGGGACGCCCCGAAGCAACGCGCCATCCACCCGGCCTGCGCCGGATCATTTCTGGAGGCACCACCATGTCCATCACCACAGCCAGACAGCTCGCCCGTCAGGCCGCCGAGGCCCGCCGCGCCGCCAAACAGAACGGCTACTCCGTTCAGTCACTGCGTCGGCAGCAGCTGATCGACTGATTTCGGGCCCGCATCCGGGCTTGGCCACGCCCCCGACCGGACGTTCCGGTCGGGGGCTTTTTGCTGGGGATCTGCTGCCGGCCGGCGCGGGGGCTGTGGTGGGCATCCCGTAAACTCCCCGGCAGACCGGGTTTCAAGCCCGCCTGCCCGTCTGCACCCCTTCGCCCCTTCACGAGGATTCCCCATGGCGCTCGTTCCGCTTCGCCTGCTGCTGGACCACGCCGCCGAGAACGGCTACGGCATTCCTGCCTTCAACGTGAACAATCTGGAGCAGGTGCAGTCGATCATGGAGGCGGCCTATGAGACCGACTCCCCGGTGATCCTGCAGGCCTCCCGGGGTGCCCGCCAGTACGCCGGCGAGAACTTCCTGCGCCACCTGATCCTGGCCGCTGTCGAGACCTATCCCGACATCCCGGTGGTGATGCACCAGGACCACGGCAACAGCCCCGCCACCTGCTTCGGTGCCGCCGCCAACGGCTTCACCTCGGTGATGATGGACGGCTCGCTGATGGACGACGCCAAGACTCCGGCCAGCTACGAGTACAACGTGGCTGTCACCAAGGAAGTGGTGGACGTGGCCCACGCCATCGGCGTGAGCGTTGAGGGCGAACTGGGCTGCCTCGGCTCGCTCGAGACCGGCATGGGCGAGGCCGAGGACGGCCATGGCTTCGAAGGCAAGCTCGACCACAGCCAGCTGCTGACCGATCCCGCCGAGGCGGCCGACTTCGTGGCCAAGACCAAAGTCGATGCCCTGGCGATCGCCATCGGCACCAGCCACGGCGCCTACAAGTTCACCCGCAAGCCCACCGGTGAGGTGCTGGCGATCAGCCGCATCGCCGAAATCCACAAGGCCATCCCCAACACCCACCTGGTGATGCACGGCTCCTCGTCGGTGCCCCAGGAGTGGCTCGACATGATCAACAAGTTCGGCGGTGCCATCCCCGAGACCTACGGCGTGCCGGTCGAAGAAATTCAGGAAGGCATCCGCAACGGCGTGCGCAAGGTCAACATCGACACCGACAACCGCCTGGCCTTCACCGCTGCTGTGCGTGAAGCCGCCGCCAAGGACCCCGCCAACTTCGACCCCCGCCACTTCAACAAGCCCGCCCGGGCCTACATGAAGCAGGTCTGCCTCGATCGTTACCAGCAGTTCTGGTGTGCCGGCAACGCCAGCAAGATCAAGCAGCGTGACATCAACTACTACGCCGGCCTGTACGCCAAGGGCGCTCTGGATCCCAAGACCGCCGTGGCCGCCTGATCCAGGCTGTCGTTTGCACACCCACCGTGAACGAGGGGGCCCAACAAGGCCCCCTTTTTTTGTGTTCCTGCGTCCCTGCTGGTGGCGACTGACTCAGTCGGGGCTGGCGACTGTTTCAGTCACGACTCATGTGTTGTGAGCGGTTGGGATCAAGCAAGGCTTCAATTCCAGCGGCAAGGGTGGGTTGCATGACAATGCGGCTGCCATCACTGACCACCACAGCGGTCAGGGTCGGCAATCCTCCGTTACGGGCCTGCAGATAGACGGGCTCGACGTACAACAGGGCTTTGCCGATCGGTACCACCAGCAGGTTGCCCTGGATCACCTCTGAGCCGGACTGGCTCCACAGTCCGAACTGCTGGCTGATGCGCGGATCCTGATTGATCAGGGCCGTGATCTGCTCAGGACCGAAGATCGGCGTCTGACTGGGAAAGCGCAGCAGCACCAGCTTCCCGTAATGGGGAGCGTCGCTGCGGGCGGCCAACCAGGCTGACAGGTTGGGCCTGGCCAGGGGGGTCAGGGGCTGCAGCAACAGGAACTCAGGCGGCAGGGCCGGTGAGAGCTGAGCACTGATGTGATAAGGCTTCAATGGAATCTGTTGGTTGCCATAGATCTCCTTGGGCACCTGCCAGAAATCGTCCCCGCTGTAGAACACGCGTGGGTCGGTGACGTGGTATCGCAGCAGTTGGGTGGTCTGAATCTCAAACTGCCGGATGGGATAACGCAGGTGCTGCATCAGGGGCAGCGGCATGGCCGACAGCGGCTTGAACAGCTCGGGGAACAGACGCTGCCACCCCAGGATCAGAGGATCGTCCGCATCGCTCACATACAGGGCCACCCGGCCGTCGTAGGCATCCACCACCGCCTTGACGGCATTGCGCAGATAGCGAATGTCAGGCTCGCCACTGACCGGAGCGCTGTAGGGATAGGTCCGGCTGGTGGTCAATCCATCGACAATCCAGTACTGATGACGGGTCCTGGCGTTGAACACCCCGTTGCCCGGCGGCAGGGTCACCGAGACCAGATAGGGATCCACCTCAAAGCGCACGAAGGGGAGCAGGTGGCGCAGCAGTTGGCGCACGTCCCGTCGCAGCAGCAGGCGGGTCTGGGGCCTGATGGCACCTTGACTCAGCAACCGGGGTTCGCCCAGATACAGGGCTGCGGCCAGGCGGCCTGCCGTCGTGCCAAGGGGGATGCCGCTGTTCCCGGTGTAACGGCTGTAGAAATTCTGATCACCCTCGGGGTAGTTGAACTCCTGAACCGCCGACGGGGCCAGGGCATAGGGAGCCGGCAGTGCGCCGTAATAGAGGCTGGGTTTGCCCACGGGAATGCCCCGGAGCACTTCGTCGCGGCTGATGCCCAGTTGCTGGCTGCCCTCAACGCGGCTGCTGCGGCCCAGATCGCTGATGAAGTAATCGGGCAGGCCGTCAGGTCCGCTGGTGTTCACCGGTGAGACGGTGAAGCCCTGTCCATGGGTGAACACCAGATGGCGGTTGAGCCAGGTGCGGGCGCTGAGCGGCAGGGCCGAGCTGTCCATCTCGCGGGCGGTGATCATCACCTGCTGCCTGCCGTGCTCCCGATTCGAGCCCAGGGTGTAGCGGTCCACGGCCGGTTCCGAGAACCGGTAGAACACCCGCAGTTGCTGCAGCTGGCGGTTCGTGGCCAGCAGCGGCTGGCTGTCCCACAGGCGGATGTTGCGCAGGGTGGCCGCACTGGCCAGCACATCGGCGCGGGTCAACTGCGGCCGCGGGTTCACATCACGGCTGCTGATCCGATCCAGTTGAAAGGCCAGACGGGTGAAGCGGATCGAACGGGCCAGATAGGGCTGCTCACGCTTCAGCTCCTGGGGATTGACCAGCAGGAGCTGAACCGCCGGCTTGGCGACCGCCTCGAGCAGCGGCATCAGCAGGGTGGCTCCCGCCAGGCCCAACCAGGCCGGCGCACGCCAGCCATGACGCCGCAGCGGCATCAGCAGCACCAGGCCGGTCAGCAATGCCAGCAGGGCAGCGAGTGAACGCAGCGGCAGCGCCACGTGCACATCCACCCAACCGGCTCCGGGCACGGCACCCTCACCGCTCAGCATCAACTGGTGGCGCCCCAACCAGAAGGCGGCGGCAATCGTCAGACCCAGCAAGCCCATCGGCAGCCGCAGCCGATGCAGCTGGGGTTCGCTGAAACCGGCAAAACGGCCGTCGCTCAGCTGGGGTGAGCGTGCCAGCAGCCCCCAGAGGGCGGCCCCGAGGTGGACGCTCAACAGAGCCATCGCGACGGTGAGGGCCAGAGCAAGCGCCGGGAACCGCGCCAGGGCAAAGCTGACATCCGCCTGCAGGATCGGGTCACGGATCCCCTGATCAGGGATCACCAGAGCCAGAGCCCAGATGCCCCAGGCCCGGCCCAGGGCAACGCTGACAGCGAAAGACGTGGTGGCGCCCAGCAGGCGCGCCACGCTGAGCGGGCGCAACAGCAGAGCCAGCACAACCAGTGCGAACACCGCCAGCAGGCCGGACCAGGACCCTCCGGTGAGCAGCACCAGGCCGTGAAGGCGGCGCGAATCAAACGGATCGAGCCACAGCCGCCGAGCCAGCTCGAGCATCAGCAGCAGCGGCAGGACCTGCAGCCCCGCGCAGCACAGCAACGCTGTCAGGTAGCGAGGACCGGCCATGGCGAAGCGCAGCGACTGGCCGCTGCGCACGGTCAGACGCCAGGTGCCCAGCAACCAACGCTGCAGCCCCAGGCCTGCCGCAAGACCCAGCGAGGCGCCCAACAACTGCACCAGCCAACGCCGCGCCAGCACCGACTGCCAACCGAACTGGGCAAACCAGGCCCATTCGACCCAGAGCCGGCTGAGCAGAACCGGAGCGACCAACAACAAGGCCCCACAGGCCGACAGCAGCAACCAGGCCTGCGGCAGAGATCGGCGCTGCATCAAGCACCCGTGAACATGCCCGGAGGCTAGGAATGCAGCCCCAGTCGGCAAGCACGAACCACGGCGCCAGCCGGCAGCGAATAGCCGATCTGCGAGATCGGCTATTGACCGTGAGGCCGGACACCGCTGTTAGCCTCGCCCCAACGCTGAGCGATGCCGTGACCGCCACCCTCTCGCGCTCCCCCCTGGCCGGACCCACCTTCACCGGCCTGCGCTGCAAGGAATGCGGCCATCCCTACGAGGCCGGCGCGCGCCACGTCTGCGAGGACGTCTGCTTCGGCCCCCTCGAGGTCGTCTACGACTACGAGGCCATCAAGGCCCGCGTCAGCCGCAGCACGATCGAAGCCGGCCCGGCCTCGATCTGGCGCTACCGCGATTTTCTGCCGATCGAGGGCGACCCGATCGACGTGGGAACGGGTTTCACGCCGCTGCTCAAGGCGGGCAACCTGGCCAGACGGCTCGGTCTCAAGAACCTCTACATCAAGAACGACGGCGTCAACATGCCGACCCTGTCGTTCAAGGACCGGGTTGTTTCGGTTGCTCTGACCCGCGCCCGCGAGCTGGGCTTCACCACGGTGAGCTGCGCCTCCACCGGCAACCTGGCCAACTCGACCGCCGCCATTGCCGCCCATGCCGGCCTGGACTGCTGCGTGTTCATCCCCAGTGACCTGGAGCTGGGCAAGGTCCTGGGCACCCTGATCTACAACCCCACCCTGATGGCGGTGAAGGGGAACTACGACCAGGTCAACCGGCTGTGCTCGGAGGTGGCCAACACTTTCGGCTGGGGTTTCGTCAACATCAATCTGCGGCCCTACTACTCAGAAGGGTCCAAGACCCTGGGTTACGAGGTGATCGAGCAGCTGGGCTGGCAGCTTCCGGATCACATCGTGGCGCCCCTGGCGTCGGGCTCCCTGTTCACGAAAATCCGCAAGGGTTTCGACGAATTCATCAAGGTCGGGCTGGTCGACGACAAAGCTGTCCGCTTCAGCGGTGCCCAGGCCGAGGGGTGCAGCCCGATCGCCCAGGCCTTTGCCGAGGGTCGCGACTTCATCACACCGGTCAAGCCCAACACGATCGCCAAGTCGATCGCCATCGGCAATCCGGCCGACGGTCCCTATGCCATCGACATCGCCAATCGCACCGGCGGCTCGATCGCAGCCGTCAGCGATGCCGAAATCATTGAGGGCATCAAGCTGCTGGCCGAAACCGAAGGGGTGTTCACCGAAACCGCTGGCGGCACCACCATCGCCGTGCTCAAGAAGCTGATCGAACAGGGCAAGATCAACCCTGAAGAAACCACCGTCGCCTACATCACCGGCAACGGTCTGAAGACGACCGAAGCCGTCGCGTCGTCCATCGGAGAGCCGTACCTGATCGAAGCCCAGCTCGACAGCTTCAAGGCCGCCTGGCAACAGGCCCAGGCCACCCACCGGGGCTGAAGTTCAGCTGAGTCTGTTCAGGCGCCTGCCACCAGCTCCAACCCGTTCCCTGCGTCAGTCCACCTCCATTTCCGTCTCTGCCATGGCTGTTCAGGTCCTGATCCCCACTCCTCTGCAGAAATTCACCGCTGATGAGGCCAGTGTGGAGCTCGATGCCACAAGCGTCGACGCCCTGATTGAGGCCCTGGATGGCCGTTATCCCGGACTCAAGTCGCGGCTGTGTGACGAGAACGGCAAACTGCGCCGCTTCCTCAACGTGTATGTGAACAGCGAGGACATCCGCTTTCTCGACAACCAGGCCACAGTGCTGAACGACGGCGATGAGGTGTCGATCGTTCCCGCTGTCGCCGGCGGTTGATCGGCGTTCAGACCACGACAACGGCATTGCCCTGGCCGTCGCCCTTGCTGCAGACAGCACCTGCGAGCAACGGCTCAATAGGGTGACTCTTCCAGCAGTGAGGTATCGGGATGACGCAGGCACCTGCAGCCACCAAAGCCCTGCTGTTTGATTACCGCCAGGCGGCCAACCCCGTACGGCCTGGCCTGACTGAACCGATCCCCTACCACCAGTGGAGCCCGGAGCTCCATGCCCGCGGCCCCAGTGGTGTGATCCCCCTGGATCTGAGCGCCGAGCTGGGGACCGAAGGACCTGCCACCAGCCCCGGCCTGGCAGCCCATTTTGTGCGCATCGCCGCCGGCGAGGGCGTCAAAGCCGCCGCCAGAGCCACCAGTTCTCTGTTCTTTGTGCTGTACGGCAGTGGACGCTGTCGCCGCGGCAGCGCGTCGATCAACTGGCAGACCGGAGATCTGTTCGTGTTGCCAGCCGGCGAGGATCCCCTGCTGCAGGCTGAGCGCACCAGCGTTCTCTACTGGGTGAACGACGCTCCCCTGTTGCGTTATCTGGGGGTGGAGCCGTCCCGTCCGCGCTTCGAGCCCACCCATTACCCGGGCAGCTGGCTGCAACGGGAGCTGGAGGCCCTGGCCGCCGATCCGAGCAGCGCCCGCAGCAACCGTCTGAGCCTGCTGCTGGCCAACAGCGATCTGCCGGCCACCCGCACCGTCACCCACGTGCTTTGGGCGATGTTCGGCATGGTGCCCGCGGGCGAAACCCAGGCGCCCCATCGCCATCAATCGGTGGCCCTGGATCTGATCATCGACTGCCAGCCCGGCTGCCACACCCTGGTGGGCACCGAACTGCGGGCCGACGGCACGATCCGCAACGCCAGGCGGATCGACTGGGAACCGGGCGGCGCCTTCATCACCCCCCCGGGGCACTGGCACGCCCATGTCAACGACAGCGGCAAACCTGCCTACCTGCTCCCGATTCAGGACGCAGGTCTGCAGGCCCACCTGCGCAGCCTGGACATCCGCTTTTCAACCTGAGGGTTTCAGGCCGCAGCGGCAAGCCGGCGGATCAGGCCGATGGGGAAGGCACCGCCAGGTGATGGGTCTGGGCCTCAACCTGCTGGACCAGGGCGCGGAACGCGTCGCCCTCGATCGTTTCCTCCACGATCAACCGCTCCACCAGCAGATCCATCAACGCTCGGCGGGGCCGCAGCAGGTTGACGGCCTGGTCGAGGGCGTTCTGGGCCAGCTGCCGCACCTGGGCATCGATCCGGTTGCCGGTCTGCCTGGAATAGTGCGGATCCTGGCGGAGCCAGTCCCGCCCCAGAAACACCTCGCCACCATCCGCTTCGAGCGCAACAGGACCGAGGCTCGAGAAGCCGTAGCGGGTCACCATCTCGCGGCAGATGCGCGCCACCAGATCCAGATCGCCCGCGGCGCCCTGGGTGACCTCGCTGGGACCGAAGACCACCAGCTCGGCAGCGCGACCGGCCAGCGCCACCACCAAACGAGCCTTGAGAAAGGCACGGGTGATCAGCCCCGAATCGAGGGTCTCCTCATCGGGCAGGGTGCGGGCAAAGCCGCCGACGCCGCCGGCCCGGGGCAACAGGGTGACCTTGTCGAGCTGATCAGCGGCCGGCAGCAGGGTGGTGACCAGGGCGTGGCCGATCTCGTGATAAGCAATCAGCCGTTTCTTGGCACTGTCCTGCAACGGCGCTGCGGTGAGCCCCATCGTGATCCGCTCGAGCGCATCGGTCAGGGCGGCGTCATCGATCTGTTGCTGCTGACGCCGGGCGGTCAGGATCGCGGCCTCGTTCAGCAGGTTGGCCAGGTCGGCTCCCGAAAACCCCGGCGTGCGGGCGGCCCAGTCACTGAGGTTGACGGTCCCGGCGAGGGGACGGCTGCGGGCATGCACCGCCAGGATCTCTTCGCGGCCGCGCCGGTCCGGCAGGTCGACGGTGATGCGGCGGTCGAACCGGCCGGGTCGCATCAGGGCGGCATCGAGCACATCGGGACGGTTGGTGGCCGCCAGCAGGATCACGCCGCCGTTGTCCTCGAACCCATCCATCTCGGTGAGCAGCTGGTTGAGGGTCTGCTCGCGCTCGTCGTTGCCACCACCGATGCCGGCGCCGCGCTGACGGCCGACCGCATCGATCTCGTCGATGAAAATGATGCAGGGCGACTTGGCCTTGGCTTTGCGGAACAGATCCCGCACCCGGCTGGCTCCCACACCGACGAACAACTCAACGAATTCCGAGGCCGCCATCGAAAAGAACGGCACGCCGGCTTCACCGGCGATCGCCCGGGCCAGCAGGGTCTTGCCGGTGCCGGGGGGACCGACCAGCAACACCCCCTTGGGGATCTTGGCGCCAACTGCGGTGTAGCGCTCGGGGGACTTGAGGAAGGTGACCACCTCCTGAAGCTCCTCCTTGGCCTCGGCGATGCCGGCCACGTCCTCAAAGTGAACCGGCGTGGCCCGTTCCTCCTGCAGCCGCGGCTGCGAGCGGCCGAAGCCCATGGCCCGGTTGGCCACCTGGGCCGAGCGTCGCAGCAGCAGCCCCAGCCCCAGCAGCAGCAGCAACACCAGCAGACCGTTGGCCACCAGGGAGGCCACGGCACCGTCCTGGCGGTCATCGCGAACGCTGAGTGGCACCTTGGCCTGCTCGGCGGTCTGCAGCAACTGCTGGTCGTTGCTGAACACACTGACCTGGGCCCGCTGACCGTTGCGGTAGCTGACCTGGACCTCACGGCGCAGGGGCGACAGCTCCAGTTCGCTGACCCTGCCGGCGCGCAGATCGCGCAGCAGCTGGCTGTAGGACGGACTGGCCGCCTTGGATCCCCACAGCGGTTGGGCCGGCGGGGTCTGGGTTTTGGCCTGATCGGGAGCCGATGCCGCGGCCGGAAGGCTTGCGCCCACAGGGTTCCTGGTTTAAGCCGAGCTTAGCGATTTGACGAAAGGCAAGTTGGCACAAGACAATTGCCGTTTGGTCAACCGGTCGGGCGATGGCAGTTCCCAAGAAGAAAACATCCAAAGGCAAGCGCAATCAGCGCCATGCCCATTGGAAGGCCAAGGCCTCGGTGGCTGCTCAGAAAGCCCTGTCGATCGGCAAGGCCGTGCTCAGTGGACGCGCTCAGGGCTTCGTTTACCCCATCAACGAAGACGAGGGCGAGGACTGATCCAGGGTCAGTTGACGGCAACGCCGGCGGCCATCGAGCCGGGCGATGGCCACGGCCCGCTCTTCCAGAGCTTCCGAGTACAGGCCGGCGGGCAAGGAAGCCTGGCTGGCCCGTACCAGGGCCACAATCTCTGAGGCTGAGAGCACCTGACCACCCCGTCGCCGCTGCCTCGCTTCGGCCTGCAGGCGCCAGCGCAACACGCTTGAGTCGTGTTCCGGTTGCAGCATCCAGAAGCTGTCACAGCAGTTCCAGAGCGATTGATACTCCGTCAGCGCCCGGTCCCACCGGGGAAGCCAGGCCCGCTCAGCAGGATCCAGGTCATGGGGATGGTCAGCCAGCCATCGGCTGATCGCGGCCGGCCCCACCGGTTCGTAACCGACCAACCA
>Ga0079301_1001157_pt1 | contig 12391 bp, 16 predicted proteins | sample Wag4_2014_7_11_3_FD_74797 | JGI IMG/M metagenome (GOLD analysis project Ga0079301, IMG submission 74797) | Fresh water mixed with fracking chemicals microbial communities from Ohio, USA - Utica-2 Time Series FC 2014_7_11 | ecosystem: Engineered > Industrial production > Chemical products > Input...
GTCTTATCCTGTTCTTCCTCTGGCCCTTGCTTATTCCAGCTGCGGTGATTCGCTACGCTCCTAATCACAACCCACTTCCGGCTTTTATTCTTACAGCCGTCCCGCTGCTCACCCTTGTTCCACTAGGCGTCGAGTTCTATTTTGTCTATTCCCTTATATTCCTCGTTCTTGGCTTTAGCTTCACGATTAGCGCACTTGCTAACATTGAAACACAGGAGAAGCAGGAGTCATCTTCAAACTCCTAATGTAGAATAAATACATGTATACAGAAGGGCACACCGATCCAGTCGAGATCGCGCTGCGCCGTCTCGATGCAGTCGCATATACACTCAACATTGTACGCTCGGAGATCTACGACCCACAGGAATCAGACTCAAGAGCAGATCTTTTAATCGCAGCATATGGCGTTGCCAACGAGGCATGCGCCCTTCTCAGCGAGGTGAAGGAACTCGTCTGGCCCGAACCACAAACCCTTGAAACCGGACAACAAGAAGGCTAATAGATAAATAATGTCGCTCCGCCAAAATGGCGAGGGAGAGCGCAAAAGAAAACTTAGTACCCTTACTCATCGAGTAAAGGTCACATTTACTGCACTAGTATTAGGCATATGGTTGGCGTTTCAGCCAACACCCGCTTCCGCAGAGGAGGTTACCACAAGTGGTAGTTCCTTCACGCCCGCGAGCTCAGACGGATCAACCGTCACTACTTCTGCGCCCACACAAGGTACGCAAGAATCAACAGCAGAGAGCCAGTCAACAGCTCCAACATCTGACTCTACTTCTTCTTCCGAATCTGGGCAACAGCAGCAAGCACAGCCACAAAGCCCAGCAGAGCAAAGCTCGACGTCAACCCCAACAGAAACGACATCCAGTCCATCTGATTCTCCTTCCGACACTCCGTCTTCCACTACCACAGTCGTGGCAGCGGTTATTCGTAATGAAGATGATTATAACACAGGAGGTGAACAAAGTGAACCCACTACTTCTGGAGGAAATGACCCAGAAGCCAATGCGTCCGAGGAGGTGATCCAAGCAGCTTCCGCGGAGGTCTCGACGCAGGGGACAATCGAAGCGGCGGCAACCGTTGTAGCAACAGCGGAATCTAATCTGCAGCAAACCCAAAATACTTTGCAGGAGGTATCATCACAATCAGGTTCACTATCATCACCAAGCACTAGCGTCACAGACTCGGTTGCTGCTGCACAGGAATCCACCTCTGCAGCAACAACTGCAGTTACACTTGCGCAGCAAGCAGTACAGGCTGCACAGACTGCACAGGACACAGCGACCCAGGCAGCGACCAACCTAGTAAACGCACAGGAGAGTCTCAATGGAGCAGAGCAGCAACTCGCCACAGCAACCACAGTCCTTACCGAACGGACCGAAGCGGTATCGCAACAAACCGAGGTTGTCAACACGGCATCTGCTGCAGTCGACTCAGCCCAATCATCTCTCAATACAGCAACGCAACAAGTCAATACCCAAGAGCAGGTAGTAACTCAGGCAGAGACAAATCTTGCTACCGCGCAGACAAATCTTGCCAATGCATCAACTCCAGTAACAACCGTCATTGAAAACTTCCAAGATGGTCGCGCGGAGGTAACCGTAACCGTTGGAGATCAACCAGTTGTTGGTGCGTCACAAAACCCACAGGGTGCTTATATTCCTAGTGGATACAACATGACTCCACTTCAAGACAAGGTTCTATTCACAAATGGATCTCAGCATCTAACGATAAATCCAACGCAGAGTGACGTTACCAGCATCATCTTTGACATCTATGCAAAGAACGGTGACGCAACAGAGACCATTCACTACACCGATGGTACGACTGGCACGAGCGTTCTTGAAAACGGAGTGATGTCGTGGAACGGGCAATCAAACCCAACGCACACTTATACCGAGGTCATATCCGCTGAGTCTGGCAAATATATCGACAAGGTTGTAATCGCAGCTGACTATGACATATATCTAATTGACAACGTTCGCATCACACAACCAGGTGCAGCGTCTGACCCATCACTTGCAACAGCGGTAACTACTGCACAGCAGACTGTTGTAGCCGAGACAAATACACTCAACACACTTATTGCAGCAGAGACTGTTGCGTCTCAAAACTTAGATAACGCAGAGCAAACTCTTGCGACAGAGCAGACAACGCTCACAACTCTACAGACACAACAAACGCAGGCACAGTCAGATGTAAACACTGCGCAGTCAGCAGTTACGACTGCACAGGAGGTTGTTGCTGATAAGCAAAGTGTAAGTAGTGCAGCGGAGGCTTCCGCCGAGTCTCTTGCACAGACTGCAACCCAGCTTGCGCAAAGCGCAACGGTTGCAATCGTTGAGGCGCAAAGAGATACCGCGGTAGCAGCTGCTGTTGTAGCCGTTGCGGTCGTACAAGATCTCGTACAAGATTACTCACAGACTGCTGCGGTAGCAGATCTTGCAGGTGTAACAGATAACGCTCCTGTTGCGGTAGCGTTGCAGGCAGCCGACACGGCAATCGACAATGCAGCGGAAGCTGCAAACATTGCAATTGACAATGCAAATGAAGCCATCGAGGCAAGTGATAACACTGATGCAGCTCAGCTCTTGTTAACCAATGCACAGGAAGTTCTGTCAGATGTTCAGGCAGACCACGACGCAGCATCGCAACTTGTCACGGAACTTATCACACAGGTTGCAGCACAAACACAGGTTGTTGCCAACGCACAGACAGCGGTTGACGCTGCACAGTCGGTTGTTGACACAAACACCCAGCAGGGTCTTGTTCAACAGGTCTACAACAACCCAGGACAAAACGCGGCACCAACGATAAATAGCTCACCGATATCTACAACGATTGACACCAACGGTATCTATGAGATGTATGGTGGTAGTGGTCCTGCTGGAACTAACGGCGAGGACTTTGCAGTTGTTTGGACCGGACAGTGGACACCGACAATTACAGGAACTGCGTATGTAACGCTTCCCGCAGATGATGGAACCCGTCTTTATGTAAATGGTCAATTAGTTATCAACGACTGGTATGACAAGGGAGGTGGCGGTTCAACTGCGGACATCGCAGTTACTGCAGGTGTTCCAATGGACATCGTTGTCCAGTTCTATGAGAACGGTGGTGGCGCAAACGTTCAGTTCCTACGCTACACAGACTCCGGTTGGATTGTTATTCCTGGAACAGAGTTCTCAACGTCGACTGCGTCACCAGCCCAGCTGCAGACACTTGCAACTGCAGAGAGCACACTTGCAGGTGAAACCATCGAGCTTAATCTACTTAACGTAGATCTAACAACAGCACAGGCTACCTTTGATACGTACCAGGATCAGCTCATGACAGCGACAACAAACGTTGACATGTATGAAGATTCACTTGAGGTAAGCCAGGCCAGTGAGACTATAGAGTGGGATGAGACCATAACGAGTAGTGTTATGGCTACAGAGTCCGTTGCTACTGCTCAAGCAGCGGTTGCCACACTGATGCAGGTAGTTCAGCAGGAGAGCACAACCCTTAACCCACCAACGGATGTTGTTGTTACACAACTACCAAATGGTGATGTTCAAGTTACGTGGACTGCACCAACATCTGGAATTGATCCAGAGCGTTATGCGATTTCGTGGTCAACAGGCAATGCTGGTTGGGGTGTTGCAACTGGCAACGCTGGAGATGCAAATGCACTCAACACAAGTATTGTTCTTTCAGCTGAGCTCTTTGAGTCAACAGGTGGACTAGACACAAGTTACGTGTTTAGTGTTCGCGCGGATCACGATTCTCGTGCGATTTATTCTTCTCCTGTTGCGACTGAACCAGTCGTCGTAGTAGACCCAACACCAGTCGTTCCGCCAACACCAGTAGAGCCAGAACCACCAGTACAGCCAGAGCAGCCAGTGGAGCCTGAAACACCACAAGAACCAGAGGAACCAGTAGAGCCAGAATTACCAGTAGAGCCAGAACCTGAGGAACCATCAGAGCCTACCGAGCCAGAGCAACCACAAGAGCCTGAGCCTGAGACTCCGGTAGACCCAGAAGAACCAGAACTTCCAGTTGATCCACAGGATCCATCTGAACCAGGTCCAGATCCTGAAGAACCAGTCGACCCTGTCGACCCAGAGCCTGAGACACCAGTCGAGCCTGAGACGCCTGAAGAGCCTCAGCCTGAACCATCGCAACCGGAACCAACCCCTGTTGATCCCACACCTGAACCCGAACCTTCACCTGAAGATCCTACAACCCCAGAGGAAGTAGCGACTCTAGTCGAGGACTTGCTTTCTGATGGACAGCTTGACGATGAAGAAAAGGAAGCAGCCATTGCTGCTTTGGTTGACGTGTTCGTTGACGGTGTTCCAACTGACGTTCTTGCCGAGTTAGGTATTGACTTTGAGGAGCTTCCACCTGATACACCAATTGAGTTAGAGAATGGCGTTGTTATTACGGCTGAGGTTGCGGATGCGTTTGAGTCACTTGCGAATCCAGCCGAGCTGCTTGGTGACGTGTTCTCAGACCCTGAGAAGGTCCTCACGGCCCTCACGAACCTCGGCGCGGATATGTCTGAGGAAGTGCGTGAAACAGGCCAGGAAGTCGTAGTTGCAGCCGTTATCGTAGGCGGAATTGCAGTTCAGGCAGCGGCGGCAGCAGCAGCCGCGGCAGCCACAACAAGCTCAGGTAGTTCCGGTGGCGGAGCGCCTGTAGGTCGCGAGGGCAACACACGTCCACGCGCTCGAAACCCAAGAAGAACCCCTCGCAAGTAGGGTAAAATCCTGCTTGCCCTCTCTCCAAGGAGTATAACTAAATGAAAGATTTCTTTCGTGATCTTATAGATCAAACCTGGACATTACTAGGCATGTTCATTGCATGGCTAGTTCTTGAAGGTTCCGCGCGTACCATCGTTGGTTACGCAATCATCTGGTCCTTGGTTGTTTGGGTAGTTACATATCGACTACGCAACCCAAAGGAAGAAGATGAAGAATAACAAAGCTAGAGTGCTAATTGCTCTTGCCTCGTCTGTCGCTATCCTTTCACTCTCCGGTTGCGGTTACCAGGGCGGGTATCGTTACCCATGCCAGGATCCTGTTAACTGGGGAGCGAAAGAATGTGTGCCACCAGAATGTAAGGCGCTAGGGCTATGCACAAATGACATACTTGGGTTTGATCCATTGGATCCAAACACCAATACAACTGAAACAACAACGCAGGGGGAGGCAACAAATGGCTAAAGAAAAGTATACGGCATCTGATTTAGATGCACGGCTGAAGTTTATACTTGGAATCACGCTCGGAACTATTCTATTGTGCACAACACTTGGAATTCTTTACGCGCTGATCTTTGTGACTCAGCCAATTGGAGCGCAGTCTGAGAATGACAAGATGTTCTTTAACGTGCTAGGAAGCGTCGCAACATTTATCACAGGAACCCTTGCTGGTCTCCTAATTGGTAACTCCGGCGCAAAGGACATCATGGCAGCCCAGCTCCAAAACAAAGAGATGGATGCGAAGAACACACAGGCAGACAAGAAGCTTGAGGCAGAGATTGATGCTACAGCAGCACGTTTGGCAGCTAAGCCAGATGGTGCAATGCCAGAGGCACAGCCTGTCGATACAGATTGGGACAAAGACTAATGGCGGATCAAGGAACAGCAGCTCGTTTAATCGAGGTCGCAACAGCAGAACTTGGAACCATTGAAGGTCCTAAGGATAACGAAACAAAGTACGGCGCTTATACCAAGGCAAACTTTCAACCTTGGTGCGGGTCGTTCGTAAACTGGTGTGCTAACGAAGCTGGAGTAAAGGTACCTAATACCGTCTACACTCCAGGTGGTGCACAGGCGTTTAAGAAAGCTGGAGCTTGGATTGATGGTGACATCGCAGATCCAGAGCCAGGTGACATCGCGTACTTTGACTTTCCATCAGACGGTGTAGACAGAATCTCACACGTTGGAATTGTTATCAAGGACAATGAGGATGGAACCGTTTGGTGCATTGAAGGAAACACATCACCAGACAAGAAGGGTTCACAGCGTAACGGCGGACAGGTATCTAAGAAGCTTCGTGCTTTTAAGAAGAACAAGGCAGGCGAGATGATTTCAATCGTCGGCTTTGGTCGTCCTAAGTTCAAGGGCGCAGGTGCAACACCTAAGTCAGCAGGTGCAACACCTACCACAGTTCAGGTATGCCCAACCTGTAATCAGCAAATCAAGTAAGGAAAAACATGTACGAATATCGAGTCCGCAAGGTGCACAAGGTTGTCGACGGAGACACCATTGATGTTGATATTGACCTAGGGTTCAATGTCAGCTTCTATCAGAGAGTCCGCCTTGCGGGCATTGATACCCCAGAGTCAAGAACAAAGGATACTGCAGAGAAGGAACTTGGTCTTGAGGTCAAGAAGAAGCTCGCAGCGATTCTTGCCACTGCAGGCGACATCGTTATCAAGACGGAGAAGCCCGACTCTACTGAGAAGTATGGTCGTATTCTTGGCTGGTTGTTTATCGACGGAAAAGAACAGTCGGTTAACCACGCGCTAATCGCCGGTGGCTACGCTTGGGAATACATGGGAGATACAAAGGTAAAAGACTTTGATCTTCTAAAAAAGCGTCGCGCAGAAACTAAAAATGATATAAAGTAGTAAACGTTACAAACTGTAACCTTTGGTTCAGAGTGTACGACCGACGAGTCCGTCCCCCAGTTGCGATGCTATGGGACGGGCTCGTTTTATTTTTGTAACGTGAATATACGTTAGAGGTAGGTTCACGTTATAATAAACACGTTATGACAGATGACATGGAGGACGTATGAAAATTGTTGCAATTGAAGTTGCAAACATTGACGAAGTACTTGCGGAGAACGCGGTTAGACAAGCGATAGAGATGCTATCGACTGTAGTTCCCCTAAAGCCTAAAACGTTTGAGTCAGAGCCACATGATGATGTACGTGGCATCTGGTCTCGTGTTCAAATGGAAGATCCAGAGAAGACCTCCGCGTCATTTGAAAAGTATCTTGTCGGTGCCATCAAGGCGCTGATTAACCTACAACTTCACAACGTAACCACAACGGTTATTCATGTGAGCATTGAAAGAGACGAGGAAATGTAATGTCAGACACTCTTGTAAGAGAGTACAGTGGCAAGCTAGAGAAGCTGTTGCCACTAGCAAAAAAGGCGTATGGGTCACGTAGCAACACGTCCCCTGCGCACGACGCTAGCCGTCAATATACCAATCTGCTAAAGGAGTACTATGGCAAGGGTGGTTCACTTGTTGCTATGGCTTCAGAGTTAGGTGTTGCGTATGCTGGATTGCGGCGACGTGTTGTTACCTCAGATCTTCCATCTCTCCCTCCTCGTAAGCGTAGTCGCATGACACCCGAGGAAACTGATCAGGCTATCAACAGAATCAAGTCAGCAAAGTCTAAGTCCACTGAGGACTATCACGACCAGCTTGCTAAGGAATACGACAACGGAATCTCGCTAGCAAAGGTTGCCAGCGGTCTTGGTTTGTCGTCATCCCAACCTCTATATTATGGTGTGCAGCGCTCACGCGCAAGAGACTAAAAATGCTTAGAGGACCTTTCCTGTGCATTGACTGTGGTGACAAGGTTGTTATTCGTCGACCTCACTTGTGGGACGAGAATAAGCAAGGTCATCGTTGTCAAGCATGCTGGGACGTATTCATAGAGACACAATAGAAAGCGAACTAACAATGACTGAAATGAATCGCAAGGACAAAAGAGCATTTCTAAAGGAAGCAAGAAAGCACGGGATAGATCCAAACAACCCAGATCTTTCAATCGTCACTGCGCACTATAAGAGTGACTACATACAGGTTGTGACCGAGGCAAGCTCATACATCATTAACCTAAAGGATAAGCTTGCGTTGCGCATTGAAGGTGACGATGCTTCTCACCTAACCCACGACTCAGAGTGGTATCCTTACGAGGATATCTATTCATGCTCTGTATCGTTCCCACTGCGTATGACGTGGAAGGACGGAGATCGTCTTATCCTACGTGAAACAACCTCAATCATCGCTGTCAATGAACTTGATGAAGAGGCACTACAGGTTCTAACTAAGTAACGGAGAAGACATGGAAAACGAAAAGAAGAAGAACACCGAAGGTCTTAGCACCATCATCGAGCTACAGCGCAAGATTCGCCAGCTAGAGTTTGTTATCAACTACCTGCAGGGACGTCTTGGCACCATAGCAACTTCCTACGAACTTGAGCTTGCAATTGCCAAGTCAGAGATCGAGATGCTAAAGCTGTACGGTGAAACAGATCAAGAAGTTGACTAGTTTGGACATCGAGTTCTATAAGATCTATGATGACTTCTTCCCGGAGATCGAGCAGGCAAGTCCACGTCGCGCATGGATGGACAAGACACCGGACAAGCATCCGTATAAGTGCATTCCAATAACTCGTGCAAATGCGCACGGCTGGACAATACGGTTGCCTCACGATGTTGTTGTTCTGTGGGACGGCGGTGACCAGCCTGGCAACCTACAGGTCCTTGAGGGTCTAAACATGGAAAACGGAATCAACATGGTTGATACCTCGTTGGGCTCAGGCGTCTTGTCGTTTCACCCACACATGCTTATCAAGACACCAAAGCCTTATAACCTTTACGTTACAGGTGCACCTAATGAACTAGTCAAAGGTGCGGTTCCTTTAACAGGTGTTGTTGAGACCTGGTGGTCACCTTACACATTTACCATGAACTGGAAAATTCGCTATAAGAATAGACCTGTTTTATTTCCTAAAGGTTTAGGTTACGTACATTTCTTTCCAGTAAACTCAATCGACCTTGAGAACTGGAGCACTGTTGTCAAGCCCATCTCTGAGCACACGCACTCTGCAGAGTTCATGGAATGGTCAGAAGACCGTGCGCTACACCCACAAAAACGCCATGACTACTACAAACATGGAGTAGATCCAAGCGGCTGTCCAATAGCTGACCCAGACTTTCATAAGCTAAAGTTATCCCTACAGGAACCCAAGCTAGGAGACAGTGATGACCGAGGAAAGCAATCAAAATAGTAGTAACAATGATGATCTTTCTCATCTAGAGTTTGATTCACCAAGTCCTCTAGAGCAGGACGCCACAAGCATGCATGAAATGTTTATGGCGCTTATGAAGTCTGGTTTTACTGAGGACCAGGCGCTAAAGCTTGTTGCACTTCTTATTGAGCAGCCTGATGTCGAGACAGTCCATTTTCACTTTGATAATGAGATGACTGAAGAGATCCTTGACGATCTCAACGACGAGGAATAGAAAAAGGCGCCTAGTTTCCTAGACGCCTAATTTCTAAAGACCTTACTTCTTTTTAGGTGCAGCCTTTTTGGCCGGAGCCTTTTTAGCGGGTGCTTTCTTTGCGGTTGAAGTTTTCTTAGCGGGTGCTGCCTTTTTTGCAGTCTTCTTTTTCGCTGGTATGATTCTTACGGTATCAGCCGGGCGTTCCCACCTTGTTCCTTCTTGCACAATTCCATCACCATCATTGTCCTTGGCATTTGGTTTGTACCCACTATCCTTTCGTTTTCCAACAAGGATAATCAAAAGTATAGAAATACCAACTGCAGCTATTCCTAATAGAACAGCTCCTTCATTAGTTAGTGTCAACGTATTCACTCTCCTCTCTACGTCTTGGATCAATTATACACACTTATAAAGATAAGCATACACTAAAATGACGAAGGACGCCCAGTTTCCTGGACGCCCTTCTTACCTTGTCGGGGTTTTTCCTTCCCACACGACCAGCGGTCGTAAGTGAAGCCTAGTTACTTCTTGGACTCGTGATTCTTGTCCACTCCAGAGAACGCTGCGTTGATCTCTGCTGATGTTAGTTTGCCATCGTCTAGGTACGCGCGGGCAAGTTTCTCTACGACGTTTGCAACGCCGAGTGTACCTGCAAGGATGATTGCGCTCAAGGTGTCAATTCCAATGATTGCTCCAGCACCAATGACGCCAAGGCCAGATGCTGCGAATACTGCAATGATTCGAGTGAGGATGCTTTTTACTGCTGTTACAGGGCCTGCGCCTAGCGCTTCGCCATTTTCTACTGTTTTTGCCATTATGTCTCCCGGGAGAAAGGATAGTTGTTTATAAGGGGTTGTCACCCTCTCCCGGTGGCATTTCTATTCTAGCCAGTAATTTCTGCGGTGTCTATCCGCCAGTGGAGTAAAAGCCTTTGCCTTTGAAGATTGCAGGTGCGGCTGAATAAACACGTACAAGTTTTGAGCCACAGTCAGGTTTAGTGCATATGGTGCGCTTCTGCTCTTCAGTCATAGAGCGCACTTCTGTATAAGGATGCCCGTGGTTTTCGCACTTATACTCGTATGTTGCCATACGACTATTTTACTGGTTGTCCTTGATAAGCTTGATCTCACAAGCATCAGTTGTGCAGTATGCCTCACCAATTGCGTCAGCAGCCATACCAGCATAGACACCAGAGAAGTCAATCGGGAACAGTTTCATTTCCCCTTCGTTCTTGTATTCCTCAGCTGTGATCTGAGTGTAAGGCATCTGTGGGTAAGTAAAGTTTCCTTGTGGCAGGAATGATACTGTCTTTAGCTGTCCGTCGTACATGTGAAGAACTGTTCCAACGTGCTCTGATTCCTTCTCAACGTCAAATGAAACCGTAACTGATACAGAGTTGTCTGACCAATAACGCTGCGCTGTTGCAGCTAGGCTCATCTTCTCAAAGATAGATACGTCCTTCTCAGAACGCTTTGCATCTGACTTAATCGGGAAGAACACCACGCTTGTAGTGTCAGGTGATTCTGATGCTGGCTCAATGCGGTAGTTTGCAAGTGTAAACAAAGGTAGCATTGGGTCGTTGTTTGAGAAACGAATTGCGCGGTAGAAGTACTCGCCACCAACTGTCCAGTGAACACCAGGTGATTCACCAGCAAGGATTGATACTGTTCCTGATGGCTTTACTGTTGTCATCTTGATAGACTCACGAATACCTAACCACTCAGAGTATGTGTTGTCATACGCCTTGATGATCTTGTATCCTTCGTCCATCCAGTCGCGTAGTACTGGAAGTCCCTTGTTATCTGCAAAGTTTGCAACACCAGAGATTGAGGTTCCAATTCTGCGATTGCGTTGCATGATTGCGTTTGTCTCTTCCCAGTGTGTAGGAAGTAGCGTTACGGTCTTTGCGTATAGATAAGCAAACTTCAATGTGCGCTTAAAATCTTCTAGGTTTTCGTGACGATTTAGATAAGTCTCAACAAGCGTGCAGCACTCATATGATTCAAGTGACTGCTCTGCGCAAGGGTTGTATCCTGCAATGCGGTGATCCTTGTTGTTTACTGGATCTGCAAGACGACCATACTTACGCGATACGTCCATCCAAATAACACCAGGCTCACCGTTGCGAACAATACCGTCAATGATTGGATCGAAGTCAGTGCCTACTGCAACCTCGACTGAGTTGTTTGACATCCAACCCCAACCTGGATTTGCAGGGTCATAGCTGTTACGCTCTGGGAAACGCTCTGCGTTTTTCAGGTCAAGGAAGTCCTGGTCGTCAATGCGACCAATAAGAAGTTCAGCACTGCGGCGAACGTTACCTGAAACTACACAAACACCAATAAGGTTACCAATGTCTGCAATGTCTTTACGTGTAACCTTTTCTCCGCCACGTCCTGCAAAGATCTCACGGATCTTGGCGTGTAACTTCATTAGCGGCTCTGGACCAGCGGCTGTTCCACCAAATGTTTTGATTGGCTCACCATACTTACGGATTTGGTCATAGCCAAATGCCATAGTTGGGTGACCCTGCTTTAGATACTGGTTGATTAGCAATACAGTTGATTCAACCCAACCTTCACGAGTGTCAGGGATGTCGTATGACTGTCCGTCCTTGATGTCTGGTTCTTGAATAATAAAGTCTTTGTCAGCACCCTTGTCATCAAAGCCAACACCAACACCAAGCATTGATGCTTCCATTAGGAATCCAAAAGGCTTGCCAGGGTTTTGCTTTGTCATTTCATTTGTAGATACAAATGCACAGTTTTGTAGTGCAGCAGAGTTGCGCTGCTTGTTTACGATGTCAGTTCCCATAACCCAAAGTCCACGACCAGGTGGCGTCCACTTTAGGTTGAACAGACGGTCAAACCCGTCCTTTGCAGAAGCTTGTGCCTTGGCATCGTTCCAAGGAAGTCGCTGGCTCTTGCAGTGATCCTTTTGTATCGAGTACATTCCGTTGATGACGCGCTCACAAACATCAACCCAAGTTTCCTTGGTGCCGTCTTCCTTTAGGCGTGAGTATGTGCGAAGGAACGTGATCTCACCTACGGAGTTTCCCGCTGCGTCGCGGTAACCAAACGGAGCTTTCTTATCTCTATATCCTGCTACAAAGTCATTGCTAAGCTGAAAAGAGAAAAGAGTGCTCACGT
>Ga0079301_1001160_pt1 | contig 12374 bp, 7 predicted proteins | sample Wag4_2014_7_11_3_FD_74797 | JGI IMG/M metagenome (GOLD analysis project Ga0079301, IMG submission 74797) | Fresh water mixed with fracking chemicals microbial communities from Ohio, USA - Utica-2 Time Series FC 2014_7_11 | ecosystem: Engineered > Industrial production > Chemical products > Input...
ATGTCCGCGATGCAGATTGACCGCCTCCTCGACACCATCGTGAAGAACGGTGCGTCCGACCTCCACATCTCGACCGGCCGTCCGCCGACGATCCGCCTCCACGGCAAGCTGAAGAGCCTCGCCACCAAGGTCATCGACTCCGACGACGCGACCGCGCTCATGAAGTCGATCACCCCCGAGAAGAACCAGGCCGAGCTCACCGAGGTGGGCGGCACCGACTTCGGCTTCTCGTTCGGCGACGCGGCGCGCTTCCGCGCCTCGGTGTTCCGCCAGCGCGGCGACATCTCGATGGTGCTCCGACTCATCCCGAACACGCTGCTCACCTTCGAGCAGATCGGCCTGCCGAAGATCGTGCAGGAGCTCTGCCGCCGTCCGCGCGGCCTGTTCCTCGTGACCGGTCCGACCGGCTCGGGCAAGTCGACCACCCTGGCGTCGATGGTGAACTGGATCAACGAGTTCTACGACCGTCACATCGTGACCATCGAGGACCCGATCGAGTACTACCACTACCACAAGAAGTCGGTCGTGAACCAGCGCGAGGTCGGCAAGGACGTGCCGACGTTCGCCGAGGCGCTCCGCCGCGTGCTCCGCTCCGACCCCGACGTGATCCTCGTCGGCGAAATGCGAGACCTCGAGACCATCGAGTCGGCCATCCGCGCCGCGGAAACCGGCCACCTCGTGTTCGGCACCCTGCACACCTCGGGCGCCGCCAGCACGATCAACCGCATCGTCGACGCGTTCCCGGTCACCCAGCAGGAGCAGGTGCGCGTCCAGCTCTCGACCTCGCTCATCTCGGTGCTCTCGCAGCAGCTCTGCGCGCGCGTCGACAAGCCGGGCCGCGTGGCGGCGTACGAGTTCCTCGTGGTCACCCCCGCGATCTCGAACCTGATCCGCGAGAACAAGACCTTCCGCATCGACTCGGCCATCCAGACCGGCCGCAAGTTCGGCATGCAGCTCCTCGACGACCACCTCTGGAAGCTGTACTCCGAGGGCAAGATCTCGCCCGAGGAGTGCATCGACAAGTGCAAGAACCCCGGCGACCTGAAGGACAAGATCCACCGCGCCGGCGGGGTGATCGGACGTACCGAGCTCGACGAGGACCACGAGTGAGGCGGGGGGGCTGGTTCCGTCCGGGCGGAGGCGGGAGAACCCCGTTTCCGAGCTCCCAACCGTCCGCATGAATCCAAGTGTCCTGACCCAAACCCCCGCGACGCCGCGCGCGCGGGGGGTGGGGCGTGCCGTATAGCACGCAGTGAGTCCACCTTGCGGCCGCGCGTGCGGCCGGGTGGCTTTGGTGAGGATCCGCGCGGCGCCTGGAAGTACGACGATGTCGATCGTTCGCGACGAGGAACTCCTGAAGAACGTCAAGGGCAGCCGCATCGGGCGCGTCCTTCGCAAGCTCGGCTACGTCACCCGCGAGCAGGTCCACGAGGCCCTGCAGCTGCAGGAAGGCGCCAAGAAGGGCCAGCGCGTCGGCGAGATCCTCATCTCGATGGGCCTCCTCGACGAGGACAAGCTCGAGACCGCGCTCGCCGCGCAGCGCGGGCTCGGCTACGTGAACCTCGATGAGGTCGAGCTCGACGAGGCCGTCCTGGCCCGCCTCAAGCCCGAGACGGCGACCGCCTACGGCGTCGTGCCGATCGCGTTCGACTCCGGCGCCAACCGCATCACCATCGCGATCAAGAACGCCGACAACTTCCAGGCGGTCGACGACCTGAAGCAGCTCCTCGGCTTCCGCGTGAGCGCGGTGGTCGCCAAGCCGGCGAAGATCGACGCGATCCTCGCGGCGCGCTACGCGGGCAAGCGCTCGGGCCTCGACATCTCGAAGGTCGCGGCCAGCGCCGCCATCGCCTCGCTCGACACCAAGTCGGACAACATCGACCTCGCGGTGATCGCGAGCGCGGCCAACGACAATGCGGTCGTCGAGCTCGTGCAGTCGATCCTCATGATCGCCATCCGCGACAAGGCCTCGGACGTCCACTTCGAGCCCTTCGAGGACGAGTTCAAGCTCCGCTACCGCATCGACGGCGTGCTGTACGAGATGCAGGCGATCCCGAAGAACCTCGCCACCGCGCTGGTCTCGCGCGTGAAGGTCATGTCGAAGCTCGACATCGCCGAGCGCCGCCTCCCGCAGGACGGCCGAATCGAGCTCCACCTCGGCGAGGCGCCGGTCGACCTCCGCGTCGCCGTGCTCCCCACCATGTTCGGCGAGTCGGTGGTGCTCCGCGTCCTCGACCGCTCCAACGTGCAGCTGTCGCTCGACAAGGTCGGCCTCCGCGAGGACGAGCTCGAGCGCTTCCGCGTGATGATCAACAAGCCCAACGGCATCGTGGTCGTCACCGGCCCGACCGGCTCGGGCAAGACGACCACGCTCTACGCCGCGCTCAACGAGCTCAACTCGATCGACGTGAAGATCCTCACCGCCGAGGACCCCGTCGAGTACGACGTCGCCGGCCTCGTGCAGTGCCAGGTCAACACCGAGCAGGAGCTCACCTTCGCCAAGCTGCTGCGAAGCTTCCTCCGCCAGGATCCCGACATCATCCTCGTCGGCGAGATCCGCGACCTCGAGACCGCGCAGATCGCCATCCAGGCGTCGCTGACCGGCCACCTCGTGCTCACCACCCTGCACACCAACGACGCGCCGAGCACCGTGCTGCGTCTCGTCGACCTCGGCGTGGAGACCTTCCTCCTCACCGCGACCATCGAGGCGATCGTGGCGCAGCGCCTGGTGCGCCGCGTGTGCTCGAAGTGCAAGGAGTTCTTCACGCCCACCGAGGAGCAGCTCATGGAGCTCAACCTCCGCCCGGCCGACGTCGAGGGACGCAAGTTCGCCCGCGGCCGCGGCTGCGACACCTGCCTCAAGTCGGGCTACAAGGGCCGCATGGCGCTCTTCGAGATCATGACCATGGACGACGAGCTCCGCGAGCTCGTCATCAAGCAGGCCTCGACGCGCGTGCTGCGCACCGAGGCCCGCAAGCGCGGCATGCGCACCCTGCGCGAGTCCGGCCTGCTCGCGATCTACGACGGCCAGACCACGATCGACGAGGTCGTGCGCGAGACGATGACGGAAGACTGAACGACCCGCGACCGCACGAACCCTCCCGACACCGAACGACCCCCCGCCTGCGCGCCAGGCGCCAACTCCCCGCCTGCGCGCCAGGCGCCACGCTGACGACAGACGGCCGACACGCGGCCGAGACCACCGGAGCACCCCATGCCCACCTTCGCGTACGACGCAGTGAACAACGCAGGCAAGAAGCAGACCGGCACCATCGAGGCGACCAGCGCCGACGATGCGCTCAAGAAGATCCGTGCCCAGGGTCTGTTCCCGAGCGGCGTGAAGGAGCAGAAGATCGCCGGCGGCGCCGGCGGCGGCGGCAAGAAGGTCCGCGATCCGGGCAAGAAGAAGAAGGGCAAGGGCATCAACCTGAGCTTCGGCGGCGTGAGCACCAAGAAGCTCACCCTCTTCACCCGCCAGCTGTCGACGCTGCAGGACGCAGGCCTGCCGCTGCTCCGCTCGCTCCAGATCCTCGAGAGCCAGCAGAAGCCGAGCCAGCTCAAGACCGTGCTCCAGGGCGTGTGCGAGGAGGTCGAGTCGGGCACCAGCCTCTCCGAGGCGATGGCGAAGTTCCCGAAGGCCTTCGACCGCCTGTACACCAAGATGGTCGCGGCAGGCGAGGTCGGCGGCGTGCTCGACGTCATCCTCCAGCGCCTCGCCGAGTTCATGGAGAAGGGCCAGCGCCTGAAGCGCCGCATCATCGGCGCGCTCATCTACCCGGCGGTCGTCATCTTCATCGCCGTCCTCATCGTGACCGGCATCATGTACTTCGTCATCCCGAAGTTCCAGGAGATCTTCGAGGACTTCGACGTCAAGCTGCCCGACCTCACGATCTTCATGATCAACACCTCGAAGTGGATCGCAGGCACGTCCAGCAAGGACCAGGTGGTGCCCGGCGTGGTCTGGGTGCTGACATCGCCGATCCTCCTGTTCCTGTTCTTCAAGCTGGTGAGGAAGACGGGGCCGGGCAGGGCGTTCACCGACATCGTGATCCTGAAGATCCCCGTGCTCGGCACCATGCTGCGGAAGACGGCGATCGCGCGCTTCACCCGCACGCTCGGCACGCTCATCAGCGCGGGCGTGCCCATCCTCGAGGCGATCCTGATCACCCGCGACACCTCGGGCAACTACGTGTTCGAGCGCGCGCTGACCAAGGTGCACGACTCGATCCGCGAGGGCGAGACGTTCGCCGGCCCGCTCCGCGAGGCCAAGGTGTGCGACGCCATCGTCGTGAACATGATCGACGTCGGCGAGGAGACCGGTGACCTCGACGTGATGCTCATGAAGATCGCAGACAACTACGACGAGGAGGTCGACGTCGCGGTCGCCAGCCTCCTGTCGCTGCTCGAGCCGTTCATGGTCGTCGTGCTCGGCGGCATCGTGCTCCTCATCGTGCTTGCGCTCTTCCTCCCGCTCGTCTCGATGATCGAGTCGGTGTCGAACACCAGCAAGAAGTGACCGGGATCCCCATGCCGAACACCGCCCGCCATCCCCGCACGCGCGCCTTCACGCTCACCGAGCTGCTGGTGGTCGTCGCGATCATCGTCCTGCTGCTGGGCACGCTTTTTGTCGCGATCAACGCCGCGAGTAAGCGCGCCCAGGTCGCCAAGACGCAGTTCCTGATGAACACCATCTCGGCCGGCCTTGCGCAGTTCAACACCGACTTCGGGTACCACCCGCCGGTGCTGGGCCGCAAGGACACGGGCGGCGACGCAAGCGCGCTCGCCCGCGACGTCGTGCGCTACAACGACAACGTGGTGGCGGGCGGCAACGACATCGAGCGGCAGCAGAACTGGTACAGCTACACCACGCTGGCCGAGTACCTGCTGGGCTACGGGCACCGCGGCGAGGATGGCTACGGCATCATCCGCGGCGGCCCGAGCGGCACCGGCGACAAGGAGAACCCGCCCTTCGGCATCCGCTCGCCGGGCGCCGACGGCTGCTGGGGCGCGATCGATGCGCCGCAGCCCGGCTTCGTGAACTTCAAGGGCTACTACCGTGCGCGCAACCCCGCGCGGCTCTCGGCGCCGCCGGCGGTCACCAGCAACCTGTGGAACGCGCAGGCGGTCGAGGGGCGCGTCTACGGCCCGTACATCGACTCGATCGACGAGCGCCTCATCGGCGGCCTCACCGGCTTCGACGTGTCGGGCCGGCCGAGCATCGTGACCAACGACCAGCTCGGACCGAACTCGGCGGTGAACTTCGACGCGCTGCCGAAGTGCATCCTCGACTACTGGGGCGAGCCGATCGCGTACTACCGCACGCCCTACGGCGGCGACGACCTCCGCAGCAACGTGCCCGCGCAGGATGGCGGCTTCCTCGACCTCGGCGACGTGTTCGTCCTGCGCGAGTGGGAGATCGACACCTCGGAGCAGAACCAGGGCGCGGCCGATGTCTCGGGCGACACCTCGTCGAGCGCGGCGCTGAAGGGCGCCTCGTTCGCGCTCGTGTCGCGCGGCGGCGACCGCGCATACGACCGCACCGTGCGTCGCGATGTCGGCGAGTTCAACAAGGACAACGTCGTCCAGGCAGGGAAGTAAGCCATGCATCGACCCATCAGCGATCAGTCCGGCGGCGGTAAGGGTGGCAAGGGCGGCAGGGGTTCCTCCCGCCAGGGCCGCAGCTTCGAGGCCCCGATCGGCGGCTTCCCCAAGCAGGTCGCCAACACCGACGGCGGCAAGGCCGACGGCGCGGCGGGCGGCGACGGCGCGCCGAAGCCGCGCAAGTTCAAGGAGCGCAAGAAGGGCTTCACGCTCCTCGAGCTCCTGATCGTGATCGGCATCATCGTGATCGTCGCGAGCCTGGTGCTCGCGGTGAGCTCGAGCGTGGTGCGCGCGAGCGAGGAGCGCGCGACGCGCAACACCCTCGAGGTGCTCAACATGGCGGCCGAGGAGTACGAGCGCACCGTCGACCGGCGGATCACCTTCCGCTCGGGTCCGGTGACGGGCGGCATCGTGCAGGATCCGGTCGGCAACGTGACCAACGGTCTGCGCTACGACGTTGACTCGGCCCCGGCCACGCCGCCGGCCGGCACGGGCGTCACCGCGTGGACCGCGCTCGCCAATCCGTACAACGCCGTGACCGCGGGTCTGCCCGGGTACTCAAACCTGCCGTTCCGCCGCACCGCGATGCTGATCGGCATGATGACCAACTCGCCCGCGTGCGCGTCGATCATGCAGAAGCTGCCCGACTCGATCTTCCGCGGCATCAAGCCCAACGCGAACACCGCCGCGTTCACCACCGTTCGCCACTGCATCGACGCGTGGGATACGCCGATCATCGCGGTCTTCCCGGGGCGCGAGGCGAGCGCCGCCGAGCTCTCCGCGAACAACCCGAGCATCGTCGACAAGGACGGCACCGTGAAGTGCGACAGCGAGTGGGGCAACCCGACCTCGCAGGGCGGCATGCAGGTCTCCTGCAAGGACCGCCGCATCCTCTTCATCTCGGCCGGCAACGACTCGCGCTTCACGGTGCTCACGGGCACGGTCTACACGCCGAGCAACGACAACCTCTACAGCTACCAGCCGTGATCCTCCAGCCGTGAGCCCCCAGCCGTGATCCCACGGAAAGCCACCGTCATGCACGCGCATCGATCGCACACAACCTCCTCCCGCGCGCGGGCGTTCACCATCGTCGAGCTGCTCGTGGTGATCGGCGTGATCGGCATCCTCGCGCTGCTGACCACGCTCGGCGCGCGCCGCCTGACCGCGGGCTCGCGCCTTGCCGCGGCCACCAACGCCGTGACCAGCACGCTCGGCAACGCGCGCGCGGCGGCGATCAAGGACGCCGCCGTGACCGGCGTGGTGTTCCGCCCGATCTACAACGCGGCGACGCCGCAGATCCCGCAGCGCGTGGAGATGATCACGATCCGCTCGACCGGCGAGCGCAGCGTCTTCGGCACCACCAGCATCGGCGCCCGCATGGCGGAGCGCTACCGCCCGGTGCAGGGGATCCCCGCGACCGTCCTGCCCGAGGGCATCAAGGTGGCGGGTCCGATGTACGACCCGCCGGGCAACTTCGGCGCCATCGCCGCCGAGCAGGTCTTCGCGACCCAGGCCGACCTCAGCACCATCGCCGCCTGCCGCGAGGCGATCGACTGCAACCGCACGGTCGCGATCCTCTTCGGACCCGACGGGCAGTTCCTCACCCGTCCGCCGCGCTCGTCGATCGACGAGATGAAGTGCTACGTCGACTGGAACGACAACGGCGCGCTGATCCCGCCGCCGGCCGATCCGCAGGATGTCCAGCTCGGCAACTGCGCCTCCGGCCTGTTCGAGCAGTTCTGGCTGCAGGACCACCCCGACGACGAGAACAACCTGATGTTCGTGCCGTTCCTCTCCGTGTACGACGACAAGGCCGCGCGCGAGATCAAGGGCACCGACTGGGGCGCGCTCAACAACATGATCAACGAGCTCACGGGCCCCAACGGGTACATCGCGCAGTTCGGCGACCGGATCACGTTCAACCGCTTCAGCGGCATTCCCGAAAGGAAGGTGCGCTGATGCGCGCCCATTCGACCCGCCGCACCACCGGCTTCTCGCTCGTCGAGATGCTGCTCGCGATCTTCATCCTCGGCATCGGCGTGATCTCCATCTCGGCGCTCTTCCCCGCGGGCATCGCGCTGCAGCGGCAGGCGAACGACGATGTGCTCGGCCCGATCGTGGCGAAGAACGCGCTCGCGACCATCCGCTCCAAGCTCTCGCAGGACGACTTCGGCAGCTTCCAGGATTTCCTCGGGCCGTTCGCCAACGTCGACTACCTGGCGCCCGGCATCGCGGGCACCTTCCGCACCAGCGGCGGCGCGGTCGTCCCCCATGTGAAGGGCGACTGGTGCTGGATGCGTCCCGGGTTCCTGTTCAATCCGACCGACAACGGGACGATCGACGTGTTCAGCGCCGGCTACACGCGGCAGCAGTACGGCCTCCCGCCTTTCCCGCCGACCAACCAGAAGGCGACCGAGATTCTCGACGGTGTGCAGTTCGCGACCGAGGGTTTCCTGTACGGCCTTCCGTACAACCCGCGCAAGTACCCGCTGTTCACCTACGCGCCGTCGGACGCGGCGCAGCTGGACGTCGTGTCGCAGCGCATGCTCGAGCCGTCGGTGACCTTCACCCAGGCGGAGCGCTCGTACCCGCAGGGCGCCGCGAACTACGCGAACAGCACTCCGGGACAGAATGCGCCGCAGTACCACTGGGACTGCATGTTCCGCCGCAACGGTGGGCGCGTGCAGGTGGCGGTGTTCGTCTACCGCGTGACGCCGCCGGGCGGCGAGGCGCGCGGCTACACGACGGGCCGCATCGACACCGCGCTGCTCGGTACGGCGCCGGCCAACGCGATCGACGCGACCATCAACACCCCGCCGATCCCGATGGTGTACTACGCGCCGAACCCCGGCACCGCGACCTCGTGGCCGAACCGCGCGGGCACGCTGCCCGACGAGATCCCCGGCACGGGCCCTGGTTCGCCGTTCGGCGCGGGCAAGACCTGGGACGACTGGATGGCGCCCGGACAGGTGTGGATCGACAACCACGCGAATGTGCACGAGGTGCTCCGCGGACGGCTCGTCGCCGGCGCCACCGGCTCGGCGCAGCCGAACCAGGGACCGGTCAAGTTGCAGCGGCCGATCCCGATCATGCCGCGCTCGCCGGTCCACGGCGTCGCACCGACGGTGAGCGTGAACAACGGCCCGCAGTCGTTCAACGGCTACATCGGCGCCATCTGGTTCGTGCCCAACACCGACCGCTTCGGCAACGTGATCACGCCCGTCTACGCCACGGTGGAGGAACTCTGATGCCGTCCGCATCGAACCGCATCCGCGTGCGCCGCGCCGCGGCGTTCACGCTCACCGAGCTGCTCATCGCCGTCGGCGTGCTCGTCGTGGTGATCGTCGCGGCCGCGAAGATCTTCAGCGCCGCGAGCAAGGTCTCGGCCGTCTCCGAGGCGAACGCCGACCTGATCCAGACCGCGACCGCGATCGAACAGCAGATCCGCGCCGACTTCGCCAACCTGCCGTCCAACGGCTTCATGGTGATCCAGCAGGTCGAGGTGAACGCCTACGGCCAGGCGCAGAATCCCGTGGTCGACCCGTCGCTCGGGTCGCTCGAGATCCGCGCCGACCAGGTGGCGTTCTTCACCCGCGGCGTGCGCCAGACCACGCAGTACACGGGTTCGCAGGAGTCGACCTCGAACAACGGCATCGCGACCACCTGGACCGCCGAGAGCGCGATCGCGCGCGTCTACTACGGCCACGGCGTCCAGGCGCCGGCGCTGCCGATCGGCACCGGGCCGTTCAGCTACGAGAACTCGAACGCGGGCGTCGTGCCGTGGAAGGGCGGTCGGGTCGAGCTCGAGCGCTTCAGCGACGGTGCGGCGCAGGGCGTCGGCAACATGCCGCTCACCAAGGCGAGCCTGTGGCCGCTCGTGCGCCTCGCGACCCTGATGGGCACCGACGCGCTGCCCACCACCATCGACAACGCCGGGCAGGCCACCAACACCACCTTCGCGCGCTTCGGCTCGGCCGCGCTCAACGCGTCGGTCACGCTGTTCGCCAACCGCGCGGTGCGCCTCGGGCCGCTCGCGACCAAGTACCCGAACACCTACGCGCCGCTCTGGACGAGCGGCCGCATCGACGTGGTGAAGTGGCAGCCCGACGACCTGTTCAGCCAGATGGCGTACCAGGCCGACGCGCAGCAGGCGGTGCAGGGGATCCCGTTCATCGCGCAGGATCTCTCGAACCCGTGGAGCGGGCCGTCGAGCCGCCTCCGCATGATCCAGACGCTCGCGAACTGGGCCGTGCCGGCCACCAGCCTCAACCCGGGCAACGGTGCGGGCGCGCTCTACGTCTCGTACCCGCGCGTCGAGAAGGCGGCGCCGAGCTCGGCGAAGGCCGACCAGATGCTCTCGGCGCCGGTGCTCGCCGCGAACTGCTCGAGCTTCAAGGTCGAGTGGACGTGGGACGACGGCGTCGGCCGCAGCTTCGCGGGCGCGGGCGCCGGCAACACCTCGCAGCCCAACGCGGGCATCGGCATGTTCGTGAACCCGGGCGCGGCGCAGCCGTGGTTCGGCCTCGACAACCTCGCGGGCGGCAACAACCCGGCGACCAGCGCGGTGCGCCCGGTGTCCAACAGCGCGAACTTCCTCGACAACGGCGCCATCGGCGACTGGGGCTCGATCGGCGTGCCGCTCGTAGTCGCAGCACCGAATGCGGCCGACCTCGTGTGCTCGGTCGAGGGACCGATCAACCGCAGCGGCGACCCCGCGGTGGTGGACCGTCCGGTCTGGCGCACCAGCAACGAGCAGGATTCCAAGCGGGTCTACCAGGCCGTGTTCGGCTTCAACCAGGCCGACGCGTCGCAGATCAATCCGTTCGCGGGCAACCGCGGTCCGTACACGCCGCTTCCGAGCGCCATCCGCATCACGCTCCGCCTGCACGACCCGCTGGGTCGCATCGAGGGCGGCCGCGAGTTCCAGTTCATCGTCGACCTGCCGAAGCGCTGACCCGACCAGCGCCCGCAGCCGTCAGGAGTGTCCAGCATGCAATCGATCCCGACCCACCCGAGCATCCGCCGCGCGCGCCGCGGCAACACGATCGTCCTCGTGACGGCGATCCTGGTGCTGCTCGTCATCATCGCGACGGCGTTCGTGAGCCGCACCCGCGCGGTGCGCCAGACCTCGGCCGCGCAGCAGTCGGCCGCCGGCCGCGATGGCCGTGGCGAGAGCGTGGGCGTCAATGTCGCGCAGGAGATCGCGAGCGCGCTCTTCGTTCGGCCCATCGACACCGCCGATCCGTTCGCGCGCACCGACAACAGCGTGACCCCGCCGGTCGTGGTGGGCAGCGCGTCGTGGCCGAGGCTCGCGTCGCCGCTCGATTCGCCGCGCTACTCGGTCGATCCGCGCGACCTGCTGCCCGCCGCCAGCGCGACCAATCCGCTGGCGGGCGACGGCATTCCCGAGCTCGGCTACAACTTCGCGCCCTACGAGGTGAAGGCCTGGACCAACTGGCCCGACTTCTTCGGCGCGGGCAGCTCCTGGCCCTTCGGCGCGGGATCGCCCAACGGCGTGATCGCCGACGCGGCTGGCCGCCCGATCGGCGACGAGAACCCCTACGGCAACCCCGGCATGGGCGACACGCGCTGGCTGCGGTCAACCGAGCCCGAGCGCGTCGGCTTCGACCAGAACGCGGACGGCGTGCCTGACCTGTTCACCTTCTCGCATTGGTCGCACCTGACCTGGCTGCCGAACGCGAGCAACGGCTGGCGCGTCGTCGTCGACATCTCCGACATCGGCAACACCACGCTGCAGAACCTGAATGAGAACGACGCCTCGCAGTCGTTCGCCACCGCGATCCCGTACGAGCAGTGGCTGCCGCACGTCTACCCGAACTGGACGGTCGCGCAGATCACCCAGCCGGCGGGCACCGCGGGGTCGTTCCTGAACCGCCGCAACACCTGGTTCGGTCCGTTCAACACCGCGAACAACTACTCGTCGGCCTACCTCGATCCGAACATCGCGCTGCCGAACTTCTTCCGCCTGCGCGACCTCGGCAAGCCCACCGATGAGTTCCGGGCGGGCACCGCGCGCAACATCGTGTCGCGCACCTTCACCGACACCGACGGCGACGGCTTCACCGACAGCTTCTGGTTCCTCGCGCCGGTCGGCACCGACCGCTCGATCCGCACCGTGGTCGGCGTGTCGATCGTCGACAACTCGGCGCTGCTCAACGCGAACATCGCGACCAAGTTCTCGTTCGACACCACCATCGGCGCGACGCCGTCCGACCTCGCGCTCGTGACCAGCGCGGGCGAGTACCCGCCGCTCAACACCCAGGGCTCGACCGTCGGGTTCTTCGATGGTCCGATGAACCAGGTCTCGACCAACCTGACGGGCGTTCCCGCCTCGAACGCGAACAACTCGCCGCTGCCGACCTACTGGTCGGGCAACCCGCAGATGTCGTTCCCGGGCGGACTCCCGCGCTTCGACCGCAGCCGCTATGGCGACGCGCCGCCGTTCACCACGCCCGCGTCGTACCTGCAGGCGATCGGCATGCGCACCCCGACCGGCGGCAGCGATCCCGGCGCGCCGGGACTGGGTCTCCCGCTGATCGACCCGTCGCTGCCGACGGGCTTCCCGCAGGGCACCTTCGAAAGCGCGCTCGAGCGCCAGTCGTGGTTCAAGATCGTGGGCAACCCCGAGCAGCCGCGCTTCGGCCTCACGCCGTTCGACGCGGCCGACGAGTACGAGCTTCGCGCCTACCACGGCAACAACCTGCCGGGCGCGCTGTCGCGCTTCGAGCAGGCGGTCAACCTGTTCAGCCCCG
>Ga0079301_1001164_pt1 | contig 12363 bp, 8 predicted proteins | sample Wag4_2014_7_11_3_FD_74797 | JGI IMG/M metagenome (GOLD analysis project Ga0079301, IMG submission 74797) | Fresh water mixed with fracking chemicals microbial communities from Ohio, USA - Utica-2 Time Series FC 2014_7_11 | ecosystem: Engineered > Industrial production > Chemical products > Input...
ATATTGGTTAGGTCCTGCCATTTCTGCCCAAATATATTTGTCACATTACTTGCAACAAAGAGTGGAAATTAGTTGTCTTATCAATATTTTCGCAATTCGTTAACATATATTTAAACCAAACAAAAAGTCATGAGAAAAATCTTGCTTCTTTTGTGCGGCGTGTTGTTCCTAGTTGGACAACTCTCAGCACAGAATCGGACGGTTTCCGGAAAGGTCACTGACGCTGCGGGTGCATCAGTATCCAATGCCTCTGTGATTGTAAAGGGAACCAGGATTGGTACTACTTCAAATGCAAGTGGTAATTTCAGTTTCAGTGTTCCATCAAATGCAAAAGCACTTATTGTTTCTGCGGTTGGTTTAGCCTCTTTAGAAGTCGCTATACCAGCTAACGGCAATGTGAATGTTACTTTGCAGCAGGATGACAAAAAACTAGACGAGGTTATCATCACAGGTTATTCGGTTAGAAAAAAAAGGGATGAAGCAGGTGCAGTTTCAACCGTAAGAGGTAAAGAAATTGAAAATCTTCCAAACCCATCTTTGGATAAAGCCTTACAGGGACGTGCTGCTGGTGTGTTGGTGCAATCCAACAGTGGTATCCCAGGTGGTGGAATCAACGTAAGAATCAGAGGTACAGGTTCTTTCAATGCTGGTACACAGCCACTCTACGTTATTGATGGTGTGCAGTTGAATACCAGAAGTGATGCGAACTACACTGAGTCTAACCCCTTAGCCTTCTTAAACCCGAACGATATTGAATCAATCGACATCTTAAAGGATGCTGCATCTGCGGCTATCTATGGTGCTCAGGCATCAAACGGAGTTGTAATTGTAACTACAAAAAAAGGTAAAGCTGGAAAAACCAAGTTTCAGTTCAACTCTTATGTGGGGCAATCAACAGCTTTAAAAAAATTAGAAGTATTAAACTCTCAACAATTGTTCCAATTGAGGGCAGAAGCAATTGGCAATAGCAATAACTTACCAGCAGATAATTTAGCTGTGCAGAGAGCTGTACTGAATGAATTTCGCATTCCAATTGCTAACATTACCACATCAAAACTTGCTGCAGATGCAATTGCAGCGATACCGACTTATGATTGGCAGGATGCGGCTTTCAAATCAGGTGCAATTCAGAACTATGAATTGAGTGCTTCTGGAGGTAACGATAGAACTACATTCCGTCTTTCTTCTTCCTATAACCTCCAAGAGGCTATTGTTTCAAAAGCAAACTTCAAAAGAGGAACTTTGAAACTTGATGTAAGCAATAGGGCAACTGATAAGCTAACCATCAACACTTCCATTAATGCAAGTACATTTGACCAAAATGTGCCATTTGCAACATCTGGTAGCTTCTTAGGAAGTCCTGCATTTGCTTCAGCAACTATCTTCCCATTCAACCCAATCTATAATCCAGATGGTACTTATTTTGGTGTACCTCCAGCAAATATTGCAGGTATCTTAAACCAAAACGTAATTGCAGTTAATGAGTTCAATCAGGGTTTCAACCGCTCTAATCAATTGGTTGGTAATCTCAGCTTGGATTATAAACTCAAGCCATGGTTGACTTACAGATCGTTTTTTGGCTTGGACTATCGCCTAGTTCAGGGTAAGCGTTTTACTGATCCTAGAACACCTGATGGATTTGCAAGAAAAGGACTTGGTCAAGTTGAAAGTGAGTGGAATACAAATATAATCTCTACACAAACTTTGAATTTTAACTTCAATGTTGAAGACAAACATAAAATAGATGGATTAGTAGGATTTGAGTACAGAAAAGAAAACCAAGAGGGAATTTCTGCAGTGGGAGAAGGATTTCCAACTTACCAATTTACAACTTTGAACACTGCTGCTACTCCATTGACAACTTCAGAGTTCTTTACAGGATTCAGACGTCAGTCGGTATTCACCAACATCAACTACAACTACGACGGAAAATACATTTTAAGTGGTATTATGAGGTATGATGGATCATCAAGATTTGGTGCAAATTATCGTTATGGTGTATTCCCTTCAATCAGATTTGCTTGGAATATTGATAGTGAAGACTTTTTATCAAATTCAACTTGGATCAATTCTTTGAGGTTAAGAGCTTCATATGGAATAACAGGTAATGACCAAATTGGAAACTTTGACGGATTGGGTCTTTATGGTGCAGCGTCACCTTATAATGGACAGCCTGGTATTACTTTCAGTCAATTGGCAAATCCGGAATTAAGATGGGAGAAAAATAAAACAACCAACCTTGGTTTAGACTTCTCTTTCTTTGAAAACAAGATCTTTGGTTCACTGGAAGCTTATGACAAAATAACTGCAGACTTGTTACTCTCACAGCCACTACAATTATCAACTGGATTTTCTAGCATTACTAGAAATGTAGGACAAATTCAGAATCGTGGTATTGAGCTAACACTTGGAGTACAACCAGTGAGATCACTCAAACCTGGTGGGTTCAACTGGACCAGCACCTTCATCTTTACATATAACAATAACCGTGTAAAGAAATTGTATGATGGTCTTCAACAACTTCCAGGTAATCCAGGTACAAGTGTAAACAGATCGTTAGGGTCAATATTTACCCAGCGCTACGCAGGTGTAAATGCTGCAACTGGAAGACCAATGTGGTTAGATACTTTAGGAAATGTAACCTATCAACCGCAATTGAGAGACCGTGTTTATTTAGGAGATACTCAGCCTGATTTCTGGGGTGGTTGGACCAACAACTTTACTTACAAAGGATTTACATTGGATGTTTTTTTCCAGTATGAATATGGAAGAATGGCTGATGATGGTCAGGTAAACTTCATGCTTGAAAACATTGCAAGATTGAACAGTTTTGTTGACGTTTACGAGAACAGATGGACAACTCCGGGTCAGATTACCTGGTACCCAAAAATGCGCTCTACTGGTGCAGAACCAAAAGGTTCATCTGCAGCAAGTGGTAGTCGTAATTTGTTCAAAGCCGATTATATCCGCTTGAAGAATGTTACACTTTCCTATGATTTGAATAGCGAAGTATTAAGAAAGTTGAAAATCAACAACGCAAGGTTCTACCTACAAGGTACCAACTTGTGGACTTTATCTGATTGGTTCAGCTACGATATTGAATTCGTAGGTGCTGCAACAGGTATTATTCCTCAAAGTAGAAACATCACAGCTGGTATTCAAATCGGTTTTTAATCAAAAAATTTGATCAAGATGAAAAATATATTTTTAAAACTTAGTATGATTGCCTTGGTGGTGAGCAGCTTTAGCGCTTGTCGCGATGCTTTGGATATTGATCCAAGACAATCTATAGATGCTGCTACAGCATTGAATACCAAAGATGGTATAAGCGCTGCCGTAGTTTCAGTATATTCTAGATTCAAGAGTGTCCGTCTTTATGGTCGTGACCTCATAGCGTTACCTGAGGCATTGGCAGATAATGGATTTGCTACCAATAAATCAGGTCGTTTATTGAACGAAGCGAATAATGTTTATCGTGCTCACTTCACAGGAACACATTGGTCTGCTTGCTACAACGGTATCAACCAAGCCAATTTGATTTTGGATGTTATTCCAACAGCAACAGCCCCTGGTATAACTGCAGCAGATCAAACCTCATGGACAGCACAATTGAGATTTCTCAGAGCACTTTATTATTTTGATTTAGTAAAGGTATATTCTTATATGCCTGGTTCAACAGTACCTGCTCAAGACAAAGGCGGCATACCAATAATACTAAAAGGTACTAGCACAACATCTGGAGCATTGGAACTACTTCCTTCAAGAGCACCTATAGCAGATGTATATGCGCAAGTAATTGCGGATTTAACTGCAGCTGAGGCTTCTTTAACCTTCCCAGGTACTAGCTTTCCAAATTTTGCCAATAAGGCTGCCGCTCAAGCACTTCTTTCAAGAGTTTATCTCTATATGAAAGATTACGCAAAAGCAAAAGAGTGGGCTGATAAATGCATAACACTAGCTGGCAGCAGATTGGCTAATTCTGGTAATTATGTAGCACAATGGAGAAATGCAACACACCAAGAAACCCTGTTCCAATTTAGTTTAGCATCAAATGCAGAGAACAACGGTGTGAACGAATCTCTTCAGACTTCATTCACTACATTGACAGCTCCTGGCGGCACTGTAACTGGAGGATTCGGTGATCTTGTTCCTACCATTTCATTACTAAATGGCTTAGGTATCACTTTAAATGGTGGTAATACAACAGCTAATTTTGGTTTAAGTGCATCAATTGCATCTAGATCATCTGATGTTAGAAACTTACTTTATGAACCAGGTACTTCTGGTCGTGGTACATCTAAAGTAGAATGTACTAAGTACATTGGTAAAAATGGTTTCATCAATCTTGATAATTTACCTGTTGTAAGAATTGCAGAAGTCTACTTAACAAGAGCTGAAGCAATGTCAACCCCAGGTTCACCTGTTTTCAATGAAACTGCTGCCTTGGCGGATTTGAATACTATTGCAACCAATAGAGGATTGACTGCATTCTCTCTTTCTGGTTCAGCTTTGTATGAAGAAGTCCTAAACCAAAGAAGACTTGAACTAGCTTTCGAAGGCCATCGATTCTTTGACCTAAAGAGGTTAGGAAGAGACCTAAACAAAGCGCCTCATTATTTAACTGTAGCTTTCACCGATATCAGAATCTTGGCTCCACTTCCAACAAGTGAGGTTGATGGAAACAAGAATATGGTTCAAAATGCTGGTTACTAAAAAAATTGGAACATGAAAAGAATTACAACATTTATACTAGCAATTGCGACAATCTCCTTGTTAGGAAGTTGCGTAAAAAATGAATTGCCCGTATTTACGGCTCCGGTTGCTGAATTTGATGCTGCATCATGGAACGCAAATGCTGCAGGCTTAAGCTTTCCTATTTTATTAAGAGTGCCAGGGTATGGAAGACCAGTATCAGTGTCAGATCCATTGTTGACTCGAAATAGTCCGGGAATCAAAAAATTCAGAGTCAACTTAATTGGTCAACAATTAAATACACCTACTGATGTCTATGTAATCATGAACTCGGTAACTTCAACAGCCGTTGCAGGAACACATTATAAGCAGTTCTCACAAGTTGTTACAATTCCTGCTAACTCTAGCTTTGGAGAATTAGGGGTAGAAATCTTGAATCCAGGAACACCTGGTACACCAAAAGATTTAGAACTTATTCTTAGTTCTGGAACAAATGGTATCAAATCAAATCCTAATTACAATACTATCAGATTAAGGATAGCACAGTAATTGGCTTGGAGAATTCAATAAAAAAAGCGGATCAATTGATCCGCTTTTTTTATTGAATTAACTCTAGTTATTTTAATACTTCAGATAACTTCTGATGAAGCTCTTCTCCCCTTAAGTCCTTTGCTAGAACCATTCCATTAGGATCAAGCAATACATTAAATGGTATTCCTTCTATCCCATACAAAGGAACCACAGCACTATTCCAGTATTGTAAATCGCTTGCATGGTTCCAAAACAATTGATCGTCGCTTATTGCCTTAATCCAAGGTTCTTTTTCTTTGTCTAAAGAAACACCTAAAACTGTAAAGTTTTTATCTTTAAACTTATTGAAAGCAGCAACAACATTTGGATTTTCCATTCTACATGGCTTACACCAGCTGGCCCAAAAATCGACCAACACATACTTACCACGAAATGATGCCAACGAAACATTTTGCCCATCAGGTCCGGGTAATTCAAATTGAGGAGCCTCTTTACCCACCAAACCATTAGACTCACTCTGTGGTAATTTCGACTTAAATTTATTAGTGATGCGAATGACAGATGACATATCACTGAATCTCTTTGCAATCCTTTCCATCGCAATAGAAAGTCTATCAGGTGACACTATACTCTGGGTCATGCCAACAGCATACAAGGCTACCGCAGGTGTTTTTGTAGTGTCCCCATATGCAAGCAAATAATTACCTGCCAGTTCAATGTTAGCCCTGAACTGATTTTCAAGCACAACGCGACTACTATCCATTGCATCTGCTTTTGAATCAATTTGCACCTTTATAGCATCTAAACCTGCCACCATTTCGTTAAAATGGGTCACAACATTTTTAAACGAATTACTTCCAGCTGAATTAGTAGTATACGATTGCGCATTTTCTAAATCTAGATCAATGGTAAGTTTGGATTGGTCTGGTATCACAAGAATAAAAGCAGGATTCTGCTCAAACCTAATTCTACAAATAATCGCAGCATTAACAGTACCAGCTTTCAAATTAATCGTTGATGCGCCAATAGCAACTGTGGCTGTATCAAGTGCAATAGGCTCTCCATCTAATTCTAACAAATCAACATAAACTGCTTGTTTAACTGAATTGTTTTTTACATTGATGGTAAGGGTCGCATTCTTATCTCCGCCACTACATGCAGCTAAAGAAAGGGAAAAAAGACAAACTAGAAAATTGAAATTGAATTTCATATTTATTTGTTTAGGTATTCATTTAATATAGAAGTGGTTTTTTGTGGATCGGCCTTCCCCTTAGAAATTTTCTTAACCTCACCTACAAACAAGCCAATTAATCCTTTTTTACCTTTCTTGTATTCCTCTACTTTATCTGGCATAGCCAACAAAACCTTATTCACCCAGTCGTTAATTTCATCCTGATTTGCATCCTGAATGAGATCAAGCTCTTGCGCTAATTGTAAAGGATCAATATCTTGATTGACCAACATGACTGGCAACATTTTTTGAGCAGCTACCGAGAATCCTACTTTGCCTTCAGCAACAAGTTGAAGTAAGCTTTGCCAATTATGAGTTGTTATTAATATCTCATTCCAACTTATATCTTTTTCTGTAAGAAATGATCGAACTGGACCAATTAAAAAATTGGCAAGCGTTTTTTTATGTGGCGTTTCCCAAGCAATCTTCTCAAAAAAATCACTCAACTCTTTTTCCTCAGTCAATTGTATTGCATCATAATTACTTAGACCAAATTCAGTCTGATATCTAACTGCACACTTTGATGGCAGTTCAGGTAACATTTGGGCAACTGATTCAATATACGTGTCATCAAATTCAAAAGGTGCCAAATCAGGTTCAGGAAAGTAACGATAGTCTTCAGCATCCTCTTTAGTTCTAATGGAAAAAGTTATGTCATTGTCAGCATCATAACTCCGTGTCTCTTGCACAACAGCCCCACCACTTTCAATAATGTCAATTAGTCTTTTGATTTCAATTTCTATCGCATGTTTGAGATGTTTTATTGAGTTGAGATTTTTAACCTCTACCCTAGTCCCTAACTTCTCTGTTCCCTTTACCCTAACAGAAATATTAGCATCACACCTCAAACTTCCCTCTTCCATATTTCCATCACACACACCAATCCACCTGACCAACTTTCTAATTTCCGTTAAATAGGCTGCCGCCTCTTCAGCACTATGCATATCTGGTTCAGAAACAATTTCAATTAGAGGAACGCCTGCTCTGTTATAGTCTAATAGACTGAATGTTTCATGCTGATCATGTATACTTTTTCCTGCATCCTCTTCAAGATGAATTCTTGTCAATTGAACATCTCGTTCTCCACCACTGGTCTCAATATGAATTTTACCTCCAATACAAATGGGGGTTGTATGTTGAGAGATTTGATACCCTTTGGGCAAATCAGGATAGAAATAATTCTTACGTGCGAAATAATTTGAGGTAGAAATGGTTGATTCGCATACCAACCCCATTTTTATGGCTTGCTCAATTGCAACCTTATTCATTCTTGGCAAAGTGCCGGGATGTCCAAGTGTAATTGGACTTACATGTGTATTCTGACGAGAACCAAATGCATTAGCATCACCTGAGAATAATTTAGTGTTGGTATTCAGTTGGGCATGGACTTCCAGTCCAATTACAGCTTCATATTTATCAAAGATTATGGTACTCAAGACAATGATTGTTTAACTTGATCAATAACCTGACTCAAATTACTAGCATCCTGACCACCAGCTGTAGCTAAAGTCTTTTGACCACCTCCCCCGCCTTTGATCAATCCTGCAACCTTTGATTTAATCAAGACTGTTGCATCTAAATTATTTGCATTTACCAGTTGATCAGCAATACCAATAGCAACAAATGGCTTATTTGCAACTACAGCTCCCAAGACTACAACGGTTTCATCTGATTGATTTCTTAAATCATTACACAATTTTTTCAGCATCTCTGATTGGGTTACCTCAACTACCTGTCCAATAAACTGTACATTCCCAATTGATTTTGCTGAAGCAATAAGTTCTGTCTTTAAAAAAGCAGCAAGTTTATTTTCTGTACTTTCCAATTGTTTCTTGAGTATTTGTAATTCTTCCTGCTGATTTTCAATCGCCTTTATAATATCACGTGGATTTTTTAGCAGTGAAGCAACTTGCACCAAGACATTCTTTTCCTCCTTAAACACTTTTTCTGCTGCTTCACCTACAACTGCTTCAATCCTTCTAACACCTGCTGCTACACCTGTTTCAGAAGTGATCATGCAAAAACCAAGTTCTCCTGTCGTTGTAGCATGTGTTCCTCCGCAAAGTTCTACAGAATAAGCAGGATCAATGACAACTACCCTAACATAATCACCATATTTTTCTCCAAACAGTGCCATTGCACCCAAGGCTAATGCTTCTTCTTTTGGCATTTCCTTGATGACAACCGGAATGTTTTCACGGATTTTTTGGTTGACGATTGTAGTAACAGCTGTAATTTCATCTTCACTCATTTTTGCAAAATGAGAAAAATCGAATCGCATACCTTGGTCATTCACCAAAGAACCTTTTTGCGCCACATGTGTACCCAATACCTGACGCAATGCTGCATGCAACAAATGGGTGAGCGAATGATGATTAGCGATTTCCTTTCTTCTTTTTGCGTCTACAATTGCTGTAACAGTTCCAGTTAACTGATCAGGGACTACTTCAACAGTATGTACAATAAGATCATTTTCTTTTTTTGTATTGAGCACATTGATACTACTACCATTTATACTAATAGTACCAGTATCTCCTACTTGTCCGCCACTTTCCGCATAAAAAGGAGTCTGGTTAAGCACCAGCTGATAACTTGATTGACCCTTTGCAGTTACCTTTCTGTATTTGACAATTGCAGTGTCTAGCGACAATTGATCATAGCCTACAAATTTCTTTACATCGCTGCTTGCAGGAGAAATTTCAACCCAGTCCTCAACATCAGCAGTAGTTGCAGCCCTACTCCTGTTCTTTTGGATTTGCATTTCTTGTTCAAACCCTGGTTCATCTACTTCCATTTGATGCTCTTGTGCAATCAAACGTGTAAGATCTATAGGGAAACCATAGGTGTCATACAATTCAAAAGCTGCTGCCCCATTTATTTTTCCAGATACTTTTGAAGCCAACAATAGCTCATCAATTTTCTTCAGACCCTTACCAAGTGTTCTCAAGAATGTTTCCTCTTCTTCTTTTACAACTTTTGATACGAAGACTAATTGTGCAGACAATTCAGCAAACACATCTTTAAACTGTTCTGCGAGTCCGGGTAATAACTTGTGCAACAATGGTTCCTTAACATCCAAATAAGAATAATAATAGCGAACTGCTCTGCGCAAGATTCTCCTGATAACATATCCAGCACCTGTATTTGATGGCAATTGTCCGTCTGCTATTGTAAAAGCAATTGCTCTAATATGGTCTGCTAACACCCTAAATGATACATCCTGTTTTGAATCGCTGGCAGTATATTTTTTCCCAGAGATTTCTTCAGTAGTTTTTATTGATCCGGAAAAAATATCAGTATCATAATTGGACGACTTGCCTTGCAGTACTCTTACCAATCTTTCTAATCCCATTCCGGTATCAACATGGGTAGCAGCAAGAGGCTGGAGACTTCCATCTTTCATCCTGTTGTATTGGATGAATACGTTGTTCCATATTTCAATTACCTGAGGATGATCTTTATTTACTAGTAAATGACCAGGCACCTTTTTCCTTTCTTCGTCAGTCCTGCAATCAACATGAATCTCAGAACATGGTCCGCACGGACCCGTATCACCCATTTCCCAGAAATTATCTTTTTTGTTACCATAAACAATATGTTCTTCTGGCAAGAGATTCTTCCAAATACCCAATGCGATTGTAGAAGCAGGAATATTTTCTTTGGCATCACCCTCAAAAACGGTTGCATATAACCTGTCCTTATCAATACCGTAAACATCAGTAAGCAACTCCCAGCTCCATGTAATCGCCTCTTTTTTAAAATAATCACCAAAGCTCCAATTGCCTAACATTTCAAACATAGTATGGTGATAGGTATCCACACCAACCTCTTCTAGATCATTGTGCTTTCCACTTACCCTTAAACATTTTTGTGTATCGGCAACTCTTTTGAATTGAGGCACTTTATTTCCCAAAAAAAGATCCTTGAATTGGTTCATACCTGCATTGGTGAACAATAAGGTGGGATCATCCTTCAAAACGATAGGTGCTGAAGGGACAATATGGTGCCCTTTACCCTCAAAAAATTTCAAAAACTGGCTACGAATCTCCGCTGAGGTCATTTCTTAAGTCTTTTATAAGATTTCTTCTAGGATCTAAGGTTTATATTTGCCAGATCCAGGTCAGCAAAAATACATTTTTTAGTCAGGGTCTAAGGATGAAAAAGATCAAATATTATTACAATACCCAAACGCTGCGCTACGAAAAGCAGATTGTTCCCTTGAGGGTTACCCTTTTGAGGATATTTGCTTTCCTATCTACAGCTATTGTAACTGGTTTGATCATTGTTGCAGTAGCATTCAGGTTCTTAGATTCTCCAAAAGAAAAGCTACTCAAAGTACAGTTAGAAAGGGCTGAAGAAACCAACAAGATCTATGCTCAGAAAGTAGGGGAACTGGATGAAAAACTGAGGGAGCTTGAAAAAAGAGATAATGACATTTACCGATCAGTTTTTGAAGCCAAGCCTATCCCAGATAGCGCTCGAGCCAAAAACATGGAGGCAAAAAAAGAATTACAGGTGGTGGCCGCTATGGATAACAGTGAAATGACCGACAGTATTTACAAAGTGCTTAATACCCTTTCCAACCGAGTCCGTGTTCAGGAAAAGTCTTACAAAGACATTGAAGGCATGCTAAAAAACAAAGAAAAATTATTGGCCAGCACGCCTGCCATACAACCCTTGAGCAACAGAGATTTGAATCGTTTATCCTCGGGTTTTGGCTATCGCATAGATCCATTGTATAAAACTGTGAAGTTTCATCCAGGATTGGATTTTAGTGCTCCTCAAGGCACCCCTGTTTATGCAACAGCGGAAGGGACAGTCAAGATTGCTGGAAACTCTGGCAATGCCTATGGCAACCACATAGTGATTAACCATGGCTACTCCTACAATACCTTATACGGACATCTTTTCAGGATTAAGGCGAAAAAAGGGCAAAGGGTTAAGAGGGGAGAAATCATTGGCTATGTGGGAAATACGGGGAAGTCAACCGGACCCCATTTGCATTATGAAGTACTCAAAGGCAATAAACGGCTCGACCCTATCTACTTTTTCTACAACGATTTAACCCCAGAACAATACCAGCGTATTTTGAAGTTGGCTGCGTCTAGAAACCAGACATTCGACTAGGACCAATGTGCATAACTTAGACCGAGGAGGGTTATTAATTCTGCATAAATTTGAGGTGATGTACAACCAACTGGATATATTTGGTGGGCAATTACCTGAAGAACAAGCTAAAAAAGTGGAACCTAAAAAGGATCGCAAGCCTCTGAGCACACCAACACCCCCTTCCATTGTTGAAGAAAAAGCACCTACAACATCTGTAAACCTCAACATTCCTCAAGATCAAGAACTTGATAGTAAACAATACTATCCCATCAGCGAGGTAGCCAACATGTTCAATGTAAATATCTCTTTACTCCGTTTTTGGGAAAAAGAGTTTTCGATTTTAAAGCCAAGGAAAAACAAAAAAGGCGATCGCCTTTTCAGACCAGAAGATATCAGAAACTTGAAACTGATTTATTTCTTGCTCAAGGAAAAAAAATACACCATCAAGGGAGCAAAAGAATATTTGAAGAAAGGTAAAAAGGCAGACGAAAAGTTTGATACAGTAGAAGTTCTCAAGAATATTCGCAAGATGTTATTAGAATTGAAAGCTGGTCTCTCACAATAACGCTCACCTATCTTTTCCAATCATATTTTTGAATTGTGCCTGCATGCAGTACATAACATCCATTTGGAGTAAAATGAATTTGGTCATTGTTGATCAAATGCTCACCCAAGGGAAATGATTTAGTATCAATATTTCCCGGAGTATAACTGAGCAGCACATTGTCTTTTATCCCAACAATTTGTTTTCCAACAGGATGAACCTGCTTCCAATTGATAAAAGCAATTCTATTTTTAAG
>Ga0079301_1001167_pt1 | contig 12347 bp, 12 predicted proteins | sample Wag4_2014_7_11_3_FD_74797 | JGI IMG/M metagenome (GOLD analysis project Ga0079301, IMG submission 74797) | Fresh water mixed with fracking chemicals microbial communities from Ohio, USA - Utica-2 Time Series FC 2014_7_11 | ecosystem: Engineered > Industrial production > Chemical products > Input...
CAGTACCTGCGGCACGAAGGCCCGGAACACGTCCTGACCTTCGCGCCCACGCGCTCTGGCAAGGGTGTCGGCCTGGTCGTTCCCACCTTGTTGAGCTGGCCCGCGTCCGTCGTCGTCCACGACATTAAAGGCGAGAACTGGACGCTGACCGCCGGCTGGCGATCGCGCTTCTCGCATTGCCTGCTGTTCAACCCAACCGATGCGAAGTCGGCGGCTTACAACCCGCTGCTGGAGGTTAGGCGCGGCGCGCATGAGGTGCGCGACGTGCAGAACGTGGCGGACATACTGGTCGATCCTGACGGAGCGTTGGAACGCAGGAATCATTGGGAAAAGACTTCGCACGCGCTGCTGGTCGGCGCCATCCTGCATGTGCTTTACGCGGGCGAAGACAAGACGCTGCGCGGCGTCGCCAACTTCCTCAGCGATCCGGCTTGCCCGTTCGAGCTGACCTTGCATCGGATGATGACGACGAAGCACCTGGGCGATGCACCACACCCGGTTGTCGCGTCCGCTGCGCGTGAAGTGCTCAACAAGTCGGACAACGAGCGGTCGGGCGTGCTGTCCACGGCCATGTCGTTCCTGGGCCTGTACCGCGATCCCACGGTGGCCGAAGTCACCTCGCGCTGCGACTGGCGCATCGCCGACCTGATTTCCGCCGAGCACCCGGTATCGCTGTACCTCGTGGTGCCGCCTTCGGACATTAGCCGCACCAAGCCGCTGATCCGGCTGATCCTCAACCAGCTCGGGCGGCGGCTGACCGAATCTCTCGATGGCAGCGACGGCATACAGCGCCGCCACAAGCTACTGCTGATGCTCGACGAGTTCCCAGCGCTGGGTCGGCTGGACTTCTTCGAGACGGCGCTGGCCTTCATGGCGGGCTATGGCATCCGTAGCTTCCTGATCGCCCAGTCGCTCAACCAGATCGACAAAGCCTACGGCCAGAACCATTCGATTCTGGACAACTGCCATGTGCGTGTGACCTTCGCCACCAACGACGAACGCACGGCCAAACGCATTTCCGAAACCTTGGGCACGGCCACTGAGTTGCGCGCCCAGCGCAACTACGCAGGCCACCGGCTCGCACCGTGGCTCGGCCATCTAATGGTGTCGCGCCAAGAAACGGCACGTCCGCTGCTGACGCCAGGCGAAGTGATGCAGCTACCGACCGATGAGGCGGTGGTGATGGTGTCCAGCGTCGCGCCGATCAAGGCGAAGAAGTTGCGCTACTTCGCCGACGCCAATTTCAAGCAACGGGTATTACCGCCGCCTGCGGTGGCAGCAGGCCGCTATGCCGATGTGCCGCCGGTACGACCTGACGACTGGAGCGACCTGGCAATACCTGCGGTTCCTGCGGCACCGGCCACGGCATTCGCCGATGACCTGGAGACCCTGGGTTCGACCGATGACGGCGGCCCCCGCCGTCAGCCCGAACTGTCCGAAGCCATCGCCTATGCCCCCGAGATGGATGCCACGACCAGCGATCTGTCGCTGCTCGATGACGACGACATGCCCCAGCTGCTTCCCGGCCAGCTCGATCCCGCTCTGCAACGCACGGCGCGGCTGGCATCTCTCGACCCCAACGACGGAATCGACCTATGAGCCAATACCGATTGAACCTGTTCATCCAGCATGAGCACGCCAAGCGGCTCGATGAACTGGCCGCCAAGAAAGGCGTGTCCAAGTCGTCCATCGTCGCGGCGGCGCTGGCGTCCTGGCTGTCGCCAGACGCGGGCGACCAGCGCGAGGCCGCCATCGCCAAACGGCTGGATCGCCTGTCGCGGCAGGCCGAGCGTCTGGAGCGTGATCAGAACATCCAGATAGAAACGCTGGCGTTGTTCATCCGCTACTTCCTGACCGTCAGCACGCCGGTGCCCGAAGCCCATCAGGATGCAGCCCGCGCCCAGGGCAAGGCGCGCTTCGAGCAATTCGTCGAACAGTTGGGCCGCCACCTGCTGCGTGGCCGCAGCTTGGTGCGCGACGTGGTGGAAGAGCTGCACTCCCAAGATCGTGAGTTCGGCATGCGCATGGATGACGCGGCGGCGATGGTAGCCGCCCATGAACGCACAGCGGAGCGTACGCCATGAGTGCCGTTCCTCAAATCCCGCCCGAACCGCGTTCATCCGCTGCGGCGTCCCAGGATCGCCGCATCCAGATGCTGCGCACGGCGATGGGGCCGGTGATTGCCGCCGCGCTGGAAGACCCGGACGTAGTGGAAGTGATGCTCAACCCCGACCGGACATTGTGGGTGGATCGGCTGTCCTCTGGCCGCGCACCGCTGGGCGTCGAACTGCCCGAGGCCGATGGCGAACGCATCATCCGCCTGGTCGCCGCCCATGTCGGCGCGGAGGTGCATCGCGGCCAACCGCTCTTGACCGCCGAACTGCCAGAAACCGGCGAACGCTTCGAGGGCATCCTGCCGCCCGCCGCACCCGGCCCGGCCTTTGCGCTGCGCAAGCGTGCCGTGAGCATCATCGGTCTGGATCGCTATGTGGCCGACGGCATCCTGAGCGCAGGGCAGGCCGAGTTCCTGCGTCATGCCGTGCGTGAGCGGCAGAACATCCTGATCGCCGGAGGCACCAGTACCGGCAAGACCACACTGGCGAATGCCTTGCTGGCCGAGATCGCCGCCACCGGCGACCGCGTACTGGTGCTCGAAGACACCATCGAACTGCAATGCGCGGCCCGTGACCATGTGCCGCTGCGCACCCGTGCGGGTGTGGTGTCGATGCAGGAACTGGTGCGCGCCACGATGCGGCTGCGCCCGGATCGCGTGATCGTCGGCGAAGTGCGCGGCGGCGAAGCGCTGGATCTGGTGAAGGTCTGGGGCACGGGCCACCCCGGTGGCATCGCCACCATCCATGCCGGCTCCGCCTTAGGCGCGCTGCTGCGCCTGGAGCAACTGATTCTCGAAGTGGCGGTGAATCCGCCCCGCGCCCTGATCGCCGAGGCGGTCAATGTGGTGATCCATATCGCAGGCCGTGGCCGCAAGCGCCACGTCGAAACCATTTCCCGTGTCGTCGGTTTCGACGGCGCGGGCTACCGCCTGGCGGATGCGCTGGAAGCGCCGCTTCCCGAGCTGCCGCCGGTTCCTCTTGCAGCCGCTGCCGCTGCGCCTTCCCTGACCACTGACCAACCTGGAGAACTGCCATGACGCACGTTGATGCTTTCCGTCTTTCCGTAAATCCGTTTTCTCGCCTGTCCAGCATGGCGCGGTTGCGCCGCCTGGCCCGACCCGCAGGGCAAGGGCTGCTACTCGCCGTGTTGATGTTGTTGCTGGCGGGTACTGCGCAGGCCGCCGGTTCCTCGATGCCGTGGGAAGGTCCCCTGCAATCCATTCTCGAATCCATCCAGGGGCCAGTCGCCCGCATCGTCGCGGTGATCATCATCATCGCCACCGGCCTGGCGTTGGCTTTCGGCGATACCAGTGGCGGCTTTCGCAAGCTGATCCAGATCGTCTTCGGCCTGTCCATCGCCTTCGCGGCTTCGAGCTTCTTCCTGTCGTTCTTCTCGTTCTCCGGCGGGGCCGTCGTATGAGCACGGCCACCGATCTTCCGGGCTTTGAAGTGCCGCTGCATCGCTCGCTGACCGAGCCGATCCTGCTGGGCGGTGCGCCGCGCACAGTGGCGATTGCCAACGGCACGCTGGCCGCCGCCGTCGGGCTGGGCCTGCAACTGTGGATTCCCGGTGTGGTGCTGTGGATCGTCGGCCATTCGCTGGCGGTCTGGGGCGCTCGTGTCGATCCGCAGTTCATGCAGGTCTTCGCCCGGCACATCAAGCACAAGCCGCTGCTGGACGCATAGGGAGAAGCCGACATGCTGAACCTTGCCGAATACCGCCAGCGGCCCGCGCTGCTGGCCGACTGGTTGCCCTGGGCCGGGCTGATCGCGCCGGGCGTGGTGCTGAACAAGGATGGCTCGTTCCAGCGCACAGCACGCTTTCGTGGGCCGGATCTGGACAGCGCCACGCAAGGCGAGCTGATCGCCACGTCGGCTCGGCTCAACAACGCACTGCGCCGTCTGGGTTCAGGCTGGGCCTTGTTTATCGAGGCCGAGCGCCGCGCAGCGGCGGGCTACCCATGTTCCGAGTTTCCCGAACCGCTGTCTTGGCTGGTGGAAGAAGAACGCCGCGCGGCCTTCGAGGAATCTGGCCATCACTATGAAAGCGCCTATCACCTGACCCTGGCCTACCTGCCACCGGAGGAATCGCGCGCCCGTGCGGCCAAGCTGCTCTACGAGCATGCGCCGGGCGATGGCGTGGACTGGCGGGGCCGACTCGATGCCTTCGTGGCGGAAACCGATCGGGTTTTCGACCTGCTCGATGGCGTGATGCCGGAAATCGCCTGGCTGGATGACGCGCAGACGCTGACCTACCTGCACGCCACGGTCTCGACGCGACGCTACCGGTTGGCCGTGCCCGAAGTGCCTTTCCACCTCGACGCGCTGCTGGCCGATTCGGCGCTGGTCGGTGGTCTGGCTCCCATGTTGGGCGACCAGCACCTGCGCGTGGTGTCGGTGCGGGGCTTCCCGACCTCGACCTGGCCGGGGATTCTCGACGACCTCAACCGCCTGGGCTTTGGCTACCGCTGGAGCACGCGCTTTTTGTGCCTGGACAAGGCCGAAGCGGAAAAGGAACTGGGTCGCCTGCGCCGCCAGTGGTTTGCCAAGCGCAAGAACGTCGTCGCGTTGCTGCGCGAAACGATCTTCCAGCAGGAAAGCCCGCTGGTCGATACCGACGCCAACAACAAGGCCGCCGACGCCGATGCTGCCTTGCAGGAACTGGGCGGCGATCAAGTCGCGTTCGGCTATCTGACGGCCACTGTCACCGTCTTGGACTCGGACGCCGCCGTAGCCGACGAGAAGCTGCGCATGGTGGAGCGCGTCATCCAAGGGCGGGGGTTCGTGACCATCCCCGAAACACTGAACGCCGTGGATGCCTGGCTGTCGTCCATTCCCGGCAATGCCTATGCCAACGTGCGTCAGCCCATCGTCTCGACACTGAACCTGGCACACATGATGCCGCTGTCGGCGGTATGGGCCGGGCCGGAGAGGAACGCGCATCTCGACGGCCCGCCGCTGATCGTCACACGCACCGATGGCGCGACGCCGTTCCGGCTGGTGACGCACATCGGCGACGTGGGCCATACGCTGGTCGCGGGGCCGACCGGCATGGGCAAGTCGGTACTGCTCGCCACGCTGGCGATGCAGTTCCGCCGTTATCCCGGCTCGCGCATTTTCGCCTTCGATATGGGCCGCTCCATGCGCGCCACCATCCTCGGGCTGGGCGGCGAACATTACGACTTCGGCAACGATGGGACGATCGCCTTCCAGCCATTGGCCCGCATCGACCACGAAGGCTACCGCACCTGGGCCGCCGAATGGGTGGAAGGCCGTTTGCTGCACGAAGGCGTGGCCATCGGCCCGGACGAGAAGGCGGCGATCTGGTCGGCACTCGGCAGCCTCGCCGGTGCGCCAACAGAGCAGCGCACGCTGACGGGCCTGTCGGTACTGTTGCAATCGAACGCACTTCGCCAGGCGCTCGCGCCCTATGTGCTGGGCGGTGCCCACGGCAAGCTGCTGGACGCCGATGCCGACCGGCTGGGTTCCGGCAGCGTGCAGAGCTTCGAGATGGAAGAACTGATGCACAGCAAGGCGGCGGTGCTGGCCGTGTTGGGCTACCTGTTCGCCCGTTTCGATGAGCGCTTCGACGGCGCGCCCACGCTGCTGATCCTCGATGAAGCCTGGTTGTTCCTCGATGACCCGGTGTTCGCCGCGCGCATCCGCCAGTGGCTCAAGACGCTGCGCAAGAAGAACGTCAGTGTCATCTTCGCCACGCAGTCGCTGGCCGACATCAAGGATTCGAGCATCGCCCCGGCGGTGATCGAAAGCTGCGCCAGTCGGATTTTCCTCCCTAACCCGCAGGCCACCGAGCCGCAGATTCGCACGATCTACGAGGGCTTCGGGCTGAACTCACGCCAGATCGAGATCGTGGCGACCGCGCAGCCAAAGCGCGACTACTACTACCAATCGCGCCTCGGCAATCGCCTGTTCGACCTCGACCTGGGGCGAGCCGCGCTCGCCTTCGCCGGGGCATCCACTCCGCAAGACCAGCGCGACATGGATCGCGTGCTGACGCAGGCCGGCGCTCCCAGCTTCGCTGGAGCGTGGCTGCGCCATCGCAGCCTCGATTGGGCTGCCGACCTGTTGCCGAGTTTCCCTGGCTTTGCGCCGGATTCCCTCGCTGACCAACCACCGGAGAACCAACCATGAAAAAGCGTCTTCTCGCCGCCACCGTCGCGGCCATGCTCTGCACCGTGTCCACCGTCCAGGCGCAATGGGTGGTGGTCGATCCCACCAACCTCGTGCAGAACACGCTGACCGCCGTGCGCACGCTGGAGCAGATCAACAACCAGATCAACCAGCTTCAGAACGAAGCACAGATGCTGATGAACCAGGCGCGCAATCTGGCGAATCTGGACTTCAACATCGTCAATCGCCTGCGCTCGACGCTGGCGACCACCGAACGCCTGATCGCCGAGGCACGCGGCCTGGCCTATGACGTGCAGAGCATGGATGCCACCTTCGCCCGGCTGTACCCGGAGCAGTACGCCGCGACCGTCAGCGGCGACCAGATGCTGCGCGACGCGCAGGAGCGCTGGAAGAACACGCTGAACGGCCTGCACACCGCGATGCGGATGCAGGCGCAGGTGTCGCAGAACCTGGCGCAAGACGAAAGCGCGCTGTCCGATCTGGTCAGCCAGAGTCAGTCCGCCACCGGCGCGCTGCAAGCCATGCAGGCGACCAACCAGCTTCTGGCCTTGCAGGCCAAGCAGTCCATCCAGGCGCAGCAACTCCAGATCACGCAGGAACGCGCCGCCGCGCTGGAACTGGCACGCCAAGCAGCGGCTGTCGAACGTGGCCGTGAAGTGACGCGCCGCTTCCTGGGTGATGGCACGCCGTACACGCCGCAGCGCGTGGATTTCTACGGCAACTGACGGGAGACGGCCATGCGATGCGTTTCCTTGCTGCTGCCCGTGCTACTGGTCGCTTGCAGCCAGCAGCCGACCGAAGACCTGGCCGCTGCCTTGGCCGCCGATCCTGTGCGGCTCAAGGCTTTGCGTGCGCAGTGTGCAGCCGACCGGGCTACGGCAGGCGAAGACGCTTGCCTGGCAGCGGCTGAAGCCTTCCGGCGGCGCTTCTTCGCCGGTGAAACCGAGCTTGACGAGTTCCGCACGCTGGCCGATCTGCCGCCAATCCCGCCGAGCTTCGACACACCCGCCAGTGAGCAGGACGCCATGCCCTTCGAGGGGGACGTGCCATGAACGACGTGACAGTGATCGACCGATTTCTCGCTACCTTCTCGCGCTACATCGACTCGGGCTTTGGGCTGCTGCAGGGCGAAGTGGCGTTTCTTACCGCCACGCTGATCGTCATCGACATGACGATTGCCGGGCTGTACTGGGCGATGAGCCACGCCACCGGCCAGGGCGATGACGTGATCGCCAAGCTGCTGCGCAAGGTGCTCTACGTCGGCGCCTTCGCCTACATCATCAACAACTTCAACTGGCTGGCCAGTATCGTCTTCCGCTCGTTCGCGGGCCTGGGCCTGACGGCCAGCGGCTCGACGATGAGCATGGGCGAATTCCTGCAACCGGGCCGCCTGGCCAAGACCGGCATCGACGCGGCAGCTCCCATCCTTGAGCAGATCAGCGACATGGCGGGCTTCCCCGAGGTGTTCGTGAACATGACGCCCATCGTGGTCATGTTCCTGGCCTGGGCGGTGGTGATCCTGTGCTTCTTCGTGTTGGCGATCCAGCTTTTCATCACGCTGATCGAGTTCAAGCTGACCACGCTCGCGGGCTTCGTGTTGGTGCCGTTCGCGCTGTGGAACAAGACCAGCTTTCTTGCCGAAAAGGTGCTGGGCAACGTGGTGTCCTCGGGCATCAAGGTGTTGGTGCTGGCCGTCATCGTCGGCATTGGCTCGGGCCTGTTCGCCGAGTTCCAGGTGCATCCAGCCGAGCCGTCCATCGACCATGCGGTGGTCATCATGCTGGCCTCGCTCACGCTGCTGGCGTTGGGAATCTTCGGGCCGGGCATTGCCACGGGCCTGGTATCCGGCGCACCGCAGCTTGGCGCAGGCGCGATGGCCGGTGCTGCGATTGGTGCCGCAGGCGCGGCGGTTGCCGTAGGTGCCGCCGCCACCGGCGTGGGCGGTGCAGTGATGGCCGGGGCGCGCATGGCACCGGCTGCCGCCAAGCTCGCCGGGGCTGGCGCGCGGGCCGCTACTTCGGCGGCGGGCAGCGCGAAGTCGGTTTTCCAGGCCGGTTCTGCCGCTGCGGGCGGCGGAGCCAAAGGCGCGATGGCAGGGCTGGGCAGTGTCGCCAAGGGCGGCGCACAGGCGGCAGGCCAACGCGCCGGTGCAGGCATCAAAGCGGCGGCAGCCAAGGCTGCCGCGCCATTCAAAGCAGGCTGGCAAGGCTCCGGCACCGATGGTGGTTCCGGCGGTGGCGCTGCCAGTTCCGGGCAAACCGCCGCTGGCGATGCCAACGCGCAGAAGCAGGAACAACCCGGCTGGGCCAAGCGCCTGCAACGCCGCCAACAACTCACCCAGGCCACCACCACGGCCGCGCACACGCTGCGCGGTGGCGACGGCGGCGGTTCGGGCCAAGGCCCGAGCCTGCGCGATTCCGATAGCTGACTTTCAAGGAGAACTCCATGCGATTCAAACGACCGCAGGTGCGCTATGCCGATACGCCGCAGCCTGCCACTCCGTATCAAGCTGCTGCGCAGGTCTGGGACGAGCGTATCGGCTCAGCCCGTGTGCAGGCGAAGAACTGGCGACTGATGGCCTTCGGCTGCCTGGTGCTCGCGCTGCTGATGGCCGGTGGCCTGGTGTGGCGCTCGGCCCAGTCCATCGTCACGCCCTATGTCATCGAGGTGGATCAGTCCGGCCAGGTACGCACCGTGGGCGAAGCAGCCACGCCGTACCGGCCCACCGATGCGCAGACGGCACACCACATCGCACGCTTCGTGACGCTGGTGCGCTCGCTGTCCATCGACCCCATCGTCGTGCGCCAGAACTGGCTCGATGCCTACGACTACACCACCGATCGGGGCGCGGCGGTGCTCAACGACTACGCGCGGGTGAATGACCCGTTCGCCCGCATCGGCAAGGAGTCGGTGACGGTGCAGATCACCAGCGTGGTTCGCGCCAGCGATGCGTCGTTCAACGTGCGCTGGACGGAACGCCGCTACGTCAATGGCGCGGCGGCCGGGCTGGAGCGATGGACGGCGGTGGTGTCCATCGTGCAGCAGACCCCGCGCACCGAAGAACGCCTGCGCCGCAACCCGCTGGGCATCTACGTCAATGGTTTGTCGTGGAGCCGTGAACTGGATTCTTCTGAAGGAGCCAAACCATGAATGCACGTTTACGTAGAACCGTATTGCCGGAGATCCTGCTGGCATCGACTGTCCTGTTTGCGGGCTGCGCCACGCAGGGCAAACCGCCGCCGGTGATCTCGCTCGATGAGCCGGTGCAGGCGCAGCCATTGCCCGAGCCGCCCAAGCCCATCGAAGTGGTGGCAGTGCCCGAGCCCTTGGCATTGCCAGCGCAGTTGAAGCCGCTGCCGGACGTTGATGCGGCCCCGGCGGCACCAGAGCCTGCCGACGAGAAGGTGCGCGTCTCTCGCGCCAATGCCGAAGCGCGGGTCGCACCGACCCGCGAGGGCTACGTCAATGCGATTCAGGTATGGCCCTTCACCGACGGTGCGCTGTACCAGGTCTATGCGTCGGTGGGGCGCGTGACAGTGATCGCGCTCCAGCCCGGCGAGGAACTGGTGACGGTCGCTGCCGGCGATACCGTGCGCTGGATTGTGGGCGACACCTCCAGCGGCAGCGGGGCCGATTTGCGCGTCAATGTGCTGGTGAAACCTATCCGTTCCGGCTTGAAGACCAATCTGGTCATCACCACCAGCCGACGCACCTATCTGATGGAGCTGACCTCGACCGAAAAGGCGTGGATGGCCTCGGTGTCCTGGGACTACCCGAAAGACCGGATGCTGGCTTTGCAGCGCCAGGCGCAAGCGGCCAGCGCCGCCGCGCCGGTCGATACCGGCTTGTCACTGGAGAAGATCCGCTTCCGCTACGCCGTGTCGGGCAGCAATCCGCCGTGGAAGCCGCTGCGCGCCTTCGATGATGGCGAGAAGGTCTATATCCAGTTCCCGCCAGGCATCGCCCAGGGCGAGTTGCCGCCGCTGTTCGTGATCGGGCCGGAAGGTGACGGGCAACTGGTGAACTACCGTTTCCGCTCGCCGTACTACATCGTGGATCGGCTGTTCGGCGCGGCCGAACTGCGCCTGGGCGGCGATGGTGGCGACGTGGTGCGGATCGAGCGCACCGATGGCGTGGTGCGGAGGAACTGACCATGAGCCAGGATGACACTCCCGGCCTCGCCGCGCCGCAAGCGGCGGGCAAGATCGCGCCCGAGGCGGTGGCGCTGCGCGCCCAACCGCGCCCGGTCACGTGCCTGAACCGGCGCACGCTGGCCATCCTCGCCGGCGGCCTGTCGGTTGGCGTGATGGGCGCGCTGATCTGGTCGCTGCAACCGCAACAACGCGGTGCGGGCGAATCCACGGAGCTGTACAACGTGGATCGTGTATCGCGCTCCGAAGGGCTTGATGCGCTGCCAACGGATTACTCCAAGCTGCCAGGGCTGCCGCCCGATGTACCGGAGCTGGGGCCACCGCTGCCGGGTGATCTGGGGCCAGCCATCGTGAACTCGCAGCAGCCGGTCGCCGCGACGTATGCCGCGCCCGGCTACGATCCCAACGATGCGTTGCGCAAGGAGGAAGAAGCGGCAGCCGCCTCATCGGTGTTCTTCCGCACAGGCTCCCCACAGGCCGCGCCCGTGGCGCAGTCGCAGGTTGCTGCTACGCCGGGCTTCGCCGCCAATGCCGCTTTCGACCCCCTGGCCGCTGGCCCGGCCTCGACGGCGGCCCAGCCGGCCGACCCGACCGCCGTGCAGAACCGGCAAGACCAGAAAGAGGCATTCCTGACAGGCGGCTCTGCGGAAACCCGGAATTCCGGCAACCTGCAAATGCCCACCTCGCCGTATCAGGTGATGGCCGGAACCGTCATTGCCGGGGCACTGGTCACGGGCATCAAGTCCGACCTGCCGGGCGACGTGATCGCTACGGTGACGGAGCCGATCTACGACACGGCCACCGGCAAGTTCCTGCTGATCCCGCAGGGCTCGCGCATCCTGGGCAAGTACAACAGCCAAGTCAGCTACGGCCAAAGCCGCGTACAGGTGGTGTGGAACCGCATCATCCTGCCGGATACGTCTTCGCTCACGCTCGACAACCTCGTCGGCACCGACCCCGCAGGCTATGCCGGCCTAGAAGACGATGTGGACTGGCATTGGGATCGGATCTTTGCCGGTGCAGTGCTGACGACGCTGCTGGGTGTGGGAGCCGAACTGGCCGCACCCGAGAACCGCCAGGATGGTGATCGCGTCATCATCGCTGGACGCGACAGCCTGCAGGACACCGTGAACCAGGTCGGTCAAGAAGTGACCCGGCGCAACCTCAACATCCAACCCACGCTGACCAGCCGCCCCGGCTTGCCGGTGCGGATCATCGTCAATCGTGATCTGGTGCTGCGGCCCTATCAGCCGCTGTTCTTCAACAAGGGAACTTCACGATGAGTACGACCAGGAAACTGCGGCTGGGGCCGCTGCCCAAGACCGAAAGTGTCAAGCTGACCTTTGCCTGCCCGGCCAGCCTGAAAGCCGACCTCGACCGCTACGCCGCGCTGCACGCGCAGGCGTATGGCGAAGCAGTCGATGCCACGACGCTGATCCCGCACATGCTGGAGGCGTTCATGGCGGGGGATCGGGGATTCAAGAAAGGAAACGCCAGCAAGGCCTTGCCGCCGAAGCCAAGCTGAAGAGGCACTGGAACCAGACTAACCATCCCTCGAACGCGCAGCCCAACGCTGCGCGTTCTTCGTTCTGGATAGGCTGCGAGGGAATCGGCTAAGATGATCAAACAAGCCTGCCAACTCTTGGCAATCTCCATCGCTGCAACGCGACCCGGCTTGCTTTCTCCAGGCTCTTATGTGGCTCCCAGTCCACAACGCCGCATCCCCTGCAAGCGGCACGAAACAGAGCTAACCTATTGCCCCGTATATGGTTTCAAGCCCCATGTGTTTTCCATGAAGGGCTTGACACCGGCCCTTTTTTGTGGGTGCGCCAGGCATGGCGCGTAGCGCCGTGACTGGCGCTGTTCGGTTCACTGTGGTGGTGAACCGGACGACTTGGAGGTGAAAGTCCTCTGCACGCCCGGCAAGGGG
>Ga0079301_1001172_pt1 | contig 12302 bp, 9 predicted proteins | sample Wag4_2014_7_11_3_FD_74797 | JGI IMG/M metagenome (GOLD analysis project Ga0079301, IMG submission 74797) | Fresh water mixed with fracking chemicals microbial communities from Ohio, USA - Utica-2 Time Series FC 2014_7_11 | ecosystem: Engineered > Industrial production > Chemical products > Input...
ATATATAACACATATTTAATCTTTGATAACCTTAAATTAACCTGAGATGACCAGAAAACGCGCCACGAGGGCCTTTCAGCGTCAAAAATTGCGCTGATCGGCCCGGAGAGGGACCTGTCGAAAAAAAGGAGCCCCCCGGAACATTCCGGGGGGCTCGAGAGAAGCGTCAGGTTCAGCGCGACAGCGCGGCGAAGGCGTCGATCCGGCCGTTACCGAAGTTCTTGTCGGCTCCCGATTCGCCGAGGTCCACGGCGCTCGTCTCGAGCACCTGCTTGACGGCGGCCGGCGCCATGCCCGGATTCTTCGAGCGGACCAGCCCGCAGAGACCCGCCACGAGGGGGGCCGCCATCGAGGTGCCCGACAGGACCGCGTACTTTGCCGGACCCTGGATCGCGACGGGGTAGGTCGGGAAGGTCGAGAGGATCTCGGTTCCGGGGGCCGAGACGCTCATCCAGGCACCGAAGTTCGAGAACGTCGACTTGTTGTCGGCCCGGTCGCTCGAACCGACGGCGATCACTCCGGGATAGGCCGCCGGGTAGCGCTTCTTCTCGAGGTTGTTGTTACCCATCGTCGCGACGAGCACCACGTTCTTCGAGAGGGCATACTGGACGGCCTTCGCGACCGTCTCGTTCTCGTCGTAGAAGCCGAGGCTCATGTTGACGACGTCAGCCCCGTGGTCGGCAGCCCAGATGAGTCCCTCGGCGATCGTCGCGGCCGAGCCGGCGCGAGCGCCGAGGACGCGGACGGGGAGGATCTTGCAGTTGCTGGCGAGCCCCGCAACGCCTTCCCCGTTGTCGGTCGAGGCCGCCGCGATACCGGCGACGTGCGTCCCGTGACCCATGTCGTCCTTGGGGAGCTTTCCGGGTTCGACCGAGCTGTAACCAGGCAGGAGCTTGGCCTTCAGGTCGGGGTGCGCGAGGTCCACGCCCGAATCGACGATCCCGATGACGACCTGCTCGCTACCCCGGGTGACGTCCCAGGCGCGGTTGGCATTGACCTTGTCGAGGGCGTACTGGTCGCCACGCTTCGGATCGTTCACGACGACCTCGTCCGCGAGGACGGCACGGTCCACCTCGGCGCGGGCCACCGCAGCATCCTGACGCAGACGGGCGACCGTCTCCTCGGGAGAGGCGCCGACGGTCACGACGGCCGCCTGCAGCGCGGGGAGCGTGCGCTTGACCTGCAGGCGGGTCCGGGCCTCGAAGCGTTCGAGGTCCTGACGGGTCATCGCCTTGCGGAAGCTCACGAGCACCTGGGTCCGGCTCACGCCATCGGCCCGGAACTGCATCGGGTCGAACTGTTGCCCACCCGTGCTGCGCGGGGCGACCGAAGCATTCATGGTCGCGGGCAGGCCGCAACCGACCAGCGAGACGAGGGTGAGACCGAGGGCGATCGGGGTCGACATCAGGCGCATGCAGGATCCTCCGGGGGGCTCGCGAGCGGGTTGCGGCTTCAACTGGATTGAACTTGATTATAACATCGATTTAATCAGGTAAAACTTTCCTTAAAATTAGAAAAATCCTGAAACCCGCATGACGAAACCCCCTCCGACTTTCGAAAGTCGGAGGGGGTCGCCGAGAGCGCCAGACCGTCAGCTGGTCCGATATCGGTTAGGTTCGTTCAGACGGACCCGGGGGCGATCACTTGAGCGCAGCGAGCTCGCTCTTGTCCTGTTCGAGTTCGGCCAGCCACTTGCCGCGTTCACTCTCCAGGCCGGAAAGCTTCTGCTGCAGCTGATCGATACCCTTCTGGGCGGTGGCGATCTCCTTGTCGAGGCCCGCTATCTTGCCATTGGCTTCCTGGAGACTCTTCTCGAGACCGGCAAGCTTGCCGCTGTCACTCTTGATGGAGGCTTCGAGGTCCTGGATCCGCTTCTGGAGTCCCTCGTTGGCCGTCCGCAGCTCCCCGATCTTGCCGTCATTCGCGGATTGCTTCTCGTTGAGCGAAGCCACCTCGGAGCCGATGGCCTTGACCCGCGCATCGGCGGCATCGAAGCTCTCGATGAACTTCTTGTCGTCCTCGGTGAGGACTTCGGGATCGAGCGATTTGAGCGCGTCGGCCAGGGGCCCCTCTTCCGCGATCTGCCTGAGCAGTCCCTGCCGTTCCTTGCCAAGCCCCTGTTCCTGGGCAAACAGCTTCGCGTTTTCGGCCACGAGGTTTCCGATGGACTTCTCGTTGCCCTCGAGGCTCTTCCGGGCCCCCGCCATCTCCGCCTTGAGACCATCGATGGCTGCCTTCAGTGCCCCGACCTCCTTGCCGAGGCGATCGGCGTCGGACTTCACCTGATCCCGCCGAGACACCAGGTCGGTCAGCTTGCTCTTGGCCGTATCGAGCTGTCCCTTGACGGTCCCGATCTCCTTGTCGAGGCGCTCGACCTGGGCCTCACCGAGTCGGACGTCCTGGACCTCGGTCCCACGTGCCTGCCGGACCGCGGTCTTGCGCTGGTCCTGCAGACCGGTGAGCTGATCACCCAGCTTCTTCACCTCGGCCGTCTGGGCGGCGATCTGTCCATCGAGTGCCTTGCCGGCCTTGTCGAGCTCGGCGAGCCGCGTGTTCACGTTCGAGAGCTGTCCCTCGAGTCCCTTGATGTCCCCCTCGGCCGCCTTGATGGAGGCATTCAGGCCGTTGACCTTCGTATCGTTATCACGGAGGGTCTGCTGGTTCTTGACGATCGAGGCCTGGTTGGCGTCCTGCTTCTGGTTGAGCTGGGTGATGTCGTTCGTCAGGCCCGTGATGGCGCCGGCCCGCTTGTCGTAGGCGGCGATGAAGGTCTTGTCACCGTCAGCCAGCGAGGCCGGCTCGAGGGCCTTCAGGGCATCGTACAGGGGGCGGTCTGCCGCCTGCTCCCCGAGGAGCTTGCGCCGCTCGGCACCTTTGGCCTGCTCCTGGGTGAACAGCTTCTTGTTTTCGGCCTCGAACCCCGCGTTCTGCTTGCGGAGCTGCCCCGAGTTTTCACCGAGGCTCGCGATATCCTTGCGCGCCTTCTCGATCGCCTTCTTCTGGTCCGCGATCGAATCCTTCAAGCGGATCTGCGTGATCTGGAGCCCGGACGATTTTCCGAATTCTTCCACCTTCTTGTTGAGCAAGGATTCCAGCTTGGATTCGCCGGCGAGCTTGTCACTCTGGGCTTTGCCGATCTGCCCGTCCAGCTTGCCGATCTCGGCGAGAACCTTTTGATGGCCGGCATCCACCTTGCCATCCGGCGTGTCGTCCGCCTTCTCTGCCAGGATGACCTTGCGTTCTGCCTGCAGGCCCTGGATGGATTTCTTCTGATCGGCGATCTGCGACTGGAGACGCGTGGCGACGGACTTCGTGTTGACGGGAGCCCGACCCGCACCGAGCCTGAAGCCACGCGCCAGCGCATTTTGCAGGGACTTGAGCGCCGATTCATCTCGACCCACGGCTCTCTGCGCGCTCTGGATCCGGCTGTCGAGATCCCGGATACGCTCGGGGAGAGCGTTGAATCGTCCCAGCGCCTTCAACCGGGCAGCCGCCTGCTGGGCCGTCCGGGCAGCATCTCGGGCCGCCTTTTGCGACGCCGCGTTGCCAGGTGCAGCAGCGCCAGGCTGCGGAAGTGCGGATGGTGCAGTCGGTTTCAGGGGGCCGGTGCTTCCCGGTGCAGGTGTCCCGGTGTTGCGAATGGTCGACATGATCCAATCTCCTCTGACAGTTCCACGACGCGCCTTTCAGCGATCGCGACAGGGGCCGTGTCGCCTTTATTCCGCCTCGGGTCGGTGCACTGAACTCCCGGCAACCACTTTTCACGATCATTTATCGCCTTTAACGGGCAGCTAAAACTTGCAGGGTGGCCGGCCATCCGGGCGGTTGCCGCCCCCGGAGGCGGCCGCTAGAATGACCCACGGACGCTTCTGCGGCCCACCGATGTCCATCACGAAGGAGTGAGGATCCATGAACGTGGCGCTCGATCACGCCCCCGAACTGCGAGCCCTGCTGGCCGGAGAGTCCCGAATCCCGCTCAGGGCACCGAGAGGGCCCCAGCTCGCGTGTCGTGGCTGGGTCCAGGAAGCGGCCCTGCGCATGCTGCTCAACAACCTCGATCCCGAGGTGGCCGAGCACCCCGAGGAACTGGTCGTGTACGGGGGAACGGGTCGCGCGGCCCGGAGCTGGGAGGCGTTGCGCGCGATCGTCCGCACCCTGATGACGCTCGGGGACGAGGAGACGCTGCTGATCCAGTCGGGCAAACCCGTCGGGGTCTTCCGGACCACCTCCGATGCGCCGCGCGTGCTGATCGCCAACTCCAACCTGGTACCGAACTGGGCCGACTGGGAGACGTTCCGGCGCCTCGAGACCGAGGGCCTCACGATGTTCGGCCAGATGACGGCCGGTTCCTGGATCTACATCGGGACGCAGGGCATCCTGCAGGGGACGTACGAGACCTTCGCAGCCGTCGCACGGCAGCACTTCGGCGGAACGCTCGCCGGTCGCCTGGTCGTGACGGCCGGGCTGGGTGGGATGGGGGGCGCACAGCCTCTCGCCGTGACCATGAACGATGGGGTCATGCTGGCCATCGAGATCGATCCCACGCGCATCGCGCGACGCATCGAGAAGGGTTACTGTCAGATCGTCGCCGAGACCCTCGACGAGGCCCTCGCCCATGCCCGCGCCGCCCTCGAGGCACGCGAGCCGCGGAGCATCGCGTTGCTGGGCAATGCCGCCGAGATCCTGCCCGAGATGGTGCGCCGGGGCCTCGTGCCGGACGTCGTCACGGACCAGACCTCGGCGCACGATCCGCTCACGGGCTACATCCCGCTCGGTCATACGCTCGAGTCCGCGGCCCGTCTGCGGGCCGAGGATCCCGGCCGGTATCTGCAGCTCGCCGGGGAAAGCATGGCCGTCCACGTGCGGGCCATGCGGTCCCTTCAGGACCGCGGGGCCGTGGTCTTCGACTACGGGAACAACCTCCGCCAGGTGGCCCTGGAGCACGGGGTCCCGGATGCCTTCGGGTATCCGGGGTTCGTGCCGGCGTACATCCGACCCCTCTTCTGCGAGGGGAAGGGACCTTTTCGCTGGGCCGCGCTGTCCGGGGATCCAGCCGACATCCATCGCATCGACGAGCTCATCCTGCGCGAGTTCTGCGACGACGACCCGGGTCTGGAGCGCTGGATCCGGCTCGCTCGCGACCAGGTGCATTTCCAGGGACTGCCCGCCCGCATCTGCTGGGTCGGCTACGGCAAGCGAGCGCGCCTCGGAAAGCGTATCAACGATCTGGTGGCGGCCGGGGTCGTCTCGGCTCCCGTCGTGATCGGTCGCGACCACCTCGACTGCGGCTCCGTGGCCTCTCCCAATCGCGAGACGGAAGCCATGAAGGATGGCTCGGATGCCATCTCTGACTGGGTCTTCCTGAATGCACTCGTCAATGCCGTGGGTGGCGCCTCGTGGGTCAGCCTGCACCACGGTGGGGGCGTCGGGATCGGCTTCAGCCAGCATGCTGGCATGGTCATCGTGGCCGATGGCACGTCGGCCGCCGAGCGTCGTCTGGATCGCGTGCTCACGAGTGATCCCGGAATGGGGATCATCCGCCACGCGGATGCGGGCTATGACGAGGCCCTCTCCGCTGCGGCGCGCCACGGCGTGCGCCTGCCCATGCAGGAAGGATGACTTCCGTGTTCGACACCCTGCTCGTTCACGCCGGAACCCTGCTCACCATGGCCGGCCCCGAGGGGCCCCGGGTGGGCCCGGCCCTCGCCGATTGCGGGATCGTCCGCGACGGGGCCGTCGCCATGCGGGACGGTCAGATCGTGGCCGTGGGGACGACGCGGGAACTCTGGACCCGTCCTGGGCGAACCTCGGCCACGCAGGTCGTCGATGCCGGTGGGCGCGTCGTCGCTCCCGGCTTCGTGGATGCCCACACGCATCTGCCCTTCGCGGGGCGCCGCCTCGACGAATTCGAGCGGCGGGCGCGTGGCGAGAGCTATGCCCAGATCCTGGCAGCCGGAGGCGGTATCCATGCCACGGTGCGTGCCACGCGCGAGGCAAGCCTCGAGGAGCTCGTCCGCCTCGGCTCGACCTATCTCGATACGATGCTGGCGCTCGGCTCGACCACCATCGAGGCCAAGAGCGGGTACGGCCTCGAACTCGAGACCGAATTGCGCCAGCTCGAGGCCCTGCGCAAGCTCGCCGAGCAGCACGTCGTGGATGTCGTCCCGACCTTCATGGGGGCTCACGCCATTCCTGCAGGCCAGGATGCCGACGCGTACGTCGATCAACTCGTGTCGGACTGGTTGCCCCGCGTGGCGCTGCGCGGTCTGGCGCGTTTCTGTGACGTCTTCTGCGAGGAGGGGGTCTTCACACCCGCCCAGTCCGAGCGGCTCCTGCGGGCGGCACGGGAACAGGGCCTCGGCCTCAAGCTCCACGCCGACGAACTGGCCGACACCGGCGGAGCGGCGCTGGCGGCCCGCCTCGGGGCCGTGTCGGCCGACCACCTGCACCATGCGAACGAGTCCGGGCTGAAGGCGATGGCCGCCGCCGGCGTCATCGGGGTGCTGCTACCCGGTACGGCCCTGTTTCTCGGGATGACGCACCACGCGCCCGCCCGACGGATGATCGAGTGGGGTGTGCCCGTCGCGCTGGCGACCGATTTCAATCCTGGCTCGTGCCCATCCCCCTCGATGGCGCTCATGATGGCTCTGGCCGTCACCCAGCTGCGTCTCACGCCTGCCGAGGCCTGGTCGGCTGCCACCCTCAATGCGGCGCATGCCACCGGGCGCGCGCATCGTGTCGGCAGTCTCGAGCCCGGGAAGCAGGCGGATCTGGTGGTATGGGACACGACCGACATGCGCGAGATCCCCTACACTCTGGCAAGCATTCCCGTGCACGCCGTGCTCAAGCGCGGATGTCTCGTCTCACCCACCCGCTCCCGGCCGGAAGGAACCCTTCACGCGTGACCAGGCTCATCGAGTGCGTCCCCAACCTCAGCGAGGGACAGGATACCGTCGTCATCGATTCGTTCATGAGCGCGCTGGAGGGCATCCCGGGCCTCATCGTCCTCGATCGCTCCTCGGATGCCAGCCATCACCGCACCGTGCTCACGTTCGTCGGGACCCCGGAGGCCCTCAAGCAGGGCGTGGTGAACCTGTTCGAGCTGGCGTCCCGTCACATCGACCTCCGCGAGCACGTGGGAGAACATCCCCGGATGGGGGCCATCGACGTCGTGCCCTTCATTCCCGTCCGGAATGCCACCATGCAGGACTGCGTGGACCTGGCCCGGGAGGTCGGGGCCGAGGTTGCGCAGCGCTTCGACGTACCCGTTTTCCTTTACGGGGAGGCGGCCACGGCGCCACATCGGCGCCTGCTGTCGAACATCCGCAAGGGGGAGTTCGAGGGGCTCCCCGAGAAGCTGCGGGCCCCGGAGTGGAAGCCCGACTTCGGACCCGAGGTCCCGCATCCGGCGATGGGCGCCTCGGTCTTCGGAGCCCGCCCGTTTCTCATCGCCTACAACCTCCAGCTCGACACGGCGGATGTCCGGGTCGCCCAGGCGATCGCCCGGGCCGTCCGGACCAGCACGGGCGGCCTGCCCCACGTCCAGGCCATGGGCGTCTATCTCGCCGATCGCGAGCTGGCCCAGGTCTCGATGAACCTGCTCGACTTCCAGAAGACGCCGATCCACCGGGTCCAGGAACTGGTCAAGATCGAGGCCGCTCGCTACGGTGCCCGGGTCCTCAGTGCCGAGATCGTCGGCCTCGTCCCCCAGGAGGCCCTGCTCGAAGCGGCCGCCTATTACCTCCAGGTCGAGAACTGGCAACCCGACCTGGTCCTCGAGAACGCACTCGTCCGGAAGGGAGAATGACCGTGTCGAACGCCTACCAGTTGACGCCGTCCCTGAGCGAGCTCCAGCTCTCCGATTTCCTGCGCAAGCTGGCGGCGTCGGACGCGACGCCGGGCGGTGGCAGTGCCTCGGCCCTCTCGGGTGCTCTCGCGGGCGCCCTCGTCACCATGGTGGCCGGGCTGTCCCAGGCCCGGGCGTCCGAGGAAACCGCCGAGGCGCTGGAGCTGCTTTCGGAGCAGGGTGACCAGCTGATGGAAACGCTCTCGGGGGCCATCGACCGGGATGCGCGTGCCTACGACGCCGTCGTCGCCGCGATGCGCTTACCCCGCGCCACCGAGGATGAAAAGGCTGCGCGCGCCGCCGCCATCCAGGGGGCGCTCAAGGGGGCGGCCGACGTGCCACTCGAGGTGGCCGAAGAGTCGCTTGCAACTGCCGAGATGGCCCTGCTCGCGCTCGAGAAGGGCGTGCCGCACGCCGCCTCGGATGCCGGTGTGGCCATGGCGCTCGCCCTGGCAGGCGTGGAGGGGGCGATCCTGAACGTCGCGATCAACCTCGATGGACTCTCGGATGCCGGGGTGGTGGCCCCCATGAAGCAGGAGCTGGCGCGCATCGAGGCCCGTGCGAATGAACTGCGGCGGCAGGCCCGGGCCCTGCTGGAGGCCCGGATCGCCTCGTTGCCGCGCTCCGAGGAAAATACTGGCCCGCGGCCCTGACGCCAGCCCCCGGGCAATTCCGTTAAAACTTAACCCAGGCTTGAATCCATCTTGGTCCGAGCGCGTCACGTCCGTCGTGGCCGCCCGCGATAATCCCGCTCGGAACGTCGCGTGTGCCCCGGGAGGTGCGAATGCCGGCCACTCCAGGAATCTCCGATCCTGCTGTCTCGTACCGGTCGGGTGTGACGTTACTGGGTCCCGGTTTCGACCGCCTGGAGGCGATGCACGGCTGGTTCCCGCCCGACGAGGCCAGCTGGTCTCCCTCCCTGGAATGGCCTGCGACTCCCGATTCGATCCAGTTCTCGACGGAGGCGCGTTTCCATCATCTGCGCCAGATCGTCGATGCGCTCGGACGCACGCCGATCATCGAACCGAAGGGGCCCGTGCCCCTCTCGGCTGCCGAGCGATTCGTCGAGAAGGCGATGCTGTTCAAGGGGCAGTGGTATCGCTACGGCGGCGGCCACGGCCCGACCATGTCACGCCCGGGCCCGGTGGACTGCAGTGGCCTGGTGCAGCAGGCCGCCCGGATGATGGGACGGAACCTGGACGGCACCGCCGACATGCAGCAACGCAGGGGTAAAGCCGTGTCGATGCGCGAGCTCCGGCCAGGGGATCTGGTGTTCGTGGGGCGCCCGGCCACCCACGTGGGTATTTACATCGGTCAGGGCAAGGTGCTGCACGCTCCCCGCACGGGGGAGAGGGTGTCGATCGCGCCCGTGCGCTGGTTCGATAACGCCCGCCGGGTGTTCTAGCCCTCGGGCGGGGTGAACGACATCCGGTACCCGTCGAGGTTTTTCCCGGTGCCGCGAACGGTGTAGCGGTTCTCGACGGCGAGCTGGATCAGGCCCTGGATCACGATCGTGCTCATCGGAAGGGCCGTGGTGTACATGCTGGACTCGAACACGTGATCCAGAATGTCCTCCCCGTAATTGCGAGCCAGGGTCTGACCCATCTTGCCAGAGAAGTCGAGAGCGAACGGCTCGCGCCGGGCGATCAGTTGCTGGCTCTGCACGAGCGTGTCGGGTGGTGCCCACGTCAGTTCGGTCACGGAACTCGGCCTTCCTGGTTCACATACGTTTTCGGGCCAATTTTACCCCGGCTCCCGCACGATGACACCTCGTCGCAACCGGACGTGTGATCGCACCCGTTCCCGGGCATGGCATGGGCGCGAATCACCCGGGAGTCGAGGCTCCCCATCCCGGAGGCAATGACGCCCATGGTGCTCCCCGTGCTGCTCGACGGACAGTCCCTGACGATCCAGGAGGTCGTCCGCGCGACCCTCGACGGTGCGCCCGTGGCGCTGACGCCCGGAGCGCGAGACGCCGTGACCCGGGCCCGGGACCATGTCGAACGTCTGATCTCCGGCGGACAGGTCGTCTACGGCATCACGACGGGCTTCGGCTACTTCAAGGACCGTCGCATCGGGCCCGATGCCGTCGAGCAACTGCAGCAGAGCCTGGTGCTGAGCCACGCGGCCGGCGTGGGAGAACCCCTGGCGCCGGAGGTGGTGCGCGCCATGCTCGTCCTGCGTGCCCAGGCACTCGCGCGAGGCCACTCGGGGATCCGCCTCGAGACGCTCGATCTGCTGATGGAACTGGTCAACCGTCGCGTGCATCCGCTGGTGCCCTCGCAGGGCTCCGTCGGGGCTTCCGGCGATCTGGCCCCGCTCAGCCACATGGCGCTGGCCCTCATCGGGGAAGGTGAGGTCGAGGTCGATGGTCAGGTGCTCCCGGCGCGGGAAGGGCTGGCCCGGCGGGGGCTCGAACCCGTCCGCCTCGCGGCCAAGGAAGGCCTCGCCCTGGTCAACGGCACCCAGGCCATGACGGCCATGGGGTGCCTGGCCGTCCACAGGGTCCGCTCCCTGGCGCGCCTGGCGGACGTGGCCTGCGCGATGACGCTCGAGGCCACACTCGGCTCCAACCAGAGTTACCGGGACATTTTTCATGCCCTGCGACCGCATCCGGGGCAGCAGGCGAGTGCCCGCAACCTCATGCGACTCACGGCCCAGAGCGACCTCATCGCGTCGCATGCGACGTGTGACCGGGTCCAGGATGCCTACTCCCTGCGCTGTGCTCCTCAGGTCCACGGAGCGAGCCGGGATGCCCTGGCCCACGCGGAGCGGGTGCTCACGATCGAGATCAACAGCGTCACCGACAACCCGCTGCTTTTTCCGGATTCCGACGAGGTGCTCAACGGGGGGCATTTTCACGGCCAGCCCGTGGCGCTGGCTCTCGACTTCCTGGCGATCGCCTGTGCCGAATGGGCCAGCATCTCGGAGCGCCGGATCGAGCGCCTGGTCAACGCCCAGTACTCGAACGGTCTCCCGATGTTCCTGGCCGAGGACGGCGGGATGAACAGCGGCTACATGGTCGCGCAGTACACCGCCGCGAGCCTCGTCAGCGAGAACAAGGTCCTGGCCCATCCGGCCTGTGTCGACAGCATCCCGACCTCGGCCGGGCAGGAGGATCACGTCAGCATGGGGACCACGTCCGCGCGCAAGCTGCTGCGGGTGGTCGACAACCTGGAAAAAGTCCTGGCCATCGAGATCATGTGTGCCACCCAGGCAATTGATCTGCGGGGTGGGTTGCGCCCCGGCGTGGGACCCGCTGCCGCGCATGCCGCCGTACGAGACGAGGTGCCACGGCTGCTCGTCGACCGGATCGTGGCTCATGACATTGCAGCGGTTGCGCGCATGGTGCGCACGGGGGGCTTGCTGGAAGCCGTGGAACGCGCCACGGGGGCGCTCGACTGAGGCAGCGGCAATCCTTTTTCACCAACATGCAACTTCGTTTCAGCGGACCTGCATATTTCGATTTGTGAACGGGTATCGAAGGATCGTCTGACCCTCCGCTTTGCCATGGAGGTTGCTCGTGCCTGAAACGCCGAAGCTGTCCGGTCCATCCAGAATCTGGAAGCGATGGCCCGTCCTCGGGGTCCTTGCCCTGTCCCTGACGGCATGTCCCGCCGGTTTCCTCCAGAACCTGGGCACGAATCCGTCGGGGAATGCCTCTCCTCCAGCCTCCGTGTCCTCCACGCCACCGGCACAGGTGCTCCCCAGGCGCACCATCAAGCTGTCCCCCACTCAGGTCTCGGTGGCCATCGGCGTGCGTGACCTGGTGTTCGGCCTGACGACCGTGGCCCCAATCCGGGGGATCCAGGCGGCTACTGCCAGCACCACGCTTGCGCTCAAGCCCGATGATGTCGACCTCTCGCGTATTCGTGAGATTCTCGCCATTCCTGCGACGGGGGGAGCGACCTACAAGGCCGGAAGGGACTTCCGTCTCGCGCTCGAGATCAACAAGGTCTACCGGATCGAGGTCAAGTTCCAGACCCTCGATGGGGATGAACGCGTGCTGTCCACCCTGTACAAGGCCCCGCTCGAGTTGAAGGGCAAACAGGGAGATGTCTCCGTGCCGGTCACGCCTGCCACCACGCTGGCCGTGGCTGCCGTCCTCCAGGCCCGAGGCGACAAGGTCGCGAGTCTGGACATCCAGGCATTCGAGGCGGTCGCGAAGAAAGTCGATACCATCATCGAGGCCAACCGGCAGAACCCCTCGTTCGCCTCGTCCATCCAGTATGCCGATCTGCGTTCTCCGGAGGGCCTCGGTGAAGTGCTGGCGGAGGCCAAGGCGGCTCCCCCCACGTCCGAAGCGTCCGGGTCGGCTTCGCCTGCACCCGGCCCCGACCTCCTCAAGGATTTCCAGGCCGCGGTCGAGGAGGCCGCGCGCAAGGACGATACCAGCAACAGCCTCGAGCCCGTCGGGAAGGCGCTCGAGGTCGAGGTTCCCGACGAGGGTCAGAGC
>Ga0079301_1001173_pt1 | contig 12298 bp, 21 predicted proteins | sample Wag4_2014_7_11_3_FD_74797 | JGI IMG/M metagenome (GOLD analysis project Ga0079301, IMG submission 74797) | Fresh water mixed with fracking chemicals microbial communities from Ohio, USA - Utica-2 Time Series FC 2014_7_11 | ecosystem: Engineered > Industrial production > Chemical products > Input...
ACCTACAAACGTCCTAATGGTGACGTGTACCACGCACGCAAGTGGGGTGAGCACGATGACGTTATGGTACTGCGCACTGCGCGGGAGAACAGTCAATACGTTCTTCTGTATGGTGCTCCAGGTTGTGGAAAGACAGCATTAGTTGAGGCTGCATTCCCAGACGTATTAACAGTACTTGGCACAGGTGATACTGAGTTATCAGACTTCATCGGTGGATACGTACAAACTCCCTCAGGTGGATTCATCTGGGAAGATGGGCCGCTTGTAAAAGCTGCGGACCAAGGTAAACCATTCTTTATCGATGAGGTAGGTCTTGTCGATCCTAAGGTTATGGCCGGTGTCTACGGACTTATGGATGGACGTGGTGAACTTACAATCACTGCAAATCCAGAGCGTGGTACCGTAAAAGCTAAGGAAGGGTTCTACGTAATTGCAGCAACCAATCCAAACGCTCCTGGAGTTCGATTGTCAGAAGCACTTCTATCTCGCTTTATCGTTCAGGCAGAGATGACAACAGACTTCCTACTTGCTAAAAAGCTTGGTGCACCACAACAGATCGTGACAGTTGCGCAGAACTTATCTCGTCGCCAACTTTCAGGTGAATGTGGTTGGGCACCTCAGATGCGCGAACTACTTGCGTTCCGCGACATCGCAAAAACCTTTGGCACGAAGTTCGCAGTAGCGAACATCATTGCCGCAGCCCCAGAACTCGATCGCCCCGTCGTGGCGGATGTGTTCACTCGGGTCTACGGTGAAGGTTGCCAATCAGCCAAGATCTAATTCCCCTTGGCGCAAGGTAGGGTCCTGGATAGGGTGTCCAGGACCTTACCATTTACCTGATATAATTAACCTAAATGACGGAAGGAAATAAAAATGGGACACATAAAGGTATCCGCAACTCGTGCGGAACGTACACCTTCAGAGTGGCTGCCAACTGGCGCACGCATTGGTGAACTAGTAAACACCTGGGCAGGACGCTCAGATATTGTTGCGTACGTTGGACCCGGAGCTGGTGGACCAACCCCAGCCTGCTTTAATCCAATATGCGCCGAGGTTGAGATTAACATTGATGCTGCCTTTGGTAAAGGCATCACACCTGAGATGATTGGTGATCTAACCAATCGTGATAACTTATTCGAGTGGCCTAGAGCTTCCGGTGCAATATTCCATGAAGCACTACACGCGCGCTACTCACGCTATTCCCTTGAGGCTGCGCAAAAAGAACTTTCAAATTACGAGTTCCAGGCATTCATGTCCCTTGAGGAGTCTCGTATTGAAAAGCATGGAGTTGATAACTTCCCAGCTAATCGAGTCTTCCTACGCGCCTGCGCATTGGAAATAGTTCTACATGATATTCAAGAACAAACAGAGCAACACCTTTCGCATGGAGTTCGTTCCATCGCAGGTCTTGCGGCACTTACCTGTGCTCGCGTAGATGCTGGTTCTCTTGATACAGAAGACATTGAAGAGATTAAGGCAATTGTAATTGAGCACCTAGGTCAAGATGTCTACGATTCAATTCGTCAGATCTGGATCAAGTTTCAATCTCATGACAACCATACAGATCCAAAGTACCTATACGAACTTGCACGCGAGTGGGAGAAGATTCTCTCTCAACTTGCCAAGGAGACCGGTGAGCAACCTGAGGTTGGCATGCCTGCAGATAAAGGAATCTTAATTCTTATTGACGCAGTGATGGAAGATCTAAAGGAAGCTATTAAGGAGGCAGCATCTAACGTTGCGATTGCCACAGGTGATGAGGTCCAAGAACAAGAACAAAAGGAAGATTGGCAGAAGGTTGTTGATCTACGCAGCAAGGCTGCGCGTCAACAACGTGATCACGAGCAGGTAGCTCATGATGTGTTCTCTAAGTCTACCACAGAGATTAACTCTACAGGTAGTGGATCATTACTTAAGGAGACTCGTTCTCCAACTCCTGCAGAACGTTCAGCAGCAGTAAAGATCGCTCAACTACTTGAGAAGGCTAAGTACCGTGAGCGCGATGAGACTGAGATTCAGTCTATACTTCCTCCTGGACGTCTACGCACTCGCGCAGTAGTTCAACAGGCTGCCTACAAGGCACAGGGCTCAATGATGAACGCAGAACCTTGGAGACGCACCGTGCGTAAGCACACTGATGATCCAACACTGAAGGTTGGTGTGATGGTCGACATCTCCGGATCTATGAGTGCAGCAATGGAACCTATGGCAGCAACTGCCTGGGCGATGAGTGAAGCTGCTCGTCGTGTTCAAGGTCGTTGCGCGATGGTCTACTATGGTTCAGGTGTGTTCCCTACTCTTAAGCCAGGGCAACATCTTGATCAGGTAAATGTCTACACTGCACCTGACTCTACCGAGAAGTTTGATAAGGCATTCAAATCTCTTGATGGTTCTCTTGGTCTACTACAAAGTACCGGCGCTCGTCTGCTTGTGGTAGTGAGTGATGGTGTCTATACTGAGACCGAGCTTGATAACGCTAAGCACTGGGTTCGTGAGTGTGAACGTAATGGAGTTGCAGTCCTATGGTTATCATACGAGAATGAAGGGTACAACCCTCATCGTGGATACCTTGAAAAGATTACTGAAGGTACAGCAACAGTTGTACTAAATAATCTAAAGGATCCAGCAGCTGCCGCACTACAGATTGGTCAGTCAGCAGCAAAAGCTCTAGAAAAGATTGGCAGAAAGAACGCTGCCTAAGTTATTCGGTGTGGGTGGGAAACCTTCCGTCAGATTGTCTCGCCACTCGCACCGGATCTAATTAACAAACCAAAATGACAAAAAGAAAGAAGGACAACATGAAGAACAAGATAATCGTTGCGGCGATAGCCTCAATGTTAATAGCTGGACTAGCAGGTCCGGTAAGCGCTACACCACAAAAAACCTTGGTCATTATTGACTCAGGAGTTAATTCTCAGCTTGACTGGGTAAAGAATGCACTCGTTGATGAGGCATGCTTTATAGAGTTCGGCAAGTGTCCAAATGGACAGTCGTCAATGACTGGCCCAGGAGCTGCAACTCTCTCACTGAGAGATGCGGACAGAGATAGAACTTTCAACCACGGAACGCAGATGGCCTCCGTAGCAGTTGCGGTTAACCCCGGCGTTAAGATAGTTGCGATTCGTATCGTAGGTATGTCTGACAAGGGCTTTGCCAATACGTATAGAACCAACGCGTTGATTCCAGCGCTTGACTGGGTTGCGGCAAACGCCACACGACTAAACGTTGGCGCGGTCTCAATCTCATTAGGTCGTGCATATTCAGAGGCGGTGTGTCCTGTTGAGGCAACGCTGCAATCTCAGATAGTCGCGTTAAAACAAAGTAACGTCGGAGTCTTTATCGCTGCCGGCAACAGGTCCAACCCAAACAAGGTTGACTATCCGGCGTGTATACCTGAGGCGATAGCTGTCGGCGCTACGGATATCCGCTACTCACAACGCGGAGTGTCTGGATGGATATATCCGGTGATGCCTACGTCCAACGGAGGTCCGGATCTTGATATGTACGTCCTAGGCAAGTATGAAACCATCACTCTTAACGGTAGGCGTATCCTAGCCGTAGGTACCTCGGCGGCAACAGTTGCGGCAGCCTCTAAGTGGACTCAGTCCCTCTCTCAAGGTGGGACATACGATTCCCTGTGGTCAACCATCCAAGGTGGGTTTGAAAAGGCGTACCGCTCGATGAAGGATGTAATCCAAAAGCAATATAACCTGATATAATAGATACAAACGCGGCGAGGATTCACTGGTGGTCAAACGAAAACCTCGAAACCTGCAGGGGGTCGAAACAATCCCAGCACTCGCCGCGTTCCACTAAAACGACGGAGGGAAACGCAATGCCAAAGTATTCATTTAGATTTAACGAGGTTGCTATGAACCAGGTCTGGTTTACGGCGGACAACGTAGTACACGCACACGAACTCATGAAACAGTGCGAGGATGAGGAGATTAACGTCTCTGACCTGCCAGACGCCGAGGAACGTAATCGTGGTATTCAGATGGACTTCAGTGTTTCAATGCTCGAGTCTGACTCTATTTCCTGATATAATTAAACCAACAACGACGGAAGGAATACCATGAGCATAGTATGTTCAAGTTGTATGATAACAGGCAACAATGTCTGCTACCATATCTCTGTGGGTGATGGTGAAGAATAATGACGACAAAACAAGAATTAAAGTATATCTACGTTAATGGCAATAAGTTCTGTGCCACCAACGAACAACATGACTATGTCCATAGTTATGACCCTGACTCACTGTTAGGCGATTCCTATGACTGTGTCCACTGCGACGATTTCCAGGTAGGTTAATCATGACAAAAACATTACAGGTATTAACTGACTGTTCATTCAACAGCTCGATTGAGGATACCGAGCTCGAGACTCTTCAGGACGCGGTAGGCGGACTTATCCAGGCCGTTGACCTTACGACTAGTCTAACCATGTGGTGCAACGAGGAAGGCAAGCTAATAGGCTTACCTGTTAATCCTGTTGCTACAGCGATGTGGACACGATACTTCGGCGAGACTGACATCATCGTCGGCAACGTGGTATTTACCGGTGGCTGCGATGAGGACGGCAACACCACTTCTATTCTTCAGGAGGACGCGGACAAGATTGAGAAGCTATGCTCAACCTACGTCGGCGCGCTTGAGGGAGGATTCAAAATTGTCGAACTCTAAGCTTGCGGCAGGCATCTGGGAAATTAAGGATGTCCATACTGGAGAGCGGATCTCAAAGTTTAGGGCACGCAAGCGTGCGGACGTTGACCGGATGCTGCAGATGGCTTCCATCGGGTTGAAGCGGCCACTATCAGATTTTGAAGCTGTATACCTAACAGACTGGGAATAACCTTGAAGGACGGCATGGAATTAGTCCTAACCGACCGGTGTGACCGGTGTGGCTCGCAGGCACAGGTGCGTGCTACGACGTTGACGGGCATGCTTTTATTTTGTGGTTATCACGCTCGTAAACATTCATCAGCCTTATCAAATCAAACAACTACGATCTATGACCCCAACGATAGCATGGTGTCATACGCGTACTTAATGAGGGGGCGCAATAAACCTCCAGATTAGGAATAACCTGATATAATTCAACTATAACTAAATAAAAGGATTGGACTAACCAAGCTCGAAGGTGTAAGGGTTCCACATGGTGGAGTACTCCCGATAAGCTAGTACGGTGCGGAAAGGGTAGCAACTGTATGTCATAAGACCGCTGCATTGCTCAGTGTTATCCGTAGAGACTCTACCAAGACAGGACAAGGTCGTAAGACTAAGGTTCTTGAGGTCGGACAAAAGAGTTGAGGGAGAGACGCCTGTCCAGTAGTTGTGGGATCAGTTTTCATTCGACATGGGCTGGTCCCACTCTTATTTTACTTTATGGAAGAAAACCTGATATAATTAACCTTACAACGACGAAAGGATGAACATGAAGGTATCAGAAGTGATTAAGGCTCTTCAAGGATATGACCTTGATGAGGAGATCATGGTTCAGTGGTACGCCAAGGAACACTCCGAATACATGGAGGACGATGAAACTCCTGTTAACGTGTGGAACCGTGCAGTTAAACTTTTTGAAGATGACCCATGCGATGCCGAGTCATTTGGTTTTGTTGACTGCCTTGATAAGGCAAGAGACGAAATAGAGAATGGTAGAGCATAACCCATGGGAAAATCAAGTAAAAGAATGACAAAGATCGTTGAGGAGAAGATAAACCAAAAGCAAGATCTAACTCTTCCTGCGGAGGTTGTGGTTGCGCTGCACCTATTTCCAAAGGACCAACTGCACCTGCGCGATGCGTATATCTACGTTCTTCGTATGAAGGGTTGGACGCTTGAATCAGTAGGGCAAGCTCTTGATCTTACGCGCGAGCGTATTCGACAACTTGAGAGCAGGTCTAAGCCAATCGATGCGATAACAATTCTTTCTAACCCTGGAACGTTTCCTATTCCTGAGGTTCCAAAGAGAAGCATCTACAAGGAGGTATCCTTCTTTGCGGAGCCTTCAGAGAAAGATCTTGCGCGTCTTAAGCAACTAAAGCCACTTGCCGAGCTCGTTAGATCTAACAGTCCAAACTACCGGGTAGAGGCCGAGGAGTACGCAGGTCTTCTAAACAAGGTAGTAAATATTGATAATGTTCCCACGTCGCACCTGTCAAAACTTCTAGGAGTGACCCACGGTGCTATTACATTTAGACTAGTTAGGTACGGATACGCATCTACCAAAGGGCAAAGTAGAACCTATCAAAGAATTCATGACGCGAATAGAGCTGTAGGCGGAAGGAACCAAAATGAGCGAATTATATGATCTTGTTAATGTGTTTGACGGAGACGAGTGGCTTGGCCAGTTCATGAACATCGATACGGCAAAGGCATGGATAAAGAAAAGCGGATACGATATATCCAAGCTAGAGATCAGCCAGAGAAGACCGGAAAGGAAGACATCATGAAGTTTGATCCAAACCTACTACAGATAGTTGATTCAGACTACCATCGCAACGGCGTTGGTGGAACTGGATTTCACGTGGCGTTGGTCGATGATCCAAACGACGGAGATGCCAAGCTTGTAATCATGTTCCCTGGTGAAGGAAACACCGCCGTTCTCTCATTGAACAAGTTAATGGAGGAGGACATCTCGTTCGGCTCAAACTCGTATCGCGGAGACATCTACGATGCGGCGTTGCGTCCTGAGCTGTTTGACGAAGACACCGACGAAGAACAAGAGTAAGATTAGCTCATGGAAACTGATACCAAGGAGCAGGTTGAGGTAAGAGATCCCTCGTTTACCGAGTGGATCCAGTGTGATTCATGTAGAGTTGCTCGTGCCACCTGGAAGATTATTGGAGATTCCGGTGAGCTATTTTTATGCGGCCATCACAAGTCCCGCCATGAGGCAGGGCTTACCCGATGGGCAAAGGAATTTATTGAACTGGAGCTAAAGACTTCAAAGTCCTGATATAATTAAACCCTAACAAAGGGAGAGATTATGGATTACGTTATTAAGGTCAGCGAGGAAGAGCTACAACTTATTCTTATCGCTCTTGAGGGAAACAAGAACCTTCAAAAAAATATCAAGGATCAGTCCTGGGAACAGGTTCTATCAGCGTACGTTTCCTGATATAATTAACCAACGACGAAAGGAATCAAGATGGAATTCTACGCAAGTCATGACATCAACTCAGCAGGCACATCACTTCAAGGTTATGTTGTCGCAACCCAACGCGACCTGATAGACACCTTCGGTGAACCAATCCGCTTCGAGGAAGATACTGACAAAGTTACTCTCGAGTGGATAATTCAATTTGTAAATGATGAGATCGCGACGATCTATGACTGGAAGCGCTATGAGCTTGGAACTCCAGGAATGGATGAGGTCTGCGAGTATCACATTGGAGGAAACTCCAGAGACGTAGTATCCTTGGTCAAGGAAGCAATGCACCCTAACTTTAAGGTTCTGTCTTGAACTGCCAGTACTGCTCCATGAATGAAGAAGAGCATAAGAAGAGTGACGTTGATACTTTAATTGACATCACACTATTAACTCTGCTCGGGGAAAGAAACCCTGAGGCAAAGCCTACCCTTGAGCGGGTCCTGCATGAGTGGCGTAGCCACGCCCTTCCTCCCTGCAACGACTTTGCCCACAATTAACCCGTTGTACAGAACTTCAACTACCTAATATAATTAAAGAGTTGGCAACCGCCAGCAATGACGAAAGGACGAGCATGGCAACAAAAACTGCCAAGCCCGTAGCCAAACCTGCGCGAACAAAGCCAGGGACTCGAGTAGAAACTCTTCCCCCTTTGTCACGTGGAGTTAAGCTACCAAACGGTTACACACCGGCGTACTTCCGTAAGCGTAAAACGCTTGCAGTATTACGTGCAGTAGATAGCGCACACTACCTTGTGTTCAACACCTCAACAGGTGAGAAGATGCAGGTAGCTTCTACGAAGGAGGCTTCTAGATTTATGAGCCAATTTCGTAAAGGAACTAAGAAGTTCCCAAAAGCAAAGTAAGTTAAAACTCGGGTATGGCGCCTAGGGAGAAGTAGGCGCCCTACCTGATATAATTAGCTCAAGAGACGGAAGGATACAAATGAAAACCTGTAAAACATACAACTGTGAAAGCACAGAGCTGGTGTACTCCGGAATTGATGCAGTTGTGCTTGAGGTAACTCCTGACACGTACTGTTATCCTTGCGCAAATATCTACGCGCAGATTAAGCGCGACATGAATTCGTTGGTTAAAAACTAATGAGCTACTACGCAGGTTCAATGATGGGCTCAGGCATCTACAGCGAAGAGATAACCCTTGAGGTTGTCTGCCGTGAAAGGTGTGATGGCTGTGATGGTGGACAACCCTGCCTCAGCGTGTGGGATGAAGACTTTACCACAGATGACTGGGGAAACGTAGATCAAGAAGTGACTTGTGAGCTTTGCAATCATAAGTACACAATAAAACTAGAAAGAGAGTAATACCAATGAGTATAACAGCAACCCTATTAAAAAATAAGGCGCCACAGGCAGCATGGCTTGTGACAGTAAAGGATTTAGCCTCCGGTGAAACTCGCTACGCGGCACACACATCTCTAGGCGCGGCAAAGAAGACTGCGGTCTTGTTCGCCAACAGTCTTGGAGATCTAAACCGTACCCGTCTACCTTGGGCACAGGATGAATCCCAAAAGGAAGAGGGAATCCAGTACTTTAGAGCAGAGGTTGACTCCTAACCTGATATAATAGTACCTAACGACGAAAGGAAGGTACTATGAGTATCGAGACACTTTTAGCGGATATATCATCCGGCACCTATGACTCTTCCCTTGGGAAGATCAACGAGGCACTTGCCCTACGCCTAAAGACAGTTCGTAAGCAACTTACCATCTCTGACTACAACATTGGGGACAAGGTAAAGTTCAACGAGCAAACAGGCACAAGGTACATGGTAGGCGAAACCGCCACCATCGTCTCAAAGAATCGTACGAAGGTTGTGGTTCGTTTGGATAATCCTACAGGAAGGTTTGCCAGGATAAACCCTGTCACCCGTCAGGTTGAGTCCTCAAACGTGACCTGCCCAATAGGAGTCCTGGACCTAATATAAGACGTAGTCCTGGCGCGTAGTATACAGTTGTCCTACGCGCTTAGGATTTGTTGGGAGAACCATGACTACTCTTGCGGCCATACAAGGTGATGGCTGGTGCACGATAGGTGCGGACAGTCAAGCTAGTGATGAGTCTGGATTCATGATGCAGATTGTCACAGGCAAAACATTTAAGAATGGACCTACGTTAATCGCAGGTGCAGGTGCAGTGCGTGGAATCAACATACTTCAATTCGGTTGGTCAGCTCCTCGCTTCACCGGCAGGTCTACAGATGAGTACATGACAAAGGTATTTATACCTAGCATGCGACAGGCGTTTATTAAAGCTGGATATGACATGAAGGACGATGGAGACGTAGCGTACAACGACAACAACTTTATAGTTGCGGTTAAAGGAAGTCTTTATAGCATCGCCGAGGATTACTCCTGGGAAAGATGCAAGCGTGGACTTTATGTTGCCGGCTCAGGAGGCAAGTACGCACTTGGAGCTCTCGGAGCGCTGCAGGCTGAAAAAGCTAAGAACATTGAGGAGGCAGAGAAGCTACTGCAAAAGGCTATTGAGGTTTCAATCCGTTGGGATGCTTACTCAGGCGGAGAAGTAATTATCATGTCTCAGAGAGGCTAAATAACCTGATATAATAGACTTATTAAGTGACGAAAGGACAAATTATGGACGTAAAGGACATGACGTACCTAGTTCAAACACCTATCTGCAGACTATGCAATAAGACCGGTACGGTTGAGATTCCAGCCGATGGTTTCTTTAAGTGGAACTTTGGCATGTTAATTCAAGATGCGCTACCTGATTTGGATAAATCACTGAGAGAACAAATGATGACCGGAACTCACCCGAGTTGCTGGGAACTAATGATGTATGATGAAGAGGACAATGAGTAATGGAAATTATAGAGGATAAAAACTTATACGCACCAGTGCACGATATTGGCTGGGACTTCCCCCTATGGAGTGAGATCCTCCCAGGGCTATGGCTTGGTGGTACGGATGACAATGACACGATTGAAACTGGCGTTGACACGTACAAGCAACGTGTAATTACAAAGAATGAATTTGATACGGTGGTCACACTTTACTCATGGGCTCAACCAGTTGACTGGTTGGTCGAGGAGGTGCGCTACGGCTTCTATGATTCAGAGATCAGTCATATTGATTTTAATGCAGTTGAACGTGCGTCCGACTTTGCGTACAGCGCCTGGAAGTCTGGTAAGCGCGTGCTAATTCGCTGTCAGGCTGGAATCAATCGTTCAAGTTTGGTTATGGCCCATGTCTTGATGAAGGATGGACACACTGCAAGGGGCGCTATAGATCTTATGCGGGAGAAAAGAAGTAAGGCTGTTTTATTAAACAACTACTTCGTTGATTACTTAGTTATGTCCGAGGCGGTGCCTCATGCAAGATAAGATACATGTAGCGTACGATGACGTGTATCTTGATTGGAAGCTAGGCGGTAGGACAACTGATTCACATCCTACTAATCCTGTGCGTGCAAAGTACGCAACGCAGCTTCTATCTAATGATCACGATCTTGTAGTTGTTAGGCCAGATATTCAAGAAGGCGATCGAGCTAAGGTTGAGTCTATCCACAACAAGGACTACGTTTCTAGAGTTCTTGACGATGGTCATTGCGGCGAGTGGTACCCAGACCAAGCTGAGCTTGGAAAAGTTGCCCTTCACATGTTTGCCGGAACAGTTCGGTTGACAGAGAAGATGCTTGCCGACGAGCTAAGGATTGGCTTTAATCCTCAGGGAGCTAAGCACCACGCTCAGTACGATCATAGCTCTGGGTTCTGCGTGTTTAACGACATGGCTTGGGCCGCAAAGGAATTTCAGAAAAACGGCATGAAGGTTATGTACATTGACTGGGACGCACATCACGGCGATGGCGTTGAAAACCTTTTGGCAGATGATCCTGATCTTGTGACGTGTTCTATTCACGACTCGGTTATCTTTCCTGGCACGGGACTAAAAGGTCACACGCCTAAAAAAGGAATATACAACTGGGCACTTGATCCTTCAAGTGGTGATGATGCCTTTATGGCTGTCATGGGTGAGATTGAAACACTTGCCGATAAGATCAAGCCGGATGTAGTTCTGCTAGCTACCGGAGCCGATGCACATCGCACCGATCCGCTGTCTACGCTTAACTTTGACTACTACGGATATGACTTCGCGGCTCGCACTGTTGGCCGAATTGCATCTTCTTACTCTCAAGGAAGAGTACTTATCGGAGGAGCTGGTGGATACCAGCCGTTCGATCATACTCCTGCAATCTGGGCAAAGGTCGTAGACGCGGTCTACGAGGAGGTTTCACTTTTCGCAAGAAAGTGATACAGTATTACTAACCGCAAGGTCCGTTCATACCTACGCGGGGGTCTCCTTGGTGAGCCTCCAATCCCACCAGGTTGAGACATCCTTTAAGAGTAGAAGCTAGGCGACCTATCCGCCTAGCTTTTACTTTTTTAATGTACTATAGTACACATGGCAAAGAGCATGATGGAAAAGTTAGCTCTCCTCTCTGAGGAGGAGAAGCAGGCCGTGCTTGCTGGCTTCAATGCCGATCAACTTCTTTGGGACTGGTCCGTGTGGGGTCGGCCTGAACAGCAGGCACCTGAGGGCGAGTGGTCAATCTGGCTTTACATGGCTGGACGCGGAGCTGGTAAGACTCGCACTGCAGCCGAGTGGGTTAGAAGCGAAGCACGCGACTCAAGCAAAGGACAGAAGCGTTTTGCACTCGTAGCTCGAACTGCCGCTGACGTACGTGACGTTATCGTTGAGGGCGAGTCAGGAATCATTAACGTGACTCCTCCTAGCGAGCGCCCGTTGTACGAACCGTCAAAGCGAAGACTAACCTGGCCAAACGGAAACACAGCTACTTGTTTCACAGCTGATGAGCCAGACTCTCTCCGTGGTCCACAATTTACGCATGCCTGGGGTGATGAGGTTGCAGCCTGGAGGCAAACTCCCGATGCGGCAGGTATGACCGCGTTCGATAACCTTCGCGTCGGTACTCGTCTTGGAGCTAATCCAAAGATCATGGTGACGACAACTCCTAAGCGTGTTCCGCTGCTCTACCAGCTAATGGCTGAGGCGACCAAGACAGGGCGTGTGGTAATTACACGTGGTTCAACCATGGACAACACCGGAAATCTTTCTAAAACCTATCTAGACGCCATTCTTGGCGT
>Ga0079301_1001174_pt1 | contig 12298 bp, 9 predicted proteins | sample Wag4_2014_7_11_3_FD_74797 | JGI IMG/M metagenome (GOLD analysis project Ga0079301, IMG submission 74797) | Fresh water mixed with fracking chemicals microbial communities from Ohio, USA - Utica-2 Time Series FC 2014_7_11 | ecosystem: Engineered > Industrial production > Chemical products > Input...
GATAAAGACACCGCCGTTGTGGCGGGCGTACAACCAATTAAAAAGGGCGGTGCGGGCTCCGCCAACATGCAGGTATCCTGTCGGACTCGGCGCAAACCGCACGCGCACCGCGCTCATCGCTATTCCTCCGTACCACTCCCAGAACAACCTGAATTTTAACAGACCCCTCTGGTAACCGTCTGTGTTCACGTCACTGACGAGATTTTTTGCTAACTGCCAGCGCTTGTGGTTCTACTTTCCGGGAAAAGCGCCCAAACCAACACTTCGCTCAAGGATTTGTGGTAGCCCGTGATCACGGGCACCTATTTCTCTCCTTGTCCGTGTCAATGTAAGGGCGGTGCGGGCGCCAGCAATTTGTTGTAAAATGGGCACCTGAATGAGCCGCTACGATGTGTCCCTCAAGGTAACTGGGATACCGTAGAGAGGAGAACTTAATTGTGAACGCGTCCGAACGCATTGAAACGAATCCGTCGCAAAGTCTTTTGGGGCGCGAGATGGCCTGGTCGCCCTCGGTGTCTGGTGTGTCCGCTGAGGCTGAAAATCCCGGACGACCAGTGGCCTTGGGACAGCATAGTGAGCAGGTGTTGTCGGAACTGTCTGGTATCTGCAACGCGTTGGCGGCAATGACTGCGGATGGTTTGGCCAGTCAGGACCATTTGGTGTACGAAATGCTGTTTTTGGAGGCTGTGTTGGCCTTGGAAACGGTTCCGCTCGAGACGCTGATGCGGCAATTAAAGGCACTTGGCGTCACCGCACAGGAACAGGTGGAGCCTCTCGATGCGTTGGCGCTGCGCGATCGGATTCGCGGATTGAGCGGCGTTGCGGGTTCTGCTGCACGATTGGCTGCTGCTGCGGTACTTGCTGTTGGACAGTTAACAGTCACCCCGATGGTTGCGACTGCGGCCGCTGGGGCCGAACGCACGGACTGGGCTGCTGCATCGGCGCCTGTCGTTCGAGTCGTTGATGGGCGTGCGGGTTCCGTCATCGCCGGTGTGCGGATTAAGACCTCGGATGAACGGGTTGTCGGGGTGACTGATGAAAACGGTCAAGCGACGCTGGGGACGGGGTACCGAGAATCAGATGTGCTGACGCTCGAAAAGGACGGCTATGAATTGTATCTGCTTGAGAAATCGCAGCTCTCCGGTCGGAATGTGATTGCCATGCAGGAGATACGCAACCCAAGAGGAATTGCGATCAAACCGGTTACGCCGCCCATCGTGCACAAGTCAGACAACCGGTTGGGAGTAGCGCCGGGCGCGCCGTTGGTGCTCGCACCGAAAGCCCCCCATTTGCGTACGGACGGGGTAGTCAAAAAAGATCCACACACTCGTGTTGGTGTGCATGCAACCACCGTCGCAGCTCATAATGCGGTGGCACACGACGTTGGCGTCAAGGCCGGTGAGCACGTCCAAACGGGTGATACACGTACTTTGGGACTGTCTGTGAAACCGCATCGGGAAAACACTGGTGTTGCAAGCGGTGGTGAACGATTTCCTTTGGCTGGTCCACCTGTCGGGGAGCGGACACCTCGTCTCGAATTGCCCGTCAAACCAGCGCCGAGTGAAGCCAGTGTGAGTCGAGAAGCCAGAAAGTTCTCCAAACTTGCGGTAAACGTGCCTGTGCCACCCCGAGTTGAGAAGGTTCGGTCGGCGCGTCAAGCTCACTATGATGGGGTCAAACGTCCAGTTGAACCCGCTGTGTTATCGCAGCCTGCCCGACGATTGAAGTTGTCGAACCTCGACATACCGGTTTCCAGCCAGGGTGCTGACGCGGTAACCTACCGCGTGCGCCGCGGGGATACCTTGGGTGCGATCGCGCAGCAGGTGCTGGGTAACGCGAACAGATGGCCCGAAATTTATGCGCTGAATCGTGACCGCATCGCCAGACCTGCCCTGATCCTGCCTGGCTTGCAACTTCGCTTGAAAGGCAGCGCAGGCCCTGTCAAAGTGACCAATGCCCGTTATGTGGTCCGATCCGGTGATTGTCTCAGTGCGATTGCGCAACGTCTGCTGGGCAGCTCTACCAGGTGGAAGGGGCTCTATCAGCTCAATCGCGGCAAAGTGCGAGAGCCACGTCTAATTTTCCCGGGTCAGGTTTTAATCATACCTGGCGGTTAGTTTACGGGTCGGTCGGTGATATCGTTCCCACCACGTGAATGCGATAGTCTGGGTGCAACTCGCTACGCGCCAGTACGTGAAGCTTGGGCAGCGCGCGGCTGGTCAATTGCTTGACGAATGGTCTGATTCTTGCGTCGCAGATCAATACCGGCACCGCTTTGCCATGACATTCCGCCAAGACACGACCAACCAACCATTCCGATTTCGCAGTCGGCAACTGTAAACTCTGCCCCGTTGCGTGCGTGCGAATAGCCTCCGCGATGACCGCCTCGACCGCTCCAGACAAACTGACCACATCAATGGTAGCTTGTGCATCCGTCAGCGCTTCACAAATTTGTCGACTCAATCCTTGCCGCACCAGTTCAGACAAAACACTCGCATCCGTTAGTGGACGAATCTGCGCCGACAACTCCAGTAACATCAGCGACTCCATCGAGGCTTTGCCATCCCCAAACCGGTCCATCAGATAAAGCGGATGGGGTGGCTTTGCTTTATGGTTAAGACACTCTAAAATCGTGACCTGGTCCCGAATGCTCACCCGTTCCCTTAAAAGGATTTTCAAAATCAGATGGTAGTCCGCAATATCAAGCTTGTCAGGTATCAGCGTCTCAATTGTGACAGGAATGCGCTCGCGCAAATGGTTTAGCGTGGCGTTAACATCCTCCAGCGAAAGAATCTCCGACGCATGACCATAGGCAATCTCCTTGAGATGTCGCACCAAAACCTGCGCCGTTTCGATGACATCATAGCCGCACCGTGCCGCCCGTCGACCTTCTTGACGCGTCACCCACAGCGCTGTGTGCCCTGTTACACTGTCGTGGGTCGGAAATCCAACGATCGAAAACTCCGACTCAAGCGTTTCGGTCGGATCAAGTGGCACGGCCAAATGGTAGCCAACCATGATGTCACCGCTGCCAACCGTGTTGCCACGTATCTGAAATGCATAACAACCTTGTGACAGCGCTTCGTTGTAACGCAATTGAACCGCAGGCAAAACCAATCCCAAGGTTTGCGCCAACTCCTCCCTCACCTCTGCAACCTTGTCAATAAAATCGCTACCAAGGGATGGGTCGATCAACGGCAACAAATCAAGTCCCACCTCCAACAATAACGCCGGTGGCACCACAACATCCAGGATCGGACTCGCCAAACCGGCCCCCCCAATGCCAGAACCGCGCGATGACACCTCCGTGGCAGATTCCAACAGACCCAGCTGCCCTTCCGGCAAATCCGATGCATCAGCTTGCGTCAGCAGATACTGCAATTCTTCCGGGATGGGCGTAAAACTCGCGTCATCCCCGTCATTGGAGTCTGCAAGCAATTGAAAAAATAATGGGTAATCCCGAAATTTTTCGCGACTGGCGCCCATAAACTGAAACAATTCCCTCACCAAACCAATGGCCTCGGGACGAACTTTGAGCGAGGGATGATCATTCAACAGATTGGCCGCTTTTTCCGCATTGCGCAAGTCTCTCTGATTCTCTCGAAAATGAAAGAGCAATGCCTCAATGTTGCCACGAAGAAAGGTTGACAGTTTAAGCTGCGCTGCCAATTCCTTGATTTTACTCGGCCCCAGCGGCAGATTAAGCGGAACGGTCTGACGATCAATCGGTATACGGCTCTCCGCTGCCTGCAACGCAAACGCAAGCTGTTCAAACAGCAGCTTATATCCTCCTTCCCTCACTTTGGCGTCTTGAATTACCTGCGCCAATTCCAGCCTGGCTTCACGTGGTTGCTGCTGTGAAGACTTCAATGTAAGCTGTCTCAACCAGGATTTCCAACGTGCTATCACGGTCGCCCTTTACTCAATGCCTGCACCAAGGGTGATGTACCCAATGCAAGCAGGGGTTTATCGACCAAGCAAAAACAGCATCACCAGTTTTGTTGATACGCCACGCAGAACGATTAGGGTTCGACGTCGAAGCGTGACCAAATCACGCGAGAAAAAGTCTCATCTGTCGACCACCATTTAACGAACAATCAACGAAATCAACACCGGGTTCGACAACGAAACGATGATAACCGGGCAGCGATACAGAAACGCGCTGATTGGTGATTAAAAATTTGCTGTCTTTTGACAACAGCGTGTGATTATTTGATGTTTTTGTGTTTTCTGACCAGGCTTTGGACAGAAATCGATGCGACACCGGATCACCGTTTCCTGCACGCAACTGTCACGTGTTCGTGGCTCAATTTCTGTCGCGATTGGTGCCTCATCGTGAACAGATTCAGCAACACCACCATACCGACCGTTTGAAACACACGCTCAAATCCGAGGTTCGGATGCTTGCCACAGGCGCCTTGATTGCCACGCATATTCAAACGCAGAGGTGACACTCAGGGCGAATGACAGCCAATACAACGCTTGCCCCATCCACGCCGCGATGTCTGCATAGACGTGTGCAATCATGCCGGCCATCAAAAAGATGATAGCAACCATTTGGAGAGCGGCTTTTAACTTACCCATCATGCCAGCGGGAATGATGACCCCGTGGTGGGCTTCCAAAGCACGCAGACCGGTCACGAAAAACTCCCTGAACAATAACAGGGTCACGCTCCACGCCGGTACAACATGATGACCAACCAAGGCGGTCAAAGCGCCTGCAACCAGCACCTTGTCCACCAATGGATCCAGTAACTGGCCCAATTCGGTCACCTGATTGAGCCGGCGCGCCAGATAACCATCCAACCAATCGGTCACGGCAGCCAGCATAAAAATACAAGCCGCTATTGCAACGTATTTTTCATCTTCCATCAAAAGGCTGAATGGAAGAACCATCAACAGCCGCATCAGCGTGATTGAATTGGGAAGGTTCATGCCGTTACGTGAGTGCCAACCACGACACCGTGGAGATCGTAAGGTTTCGCTTCCGTGATGGCCACTTCAATGAGATCCCCCGCCTCAACATCAAAATTTTCGCAACGCGCGAATAGCGTACCATCAACATCCGGTGCATCACGAAACGAACGACCAATCAGAAGACCACTCTTGTTTTCCACTGCTTCAACCAGCATTGTGAGTTGAGTGCCAACGAGTGTATCGTGGATTGACTGCGATACCTCTTGCTGCAAAGCCATCAAACGGGAGCGACGTTGTTGCGCGATCCGTTTGGGTACGCGCTTCTCGTGTGCGAACGCAGTCGTGCCCTCCTCTGGCGAAAAAACAAACACACCGACATGATCCAAACGATAGTCTTTAACAAACTGATACAGCTCTTCAAACTCCGCCTCGGTTTCACCGGGAAAACCGACAATGAATGACGTGCGAATCACAATCCCGGGCACGTGAGCGCGAATGCGATCAACCAGGTCACCCACCCACTCGTTGGTTGGACGCCGCATCCGTCGCAATACGTCACGACTCGCATGCTGAAGCGGGATATCAAGGTACTTCGCCACTTTCGGGAGCTCACGCAACGCTGTCAAAAAAGCCTCGTTAACATACATCGGATAGGCATAATGAACCCGTATCCATTGCAGGCCCTCGACCTGGTCATTGAGTGCGCGCAACAACTCCGGAAGCGCAGCACGCTGATAGATATCCAGCCCGTAACGCGTTGAGTCCTGCGCAATCAACACCAACTCCTTGATGCCACCTCCGACAAGTTGCCGCGCCTCCGCGACAATCGTTTCAATTGGCCGAGAGCGATGAGGTCCACGCAATTTGGGAATGATGCAAAACGCGCATTGGTGATCACAACCCTCCGAAATCTTCAGGTACGCCGAAGGGCCCATCGTCGCCTGCACACGGGGCAATACCTCATCATAGGTATAAGAAGGGCGCTCCGAAATGACACTGAAACGCTCGCCATCCAATACCCGTTCCACCACCTTTACAATGTGTTTGAGGTCACCGGACCCAATTGCCGCTGACACCTCAGGCAATGCCTCCAACACTTCTTCACGATGACGCTGCACCATGCAACCCGCCATCACGATTTTGGCACCCCCTTCACCCAACGCCAGTATGCGCTGCACCGACTCCTGTTCGGCACTGAGCAAGAACCCACACGTGTTCACGACGACCACGTCTGCCTGCGTCTCATCCGATAACAACTCAAAGCCCGCCTGATCCAAAAGACCCATCATGATTTCTGAATCAACCAGGTTCTTGGCACAACCAAGATTAACAAGACCAACACGCGCAGTCACAGTACTACCCTTTCACCAAGGCCTTACTGGTACAAGAAACCACCGAGAGCGATGTCCCCAGTAGGCGCAATGAATCGCGGATCCAATTGCTGCAGGTTAAATGCCTCGAAACGACTCAGCGGAATTTGACCATCCAGCGTACGACGGCTGTAACTGACATTGTTACTGCCACTCATTGAAACGAAAATCTCATCCCCATTTGGAGAAACGGCCACATGCTGCGGGTTCTTGAACTCCGTCTGAATCGCGGTCCCCTGCATGTTCGCCAAATCAAACACCCGAATACCATTTAAAGACTCTTGGGTCACATAAAGCTTGTCGGGTCTGCCCGTCAGGGGATTCTGTCCCACCGCAACACCCCAAGGCGTTCCCTGAACTTCCTGGGTTTGGATGCTGTTCAGGTTCTGACTGTTGGCGAAGAAGAGACGATTGCTCTGAGGGTCCGTTATATAGACGGTTTCACCCTCTTGGGACAAATTTGCAACCGCGACATTTAAAGGTGCCACCGCTCCCGTCAGCAAAATATTGCGAACCGCAGAATAAGGGCTGCCGTTGTTGCCTGTGTTGATTCGCGACGGATCCCCACTCACGATTGTGCCGGGATTGCCCTCAAGCACAGTCAAATAGCCACTGGCGCAAGCAACATAGACCCGGGTGCCGGTAGCATTCGTCGCAATGCCCATCGGGCGTAAACGAACATTTGATAGCGTTGGGGCAGCCGGCGTCGTGGACGCCCCCGTTGGCTGCTTCAGGGCTACCGTTTGTAAAACGATATTTTGCTGGGTATCAATCACCGAGACGGTATCGTCATCCATGTTCGTGACGAACGCCCGGGTGCCATTCGGTGAGATGGCCACGTCATAAGGACGTTGCCCGACATTGATGTTCCGACTGATCAAGCGTGTGCGACGATCCACCACCGACAAAACGTTACCCAACTCGCAGACCACGTACAGAAAAGTGCCGCGCTCGCGCGGATCAATCGCCAACGCCCTAGGCCCATTGGGCACCAGAATCGGATCGTGGTCGATTCGCGACTGAATCGAATTGATCTCAAGAATTGCGTTTTTCGCGAACAAAGTCGTGTAAACAAAATTGACAGGAAAACGGGAACTGATATCACTGCCAATGGATTGCCCACTTTGGCTCAGCGCGCTACACCCTTGTGACAACAACAAACTCGCAGCGGCTAATCCGGCAAGTATTCCTCGTTTCACGGCGCTACACCCTCTCTCACCCAATTCGAACACACCATGCTAGCAGGTATCACCGTGAAATCACAACAATAGCCACTGAATCGAAGTCATCGGGCCGCCGCATCCAGTTCGTTGGAAACGACGGCCGGCGATTATTATTGCAGGACGACCTGCGCTGGTTGCTGCTTAGCCAGCATCGCTTGCCAGTTGTGATGCAAGGACATTTTGCGGCCTTCTTTCACATAGCGAATGCACATGTCCGCCATGGCATTTACCACCCAATCGAAGTTCTCAGGGCGAATGGAATGGTAATCCATATCAGGCGCCGGGTTCATGAAATCAATGGCGTATGGAATGCCATCTTTGCAAGCAAACTCAACAGAATTCATATCGTAACCCAACGCGTGGCAGATGGTTCGGGCATCACGCACCACGCGCGCCACCAACGGATCGTCATAATTGACCGGGCCAGCCACATAACGCTCGTGGAAGTAAGCCCGTGGATTATAGCGAATCGGCAAAATGTTGTCCTTGCCGATCGAGAGACACCGGAAATAATCGTCGAAATCAATGCATTCCTGCAAAATCATCACCAGGGTGCCTGTCTCTTCATAAGCCCTGAAGAACTCTTGCGGGTTGTTGACCTTGTACACGTTACGCCAACCGCCACCATCATAAGGCTTCAGAATGGCAGGAAAGCCAATGTAATCAAACACTTCTTTCCAATCAACCAATGCCTGGTTGCGATACGACATCTCGGTGGTTCTCGGAAAACGTTTCTTTGCCGGAATGATTGCGGTTTTGGGGTGCGCAACACCCAGTTGGCTGACCAACGCACCGTCAAAAAACTTGTCGTCCGCCAACCACCAGAACGGATCGTTGACAACATAGGTTCCCGTCAAAACAGCGTTTTTCAAAAACGGTTTGTACGTCATAATCTCGTGAGAAATGCGATCCACGATAAGATCATAACCGGAAGGCTCTCCCATTCTGGGAGCACCAACCCGCACAAACTCGGCAACGATGTCTGTTCCCTCCAGTTCATTGACACGTTTGATGAACGCGTGAGGAAAACTGTCCTCGAAACCGACCAAGATACCAATTTTTTTGGGTGCCATTTTAAATCTCCCGGGCATAGAGCACGAATGCTCAGTTTTGATACGACAACCGTGGTTAAGAATCGCCCAAGTCTTTGCTACGAGACAGGCGAGATGGAATTCGTTTCGGAGGTGGGTACACCATTGAGCGTCTGCTGAATCAGCCAGTCTACCACCGCACGCAGGTCGTTGGTTTCGTCGTAAACGGCTAATTGCCGATCCGCACTCGTTCCACGCTCCAAGATGCGATGAATGTGCTCGATCTCTCCACGACTGCCAAGTGGGTCAATCACTTCGTCAACAAACGCTAACAGTTCAAGGATCAACTCACGCGCAGGCAATTCCGAACGTTTGCCGAAGTCGATCAACTTGCCGTCGAGACCATAACGATACGCCCGCCACTTGTTTTCTTCAATCAATGCCCGGTTATACACCCTGAACCCTTGGTTTTTGCTTCGCAACACATAAAGCTTCGCAACAATGGCCTGAATGAGGGCCACAATCGCCAAGGTGTCGTTGACATCAGTCGGCAAATCACATAACCGGAATTCAATCGTGTTAAAAAAGGCATGTGGCCGCAAATCCCACCAAATCCGCTTGCCATCGTCAATGCAGTGGGTCTTGACCAGCGTATCGACATACGACTCAAAGTCGTTCCAACTTGAAAACGTATCCGGTACACCAGTGCGAGGAAACATTTTAAACACGGAACACCGGGTCGACTTCAACCCGGTCTTGCGCCCGAGCCAGAATGGCGACGACGTTGACAATGCCAAAAGGTGCGGCAAAAAGTACCGCGCTTCATTCATGATCTCAATTGCCAGGTTCCGATCCTGAATGCCAATGTGCACGTGCAAGCCAAACACCAGGTTACCCCGCGCGACATCCTGCAAGTCCTCGACGATCATATGGTAACGATCGCGGTCAGTGATATCCTGCTTCTGCCAATCACTGAACGGATGGGTCGACGCCGCCACAATCCGCAGATTGCTCCGTTCAGCAAGCGCAGCCACCGTCGAACGTAACCGGGTCACATCCGCCCGTGCCTCCGTCACGTTTCGACAAATGTTTGTTCCCACCTCAATCACCGACTGATGCATCTCAGCCTTGATCTGGTCACCCAGTACGCGTCCGCCTTCTTCCAACATCGCCGACACATGACTGCGAAGCTCCCGCGTCACAGGGTCGACAATCTGATACTCCTCTTCAACACCAATGGTGAATTGTTCGAGCACGTGGCCTCCGTATCAAACTGAAAGGGAACTCACTTTTTTGAAACAACGAAAGTTGGGACAATCCCGCCGCCAGCAGTGACGTTGCACAACGCCGTTGTTGATAAACGCGTCAAAAAACCATACGCTTCGCCAAAAAACATATAAGGATCAAGGTCAATTGTCTGCACTTCCCACGTGAGTCCTGCTTCGCCCCACACCGGGAAAGCCACCTGAGGCGCGTGCACACGCCATTGAACCACGTAGGGCGATTGTTGCGCTTCTACCAAGCCTGCTTCCCATTGGGACTCACTGGATTCCCAACCGATGTATATACCTTTGCCACCATACTCGTCATTCGGCTTCAGTACCAGTTGCTCCCGATTCGCCCGTATCCACGGCAACAAATCAATGGTCTGGCCATCCAGTGTTGTCGTTTCACTGGCACGCACCAGGCGCGTCCACGGCACCGTCCGCTTGATGGCTGCCTGCTCCTCGCTGCTGAGCGTTGACAACACCCGTTGGTCGGTCAAAATCCCAAAGATCATCTTTTTGTGCAACAGCTTTGAACGAAAAGGATTCACGACGCACACGGCACCATCGCGATAACTGAGCCAAAAGTCCTGCAACTCGTCAAAACGGTCGAGAAATTCATTCGTCAGCAAACGGCGATAGACGAGATCAATGGCTTCGCCATCTTTGGAACGCAAACGACCGCCTTCATAGCGCAGATCCCGTGGATCAGCCACCAAAGTACGATAACCGCACGATTCAAAATACTCACGACACAACTCGAACTCCTGCACCGTGGGTACATCCAGGTAGTCAACCACTGCAATGGTGGGGCGCTCCGGACGGTCAAGCGCGGTGTTTTCACGCCACGTCGCATACACCCTCAAGAGCATCGCCAACAACGGCTGCCGGACATCAAAGGTCTCGACAACAAAGCGTTCCTTGAACGCTTTCATAATCGGCAATTCCAACCACAAATTCGCCAAAGCAGTCGTAAATGCCGGGCCAGCCGGGCACTCAGCGTTCAGTTCGACATACGCAAAGTGGTGTTCGCCCAAAAATGAGTCATAGCGACATGTGGGCGTCAACCATGGGTAACCCGGGTCCGGGGCAATCACTGTCCGCTCACCTTCGGTTAAACACAGGAGTTCCCGAATTGAGGGGTCGGCCTGAATGATCGCACCAACCTTGTCCATCGCGGCATTGACCTGGACAGACGTCTGCTTCACGGCCTCCCACTGCTCGGCGCTCACAAATTGCGGCCGCAGGTAGGGGCACGATGATCGGCCACCAAACGTGATGCGGTTTGAAACGACCTTATCCTGAAACTCGGCATAATCCGCGTCAGTGAGGTTGGCGGCGCGCAGCAGGTCGTCATAGTGTGCGATCGCCTCCGCTACAACCGACTCACTGGTTGTGGTTTTCGTCAATTCCGGCATCAACCCTCGCCCTTCAATTTAACTCGTTTCAACCGCCCCTCGCCGTGTGCCCCGAACAAAACGTGCGCGACGTCACACCGCCTTAAGTGTAACAAGTTGCAACAAAACGGGCCACAATCATCGCCCATTGTCACCATTCAATTTGATCGGCCTGGATATCGCGACACCGGTTTTTTGCGGAAACACGATGCGAGGAGGCTGGCGAGCCAGCCTTGCCGGATGGGTATAATACGCTTGTTCGATCCAATGTTTAACGCTGCGTGGGATGTGATGTTGAAAAGTGAATTGATTGGCGTCGTTCTGTTGGTTGTTTGCTTGTGGGTGAGGCCAGCGTACGCCGAAATCACACCTTTCACTGACAAAGCCGCACACTTCGGCTTGTCATATGTCATGACCGACCAATTGGTGCGGGTCGGCGCTCCCACGGATTGGGCGATCTTCGGTGTGATTGGCATTGGTCTGACCAAGGAGTTACTTGACTCACGACGCGGGACTTTCGACTTCGGTGATTTGAGTGCGGATATCGCAGGTGCTTTATGCGCGGGATACCTCCGCATCAATCTTCCCCTCTGAGAACCGGGCGTTCGCCTTGCGCGTTTCAGGAGCGCAAACCATCGGACGGTTGCCCGTAGCCCTCAACGCCTGGCTTCGACCGTGAATGCCGTTGACGGGCAATGCCAAAAGTCTGTTTTTTGAACAGAAACGGTTGTGATGATGACTGGCCACACTTGTTTGAAATTGACGCATTAATCGTTTTTCAGCGCCTGCTTGTCGGTTGGGACGGTCCGATGAACGGTTGTTCCACGTTGTGGCGCAACGTTGTGCGCCCAATGGCGTGGAGCGAATCGGCCAGTTTCGGCTCGTAACAGTTGTCCGTTGAAACCAGACTGTTGATCGTGACACATCCGAATTTGGCTGACGCATGGATGTAACGCCCATTGTCTGTGTAAATGGCAACGTGTCCTGGAAAATACAGGAGGTCACCCGGGCAAAGCGCCGCCCGGTCGCTCACAGGCGTGGTGTGCGTTTCTTGCTGATCAGCATCGCGTGGCAACCATACGCCCTGTGAAGCGA
>Ga0079301_1001176_pt1 | contig 12284 bp, 9 predicted proteins | sample Wag4_2014_7_11_3_FD_74797 | JGI IMG/M metagenome (GOLD analysis project Ga0079301, IMG submission 74797) | Fresh water mixed with fracking chemicals microbial communities from Ohio, USA - Utica-2 Time Series FC 2014_7_11 | ecosystem: Engineered > Industrial production > Chemical products > Input...
ATAGAATTTGTTCCATTTGGTGTGTTCCTGTCGTTAATGCGACACATCTGTGTAGCGCGGCGGCTGATTTTGGACAGATTGGCGGTATCTTTTAGACAGAAGTATGCCCTTTAAAAGATCGCAAGATCATTGCTCTGAATGGACTGGATGTCCGTTGCAGACAGAGCGATGAGTGTCCTTACCGGCAGAGAGGAAGGACACCAAACGATGCCCCAAGCGATAGACGCCATTTTGACCGAGATTGCTCAAAAGACCTGCCTAGTTCCTACTCTGGAGACGCGGAAGGCAGGGGACCTGGACATGCACGAAATAGCGGTCTGGAGCCTGAAAAAGGCCCTCGAGCAGGCCTACGAAGCCGGGCAGCAAGCCTCGAAGGGAACAGCAAGAAAGAAGCCCCGCCCGTAAGGCGGGGCTTTTTGCCTATTGGCCTCCTCCGATCACCAGCAGCTCGCTGACCGCCTGAGCACCTCCACCAGCCACGGTGTACTTGGTCGACACCTCGATGATCCTTGCTTTGCCAGCATAAAGCGCCCGGATTTCCGGGACATCGTTGATTGACAGTATGAACCGCCCTGATAGCCCCAGCAGTGCCTCGGCCAGGCGGGCATGATCGGCTCGGTTAAACATCCCCTTGCCGTAATAATCCTCACAGCCCCAATAGGGCGGATCGGCATAGAATAGGGCGGCAGGATGGTCGTATCGACGCAGCAGGGTCGCCCAATCCATCTCCTCGATGACGACGCCAGCCAGCCGATCACGGATCGCGAACAGGCTGGCCTGCAGGCGCTCCAGGTGAATGCCTTTACCTGCATTGCCTCGCGCCGGAAAGCTTTTGCTGTCGGGTTTTCCTCCATAGTTCAGGCGCTGGATCAGAAAGAACCGTGCCGCCCGCTGAATGTCGGTCAGAGTCTCTGGCGGTGTGGCGCAGGCGCGGCGGAAGTCTGCGCGGCTGACCAGAGATAACCGCAGCTCGGTCAGCAGGGCTTCCGGGTGGTGCTTTGCCACCCGGAACAGATTGACCACATCACGGCTGGCATCGTTGATCACCTCTGCTTTGGGGCGGCAGGAGCGGGCGAGGAATACCCCGCCCATGCCCATGAACACCTCAATGTAGCTCTGGTGATCAATCTGATCGATCTGCTCACAGATGGTCGGAGCCAGACGACGCTTGCCGCCGACCCAGGCGACTGGGCTTTTGAGGGGTTTTACCGGGTAATACTCGGCCATTAAAAGCCTCCTTAACGGGCGACTCGACGGTCGCAGATTGGGGGCTCGTGGCTCTCCGGGTGTGTAAATGCCCACAGCGGGGGCACTTGATCTCAAGGATAGCAGCCTGCGCACGGCATAAAAGCTTGCCACAGGCGGGGCAGCGGATAAGGGGGATAGACTCCATGATCTGATTTTCCGATAGTTCCCGCCCCCTGCAGGGGATGGCGGGAGCAGTTTGACTGTGCGAGGGCCTAACTCGCGGCTTGGGGTGTTGGTGCACCCCGGCCTCCCGCCTCTACGCCCAGGTTCTTCGGGGATTAGGCAGGGAGAGTTGAAGATCTTCGGGGATATGCTCTGCAAGGCTCTCGTCGATCAGACGGAGATTGGCGTGGCAGCGGGGATCAATGACGGCAGGAGAGATCTCGGTTCCATCAAGATCACTCACAGCCGGGACGATTTCTAAAGGACCGATCAGATCCAGAGCATAGGAGGGAGTGGCGATGACCCACTCTCCCTTTTGAGTGACGGCCCAAGGAAGTGCGCTCTTTAGAGCCGCCTCATCGTCAGCACGCATGTATAAGTCAAGCATCACAGCCTCTCGGTTGTTAAGAGCTGAAGATCCGAGGCCGAAAATGCCCGAGAAAAGAGCGCGACATGCCGGACATGGCCATCAAGGTAATTTCCGCCGACGGCGCCAGTTACGCGCAGCGTTGAGAAAATATCCAAATTTCTCATTATGCTTTCGCCCAGAAGGGTCCCGTTTATGGCAAGAGCCATCGTTTGGGCGGCAAACGAGAACGTCAAAGCGCATCGCGCCGATGAACCGGGAGGGAGTGCGTATCCCACCGTTCCATACCCGATCCCGGGGGCAGTTGAGGACCACCCATAGGCATAGGTTTCTGATAAGTCACCGTTTGAGACGACTTGGACTAAGTTTGCATCGGTGCCGTCATCGAGTTGCGGGCCTACGGAAAAATTTTTGTACCCAAGCACTTCACGCATGATGTAGGCCGTCCCCCCGCCCGAAGCTGTAAAAAGAGCAGCCGGGATAGGGAGCGCAAAGATGTCTGCCGCGCGGCTCGCGACTGTTCCGCCAGTGGATATATACGATGACGGAAATTTGCCTTGCTCGATTTGACCGCCCCAGACCTCTATAGACGCACCACTGGGCAGAGCGCTGACGCAAAACTGATGCGTGGTCGTATCCAAGACGCCCCCTGTGACGGAGACCCGCTTCCAGGTCGTGGTGAGGCTGGCATCGATCGACGCAATCTCTGTCCAAGAAGCCACTCTCCGCAAGATAAGCCTTACGGTTCGCGTTCCCGATGCGACGCGGAGCCAAACGCTAGCGGTGTAGGTGGTTGAGCTGGTTGGAGTAAACGATTGTCCGATGCTGGCATCAGCCCCTGAAGCGGTAAAAGTGTCAGCCGAGATGCTCCTATCAGGAGCCATGCTGGTATTGGCTGAGACTGTACCATTTGATTTGACCCAAGCTGCGGCGTCACACTGGTCGCTATAGAGCAGCAGGTTTGTGGATGGCCCTTCGAGGAGCCATCCAAGGTACTCCCCAGTCGAGGGGCTGTAGTCATGCCGGGCGATTTGGCTTTGGGTATATTCTAAAAAGCCCTTCGCATTTGTTCGCCATGCACCGCTAGCGCGGCTAAAGGATGCCATCGTGGGAACTCCGTTCTGGAACCCTTCGTAGGCCTTGGCAACACAATTTAAGGCTGGTCTGATCATCCCTTGATCTCCTCGATCAAAAGGCTACATGACAGAGCACCGCCGTAGCCTCTACCACCCCCACTCCCGCAGTTTATTTCCCACTGCCCCCCTTCGGCTCCTGCTCGAAGGCTGACGGTTAAAGGACTCGTCTGCCCAGCCATGATCTCGCAGCGAATGGGCACAGACATGGTGTAGCCGCCGGAGTTGCCGATGCACTGGGTGTTGACGGCATCGGTACTTGCAGATGTAAAGAGGGAGAGCGCTAAGAATTGGCCGCTTGGGGGCCTAATTTGCACGCACCCATAAAAGACTAAGCGGTTACTTGCAGCCGTTGGTATGATGGTTGCCGTCAGGATCTCAGAGCCTTCGGTACTCTGAGGCTTGCTATCATCTCGAGGGACGGTCGATGTCGACCCAAAGTAGGATCGATTGACAGCCTCTACACGCTGGATGATCTGGCCGCTTCGGAGAGTGGCAGCAGCGATTTCATTGATGTTAAGAAAAGCTGCCTCACCCAAAGCCCAATTTGGCGGAGCTTGCTCGGCTGCTATGCCCAAAGTCGGGCGGCCGCTTAGATCACTCCAAGCCCCCGAAGCCGCTACCGCTGCAAGACCGAGGTTGCTGCGGGCGACGGCCTTGCTGGACAGGTCGGAAAGATTATTGGTTTTTTCCAAAGGGGTGCCGATGCCCATGCTCGCTCGCATGGCGGCGGTATCAGCGCCATAGCTGCGTAAAAGCTCGCGCCAGCCACTGCCTTGACGCTCAAGGAGCAACCATTTTTCGAGGCTGTTCAGCAAGAAATCAGCCCCTCCGACAAGACTGATTTGCCCAGTGCCGCCTGCTTGATGCTTCACCGTGATGCTGCGCCCTGCGGTGTTGGCGCGCAGCACCAACCAGCGGCCCTCAGGGATGTAGTCAATGCCAAGTGTCGTCAGGTCGTCAGTGGCGGCGGCCCCCTCAGTTTCCAAAGCCACCGATCCTCGTGTCGGGGTGATCTTTCCCCCTAGCAGCGTCAATGCTTGTGCGGTCTGGATACCAACGACTTCGGCGAGCACATCGTACAGTCCCCCTAGGGCGGCCATGTGCTCGGACCAAGTCGGGACGGGATAGGTACTCGCCAAGTGGGCGCGATTTGGCAAAGTGGTCATGTGATTATTCCTTTAAGACGCCTTGGACATCGGCATCAATGATGCCCGCAACGGCCACGCCCGCGCTGTCAAGGCACTGCACGAAAGGTCCCTCGCTGGCCTTGTCGATCAGGGTAACAGAGGCCGCGCTGTAGCCTGCGACCCCTTGTAACGTGAGGGAGACACGGGCAATGCTCTGATAGGAGCGGCTGAGAGGCAGGCGGCCCCCGCCTTCTGGAACAGCAAAATCTTCAATCCTCTCCTCAACGACGGGGACATCAATACGAGCAAGCAAAGCCTTGAGCGCCCCTTGCACGGCCCCACCGGGGATATGCACACGGATGTCAATCTCTTCGCCTGCCTCAGCAAGGTATGGCCCCAGCCATGGTAGCCATGCGGCATCGCCGTAAAGCGGCATGGAGGCATCTATAAAGGCTGGGACCGAAGCCGAACTAAACATCGCCGCCACGCCGTGGCGGCGCGTCTCTACGGTGTAGCTTTGCCCGCCAATCTCCCAAATCAGGGACAGATACCCTTTTCTCGAGATCCGTACGCTGGCGATGTACTCCAGGGGCATGAAGGACGACAGCAAACCGGCATCGGCAACGTCAAACAGTGGCGTCGTCGCCACGCTGAAAAGTACCTCTGTGGCGGATGCGACGACGGTCTGTCCTTCAACGGTTCCCCCGGCAAGATCACCTTGCCACCCAGTGGCACCGAAATCGTAGGTATCGACGACATGACCCGCCATGTCATCACCGAGCTGGACAATCGCAGTGGCCTGACCCGTGCTCACCAGGCCACTGCTGTCGATGGCTCTGGCCATCACGACAAAAGTCCTGGCGATAAAGGCTGCGGCTTCAATGGTGGCCGTTGTTTGGATGCCTCCTCCAAAGGACTGGCCAGCCTCCCAGTTCGCCAGTAGCCCAGGAGACCACCGGAAGAGCCATCCAGCATGGTCTGGAGCGACCTCTCCTATGACACGGTATCGCAGGATATTCCCCGGCACTCTCTCCACATAAAGAGCCGATGGCGTTGGGGGTGGCGTCGTCTTGCCGATGATTTTGTGGGTGACGGTGGGGGTCCAAGGTGACGCAAGGCCTGCTCGGCTCAGAGAGCGAAGGCGGATCTCATAGGTGCCTCCCTCCGTGACGTCCGATAGCAGGATTTCGCGCGTCATGGCCGTCGAGATCGATCGCCACTCAAGCTCGCCGATGCGGCGGTAGTGGCACTCGACGCCATCGCTAATACGTCCTTGAGGGACTAGAGCGACGATGATCCGAGGGATCAGAACTCCATTTGCCAGCCGGAGCATGGCCCACTCGTCTGACCGGATGCTTTCGAGCACCGGAAGCGGTGGTGGTGTTAGAGTGGTCAAGGCCGGAGCCGTCATCCCTGGGTCATAGTCCGGGATTTCTCCATTTTCGGCTTGGTGTACAGCGGGGGCGGCATCAACACAAACAATCCGGGCCGACAGATCAGGCCCTGGATAGATGCCCTTGACCAGCAACAGGGCGCTTTCGCGCTCGCTTTCCCCAAAGACGGCCAGGTCTCCTACAGCGATAGGCTGGAGTACTGGTGTACGGAATGTAAGCTGGGGTGTTTCGCCGGGCATCGTAACGATCGGCAAAGGTTCTCCCACCTCGCTGTTTCGGATCCGAAGAACATAAGACTTGCCTTCCTCCATCGTGACCAAAGCATCAAGGGTACAGGATGACACTGCACCTTGTGGTGTAGAGGTGATTGATTTGATCCGAGCGCTTCCGCTCCCCCAAAGGGGCACATCATGGGAAACAGAAATCAGGTCACCACGCTCGCAGACGAGGTGCTCGATGTCGGCTTGAAACTCATAGCTTGCAGGGCGCAGGGTTGCGACGGCCATGTGATACCGACCTTCACGCCATGCCTGGGCGCGAGTGGTGCAACCGACTGTCTCTAAGGTCTCGAACCGGCTGGCAGTCTCTTCTGTCTGCCCATCCGCATACACGGTGACCTCTTGCTGGGACCAGTCTCGTGTAGGCTCGATATAGCGCACGCGTAAGGCATGCGGTAAATCCACAAAGGCAAGGCTTGCTCGGAATCCCCACGAGTTGCGTGGGGTAAAAAGTTGGACCGGGACTGTCTGAGGGTGGTCGCGGACAACGCTGAACCGTCCATCACGGAGTGATAAAGAAGCCCGCGCCGAGGCGGCAATGTCACGCAGGACGTCAAAGACAGTGCTGGCGTAATCAAGCACCGCATCAAAGGTCCAGCGAGGCAGGCCATCCGTTTGGAGTTCGTCACACGCGTCGGCCCACTCTTTGATGGACCGTAAATCAAGGCGTGAAAGTGCGACAGGGCGGCGATTGGCGGTACCCGTCAGGACGTCACAAAAGGCCCAGGCGGGGTTTCTGGTTGCTTGCTCTGTCCATTGGGTGCCGTCCCAGACCTTCAGGCGGGCTTGCGCAATGGCGCTGAACTGGTCAACGGCACCATTCAACTGGTTGGTGGCTTTGATCCGTAAGGCAACGAGGCACCGGCCCGTCCGTCGAACGGGGTAAACATACTGAACCGAGCGCAGGGCGGTCAAATAGCAGGTATCCCGTACATCAGTCCGGGTGCTGTCGGCCGTAATACGGGTGACGGCGACCTGATAGCGGCCTGATTGTCCCGGTACAATGCGCCAATCCCGACGGACTCCGGCCTCGGTGGCCGCCGTAACGGTCTCTTCAGTATGCAAGATCCAGTCATCTGCGCCAACGGCACGCCACTCGATGCGCACCGTCACCGACTGGTTTTGGCGATTGGCGCTACTGTCCCAATGGACAAGGCCATCCCACGATAGGTCGAGAATAATCTCATCGGCGGCGTCATGGGTTTCAACGATTTGACGACCAACCGCCGCGCTGATCTTCAGAGAGTAGCTGTCCTCACGGATGGTATTGCTATACAGGCCGACTGGCGCATCATCGGCATAGCCTTGGCGGACCTCAATCTCGACGCCTTCAAATTGCTCAAGCGGTATCGTGCCGATCCTAAGCTCTGATAGGTCGAGAGGGCCATACCCAAAGTCAAAGAGGCATCTCAGGTACTGGTCTGTGCCCGAGACCTCAGTGAAGTCCCGTGCGGCCTTTTTGGGGTAAAGGCGGTGGCGGCCATAAACGCGCGGCACTGGCCCATACGGATCAGTCTGATTGGAGGTCCCTGTGATGCTCAGGGTTGGACTGGTGCTGTCCAGGTTGCCCCGTGCCAAAGCTGTATTCGAGCTTTTGGGAGGTGGAGCCAGAGCATTCAGGGCCAGCGTTCCCGCCACGGTGATGATAGCCCCACCAACAAGACTGGCTAGGCTTGCTGTACTGCCTGCGATGATGGGGGCCGTTGCCCACGCGGCATTCCCAAAAATCGCCGCACCAAGAGGAGCGGCAAAAGCCATAGTTGCCGCGACGATAGCGATTGACAGGACGGCCCTCAGAGGGTTTTTACCTCCCCCACCGCCTCCGCCGCCACCATGAGGAATCATGCGGACAGTGAGCCTGTGCCCCGGTTTCGGCTTGACCCTTTCCCATGCTTCGACCGGAATAAGGCAATCATCGACAAACACATGAGCATAGGAACGAAGGATCGCGTCCCTCTGAACCAGGGCCACAATGTCGGCGATTGTGCCGCCAGCAGGAAGCTCGTAGTAGTCCCGCTCTGTCGTGAAAGGGTGAGGGCAGGAAATGACCTGTAGGGATGTCATGTGACCGCCGCCCGGTAAATCCCCTGAACACGGGCGGCCCAGCGGGTGGTGTCGTAGCGGTCGAGGACGGTATCCAGGCCGACTTCGGCGTGGATCATGACACCTGCGGCCACAACAAGGCCCACATGACAGGCAGCGCCCAGACAACGGAGCAGCACCACATCACCCGGCTGCTCGGTGCCAAGGGGCACTGATGTCCATGCAGAGGATCGTTCAGTCGAGATCAGATAGTCGAGGTCAGTGCGGTCTGTTGTCTGGCGGTATGAGCCATCATAGCTCGGGACGTCAATCCCAAAGCGCTCAGCCAAGACAAGACGGACAAGCCCCCAGCAATCCACGCCACTGCGAGTGCGGCCATGGTCGGCAAACGGCAAACCAATGTACTCAGCAGTCCAAGCGGGGATCATAAAAAGGGGTGGCTCCAGGTAGTATTGTCTACCCGAATAGCCTATCGTGGTTAAACCACCTCCGTGAGACGGACAGATGTCCGCTCTGGCTTAAAACAGTCCCGGATAGTCTGCAGGACTGTAGCTATCGCCGGGAAATGGTAGGGTGAGGATGTCCTCAAAAGCCAGCTCCCCCGAGATAGTAAGGGCATCATAGTCGGCTGCGACAAGGGTCATGACAAAAGGTCCCGCTTCGACCAAGTCAGGGGTGGAGGATAGCACCACCTCTAAAGCCACCTGACACGGCCCCTGGATACTGCGCAGCTTGCGGATAATTTCCCGGTCCACGTTATCGATGACGATGGTGACGCGACTGACGCTGTCGCCATCGTCGGCCGGAAGATCAACGGCAAACGGATAGCAAACAAAGCTCTCGCCACGGCTGATCAGGACACGCTCGCCGGTTGCTGTCGCGGGCACCAAGTCGTTAGCAACCCTGATCGGTTCATCAAGGGCTAGATGGCTGATCGTGCAGAGCAGGACCCAAACGGTATCCGTCTCTTGGGCAAAAGCCGCTTGACGGGCAGTTGCTGAGAGCGACCTCATGGCAGAACCTCAAGGGACAGTTTGCCGATCCAAAGCTTACCAGAGAGCGGTTTTGTGCTCGGAGGATCAACCAGCCGCATAACGCACGGGCTTTGTGTGCGAGGGTGTCGCCACTCAAAGGCCAGGGCACCTCCTTGGAGAGTGACGTGGTAAAATGCGTCGAGCAGGTCAGCCTGAGCCCTGCTCAGGTCAATCGAGACGGAGAGCGAGCGAACTCCGGCCGAGGTTCGGCGGCGGACCTTGGCAGGGCCGGTTTCCATGGTCGTGCGGATTGTCTGGGACGAGAACTTTTCGTCATATCCCTCGATCAGAACGTCTTGCGGCAGCTCCATGGGCCAAACAATTGCCGTCATATGGCACCTCTTTTCCGGTTCATACTGTAAGCTCCCTCAAGAGCCTGCGAGAACCCGCCCCGCTGAGCGATATCACTGCGCAGCGCGGGCAACAGGATTTGTAGGATCGCCCGGCCATCCGGGCCGCTGGACTGTCGAATTTGCGGGGCAGGCTGATCGCCACCGCGTTGATCAATGATCTCGACATCAATGTTGACTTGAGGAGCCTCAGACGCCCTCCGTCCTGACCACCCAAGATTTGCGCTGTGCCGGGGATCCTGCGCGGTCAGGACTTCCTCTCCTGCCATTAAGATCGACGGGACTTCACCTGGTTTTAGTCCGGCGATCCCACCCGTGTGATACCGGGGTGCGGTCACGAAAATGCCCGGATCGACAGCGCGATGGGTCCCGCTGTTATCCGCAAGTCCTCCTCCGTGCCGGACGGCTGCCGGTTGATAGGGGCCGACCATGTCTGCCCCGCTATAAACTTGCACACCCGCCGAAGAGCCAAATAGACCGCCAAGGCTGCTTGAAACCAGCGAGGCCAGAGGTGCGGTGATGCTGGCCTGGACCTGCATGCGCAGCAGATCGGAAAGGATACTTTCGGTAAGATCTGCAAAGTTGAGTTTGCCGGTTCGGGCAAAGTCGACCAGCGCGTCCTCCATAGAGGAAAAGCTTGAAGAGAAGAACCGCTCGGCGCGCTTGGCCGCATTGCCTGCGGTGTCGGCGTAGGCGAGCATGGCGCGCTTAGCCCCATCGACGAAGGCATCCGAAGCTTCAAGACGGTCCCGCTCAAGCTGCACAAGGCTCCGGTTATAAGCCTCAGCAGTTAGTAGTCCCGCCGCTTGCTGATCCTCCAAAGCAGCAAGAGCGCCTTTATAGCGTACTGCTGCATCATAAGCGCGGTTCGTCTCGGTGGCTGTCTCCTTCAGCTTTCCAGCCTCTTCCCTTTGTTTCAGCGTTCGATACTGGCTGGCTTGCTCCTCGGTTGCATTATTATCATTGGCAAAGTGCGTGACAGCCTGCTCAATCCTGACCTGCCGCACGACCTGCGATCCCTGCGCCTGTGCCGCCGCCAGAGCTTCGGCGTCTGCGACCTCTCGGCCCAGATCATAAATCTGGCGGGCGGCATCAACCCGTGCGGCGCGCAATCGGTCAACACCTGCCGCTGCTTCGGCATAGGTAACACCACTCTTGGCGATGGCGGCCTGAATGTCATTTTCCCGCTCGGCTGCCTTGACGGCGGCGGTAGAGCCTGTCTGATAGGCCGCAGCCAGCCGTTCGCCTGCCGTTGCCTGTTCGATGATTTGCCGTGTCCACAAAGCCCGTTGCATGGCCGTTTCAGCGCTGACGGCACGCCAGACCTGTGCGGCATACTCCTCGACACCAATACCGTTGTTTTGCCATGCAAATGCTTGGATTTTCGCCGCTGCAGCGGCCGAGCGCATGGCCGCATCACTCCGCCCTGCTGCTGCCGCGACGGCAGTTTGCGCATCAGCCTGCAGGCGCAAGGCGTCGGTGGCATCCCGCACGACGGCCACCCGTTGGGCTTGGGCATCGGCGGCATAAAGGTCCTGGACCTGTGCGCTCTGTTGCTCATTCAGGCTGTTCTCACGGGTATAGTCCTCGGCAGCTTGGCGAGCGGTGATCGTGTCTCGCAAGGGAGCCGGTGCCGCGAGCACTTCGGCTTTGCGGGTCAGGGCCTGTCGCAGGGCATCCACCCGCTTGTCACCCGCCAACACGGCGGCGTCGGTCGCCTGGGCAATCGTTGCAAGGACGGTGGAACTGGCCTGTTGAGCCTCTGTAACCGCTTGCCGACCTTTGGCCGTGAGCCGATCAATGTCGCTCTCTAGCCGTGCGATGAGGTCTCGTGTGGCGCTGGCTTGCTGCTCGATCAAGTGTTGATGAGCCGGATTTTGGGGCTGAATACTGCGCAGGTCAGCCAACTGGGACTGAGCCGTAGCAAGCTGCTGGCTTAGGGTCGCAACGTCGCTCGCCGTGGTATCGGTGGTTATCCAGCCTTCAACAGTTGTGGCTGCGTCGCCAGTTGCCGCCGCTATATTTCTAAAGCCCTGCCAAATCGTCTTTGCAACAAAGCTGTCGGCAAGGCTATCCAACCCCTTGTTCCACACAGAACCAAGGCGGCTGGCGGCTTTTTCAAAATCGCTTAGGCCTTGTCGGGCAGCGGCTTGGTATTCTCGATTAAGGGCGGCAACGGCGACCTTTTGCGCCTCTAAAAGCTGGCCATGTTCGGTGAGTGTGCGGATGCTGGCGCTTTCGGTCAGGGTTAGAAACCCCAAAGAGGCATCCAGCTTTGTAATCCCATCATGCCCGCCCTCAAGGGCGTCAGACAGCGCGTTCGCTGTCTCAGCAATGGCGCCGCCTGTTACCGTGGCAACTGCGGCGGAAAGGCCGACCAGATCGACCTTCAGGGATTGGGCAAGCTGACGATGGCGAGCAATGGCGACCGTTGCGTCAAGTGTCTCACTTCGGGAGAAGCTAGAGTCGTCCGCAATCTCGCTCGAGCGGGATTGTAGAGCGCTGGCTGCCTGTTTACCGCTGGTGCCCAGGTCACGCATGGCAAGAGCCAAACGCTTCGTTTGAGCCTCAGTGGTCGCAATGCGCCCCTCAACCAAGCCTACAGCTCCGGCCAGGGCTGCCGTAGCAAGGAGCGCCGGATTAAAGGCCAACCGGAAAAGGGTACCAAATCCTCCGACCGCTCCCGCTGCCTGCGGGATCTGCTGCATCATCACCATGAACGGCGACATGCCCCCGGCGAGGGACACTGCAATGTCCTGAATCTGATAGCTTAGATTAGTCAGCTGGTGCCCTTGCAGGCGGATACCGTTGATCACCGTTCCAGAGGAGGCAGCCTGTCCCGCCTGTGTGCGCTGTAGAGCCTCACTGCTCCGCCTTTGGAGGTCGGTACTTCGCACGACCTCTTGCTGCGCAGCCGCCTGCTGACTGGCCACCGCTGCAGCGGCATGTGCTCCAGTACTCTGGCGGTCCGTCTGCTGGGCTGCCGCCTGGGAGGCCGCAATCAAAGCCTCCAGGCCGTCTGAGGCGATCAGTGCCTCCCGCGCTACTGCACGATTTGCCGCTGCCAATGCCTGGACGTTTGTCGCCGGTGTCCCTGTGATTGACGGCGCCGCCAGACCACGACCGATCTGGCTGGCTGCCCCCT
>Ga0079301_1001182_pt1 | contig 12232 bp, 9 predicted proteins | sample Wag4_2014_7_11_3_FD_74797 | JGI IMG/M metagenome (GOLD analysis project Ga0079301, IMG submission 74797) | Fresh water mixed with fracking chemicals microbial communities from Ohio, USA - Utica-2 Time Series FC 2014_7_11 | ecosystem: Engineered > Industrial production > Chemical products > Input...
GCGATCAATGACAAGTGCTGCAGCCCAGAACGATGTAGCGAATTCGCTGGAGATCATTGCCACGAAACCGAACCATGAAATCCAGAACTTTAGTGAGAGCTTCCCAGATTGCGGACCATGCTCACTCGGTACATGTTCTTCTGGGCTCTTGTCGCGCATGACAAAGTAGAGGAAAGCGGCAAGCGGCAGAGCAAGTAATAAACCGAAGCGCCATAGGTCTCGGTAAGCAGTTGCGATGCTTCCAACAATGAGAGTTCCGGTGACATAACCAGCGGACGCGATTGCATTTGCCTGCATGATTGCAACGGAGGAAATGCGCTTGTCATAGTGCGCGTTAAGAGATGTTACAAAGTTATTGATAACAATTGAAATACCGATTCCAGTTATAAGTGCTGCAGTGATTGTTACTGGAACTGCGGTTGAAGAAACAAATGTAATAAGTCCGATGGAGAAGACTCCGATTCCAATCCACCCTGTCTGTCCGCGACCAAAGCGGTGAACCAGATGAGGATTGGCAAAGCCGGCGATGATCGATGCAAGACCAAGTGCGGTTCCATGAAGACCGGCGATTGTGAGTGATGTGCCTTGATCTGCGCGCAACAATGGCTGCGAAGGACCGAAGCCGCCGAGGAAGATATTTACAACAACGGTCTGTAAAGCGATTGTCCAGAAGTACCTATCGCGTCTAATGACGTGCGGCATTAGAGATTTGAAACGACGAAGTCGATAGATGCTGTTAATGCATCGATATCAGCTGGGTCGATTGCAGGAAACATACCGATGCGAAGCTGGTTCTTACCGAGCTTGCGGTATGGCTCTGTATCCACAATTCCATTGGCACGAAGCGCTGCTGCAACCTTGGTTGCATCGATTGCATCGTCGAAGTTAATTGTTCCGACAACCTTTGAACGCTGTGCAGGATCAACAACAAATGGAGTTGTGTAGCTGGTCTTTTCAGCCCATCCGTAAAGGCGTGATGCTGAATCTGCGCTACGACCTGCAGCGAACTTAAGTCCACCGTTGGCATTCATCCACTTGATCTGCTCATCGAGCAACATCAAAGTGACAAGCGCTGGTGTGTTGTAAGTCTGATCAAGTCGTGAATTTTCGATTGCAGTTCCGAGATCGAAGAATGCTGGGATCCAGCGGCCTGATGCCTTGATCTTCTCTGCGCGTGCAATTGCAGCCGGGCTCATGAGTGCAAGCCATAGACCACCATCGGAAGCGAAAGATTTCTGTGGAGCGAAGTAATAGGTATCGAATTCTTTTGCATCTACATCAAGTCCACCAGCTGCTGATGTTGCATCAACAAGTACGAGTGCGCCATCTGTTCCTGCTGGGCGCTTGATTGGCATTGCAACGCCAGTTGATGTTTCGTTATGTGTCAGTGCGTAAACATCGATACCCGCTTCAGCAACTGCTGTTGGGTGTGTGCCTGGTTCTGACTTAATAACTGTTGGCTCACCAAGGAATGGTGCTTCCTTTGCAGCTGATGCGAACTTTGATGAGAACTCGCCGAATACTAAGTGCTGTGAACGATCTTCAATGAGACCAAATGTTGCGATATCCCAGAACGCTGTTGATCCACCGTTGCCAAGAATTACTTCGTAACCTTCAGGCAATGAGAAGAGTGAATTAAGTCCTTCACGAACGCTCTTTACGACATTCTTTACCGGCTTCTGTCGGTGAGAAGTTCCGAGAATGTAATTGCTTCCAGGTGCTGTCAACGAAGCAAGTGCTTCGGGACGAATCTTTGATGGACCACAACCAAAACGACCATCTTTTGGCTTGAGATTATCTGGAATTACGATGTCTGCGCTCATGAGGTAAGACTACGGGTAGTACCTATGTACCGCCCAATCGGAAGTTACGTTAGGTCGCTCATAGCGCAAGCGATCATGCAGGCGAGAGTAACGACCCTGCCAGAATTCAATATTGACCGGCGTCACACGATATCCGCCCCAGTGCGGTGGGCATGGAACCGTTGTTCCTTCAGGCCACTTCTCCGTTGCGCCTTTGAAACGTTGTTCAAGTTCTTCACGTGATGCAAGGGGTGCAGATTGTGCAGATGCCCATGCACCAATCTGTGAAGACCAAGGACGCGTTGCAAAGTAATCTTCCGACTCTTCGCGGGAAATCTTTTCGGCAAATCCGCTAATCGAAACTTGGCGTTCCATCGCATACCAAGGGAAGAGCAGAGTGACTTGCGCATTCAATTCAATTGCTTGTCCCTTACGAGATCCGTAATTGCTAAAGAAGGTAAATCCACCTTGCGAAACATCTTTAAGCAAAACGGTGCGCGTTGTAATTGCATCGGCGCCACTTTCATCTGTGCCCAGAGTTGATAGCACCATCGCATTTGCCTCGACGATAAATGAATTCTCTGCAGCTTCAGTCAGCCAAGAGTGGAAGGCGGCGAAGGGATCATCAGGCAAAGATTCGAGGCCGACCTCGCCGTAGGAGCGGCGCATTGCGCGGATGGCATCGCGTTGAAGTTGTGGCTCATTTTCGCTCATGGGTGTATCGAACCTCACTTTCGGTATGAGTGCATCCCCGCGCCCTTTGGTGGAAAGCACCCCTGCTGGAGGTGCAGAATTGCCCACAGGATTACCAGAGGGAGCTCACCGTGTCAGATGATTTCAAGCCAGGTCTTGAAGGCGTAATTGCATTTGAATCAGAGATTGCAGAGCCAGATAAAGAAGGTAGCGCGCTTCGTTACCGCGGCGTTGATATCGACGATCTCGTAGGTCGCGTCTCATTCGGAAACGTATGGGGACTTCTTGTAGATGACATCTTTAACCCAGGTCTTCCTAATGCTGAACCATTCCCACTTCCTGTTCACTCAGGCGATGTTCGCGTAGATATTCAATCCGCGATTGCAATGCTTGCTCCAGCTTGGGGCTTTAAGCCTCTTCTCGATATTTCAGATGAAGAAGCGCGTAGCAACCTTGCTCGTACTTCAGTGATGGTTCTTTCATACCTTGCACAGGCTGCTCGCGGAATTGTTTCTCCAATGGTTCCTGAGTCAGAAGTTGATAAGGCACATACAGTTGTAGAGCGCATGATGATTCGTTGGCGCGGAGAGCCAGATCCACTTCACGTTCGCGCAATTGATGCGTACTTCGTATCAGCTGCAGAACACGGAATGAATGCATCAACATTTACAGGTCGCGTTATTGCATCAACTGGTGCAGATGTGTGCGCCGCACTTTCAGGTGCAATCGGTGCGATGTCAGGCCCACTTCACGGTGGAGCGCCATCACGCGTATTGCACATGATTGAAGAAGTAGAAAAGACTGGAAATGCGGAAGGCTACGTCAAGGGACTTCTTGATCGCAAGGAACGTCTTATGGGATTCGGTCACCGCGTCTATCGCGCCGAAGATCCACGCGCACGCACATTGCGTCGCACAGCTAAGGAACTTAACGCTCCACGCTACGCAGTTGCTGAAGCACTTGAACAAGCAGCTCTTAAGGAACTTCGCGAGCGTCAACCAGATCGCGTTCTTGAAACCAACGTTGAGTTCTGGGCTGCAATCATCTTGGACTTCGCACAAGTTCCAGCACCACTCTTTACTTCAATGTTTACCGCTGCACGTACTGCTGGATGGTCTGCACACATCCTCGAGCAGAAGCGCACTGGTCGCTTGATTCGTCCATCAGCTCGCTACGTTGGAAAGGCTCCTCGTAAGCCTGAAGATGTAACTGGCTGGGATGCTTCTGTCGAGCAACTTCACAAGTAACAAAAACATTCGTTACAAAGTAGTCTCGCACCATGCGAAATATCGTCTGGTTCCGTCGAGACTTACGAATCGGTGATCATCCAGCGCTCGTTGCTGCGATGGAGAACTCTGACGAGATAGTTCCTGTCTTTATTCTCGATAAGCAGCAAATCTCTGAAGCCGGAAGCAAGTTACTTGCTTACATGAGTAATTCGCTGCGCGCACTCGATGAATCTTTAGGTAATCGCCTTCACATCATCGAGGGTGATCAAGTAGAAGTTCTTAAAGAACTTATTGCTCTTTATGAAGTCAAAGAAGTTCATATCTCTACTGAATACGAACGCTATGGCGCTGAACGCGATGCCCGCGTTGAAGCAGCAGGTATTCCCCTTGTTCGCACCGGTTCTCCCTATGCAGTTGCACCTGGACGCGTTGTTAAACCAAGTGATGCAACGCCTTACAAGGTTTACACACCCTTCTATAAAGCTTGGTGTGCACATGGTTGGCGCGCACCTGCACCAACACCAAAAGAGATAAAGGCACCAAAGCCGGCCGATAAGTACCGAGCATTTCCTGATTTTCCAGTGCCTGCGGGTACAACAATTATCGAAGCCGGCGAAGCTGCTGCACTAAAGCGCTTCAAGGAATTTACTAATGATGGTCTCGACAGTTATGACGAGAACCGCAATTTTGCTGGCATTGATGGAACTTCAAAGATGAGTAGCTATCTCAAATTTGGTGAAATTCATCCGCGCACATTGCTCGCCAATTTAGGCGAGAGCAAAGCGCATGACACTTACCGAAAAGAGATTGCTTGGCGCGAGTTCTACGCCGATGTTCTCTTCAACAATCCGCATACAGAAACCGATTACTACGCTCCTAAGTTTAAAGAGATGCGTTATGACAAGCCGGGCACACAGTTCAAAGCCTGGTGTGAAGGCAAAACCGGTTACCCATTTGTCGATGCTGCGATGCGTCAATTAGTCGTCGAAGGCTGGATGCATAACCGAACACGTATGGTCGTTGCATCGTTCTTAGTTAAGGATTTGCACCTTGAATGGCAGTTAGGGGAGCGCTTCTTCGCAGAGCACCTGACTGATTACGACCCAGCTTCGAATGCCCATGGTTGGCAGTGGACTGCCGGAACCGGCACTGATGCCTCTCCTTATTACCGAGTATTTAATCCCATCGAACAAGGGCGTCGCTTTGATGAAAATGGCGATTACATTCGCAAATATGTTGCAGAACTAACCCATTTAAGTGCCGCAGAAATTCACGAACCATGGCTATTTCTTGATGGTTACTCACAAGGTTACCCAGAACGCATTGTTGATCACGCTGTTGAACGCATCGAATCTCTTGAAAGATTGAAAGAGATTAAAGCTGATAAGCCAGAACAACCAGAACGTAAATAGTAGAAATTACTATCTGCAAGTTACTCGCAATTTTACAATCACAAATGACTTCTCTATCTTTCTCACTAATTAGTTTCTAGCGAGAGGTAGTCACGATGTTCTTCATTAAGCGTCGCGTTATTGATTACTGCCGCATCACCAGCACCAGCTGCTGTCTCTAAGTTTAACCTTCAATCTTTTCAGATCTTTTTCTTTCCAAATTAAATTTAAGTACTAACAAAGGGATAACTATGTTTACATCGAAGAAAGTATTTGCAGGAGCAGTTGTTGCTGCCCTGATTTCAACGGTTGGAATTTTTCCAGCTGAAGCGGCACCAAAGAACCAGGCGCGCGCAGTTGCACAGCCTGATTGGTTAGAGCAGAACCTTGATAACCCAAAGGTGCGAATTATTGAGGTAAGCACCGAGCCAGGTATTTACGAGCGCGGACATATCAAGAACGCTGTGAAGTTTGTTTGGCATACCGATCTCGTTGACACTGTTAATCGCGACATCATCAACGCTAAGAACTTCAGCAAGCTTGTGCAGAAGGCCGGAATCAGCGATGACACAACTGTCGTTCTCTACGGCGACAAGAACAACTGGTTTGCTGCATGGGGCGCATGGATCTTCAACATTTACGGCCAGAAGGATGTTCGCGTCCTCGACGGGGGTCGCGTTAAGTGGGAGAAAGATGGTCGCGCACTCACAACTGCAGTTCCAACATTTGCTGCAGGAAACTTCTCAGTCTCAAAGGGTGACAAGTCACTTCGTGCAACGCTGATCAACGACGTTCTCCCTGTCGCAAAGAAGCGCGTGAAGGCAGATCTGATTGATATTCGTTCAGCTGATGAGTACAACGGCAAGGTCTTTGCGCCAGCTGGATTCCAGGAACTCGCAGTGCGTGCAGGACATATCCCAGGTGCAATCAACGTCCCATGGGGTCTTAACGTAAATTCAGATGGAACATTTAAGACCGTTGCCGAGCTAAAGAAGCTCTATGCGGATAAGGGCGTCGATGGAAAGCAGAACATTATTACCTACTGCCGCATCGGTGAGCGTTCATCACTTACATGGTTCGTTCTTAGCGAGATCCTTGGATATAACGTGAAGAACTACGACGGTTCATGGACTGAATACGGAAACTCTGTAGGCGTTCCAATCGTTAACAATGCAGGAACTATTTGGGGAGCTGCATAATTTCTACCCTTCATACACAGAGCAGCAACTCCGGTAACTCCGGGGTTGCTGCTTCTGCATGGACCCGTGCAGAAAAGATCCGCACAGCTATTTCTTTTGCTGTAATTGCAGCCTTACTTCTGACTGCATTCATTCTCTCTTCCAATGTCAGTAATTCAACTGCGCCAATCTCACTTCTAATTGGAATGAGCCTTGGTCTATTGCTCGAACGAGGCCGTTTCTGCTTCTTCTGTATCTTCCGTGATGGAATCGAAGATAAGAACACAACTCCATTTATTTCAGTTCTCGTAGCAATCGCAACAGGATCAATCGGTTATGCACTGATCTTCGGTCAGTTCTTGCCGGATACAAGCACTGATCGCTTGCCTCCGGTTGCGCATATTGGACCCGTCAGTTGGGTCTTAGCTGTTGCTGCATTCGCATTTGGTATTGGTATGGCGCTTTCTGGTGCATGTATCAGCGGCCACTTATATCGACTTGGTCAGGGTTACCTTCGCGCAATTCCTGCCCTCATCGGAACTCTGATTGGGTTTGTCATTGCCTTCCTTACTTGGAATTGGCTCTATCTCAATGCAATCTCTGATGCACCAACGATCTGGTTGCCACATTATGTTGGTTACTCAGGTGCGCTACTTATTACTTTGGCAGCACTTCTGGGCCTTGCCTTCTTTGCCATTCGCAAGGGAGTTAACTCTGATCCGATTCGCAAGGCACCGGCTGCAACACTTTCACTTTCAGCAACGTTGAAATCTTTGATTACAGATCGCTGGAGTCCCATTGCAACGGGTGCAATCGTCGGAGTAGTCGGAACTATTGCCTATCTGCGCGTTGAGCCGCTGGGTGTTACACGTCAGCTCAGCACAACTGCACGCACCTTCATGGATGCTCAGGGAATCGGAACCGATACCTTGGTTGGTCTTGATCGCATGGCTGGATGTATTGCAGTTGTCGCAGAGACAATTACCAATAACGGCTGGCTTGTTATCGGGCTAGTTGGAACATCATTTGCTGCAGCCTTTGCAGGTGGTCGTTTCAAATTCTCGAAGCTGACAGCGAAGAATTCATCAACTTCTCTTCTTGGTGGAATTCTCCTTGGCTGGGGTTCGATGACTTCATTGGGTTGCACCATCGGAGTGCTTCTCTCTGGTACCCAAGCCTTTGCACTCTCTGGTTGGCTCTTCTTCGCCTTTGTATTCCTCGGAAGCTACGTTGGAATCAAGTTGAAGTTTCATACAACTGGCTGAGAACGAACAACTCCTATGCCGCTGCGCTTTGCTTCATACATAGCCGCATCCGCACGTTCTAGGAGTTCGCCTTTGCCATCGTTATAGACGTGGCCAATAGCAACTCCGATGGTGATCAGATGGCCTTCGATAGTAAATGGATAGCTCACCGTTGCTTGAAGCGCTTGCGCAGCTTCTAACGTCTCTTCATAACTACCTGAGATCAGTACACCAAATTCATCGCCTCCTAACCTGGCGAGAATTGCACCGGTCGGAAGAGACCTACTGAAACGTGCGGCAACCTGTTGGAGTAATACATTTCCTAGTTCGTGGCCGTAAGTGTCATTTACTGGCTTGAATTCATTGAGATCCAGAAGCAATAATGCACCTTCAGTCTTTGAGAAGTTATCTAACTCTGCAATCAGCCTGCGTCGATTTGGTAGGCCCGTCATATCGTCGGTGCGAGCCATAACTTTCTCTTCACCTAAATTTTTCGCCTGACGAATCACAATTGTCATGCGCATAAATGCAAGAAAGAGCGTTCCGATTGCCGGAGCAACGATAAACATCGGAAAAATTCCTGGGCGCAAGGAAATCAGCGCTAACAAGGTTGGACTCATAAATATTGAGAGTGCGATGAATACAGGATGAATGGCTACATCATGTCCGCTCGCGCTCTGCTGTAGCCAGAGAGATGATGCAATCAGAACAATTCCAACGAGCCATCCATCATCAGTTAATTGTCCAAACCTGTAGTTATCACTGACTGCGAGCCAAAGAAAGAGGAGATCTGAAGCGGAGAAAATCGCGATACCAAGAAAGAGCAATGTTGCTCGAACCTGAAGACGATGTGTAACAAGGGCCACGGAAGCGATGATAAGAAGCAGCAAATCGCACACGGGATAGAGAAGTGAGAAGAATTGATCTTGCAGATTTATCTGCGATTGTGGAAAGACTCGAGATAGAAAGAACGCGGTTGCAATTGATGAGATACCAAGTCCAAAGATTGCAGAGTCCAATAGCTCAAGTGGATTAAGTCTTCGACCGCGAACCAGTGAACGTGGAATGGCAATGAGTGCACACGGATAAAAGAGCGCGTAACTTGCTTGTGCAAAGAGCTGCGCACTCGAAGGAAGTTGATAGAACTCGCCATAACTATTGAGCAGTGAACCAACTCCCCAGAATGTGATGGCAAGGCAAGTGCTAGCAACTGCAATCGGATCGTTACTTAAAGGCGATTGGGCGATCGCGATGACTGCGAAAATCCAGATGGCGTTGTAGAGAATGAGATCAAGGAAGATGGAACGGTCTTGAGTAATGAGTTTTAAGAAGAGATGTGAAGCCAGAAGACCATGGGGGAGCCATCGAAGAACGCGGTACACCCGATGAATTAAATAAGTAAGGCTCCCACCTATAAATAGGGGAAGCCTTACTTCGGGGCCTGGATAAGGTTTTTAAATTAGAAGCCCTTAGCGCAGAGGAGGTTTGCTGAAGCCTTTGCATCTGCTGCATTGGTCTTAAGCTGTCCTGGAGCGCCAAGAAGAAGTGCCTTCTTCGCTTCGAGATCCTTTACCTGTGTTGAAAGCTTGGTCTTTGAACCGCTGAGCACTAGAACTGCGTTTGCAAGCTTTGAGATTGCTGTTGCAAGCTTCTGCTTATCCGCAGAGTTTGTTGATGCATTCATGGTTGCCTGGAATTGAGTTACTGAAGCACGGGCTTTATCGAGCGCAGCAGTTGTGCTGGCAAGGGCCGCGGAAGCAGTTACATATTCAGCATCGAGTGCTGCAGTTTGTTCTGAAACATTTGCAAGATCTTTCTGAGCTTTCACTGCTGCTTGGTACTGACCAACTGCAGTAAGGCACTCAGCTGAAAGCCAGGTGAGCTTTGAATTCTTAACCAATGCGTTCTTAGCACACTTGTACTTGTAGCCAGAAACAGTTTTTGTCGCATTCACCTTCTTACACGCTACGCCATTGCTAATTTTTGTAGCAGCAGAAGCTGGAACTGCAGAGATACCGCTTGCGATAACGACTGCAGAGAGAAGAGTTATTGATACTTTGCGAAACATGAAAACCTCCATTAGATACGTCGCTATGGTATCTAGCGTTTCTCGCGTTTTGAGCGTAACTCGGCGGTAGGGCTATAGAATTTCATGTGAATTAGCACCGTCTTGAGTCCTGTATGATTACGCCATCGACGCATCCCGCATCGATGTACTTCCCCCCAAAGTGCGCCATATGGCCACTTACTTGCGAGTCTTATCAAGACCCTGATGGCGCTGGTTTCAAACCAGATCTGACCATCTAACCGAGACGCGCTTGTCGTCTCGATTGGTGTCTATTTTCATGTCTCTACAAACACGTACCGCTGCTCCCGGAAAAGCTCGTCGCGCAGCCAAAGGTAAGCCCCGCCATACATCAGCTCAGAAGGCAGCCCGTAAGACTGTGGTTGCAAAGCCAGCTGCTCGCGGAACTGCAAAGCGAAGCGCTCCTGTAAAGGAAGCAGCATCTACTGCAGCACGTACAACCGCACAAACATCGCGTTATTCAGATCGCGAGACTGTCACAAAGAAGGACGTCCGTCTTGCAGATCGCTCAAAGCTACGCGCACAGCGTTTCCAGGAGCGCACAGCTTCTAAGTCAAAGAACATTGAAGGCGCTCCAAAGGGCAACCCAAAGCAGTCACGCGAAGAGCGCACCTTTGAAAAGCCAAAGAAAGCTTTTAAACCAGTTGGCAATAAGCCAGTTGTAGGTCGCACATCTTCTGAGCGTCCTGCTAAGCCACAGTCACGCGCTGCAAAGTTCATTGCAGATCGCACAGAACGCGCAGAGCGTCCTTTCCGCCCAGAACGTTTAGAGCGTCCTGTTAAGAGTGATGTTCGTCCAACAACACGACGTGACGCAGTAAAGGCGAAGGTTGCTCACTCTGATGACGGCCGTCCAAACTTCGTTCCGCAGAAGCGCGAAAAATATAATCCTTCAGCACCGCAGTCAGCTGCGCAACGTCGTGGAGATTCTCCACGCACACCTGCAAAGCCACCACGCGATCGTCGCAATGATTCACGCAGTGACTCTCGCAATGAATCACCTGCGTATGCACGTGATGATTTCCGCGCATCAAAGACACATAACAAGGCAGCAGTCGATTTCGGCGCTGACGATAATTACATTTCAGTCAACCTTGCTGATGCAAACCTTGTTGAAGCAACTCCACTTACTGAAGTAACAACTTCATTCCGCGACCTTGGCATTGCACCAGCGCTCGCAAATGCACTTAATGCCCAAGGAATTACGCATCCATTCCCAATCCAGATTGCAACACTTCCAGATGCTCTTGCAGGCCATGACATCTTGGGACGCGGTCAGACTGGTTCAGGAAAGACTCTTGCATTCAGCCTTGCCTTGCTTACAAATATTTCAAATAAGGTCGCGCGCCCTCACAAGCCACTGGCACTTATCTTGACCCCTACTCGCGAACTTGCGCAGCAGATTGACGAAGTTCTTCGTCCACTTGCACGCGCTGTTGGCCATGAATCAGTAGTGATCGCAGGCGGAATGCCATATGCAAAGCAGATCACTGCAATGCGTAAAGCGACAGCAATCTTGGTTGCAACTCCTGGTCGTTTGATTGACCTTCTTAACAAGAATGAAGTTCAGCTCGATCAACTTCAAATTACAGTTCTTGATGAAGCAGATCAGATGGCAGATATGGGCTTCCTTCCTGTCGTTAAGGAAATTCTTGATCAGGCACAACTCGATGGACAGCGTCTCTTGTTCTCAGCAACTCTCGATCGCGGTGTTGATTCACTCGTTCGCCAGTACCTCAAGAATCCAAAGACTCACTCATTGCAGAATGACCGCGCATCAGTTTCAACAATGGAGCACCACGTTCTTCAGATGCATCCTGGCGATAAAGATGACATCACTTCGCAGATTGCAGCTCGAAACGGAAAGACAATTCTCTTCGTAAAGACTCAGCGCGGTGCAGATCGTCTTGCTGACAAACTTGCCAACGCAGGTGTTCCAGTTGGTGCGTTGCACGGTGGAAAGTCACAGGCAGTTCGTACTCGCACACTTGCACTCTTTAAGGAACAAGAGAATTCAGCTCTCGTTGCAACAGATGTTGCAGCACGCGGAATCCACGTTGATGGAATCTCACTTGTTGTTCACGTTGATCTTCCACAAGATCACAAGGATTACTTGCACCGTTCAGGACGTACAGCTCGCGCTGGCGAATCAGGAACTGTTGTTACCTTGTCATCTTCAAAGAATCAGCGCGCAGTATCTGGTCTTCTCTCACGCGCAGGTGTGACACCGAAGTTCCATGATGTGCGCCCACTAGATGAGAAGCTCATGGTTATCACCGGAGCTCAAGAGCCTTCAGGTGTTCCTTACGTACCGCCAGTTATGGAGCGCAAGGCTCCAGCAGGTGGCTCACGTTCAGGCGGTTCACGTCGCGGTGGTTCAGGTAAATCTGGCGGATACCGTGGTGGCAACAGCCGCCGTGGCCGCTAGTTAATTACTAACGCTGCTTCTTACGAACATTCATTCCGATCTGGCGTACAAATTTTCTTGGAACAGTTGAGATAACTGCAACAAGAAGTTTGTATTGCCAGCCAGGAATGCTCACGGGCTTATTCGCCACAGCATCGATCCATGATTGCTCAACTAATTTATCTGAGTTGAGCCACATAAA
>Ga0079301_1001183_pt1 | contig 12229 bp, 11 predicted proteins | sample Wag4_2014_7_11_3_FD_74797 | JGI IMG/M metagenome (GOLD analysis project Ga0079301, IMG submission 74797) | Fresh water mixed with fracking chemicals microbial communities from Ohio, USA - Utica-2 Time Series FC 2014_7_11 | ecosystem: Engineered > Industrial production > Chemical products > Input...
CTGTCAGAGGCAATGGGCGAAGCTCATATGGCTCTTGCAGGCAAACCACTTCACGCGCACGGTTAAGTAAGAGGAGAAAATAACGATGTCATTCTCAGTAACAATGCCAGCTCTCGGTGAGAGCGTCAGTGAAGGAACAGTTACACGTTGGCTCAAGAACGAAGGCGACATGGTCGCTGTCGACGAACCGCTCCTCGAAGTTTCAACAGATAAAGTCGATACAGAGATTCCTTCACCTGTAGCCGGAATTCTTTCAAAGATTGTTGTCGGCGTAGATCAGACTGTTGCGGTTGGCGCAGAGCTTGCCGTGATCTCATCAGATGCATCAGCACCTGCACCAACTCCTCAAGCTACAACACCAACTCCAACCCCCGTTGTCGAGACTCCCGCTCCAGCTCCTGTGGCTGCAGCACCAACTCCCCCTCCAGCAGCACCAGCTGCTTCAGGTGGAACTGTCATCACAATGCCAGCTCTTGGTGAATCAGTAAGCGAAGGAACTGTTACTCGTTGGCTTAAAAACGTTGGCGATTCAGTTGCAGTTGATGAAGCGCTCCTAGAAGTTTCAACAGATAAGGTCGATACAGAGATTCCGTCACCAGTTGCCGGAACTCTTCTTGCAATTGATGTTGCCGTTGATACAACTGTTCCAGTTGGCGCTCGTCTTGGACTTATTGGCTCCTCCGGTGCTGCTCCAGTAGTGTCCGAGCCAGTAGCTCAGGTTCAGGTGGCGCAGGTTCCTGCTCAAGTTACGACTCCAGTCGCTGTGCCTGCACCTGCTGCACCGGTTGCTGCTACGCCCGCACCTGTAGCGCCTGCAGCTCCGGTTTCACAACCACAAGATGCTTATGTCACTCCAATCGTTCGCAAACTTGCCAATGATCTCGGTGTAAATCTTGCTTCAGTGCGCGGAACAGGTATCGGCGGTCGTATTCGTAAAGAGGACGTGGTGTCCGCACAGACAACTAACAATGCTGTGGCAGGGGTTCCTCCTCAAGCTGCGAATGTCGTAAATGCGTCTCCACAAACTCCACGCCCAGCTGCTCCAGTTGCATCTCCACTCCGTGGAACAACAGTGACGATGTCACGACTTCGCAAGGTTATTGCAGCGCGTATGGTCGAATCACTTCAGGTATCTGCCCAACTCACAACAGTTATCGAAGTAGATGTTACAAAGATTGCTCGACTTCGCGATCGCTCAAAGGCAACTTTTGAAGCACGTGAAGGCGTCAAGCTCTCATTCCTTCCATTCTTTGCTGTTGCTGTCTGCGAAGCATTGAAGCAGCACCCAGTGCTGAATTCATCAGTCGAAGGCGATCAGATTATTTATCACGGTGCAGAACACCTCGGTGTCGCAGTTGATACAGAACGCGGTCTCTTGGTTCCAGTAATTCACAATGCAGGCGACCTCAACATGGGTGGCGTTGCGCGCAAGATTGCAGATCTTGCTGCTCGCACACGCGATAACAAGGTAACTCCAGATGAACTCGGTGGCGGAACATTTACTCTCACCAATACAGGTTCACGTGGTGCGCTCTTTGATACTCCCATCATCAACCAGCCACAGGTAGCGATCCTTGGACTCGGCGCAGTTGTTAAGCGTCCAATGGTTGTTAAGGGTGAAGACGGTGGCGAGACAATTGCTATTCGTTCAATGGTTTATCTCGGTCTTTCATATGATCACCGCGTTGTAGATGGCGCAGATGCAGCTCGTTTCTTGGTCACTCTCAAAGAGCGCCTCGAAGGTGGAGCATTCGAAGCTGATTTGGGTCTCTAAGACTGATGTCAGTTCCACAACGCATCGCAATTACGGGTGCATCAGGCCTTATCGGTACCGCACTCGTTGGTCAGCTCAAGAGTGAAGGCCACACGGTTCAGCGCTTTGTACGTCGTCCTGTTGTTGCACCTGATGAAATTCAGTGGGATCCCAAGACAGGTTATGTAGATATCGAAGCGCTCCGTGGCGTCGATGCAATCATTCACTTAGCTGGCGTTGGAGTTGGCGATAAGCGTTGGAGCAAGAAGTACAAATCAGAAATTCTAAATTCACGCTTGCTTGGAACAACAGCCATTGCGCATGCAGTTAACGAAGTTAAGCCACAAGTATTTATCTCAGCTAGCGCGATCGGTTGGTACGGCGAATCAGGCAATCGCTCTGTCGTTGAATCTGATCGAGTCGGAGATGACTTTCTCGCAGCTGTTTGCCGCGAATGGGAAGGTGCAGCTGATCTTGTAACTGACGTTCGCACTGTCAAGATTCGTACCGGCCTTGTCCTTGACCCAACAGGTGGAGCGCTAGGAAAGATGCTTCCGCTATTTCGCTTAGGTCTGGGTGGAAAGCTTGGAAACGGTAAGCAATGGTGGTCTTGGATTACTCTGCACGATGTAATTCGCGCGATCTCCTTCCTCTTGGAAAATAAAGTTTCCGGTCCGGTAAACCTAACTTCGCCAAACCCAGTTACTAATCAGGAATTTACATCGGCTCTTGCTCGCGCCATGCACCGTCCGGCGCTTTTCCCGGCACCTGCAATCGCGCTCAAGATTGCACTCGGTGGATTCTCATCTGAAATCTTGGGAAGCAAGAAGGTTATGCCGCAAGCACTCACCGATGCTGGTTTTACTTGGGATTACCCACACATCACCAACGCGCTTACAGCCCTAGTTCAGGAGTAACTCTTCCGCTGCTTGGCGGCCAGATAAGAGCGCTCCATTTTGCGAAGGCGCAGTTCGGTAATCACCAGCGACATACAAACTATCTGCAACCTTTGCGGATTGAATTCCCTGCTTACCAATGCCGAATATAGGAAGAGATTTTGGAATCTCGTACTTAGCAATCAGCGCCCATTCAGATGTTGAAACGCCCCACATAATCGCAAGGTGGCGACGAACTTCTGATTCAGATGCGAAATCGATTGTTGTCGACGAGAGCAAAGTCTTTCCGAGGGGTGCGTAAGTTGGAACCATATTGGAGATCGCAATCGAGTTAATGACTGGCCCGCGTGATTCTCCATCGATAAGCAGTCGATTAGATAGCGTCATTTCCATCGGTACCTCGTGATACCAAGTGGTGCTCGAAGCCAGTTTTGGAACATTTGGAATATCCAAGAGTTGGGCTGCGGTAGTTAAATCTGCAGCAACAATGACAGCATCTGCTTTCAGCTCTTCTAGTGAATCGATACGTGTGTTGAGATGAATAGAACGAACGCGCTGCGCCAGCGCTTTAGGAAGCTCCCCTGCGCCGTGTGCGGGAAGTCCAGGTTTGCCTGAAATAAATGAGCGCACGATTTCCTTGCCACTTACTGCATCAACATTTGCCGGGGTTGTCAGAAATACGCCTGATAAGAATGGTTTGAGTACGCGCTTATATAGATCACCGTACTGAGAAAGTTCATCCTCAACAGAGCGCCCTTGCTTCGAAGCGCTGGTCAAATAACCGATAAAGCGAAGCTTTGTAAAGAGTGAGCCTGTCGCCGGATTAAAGGCAGAGAAGGGATTCTCGCGAGGGTCCCCCAAGGTGACAGTCTCTTCTTCAATGGAGATATCAACCGAGCGGGAAGCTTCGACAAAGTTCAATTCTCTAGTGACGTCCAGGTGTACTAACTCTGAATAGCGCGAGTTAATGAGCTGGAATCCTCGATCAAGTCGATAGCCATCGATTAGATCGGTGGCTACTCGTCCACCTACGCGATCGGAAGATTCATAGACATCAACTTCACACCCTGCATCTTGCAAAGTGATTGCCGCACTAAGCCCAGCAAGACCTGCACCGATAATTGCAACCTTCTTATCGGACACTGATTTCACGCGCCTTATCGATAATTGTTGCGACTGCAAGAATCTGTTCTCGAGATACTGGCATTGAACCTTTGCCTTCGAGAGCGTCTCTTACTGACAAATAGAAGTATCCATAATTTCCAGGCACTGCTTGAATTTCTTCACGCTGATCGCCACGTTGAATGTATGCCTTTGACGCAGTTGGCTCTTTCCAAATTCCACCTTCAGGGAAATTACCTGCTCGCAGTAGAGCTTCTTGCGGATCAAGATCTTCAATCACAAGAGCGCCCTCCGTGCCCAAGACGCGTACGCGAGGTCCAGTTGAACCTGAAATAGCGCTCACAGAACAGTATGAATCAACGCCAGAGTGATGTCGGAGGTTGAGAACTACATCATCTTCAGACTCCCCACGGATCTTGCGAATGCTTGCGTAGGTAAGGTCGGCAGGACCGAAGCAGTCAAGAGCTGTAGAAAGTAAATGTGTTTGAAGATCTAGTAGTAGACCTCCGCCTTCCTCTGGAGTGAGGTTCTCTCTCCATGCTGTGGGATTGAGCTGAGGGCGGTAGCGCTCGAACCGTGAATCCATTCTGAAAACTTTTCCAATGAGGCCGTTGGCGGCTACCTTCTTAATGGTGAGTGAATCGCTATCCCATTGGCGGTTATAGAAGGCGGTAACTGGAACTCCTGATTTTTCGCTCGCATCAAAAATGCGCAGAGTTTCGGCAACGGTGCGTCCCATGGGCTTTTCAACGACCACAGGAATTCCGGCGTTAATTGCAGCAACTGCATGTTCGCAGTGGGCCGCATTAGCGGTTGCAATCACAACCAGATCAAGATCTTGCGCGAGAAAGTCAGAAAGGTTCTCGGTGACTCTGACTAGAGGGAAATCTTCCTTAGCTTGGCGAGCACGCGTTGAATTGCCGGTTAGAACTGAGGCGACTTCAAATCCGCATCCTTTAAGTAAAGGTGCATGAAAAGATCGACCTGCAAGTCCGTAACCGGCAATACCAACGCGCATCAGTATTACTTGTTCTGCAACTTAGATGGCCACCAAATCTTCGGACCAATCTCGTGAACCAATGCAGGAACCAAGATTGAACGAACGATGATGGTGTCGAGAAGTACTCCAAAGGCCACCGCAAAACCAAGCTCTGCAAGTGGAACAAGCGGAAGAAGTCCAAGAACGGCAAATGTTGCCGCAAGAACGATGCCAGCAGATGTAATAACTGCACCCGTGACCGTAAGTCCCTTGATAACTCCGGCGCGGGTACCAATCTTCATTGATTCTTCGCGGACGCGAGTCATCAAGAAGATGTTGTAGTCAATACCTAACGCAACAAGGAAGATGAATGCGAATAGTGGGAACGATGTATCTCCGCCTGCAAAACCAAATACATGGTTAAAGACGAGTGCACACACACCCAGAGTTGCAAAGTATGAGAGAAGAACCGTTCCTAGAAGCAGCGCTGCACTCAAGATGCTTCGTAGAAGCAGGCCGAGAATGAGAGTGATTGCAATAAGGATCAAAGGAATGATTGTCTTATTGTCACGATCATTTGCTGTTCGTACATCGAAGTAAACGGCACTTGTGCCACCAACGAGTGATGTGGGATCAGCCTCATGTGCGAGGCGACGAATTTCAGGAATATCGTTTCCTGCTTCGACGCTATCGGGTGCCTTATCCAGAGTTACATTGAGAATGGCTTTGCCGTTAACAATCTTGACCTTTGGAAGAGGCTGTCCTGGGATAGGTAGACCATCGAGCTGAGGTGAAACATCTGTCACGCCAGGTGCATCCTGAAGCGCAGCGCTTACAGCTGAAATCTTTGAAGCGCTGACAACAACCTGCGTAGGGTCACCTTCTCCACCTGGGAAGTGCTTGGTGAGCAGCTTCTGACCAACTACAGATTCAGGCTTTCCTGTAAAGGTATCAACTGTTCCGATTCCATCTGCCTTAAGCGTTGTTGAAGCAAATGCGAAGAGGAGAAGTACGGAACCTGAAATAACCCACGCCTTGCGAGGATTACGATCGATTGCAGAACCAACCTTTGACCAGGTCCCAGTCATGACATGGTCATCGCCATCATTGCGTGGAACGCGTGGCCAGAAAATCCAACGACCAAAGAGAAGAAGTAGCGCCGGAAGCAAAGTAAGAATCGTGATCATTGCGCAGACGATTCCAATCGCTCCAATTGGTCCAAGACCTGCTGTATTTGTCAGCTGGCTGAACAAGAGAATGAGAAGTGAAATTGAGACCGTTGAACCTGAAGCAATGATTGGCTCCCAGACTCCCTTATACGCTGCCTTCATTGCAGCGAATCGATCCTCGTGATGATGAAGTTCTTCTCGATAACGCGCGATGAGTAGAAGTGCGTAATCAGTTGCCGCGCCGATTACAAGAACAGAAAGGATTCCCTGCGACTGACCATCAACATCGATAATGTCGCGCTTAGCCAAGAGATAAACAATTCCTCCAGCCATGGTGAGAGCGAATAGAGAAGAAAGAAGCGGAATAACCCAGAGAATTGGTGAGCGATAAACAACAATCAAAATCACTGCTACAACACCTAAAGTTGTGAGCAAGAGCGTTGAGTCAATACTTCCAAATGCGCCAAAGAGGTCGCCCAATAGTCCAGCTGGACCAGTTACATAATGAGTGACTCCATTAGCTTCTGCCAATGGTGTTACATCTTCGCGAAGGGCCTCAACGATTGCTGGAAGAACAGGTTCATCATTGGGCAATAAGAGTGAGATTGCGTTTCCATCAAGTGGAACGTTGGCAAGAATTGCTTTGCCATCTTGTGATGGGAATACAGAGATAGCTTGATCTGGAGCTAGGTAATCTGAAATCTTTGCAGTGGTTCCTGCAAGTGTGAGTGAACCGACACCAGCCATATGGGACTGAATATTTGCCAAGACTTCCGGCTTTACCGTGCCCTCAAAGAGGATAAGTGTTGGGAAACTGAACGAATCGCCTGCAGAGAATTTTTGTATCTCATCCGATGCAAGGGTTGCTTCGGCGCCCTTAGGCAAGAAGGATGAATTGTTATTCTCCTGAACCGAGGTGAGTTTTCCAAAGAGTGGACCGAAGACGCCGGTGAGAACGAACCAAACGATGACGACCAACATTGCGAGTGCAAATGGCTTACGAGATTTCTGAGCAGTAATAGTTGACACGATAGATCAGGCCTTTCGGGCTTCTTATGAGCGTAATTCGCGAGAGCGCTAGCCTACCTTTAGGCTGTACCCGTGCCCCTTGCAAGCGCTTCATCTGACTCACAAATTTCTCATTCCCCCTTGGCGATTCAGCGCGCAGGTCTTATCGAATACGCAACGGCACTCGAAACTCAACGACTCATTCATAAAGAAGTAGCCGAAGGCGTTCGTCCCAACACCCTTCTGCTTCTTGAACATCCTTCTGTCTACACGGCCGGAAAGAGAACCAGCGAATCCGAGAAGCCGCATGATGGAACTCCCGTAATTGATGTCGATCGCGGTGGAAAAATCACATGGCATGGTCCTGGCCAACTCGTTGGCTACCCCATCGTTACATTGGCAAAGCCCACCGAGCTCGTTGGTTTCGTTCGTGAAATCGAAGCGGGTCTTATCCGGGTGTGCGGTGAATTTGGCCTTGAAACCCAGAGGGTTGATGGCCGATCGGGTGTCTGGGTCTGCGACGAGAAGGGCGAAAGAAAGATAGCCGCCATCGGAATACGCGTAGCAACCGGCGTATCGATGCATGGCTTCGCTCTGAACGTGAATCCAGACCTGACCGAATTCAATAGAATCATCCCCTGCGGAATTGAAGATGCCTCGGTGACTTCAATGGGTCAGGAACTAGGTCGAGACATTTCTATAGTTGAAGTAGTCCCGGTTGTTGAGAAGTATCTCTACGAGACATTGGTAAAGGTGAGCGCATGACTATTGCACCCGAAGGTCGCAAACTTCTGCGCATCGAAGCTCGCAACACTGAGACTCCCATTGAACGTAAACCTGAGTGGATTAAGACCCGCGCCAACATGGGTCCTGAATACACTCGTCTTCGTTCTCTCGTAAAGAGCGAAGGTCTCCATACAGTCTGCCAAGAAGCAGCGTGTCCAAATATCTTTGAATGCTGGGAAGATAAGGAAGCAACTTTCCTTATCGGAGGCGAGCGTTGTACTCGTCGCTGCGATTTCTGCAATATCGATACTGGAAAACCCGATCCTCTTGATCGTGATGAACCACGTCGCGTAGCTGAATCAGTTCAGGCCATGGGGTTGAAGTACGCCACTATTACAGGTGTTACTCGCGATGATCTTGAAGATGAAGGTGCGTGGTTATACGCCGAAACAATTCGCAAGGTGCATGAACTCAACCCTGGAACTGGCGTTGAAATGCTCGCCCCAGATTTCAGTGGCAACCCTGTTTATCTCAACGAAGTCTTCGAGACTCGTCCAGAAGTATTTGCACATAATTTGGAGACTGTTCCACGTATCTTCAAACGCATTCGCCCTGCATTTACCTACGAGCGTTCACTCAACGTCATTACACAGGCTCGTGAATTTGGCCTGATTACAAAATCCAATCTCATTCTTGGCCTCGGAGAAACTCGCGAGGAAATTTCACAGGCGCTTATTGATCTTCATACGGCTGGCTGCGACCTCATCACCATTACTCAATATCTTCGCCCAACAAATAAGCACCATCCAGTCGAACGTTGGGTAAAGCCTGATGAGTTCGTCGAACTTGCAAAAGAAGCAGAAGACATTGGATTTAGCGGCGTCATGAGCGGCCCACTTGTGCGCAGCTCTTACCGCGCAGGTCGCCTTTACAAGCAAGCACAAGAAAAGCGAAGCTTGCGTGGCTGATCTCGTCTATCCCCCAGTAATCGTTGCCATCAAATCATTCTGGCGCTATCTGGGACTGAAATTTGATTTTCAAGGTGAAGAGAACATTCCACGTGATGGTGGGTCAATTCTGGCAATCAATCACATTGGCTATTTAGATTTCGCACTTACTGGAACCGCTGCGCTTCCAGCTGGTCGATATGTTCGTTTTATGGCGAAGAAGGAAATTTTTGATAACAAATTAGCTGGACCACTCATGCGCGGAATGCACCATATCTGCGTTGATCGCTCGAGCGGTTCTGCATCATTCGTCGCAGCCCTTCGCGCTCTTCGCGCAGGTGAAATCATTGGAATCTTTCCTGAAGGAACAATCTCCGTAAGTTTTGAAATTAAGGAACTTAAATCCGGCGCAGTTCGTTTAGCAATGGGTGCCGGCGTGCCAGTAATTCCCACAATTGTCTGGGGCTCACAACGAATCTGGACCAAGAAGGTCAAGCGCGATCTACGCCGTAAAAATGTGCCCATAACAGTGGCATTCGGAGAACCTCTCTACTTTGATAAGAAATCTGATGTCGAAGCCGGCGAGAAGCTTCTACGCGAAACAATGCTCGCGATGCTCCATGAAGTGCAGGAAAAGTATCCAGATTCACATGAAGGACAGCGCTGGGCGCCTGCGCGCCTTGGTGGTACAGCCCCTGCTCCCCTAAACTAACGCGCATGTTTAAGAAGAAAAATAAAGAAGCAAAGATCAAGACTCCTCGTTTTCAGACATTTCGTGACGCCTATAACGTCACAAAGTCTGTAAAGCCATGGATTGGCATCGCCCTCATCGCAATCTTCTTGGTTGTACTCGTAGTGGGCATTTCCCTTGGCTTCATCTTTGATCATCCTATTTACGGTGGATTCGTGACAATCCCGCTCGCAGCTCTCGCTGCGATGTTCTTCTTTACTCGAATCGCAGGTTCTGCTGCATACTCTTCCATCGAAGGACAGATAGGAGCAGGCGCTAGCGTTCTTATGGCTATTCGCAAGGGATGGACAACTACTCCAGCCGTTGCGGTAAATCGCCAACAAGATATGGTCCACCGCAGCGTTGGACGTGCTGGAATCGTTCTTACAGGTGAAGGCGGATTCGCTGTTCGCCAGATGATTCAAGATGAGAAGCGAAAGTCTGAAAGATTTGCTCCCGGAGTTCCAGTTATTGAAGTTTACGTGGGTGATGGAGATGGACAAGTTCCTATCCGCAAATTACAGAAGCACCTCGCCAAGCTTCCAAAGAAGCTATCTGCACATCAGATGCGTGAAGTGCGTGCTCGTCTCAAGGCTGTTGGTGGAATGTCTCTTCCGATTCCAAAGGGACCAATGCCTAAGGGAACAAAGATTCGCTAATTACCTTCTTGAAACCAAGACTGTATTTGAAAAACGCTCGTTAATTCCGCGGCCATTCTCATCGAATGTGATTGCAGTGATCAGCGGTAGAAGTAGCGCAGTCCTTATGAGCGACTGAATCGGCGTCACTGCCCCACCATCTGAAAAACGGACCACCTTGAGACCGACGAGGCGGTGGCCAAATGAAGATCCCCCAAGAGCGACGAAAATCGAGTATTCAGCGAAGAGCAATATGAGGACTGGGATTCTGGCCTGCGGAACGCGATCGGTGAAGGGGCCACCACCAGCAAAGAAGCCGAGAGAGATGGCGTAGCAAGCCAGCCAATCAAGAGAGATGCCGAGTAAACGTCGGCCCTGGCTTACGCGTGGAAACATGCACGAAGCGTATCCCCAGGCGCCGGCGTCCGCGATGTGAGCCATCCGACGATGATGTAACACAGATGTAACACCAAAATTATGACATTTTTACTCGGGCAAACTAGCCTTCACTCCATCAGCGGTACTCAATGATGAGGCAGCTGGGCGATAAACAGCCTCAATTGGAGTCCACACTATGTTTAAGAATTCTTCAGAGATTTTTGCATACATTAAGAAGGAAGATGTAAAGCTCGTTGACGTTCGCTTTACAGATCTTCCAGGAATTCAGCACCACTTCAACGTTCCTGTTGAATCTTTCGACGAAGCAGTCTTCACCGACGGCCTAATGTTCGACGGTTCATCAATTCGCGGTTTCCAGTCAATCCACGAATCAGATATGAAGTTGCTTCCAGTTCCATCATCAGCATTTATTGATCCATTCCGTCTTGAAAAGACTTTGGTCATCATCTTCTCTGTTCACAATCCTTCAGATGACACCCCTTACTCACGCGACCCACGTGGCGTCGTGAAGAAGGCAGTTGATTTCTTGAAGTCAACAGGTATTGCAGATCAGGCGTTCTTCGCTCCTGAAGCAGAGTTCTACGTCTTCGATGCAATTCGCTTTAAGACTGGAATCAACGAGGCTTACCACCACATCGATTCATACGAAGGTTCATGGAATACGGGAATCGTTGCAGATCCAGATGGAACACCTAACCGTGGTTATCGCACACGCGTAAAGGGTGGCTACTTCCCTGTTTCTCCAACAGATCAGTTCGCTGATCTTCGTGACGAAATGGTTATGGAACTTGGTCGCGCAGGTCTTCAAGTTGAGCGTTCACACCACGAGGTTGGAACTGCTGGACAGATGGAGATCAACTACCGCTTCACAGACATTCTCACTGCAGGCGATGAACTGATGAAGTTTAAGTACATCATCCGTAACGTTGCATGGGAAGGCGGAAAGACCGCGACATTTATGCCAAAGCCACTCTTCGGAGATAACGGCTCAGGTATGCACGTTCACCAATCACTCTGGAAAGATGGCAAGCCACTCTTCTTCGAAGCTGGTACATATGGCGATCTCTCCGATATGGCACGTTGGTACATCGGTGGTCTCTTGAAGCACGCTCCATCACTTCTTGCATTCACCAACCCAACTGTGAACTCATATCGCCGCTTGGTTCCAGGATATGAAGCGCCAGTAAACCTCGTTTACTCAGCTCGTAACCGTTCTGCATGTATCCGTATTCCAATTACTGGTTCATCACCAAAGGCAAAGCGCGTTGAATTCCGTTGCCCAGATCCATCATCAAACCCATACCTCGCATTTGCAGCAATGCTCATGGCTGGTATCGATGGAATCGTAAACAAGATCGAACCACCTGCTCCAGTTGATAAGGATCTCTACGAACTCGAAGGTGCAGAAGCTGCGGCTATTCCTCAGGTTCCAGGATCACTCGATGCAGTTCTTGATTCACTCGAGAAAGATCATGAATTCCTTACAAAGGGTGGGGTCTTTACTGAAGATCTCATCGCTACATGGATTGAATGGAAGCGTAAGAACGAAGTTGATTACGTGCGTCTACGTCCGCACCCAGCTGAGTTCGAGCTTTACTACGACATCTAAGAAATTGTCATCCTAAAAGAAACCCCGTCAGCAATGGCGGGGTTTCTTTTATTCACCGAGAAGTATTAATCTGACGACGTGACTTACGGCAGTGAATTCATCTCACTCTTACAGCCTCAACTAGCGGCTTTGCGAAACCGATCTAAAGCAATTGGTGCCCAGCACTACATGAAAAATGTCGCTCCATTTCTTGGAGTTCAGACACCCGATCGTCGCAATCTCGTCAAGAAGATAGCGAAAGAGCTGAAGATTC
>Ga0079301_1001187_pt1 | contig 12207 bp, 9 predicted proteins | sample Wag4_2014_7_11_3_FD_74797 | JGI IMG/M metagenome (GOLD analysis project Ga0079301, IMG submission 74797) | Fresh water mixed with fracking chemicals microbial communities from Ohio, USA - Utica-2 Time Series FC 2014_7_11 | ecosystem: Engineered > Industrial production > Chemical products > Input...
GCAGGTGCTGTTTCGGTTCGGCCGCGAGATGCGCGGGAAGACGGGCATGACGCTGCGTACGGATCGCAAACCGGGCTACATCAAGTGGATCAAGAAGTTCGCGCCGTGCGTCAAGGCGCATAGTCGCACGAGCAGCAAGGTGCGCCGGAACCCCGATAATCCGCTGGCGCGAGTGAACTTAACGTTCGCGATGATGCGCGACGGGCTGTCGCGGCTGGTGCGAAGGAACTGGGCGTACAGCAAGTGCCGGCATAAGCTGAAGCGGCATTTGTGGATCTGGGTCACATGGAGGAACTATGTGCGGCAGATCACTAATAGGGATCGCTGGAACTCACCGGCGAGCGTGCTGGGGATCGAAGTACGGCGACTGGAGCTGCATGAGTTGCTGCTCAAGCGGCAGTTCGGCCCGAGGTGCAAGAAGCCGGGCTATGGGCGGTTCGTCAGCCAAACTTGACAAGGTCAAGGAAGCTTGACGCCCAAAAGAGAGGGCCACGGAGAGGTCCGCAGCCCTGAGTTTGCACACTGGTCTGGGCCAGTATCACAAAAGAGCAAGAGCCCGGGACGCGGTCCCGAGCTCCTGCCAAGATTCCCGACCGATCCACCACAACTACTCGTCGTGGCACATCAGCAATCGCTTGGAAGCAGGAATCCCCACCTCCATCCCCATCGCGATCGCAGCCCGGAGGCCGCCGTCGGGGAGGGCTCTACGGCGCGGCGCTGTCCCCACAAACGCCAAGCCGACACCCTCGTACGCGGCTGACCACGCTCGTCCCCACAAGACGCGGTCAAGCCGACCTCCTCCTCCACCCACACGCCACTGGGGTCCCCGTCCCGATGGCGTGGTGTAGGGGCGGACGCCGGCGGGAAGGGCGGCTTCGAGAACGGGCGCGGCGCCTGCCCAGCGCTGCGCGTCGTCGTTCTGTTGGAAGGTGCTCGTTCCCATATATCCTCGGTCTCGTTGGCGTCCACCGGGGACCAATAGGTCGCGCCTAGGGGGAGAGGGTCCGCTCTGCCGCGCGCTTTGGCCACGCGGCAGAGCGGGGCGAGGGAGGGAGAGTCGCGAGAGACTCCCATCCGACGACCGTCATCACCCGAGGCGGGACGTTTGGTCCCGTCTGCCCCTGCGATGACGCTCGGATAGGAGCGACGACTTCGGCGGCTGGGCTGCCCGTCCGCGCGGTGCGCGGGGTTGGGCCCCTTGGCTTTGCGGCCCAGTCTTTCGACTGGTGTGCCCTTGTCGTGTCATCGTTCGAGGCGCAACAGAATACGCTAGGATCTCGCATTTGTCAAATCGGGCTGCTCAAAAACAGCGAGAAAAGCAGCTCCAAATCGACGTAAGTCAAAACGAATGGACAGCCGTCACGAGCGGAAGTTCCTTCCATGCAGAAGGAACTTCGCAGGCGCGTCGACCATGCAGGCAGCTACAAGAAGTCGCTCGTGTGAATCAACTGCGCATTGGGGGCTTCGGCCCCGGGTGAGTGGATCGTGTCGAGCAAGAAGTGCAGAGCTGCGGGGAAGGCCTTCAAAAACATGTTTGCGTTACCGGGCTCATTTTCAAAAGAAGCGACGACTTCGCCCTGATAGGAGCGAATGTCGGCCACGGCATCGTCCTTGAACGCGCGGTCGGCCATCTCGAAGGAGGGCTTCAAGTGCAGTACACAACGGCCACGCCAGAAGGGGAACCCCGACTGGCGCAAGGAGCGCACCGTTCCAATCTCCATGCCCCCCGCATGGCGGCCAGTCAGGTAGTACAGCAGCGCCCCACGAGCATGGCAATCCAGCGCGTATTGCGGCGCGCCGGGCACCGGTTCGTCATGCAGCAACCATTCGTCCGTAAAGAACCGCTCGAACCACCACTGCTTGACCTCCTTCAGCAGTTCGAGGTCGTTCACTCCGTAACGCTGCAGGTCCTCGTGCACATTCCAGCCCATATCCTCCGGCGTCAGGCGCGCCACGATGTCCCGCAGGCCTTGCCAGCGGTGTCCATGGGCCTCCGCATACGACTGCAAGATCCGCAGGTTGCGGGGTGCGGTAGAGAACAGCGTGGAGTCGAGGTCGAACACCACCACGGGCAGTCGGCCCCGAGCAACAGCGGCATCGATGCGGGTGAAGACGTCTTGGAGGCGCGGAGATCCCATGATTCGAGGACTGTAACGGCGCGCCGCCTTGGCCGCACCTCTTGTCGCGGATAGCCTCTGGGTATGCCCCCCTGGCTTGAGAAGTTCCTGCCGATCCTGCTGCTCCTGATCGCCGTCTCGGTGGTCGTATCGCGGCTACCCAAGGTCGATCTCGGTCATCAGGAGGATTTCAAGCGCCGGCGCCGCTGGAACTGGATCGTGTTGGGGCTCGCGTACTCGCTGCTCTACTTCGGCCGCTACAACCTGTCTGGGATCGCAGGTGAACTTGACAAAGCAGGCGTGCTCTCGCGACGCGAGTTCAATGAGATCGATGCCATCGGCTTGTTGGTGTATGGCCTAGCGTTCTTGCTCAACGGGCCGCTGACGGATCGCTGGGGTGGTCGCGCGACCATCTTGATTGCGCTCGGCGGCTCGGCCGTGTGCAACACAGGTATGGCCGTCGTCTTTGCTGCACGCGGTACCGAAGGTGCGCCCGACATGCTGCTGTCGTTGAAGGTCCTCAACGCCCTCAACATGTACTTCCAATCCTTCGGTGCTGTGTCGATCGTCAAGGTCAATGCGCATTGGTTCCATGTGCGCGAACGCGGCGTGCTCGGTGGCTTGTTCGGCATCTTGATCTCGCTTGGGCTGTACTTCTCCTACGACTGGTCATTGCTCATCTTCCGCGGAGCTGGTGTCGTGGCCCCGTTCTGGGTGCCTGCTGCCGTGCTCGCGGCGATGTTCTTCTTGGCTGTGGTCATCATTCGTGACTCGCCCAGCCACGCAGGCTTGAAGGACTTTGATACTGGCGATGCGACCAGTGGCCAGCAGCACCCCGATCCGCTGAGCGTCGTCGTGCGGCGGCTGTTCGCGCAGCCAGTGATCTGGATCCTGATCGCGATCGAGTTCTGCTCGGGCTTCCTGCGTCAGGCTGTGATGAAGCAGTACCGCCCGTATGCGGTGGCGCTCGAGCAGAGTCAGTCCTTTGTGTATGAGAACTGGGGCATGCTGTTGTGCATCGCCGGCATCCTTGGCGGTGTGTTTGCCGGCACCATCTCGGATCATGTGTTCGGTTCACGCCGTGGCCCCGTGGCGTCAATCCTGTATGCCGGTCTGCTGCTCGGGGCGATCGGTTGCTATGTGCTGCTCGGCACGCCCAGCGTGGGCTGGTCCATTGTGTTGATGTCGCTGTGTGTCATCGGCGTGCACGGCATGCTGTCAGGTACAGCCACCGCAGACTTCGGAGGCTCGAAGAATGCAGGTGTGGTCACCGGCGTGATCGATGGCTTCGTGTACCTAGGCAGTGCAGCGCAAGGAGCGCTCTATGCCAGCGTGCTGCCTACGGGTGCTGCAGCCAAGGACGTCGCCAACTGGCAGGTGTGGCCGTTGTACATGCTGCCGGTCGCCATCATTGGCCTCGCCTTCTGTACACGCGTGTGGAATGCGCGGCCGAAGAACCACCAAGGGCACTAGTTGGTCCGTGCTTGCTAGGTATGAGCGCGTGCGGCTGCGTGGATGGCGAGCACACCGTCGAGCACGCGTTCAAAGTCGCTGAGCTTGACCATGTTCGGTCCATCGCTCGGCGAGCAGTCGGGATCGGGGTGCACTTCGAAGAAGACACCATCGACATGACCCGTCGCCACGGCGGCGCGTGCCAAGGCGGGTACCTTGGTGCGGTCTCCACCCGTGCGATCACCCAGTGCGCCAGGCTCTTGCACCGAGTGTGTTGCATCGAACACCACCGGCTTGCCTGTGGCGGCCATGTGAGCAAAGCCTGTCATGTCGACCACAAGGCGTCCGTAGCCAAACGACGCTCCGCGCTCGCACACCATCACATTCTCATTGCCGGAATCCACGACCTTCTTGACGACATTCTTCATGTCCCAAGGCGCAAGGAACTGACCCTTCTTCACATGCAACGCGCGGCCGGTCTTGGCCGCGGCCACGAGCAAGTCGGTTTGACGGCACAAAAACGCGGGGATCTGCAGCACATCCACATACTGCGCCACTTGCGCGCAGTGCTCGGACTCATGCACATCGGTCAGCACCGGCACCGAGTACTCGCGCTTCACCTCTGCCAACCAATCCAAACGCTCGATGCCGGGCCCACGCGCGCCGCTGATGGACGAGCGATTGGCCTTGTCGTAACTCGCCTTGAAGACCAAACGCACACCGCGTGACTTGCACAAGCTCACCAAAGTCCCCGCGATCTCATGCGTCAGTTCGCGCGTCTCGAGGACGCAGGGACCTGCGATGAGGAACAGGTGTCCGCCGCCGTAGGGCTGGCCGTCAATCTGGATGGTGCGCGTGGTCATCTGTAGAAGGCTCAAGGTACCACAAGGCGTGTGCGAGTCTGATCGACCTGCAAGCTGGCGGGTGTCAGTCCCAGTGCATCGCCGTCGAGCTGCACCGGTGTCGGGCGACTGGCTGTGATCTGTACCTGCGAGGCACGCACAAGCGTGGCCACGGCTCCAGGGAATCGGCCCAAGACACCCGTGAGTCCGGTGCGCAGCAAGGCGCTGCGTGAAGCCCGCGCGAACAGATAGACCTCGTAGAGCCCATCATCCAGTCGGCGCGCCGGGTCTAGCACCGCAAAGCCGCCGTAGTGAATGCAGTTCGCCACCAGCACCGACTGGCACGCATGGTGGCTGGTGCCATGTGGTCCCTGCACCGTGACCTGCAGATCGCTCGGTTGCCACGTGCGCCACGCGTCAAGAACCGCGCGCGCCCAAGTGAGCTTGGAGATCGGGCCGTTGCGCGCTCGCTCCAAGGTATGGACTGCATGGCCATCGAAACCTACGCCCAGCACGAGGAATCCGCGGCGTTCCAGCTGTGCATGTGCGCGCACAAGCGCTGTATCGAGCTGCACCGTGCGTCCGGCGAGCAACATGTCCGCTGTACGGTTCACTTGACGCGGCAAGCGCATGTCCAGAGCCAAGACATTCGCTGTTCCCAACGGGACTTGTGCAACGGAAACGGGGCGTCCTGCCGCTCCGTCCAGTACTTCGGACAATGTCCCGTCGCCACCGATGGCAACCACGATGTCGGCCTCTACATGACGCGCGTGTAGCCGCGCATCGCCGGCCTTTTGCGTGGTGAAGGCTTCGACGCGTACCTCACGCGCCAAAAGTTCGGTTTGCAAGCTACGCAGCATCTGCGCCCCACGCCCGCGCCCGGACACGGGATTGGCAATCAAGGCGATGCGCGGAGTGGGGGCCATGGCTGCAAGTAGCCTAGTTCATCTCTTGCATGCCTTCATCCGCTACCTTGAGGGCGATGCGCCCCGTGCTGCTGATCGGATCCACTGGCTTCTTAGGGCTTGAGCTTGCACGCGCCTTGCGGCTTGCAGGGCAGCCCGCGGTCTTGGCGGCTCGTAGGCCGCATGCGATTCCAGCGGGCTTGGGACTGGAACACGCAACGAAGCTCAGCCTGGACGCGACGCAGACTTCGGCGCTAGAGCAAGTGATCGTGCTGTTGCGGCCGCGAGCCATCGTGATGGCGGCTGCGCTGGCACGCATCGCCGACTGCGACCGCGAGCCCGAGCGCGCTAGAGAGCTCAACACGGAGGCTCCTGGGCGGATCGCAGCGCTGTGCGCACGCTACGGCGTGCGGTTGGTGCATGTCTCCAGCGACTTGGTGTATGGCCGTCAGGCCCCGCCCACGCGCGGCTTTCGCGAAGAGGACCCCGCCGGTCCGTGTTCGCTCTATGGCGAGACCAAGTGGCAGGGCGAGCGAGCTGTGCTGGATGCCTACGCGGATGCGCTCGTGGTGCGCCTGCCTCTCTTGTGCGGTGCTTCACACGGCCGTGGGTTGGGGGCGAGTGACAGCTTGCTCGCTGCGTTGGCCCGCAACCAGACGCCGCAGCTATTCGAGGACGAGTACCGCACGCCCTTGCGTGTCGAGGATGCGGCACGCGCCGTGGTGGAGCTTGTGGATGTCGAGGTGCGCGGCCTACTGCATGTGGCGGGCCCCGAACGCCTGTCGCGGGTGGAGCTGGCAGAGCGCGTGTTGCTTGCTGCGGACCTAGACCCAAGTCGACTTGTGCGCACGACCCGCGCAGCGGCTGGCATGGCCGAGCGTCCCGCTGACTGCGCTTTGGACTCCAGTCGTGCCTGTGAGCACATGCCGTGGCTCGCCGCAGCCCGCGTGCCTTGAATCATCGTGTCTTGTGCTTGACCCCGTGAGCGCGCACGGTTGAAGTGGTCGCGCTATGGAGCTCTCCACGCGCTACACGCCCGCTGAATTTGAGCCCGATACCTACCGTCAATGGGAGGCCTCGGGTGGCTTCACACCTGGCCCGAAGAAGCCGGGTGAGCGCACCTTCACCATCATGATCCCGCCGCCGAATGTGACCGGCGTGTTGCACATGGGGCATGCGCTGAACGGCACGATCCAAGACATCGTGATTCGTCACAAGCGCATGAGCGGCTACACCGCTCTGTGGGTGCCTGGTACGGACCACGCAGGCATCGCGACGCAAGCAGTCGTCGAGCGCAAGCTCTACGAAGAGCAGAAGCTGACGCGCATGGATCTCGGGCGCGATGCGTTCCTCAAGAAGGTCTGGGAGTGGAAGGAACAGCACGGCTCCTACATTCTCGAGCAGTACCGTCGTTTAGGTGCCTCCTGCGATTGGACACGCACCAAGTTCACGATGGACGCAGACTTGTCGCGCGCCGTGCGCGAGAGCTTTGTGCGTCTGTGGGAGAAGGGTCTCATCTATCGTGGTGCGCGCATCGTCAACTGGGACTGCGTGCTGATGACAGCCGTGTCGGATGATGAGATCGACTACGAGACGCGCAAGGACAAGCTGTACGAGCTGCGCTACCCGGTGAAAGGTCGTGATGGCGAGTTTGTGACAGTGGCGACGACGCGTCCGGAGACGATGTTTGGTGACACTGCTGTGGCGGTGAATCCGAATGACGAGCGCTGGAAGCACCTGCATGGCGCGAGCTTGGTGTTGCCGCTTGTGGGCCGCGAAATCCCGATCATTTTGGACGAACAGGTGGAGACGGACTTTGGCACTGGCGCGGTCAAGGTCACGCCGGCGCACGATCCGGCTGACTGGGAGCGCGGTACGCGCTTCAAGCTGCCGATGGTGCACATCTACGAGAAAGATGGTCGCCTCAACGCAGCAGGCGGTGAGTACGCCGGCATGCCGCGCGAGAAGGCGCGCGAAGCCGTGGCCAAGAAGCTGGACGAGCTTGGTTTGCTCGGAAAAGTGGCCGATTACACGCACAATGTCGCCATCTCCGATCGCTCGAAGAGCGTGATCGAGCCGCTCGTTTCGGAACAGTGGTTCGTGAAGATGGAGCCGCTCGCCAAGCCGGCTATTGCTGCGGTGAAGAACGGCGCGTTGCGCTTCCGTCCCGAGCGCTGGACCAAGGTCTATCTCGATTGGCTCGAGAATGTGCACGACTGGTGCATCAGCCGGCAGTTGTGGTGGGGGCATCAAATCCCCGTGTGGTACGACGAAGACGGTGTGCCGGTGGCCTCGCGCGAGGATCTGGCGGTGGGTGCACCGCACCCGACCACGGGCAAGCCGATCGTGCGTCAAGATCCGGATGTGCTCGACACATGGGCCTCAAGCTGGCTGTGGCCGTTCGCCACGCTGGGATGGCCGGATACGACCGAGGATCTCGTGCGTTTCTATCCGACGCAGTTCCTCTCGACGGCGCGCGAGATCATCTACTTGTGGGTCGCGCGCATGATCATGGCGGGCTACGAGTTCGTCGATCAAGTGCCGTGGGATCAGCGTTGTGCTTTTGATGTCTGCAATGTGCACGCGACAGTGCTCGACGGCAAAGGCCGCCGCATGAGCAAGTCGGCGGGCAATGGCATCGACCCGATCGAGATGATCGAGAAGTACGGTGCGGATGCGGTGCGCTACAGCCTCGTGTTGCTGACCAAGGAAGGTCAGGATGTGAAACTGTCGCCTGACCGCTTCGAACAGGGCTATCGCTTCAGCAACAAGGTCTGGAACGCAGCGCGTTTTGTGCTGTTGAACTTGGCTGGCGAGCGTCTTGATCCTGTGTCCGCGCAGGGCAAAGCCGCCTTGGCAATGGAGGATCGTTGGATCCTGTCGCGCTTGGCTCAGACGCGTGCCGAAGTGTCCAGTGCGCTTGACGAGTACCGCATGAACGATGCAGCCATGACGCTGTACCGGTTTGTGTGGAACGACTTCTGCGACTGGTATGTGGAGATCGTCAAGTCGCGCTTTGGTGACCAAAGTGCTTCTGGCGCGGTGGCGCGCGGCACCTTGGTGCGCGTGCTGCAGGACACACTGGCGCTGCTGCATCCGTTCACGCCGTACATGACAGAAGTGTTGTGGAAGGCCTTGCACGAGGCCTTGGGAAAGACGGCGCCGATGCTGATGAACAGCTCGTGGCCGGACGGCGCGAACTTGGTGGTGGACCAAGTCGCCGAGCACGAGATGCAAGTGTTGCAGGACCTCGTCGGTGCGGTGCGTCAGATCCGCAACCTTGCTGGATTGGCCGAACGCGCCAAGTTGCCGGCGATGGTGGCTGCTGAGAAGGACGCCGTGCGTTCCATCCTCAGCCGTTATGCCGCGACGGCGCAGGCGCTCGCGCACCTAGAGAGCATGCAGGTCGAGGCGCGCGCCACACGTCCGGCGAACTCAGCTGTGTCCGTGGTGGGCGGTGTCGAGGTCATCGTCCCGCTTGGCGAGAGTGTGGACCTGGCCAAGCTCAAAGATCAGCTCTTGCGCCGCGCCGACAAGGTCAAGATGGGCATCAAGAGCTGTGAGTCCAAGCTCAACAACGCTGCGTTCATCGAGCGCGCCGACCCCGAGGTCGTCGTGGAGGAGCGTACGCGCCTCACCGAGATGCAAGCCGAACTGGCGATGCTCGAGAAGAACGCCGCCGGCTTCTAAGACTGATCGGCGGCCTTCTTGGCCGCCGCTTCGGCGCGCGCGGCAGCGGGGGCTTTGAGCCACGCGTCGCCGTGTTCGCCAAGGAGGATGAGGAACTGGTCGAGCACATCGGGGTCGAACATCTTGGCGCGTTGTTCGGCGAAGAAGTCCAGCACCTTGGGAAGCTCCCAACCTTCCTTGTAGGAACGCTTGGTCGCCAGTGAATCGAAGACCTCCACGACGCACAGGATGCGTCCGGGTAGTGAGATCTCCTCACCCTTGATTTTCTTCGGATAGCCCGTGCCATCCCAGCGCTCGTGGTGTTCGGCCACGTACTGGCAGACCTCTTTGAGCATCGGATGCGTGCCGAGCTTGCGCGCACCGAGCAGCGGGTGCTTCTTGACCTCTTCGTACTCTGCGGGCGTCAGCGGTCCGTTCTTCGTCAAGAAGGTCAAGTCATCGAGGTAGATCTTGCCGTAGTCGTGCGCGATGCCTGCCAGTTCCAAGCGCTCGCGCGAGCGATCATCGACTCCCATCTTCTGCGCCAACATGCGGCAGTACTTGCGCGTGCGCGCACCATGTCCAGCGGTGTAGGGATCCACGCGCTCGATCGTGTGCGCCACCATGGAAGTCAAGATCCCGGCCAAGTCTGCAAAGCCGAGCGTCGCTTCGCCGATCTTCTGTTCTTCCATCACGCGCGACAACGTTGCCGCTAAGTGCACCGGATCCACCGGCTTCTGCAGGTAGTCTGCTGCACCTTTTTTGATCGCCGCCACTGCGGCAGGGATCTCGGCGCGTCCCGTCATCATCAACACGCACGCATGCGGTTGCAGCTCGCGTGTCGCACCCAGCACCTCCAGCCCGTCCTCGCGGCCATCAAAGAGCACATCCGTGACGACCGCGTCGTAGTGCAGCGCTTGCAGCAACTTGGTCGCATCCGCGAGGTTGGTGGCGATGGTCGTGTCGAACCCTTGCGCCTCCAAAACAGCGCCAAGCAGTTCCACGAGCTTGCGCTCATCATCGACCAGCAGGACCGAGGGGCGCCGCTCAGGCGCTGCGTGCATAGCTGCTTCGCTCATGTTCGAATCGGGCTCCATAGACTGGTGTACAGGATGGGAACGGTGCCGCAAGAGGGAAAAAGGGCGCAGGCACGCTATCCTGCCCAGTTCATGGACCAGCACCTGCGTGTCGAACTGGATGGCAGCACCCGCAACCGGCGGCTCGACCATGTCCTCTGCGAGCATCTGCCTGAGTGGTCGCGCACCCGCGTCCAAAGCCTGATCAAGGCGGGGCATGTGCGTCTGGGCGGCACGACCGTCAAGAAGCCTGGACTGGTGATCCTGGAGCCGGGGCTGTTGGAAGTCGAGCTGCTTGAGGAGCGCCAAGAGGTCGCGCCCGAGTTGGCGGCCGGTCTACGCATCGTCTACGAGGATGCGCATCTCTTGGTGGTCAACAAGCCCGCTGGCGTGCTGACGCACACGAACTCGCCCACCGGTGAGCAAGGCGTGGCCGAGTTGCTGGCCGAACGCTACGGGCCCTTCCCGAGTCTCTCGGATGAAGGCGAGCGCCGCGCAGGGGTCGCGCATCGTCTGGACCGCGATACCTCAGGGTTGTTGGTGCTAGGCCGCAGCGTCGCGGCCTTGGAACGCTTGAAAGAGATGTTCGCCGAGCGCGAAGTGGAGAAGGTCTACCTCGCCCTGTGTCACGGCGTGGCGCGTTTTGATTCGGAGTGGATCGAAGCCGAGCTGGGACGCACCGAGAAGGCTCGCGATAAGATCAGCGTGGTGCCGCCGGGCGAAGGTCGTGCCGCCTCGACTTTCTACCAGGTGCTCGAGCGTCACAACGCCACGACCTACATGGAAGTCCGGCCGAAAACGGGCCGCACGCATCAAGTGCGCGTGCACATGGCGCATGCAGGTTTGCCGCTGGTGGGCGACGAAGTCTACAAGCCGCGTGGCCGTGCCTTGACGGCCTTGCCCGCGGGCGCGCCGCGCTTGGGCCGTCACGCGTTGCACGCTGCACGCCTGACCTTCCCGCATCCCATCGAAGGGCATGTGCTGTCTTTCGAAGCACCCTTGCCTGCTGACATGCAGGCATTGCTGGACTTTGTACGCAAGGACTTGGCAGGTACAGCTCAATGACTAGCCCGACTCACTCCCAGGGCGCGCCGCGTGCGCGCGGTCGCGATGCTTGGCTGCAAGACACGTGGGGCAAGTCGCTCAAGAAGAGTCCCGAGCGTCAAGCACGCTTTACAACGCCTTCGGGGATCGAGCTGGCCCCGTGCTATGGCGATGCCGCTGATGGGGGCATGCCGGGTGAGTATCCCTACACGCGCGGCGTGCGCCCCACCATGTACCGTGCGCAGTTTTGGACCATGCGCCAGTACGCGGGCTTCGGCTCGGCGCGCGACACGAATGTGCGCTTCAAGATGCTGCTCGCCTCAGGGCAGACGGGCCTGTCTACTGCTTTTGACTTGCCGACGCAGATCGGTCATGACTCGGATTCAGGCCTTGGCAAGAGCGAAGTAGGCCGCGTCGGCGTGCCGATCAACTCCGTCGAGGACATGGAGCGTCTGCTGGCGGACTTGCCGCTAGATGAGGTCTCCACCTCGATGACCATCAACGCAACGGCCACCATCTTGCTGGCGAACTACTGCGCCGTTGCCAAGCGTCGCGGCGTGCCCTTGAGCAAGCTGCGCGGCACGGTGCAGAACGACATCTTGAAGGAGTACGCCGCGCGCGGGAACTACCGCTTCCCTGCAGGGCCGTCGATGCGCTTGACCACCGACTTGATGGCGTGGTGCGCGCAAGAAGTTCCGCAGTGGAACACCATTTCGATCAGCGGCTATCACATCCGTGAAGCAGGCTCGAGCGCCGCGCAAGAGCTGGCCTTCACTCTAGGTCACGGTCGCGCCTACGCACGCGCTGCCATCGAAGCCGGTCTGGCGGTGGATGAGTTTGCACCGCGCTTGTCCTTCTTCTTCAACGCGCACAACCACCTCTTCGAAGAGGTGGCCAAGTTCCGCGCCGCGCGGCGCATGTGGGCGCGCATCATGCGCGAGGAGTTCGGTGCGCGCGATGACAAGAGCTGGATGCTGCGCTTCCATACGCAGACCGCCGGCTCGATGCTGACCTCGCAGCAACCCGATGCCAATGTGGTGCGCGTCACGGTCCAGGCCTTGGCCGCCATCCTTGGCGGCACGCAATCGTTGCACACCAACAG
>Ga0079301_1001188_pt1 | contig 12189 bp, 12 predicted proteins | sample Wag4_2014_7_11_3_FD_74797 | JGI IMG/M metagenome (GOLD analysis project Ga0079301, IMG submission 74797) | Fresh water mixed with fracking chemicals microbial communities from Ohio, USA - Utica-2 Time Series FC 2014_7_11 | ecosystem: Engineered > Industrial production > Chemical products > Input...
GTTTGAAAAGCCTCTAATCAATTAGACCATATTGTTTTACTAAATTGTTAATGCTTGCGATTATGAACAAACGTATAATTTTCTTTTTCATTTCATGTATACTTTTAGTAAGTAACACATTAGCGCAACATACACAGAAGCATCGCGTGTTGGTGTTGACTGATATTGAAGCAGATCCTGATGATGCACAATCACTGGTGCGTTTTCTCTTGTACAGCAATCAGTGGGATGTAGAAGGCTTGGTAGCTACTACATCGATTCATCAAAAGACAAGAGTTGCACCAGAGACAATTCATGAAATTTTACAAGGGTATAAAAAAGTGCAGCCCAATTTATTGAAACATGAAAAGGGATATGCCAGTTATGAGACCCTCGCTGCGAAAGTGAAAAAAGGATTACCTGTTTATGGCATGCAGGGTGTTGGTGAGGGAAAAGATGCTGAAGGATCAGATTGGATAATCAAAACATTGGAAAAGCCCGATAGTAGGCCATTGTGGGTAGCGGTTTGGGGCGGCCCCAATACATTAGCACAAGCATTGTGGAAAATAAGGGCTACAAAACCTGCAGCAGAGGCAGCGCGCATGTATGCCAAGTTGCGCGTCTATACAATTTCTGATCAAGATGATAGCGGTCCATGGATCAGAAAAGAATTTCCTGGTATTTTCTTTGTTGTAACTCCAGGGTATAACTATAGTAAAGCGACTTGGCTAGGTATTAATTTTCCAGAACCCGGTTCAAATACTGAAGTAATTTCCAATGCATGGTTAGCGCAAAACATACAACAAGGTCATGGTCCCTTAGGTGTGTTGTACCCGGATGTAGCTTATGGTATGGAAGGCGATACACCTACGTTTTTAAGTTTAATTGATAATGGATTAAATGATGCTGAGCATCCTAATTATGGTGGATGGGGCGGTAGGTATGAATTGTATTTACCTCAGTTCGAAGATTCTAATCAGGGGATATTTAAAAGAGAGAATTGGCCGAAAGATGAACCTGAGACTAGAGCAATATGGACAAATGCCAATGACAGTGTAGTATCCGAAATAGACAAAAAGAAATATGGTGGAAACAGAGAAACGATATGGAGATGGAGGACAGCGTTTCAACATGATTTTGCTGCACGTATGGATTGGACAGTGAAGAATTATGACGAGTGCAATCATCCACCCGTAGTGAAGTTGGCACATGCAGATCGGTTTACGGTGAAGAGCGGACAAACATTTCATTTGAATGCAAAAGGCACTAGTGATCCTGATGGAGATTCTGTGAGTTATTTGTGGTTTCAGTATCAGGAAGCAGGAAGTTATAAGGGTAGTGTAAGTTTTAGGCCTTATTCACCTAATTTGTATGATTTGCCGGTTACTGCTCCTAAAGTAGATAAGCCAGAGACCTTGCATTTTATTTTGCAGGTGACAGATAAAGGAACACCTTCGCTCATACGGTATAAGCGTGTAATTGTTACAGTGGAGCCGTAGATGAATTAAAATCTAAAACTTGATTTTATGAATATGATAAAGATTGAAGCTAAAGTAAAAGCAAGTCTATCACACGTTTGGGATTGTTGGACCAATACAGAAGATATAATGGCATGGAACCATGCTTCAGATGATTGGCATTGTCCTGCTGCTGAAAACAACTTAGTCCCAGGAGGAAACTTTACCTACCGCATGGCAGCCAAAGATGGATCTGTGGTTTTTGATTTTCATGGCACCTATCAAAAAGTAGAGCCGATGAATTTGATCAGTTATTATATTGAAGATGGCAGGTATGTGGAAGTTAAGTTTGAGGAAGACGGAGAATTCGTGCATATTGTCGAAACCTTTGAGCCTGAAGAAGTAAATAGTTTAGATTTGCAACAACAAGGCTGGCAATTGATCTTGAATAATTTTAAAGCTCACGCTGAGCTAACAGGGTCTTAATTTATTAGAATTTTGTAAAAAAGTAAACGACATGTACAAATCTAGTGTCCTGGTATTTTTCTCTGCTTTCTTCCTTTTTCTATCGAGCTGTAAAAAACAAGAAGAAGATCTTACGCCAGTAGTTGAAGCAGCGATGAAAAGTTTTGCAGCTTCTTTGCAAGCAGATCCACCTACTGATGCTAACATTAACGAGCGGGTTCGGCTTTATTTAAATGCACAACCAACTGACTTTTTTGGATCTACTGTTGCGCTTCTTGATGCAAATGGTGTTGTTACAACTAGTCCTTATTGGTATAGAAAATCAGGCGGATTGTTTAATAAAGAATTGTCGGTTCCTACCTATTCTATCAATACCCAAGAATGGTTGAGAAAACCCATTGATACAAAACTGCCTTATTGGACTGCCCCATATTTTGATGCAGGTGGTGGTGATATTTGGATGAAAACTTATTCTTATCCAATTATCGTTAACAATAAAGTTATTGCAGTCGCTACAACTGATTTAGCTGTTGATCAGCCTTAATTTTATAATGCGGATTTTATTTATTTTATTTTTCTTTTCTTCCTTTGTTAAGGCGCAAGAAACTGTTGTGTTTAAAAGCGGGACAGAAGGACACAAGAGTTTCCGTATCCCTGCTATTGTTACTTTGCCAAATGGTGAATTACTTGCTTTTGCTGAAGGGCGTGTAAACAACAGTGCTGATTTTGGTGATATTAATATTGTGATGAAGCGCAGCAATGACAAAGGGAAAACATGGAGTGATTTGATCATGTTAGTGGATCAAACTAGTTTACAAGCTGGTAATCCTGCACCAGTCATCGATTTACATGATTCAGCATATCCCAAAGGGGTTGTCTATTTATTTTACAACACAGGTAACAACCACGAAAATGAAATTAGAAAAGGTAATGGTGTAAGAGAAGTATGGTTTATTCGATCTTTCGATTTGGCGAGAACATGGAGTGAGCCGGTTAACATAACATCCATGGTGCATAAACCTTTTCAGCCGGAATTAAATTCAGTATACAACTTTAAAGAAGATTGGAGGAGTTATGCCAATACACCCGGACATGCAATGCAGTTTCAAAAAGGAAAAGACAAAGGCAGAATTATTATCCCTGCCAATCATTCTGCTGGTCCCCCTCAACCACAGTTTCGTGATTATAGAGCGCATGCTTTTTATTCTGATGATCACGGAAAAACATTTCATTTGAGTCCATCTATTAATATAGAAGGTTCTAATGAGTCCATTGCTACTGAACTTTCAAATAACCGAATGATGATGAGCATTCGCAATCAGCGTGGTGATATCCGCAACAGAATCTTAGCGTATAGCAGCAGTGGTGCCGAGAATTGGGATACTACTTATTTTGATCAGCAACTCATCGATCCTGTTTGTCAGGGTTCTTTGCTCACCATAGGATATAAAAAAGGAAAGGCCATCATTGCATCATCTAATGCAGCTGATCAACGTGAGAGAAATAACCTAACTATTAAGATCAGTTATGATGAAGGTAAGTCTTGGTTGAAGTCGATTGTAGTGGACAAAAATGAAACAGCTAAAAACGACTGGACAGCCTATAGTGATTTAGTCTTGATCAATAAAAAAACTATTGGCATCTTATACGAGAGGAATAATTATGCAGAAATAGTTTTTAAGCCGATAAAGTTATAATTGAATTACAGCTTTTTCTCTTGAACAATATCATTGGCAGGGTGTTATTTAGCCAATGGACAATTCATCTGCGAGACAATTAGATCAAATAGCCATTGATCGCATCATTGAAATGGCTTGGGAGGATAGAACTCCGTTTGAAGCCATAGAAATTCAATTTGGCTTACCCGAAGCGGAAGTCATCAAGCTCATGCGAGGCCAACTGAAGCGCAAGTCTTTTGATTTGTGGCGCAAAAGAGTCAATAGCGGTGTAAGTCAGAAGCACCTCATGAAACGCAGTGCTGAAATCACCCGTTTCAAATGCACCTTGCAACGTCAGATTTCCCTTAACAAAATCAGTAAACGTTAAGCTGATATGTTGTCAACTATCCCGACTGGCTATCCATCCATCATTGCCCAACTCGATCAAATTGATCCTGTTCGTTATGGAAAATCTAGAAATTTCATCAATGGTGCGGTAACGCGTTTATCGCCCTATATTTCACGTGGAGTAATTGATACCCGAACTGTTTTTGATCATTTGGTCAAACGTGGTTTCAGTTATTATCAAGTAGAAAAATTTGTGCAGCAACTTTGCTGGAGAGAATATTTTCAACGTGTGTGGCAGTCGCTTGGTGATGGCATCAACCGAGATATCAAACAACAACAAGAACAAGTGGAGCATCGTGCTTTACCGAAAGTATTGGTTGATGCAAATACAAGCATTGAAGCTATTGATAAAGGGATAGAAGAATTACATGATAGCGGCATGATGCACAACCACATGCGGATGTATACTGCTTTTCTGGCTTGTAATGCAGGAAGAGCCCATTGGTCGGCTCCCGCACAATGGATGTACTATCATTTGCTTGATGGCGATTGGGCCTCCAATGCTTTATCATGGCAATGGGTAGCTGGTTCTTTTTCAAGTAAAAAATACATCGCTAATCAAGAGAACATCAATAACTATACCCGATCAACACAACGAGGTACTTATATTGATCTGAGCTATGAAGCATTAGCAGAACTAGAAATGCCTTCTCTCTGGCAAGATACTGTCGTTCCCAACTTTACTACTTCTTTGCCATCAACAGACCTTCCAGTGCTAGATCCATCCCTTCCACTATTGGTCTACAATTATTATAACCTCTCCCCAACATGGAGAACTGATGTTGATGCTAATCGTGTTTTATTATTGGAGCCTTCTGTTTTTGAACAATATCCAGTCGATCAGAAATGTATCACATTTACAATAGACTTAGCTAAAAATATCAAAGACATTCAAGTGTTTGTCGGTTCTTTCGATGAACTCAAAATAGCTTACAAGGGTTCTGCTATTTATTTTAAAGAACATCCCCTAAATAAACATTACAAAGGATATGTAGATGAGCGCAGTTGGATTGCAGAAGGGGCTCAAGCTACAGGTTCATTTTTTTCTTTTTGGAAAAAAAATGAAAAGGCGATTAGGAAGATGGTGGGTTAGAGGGATGATTGATGTCTATTCATAGTGATATCTACATGCAATAATAATAATTGCATCATCTGTTATGCTGTAAATTAATCTGTGTTCAAGATTTATTCTTCTTGATAACCATCCTGAAAAATTTCCTTTTAAGCGTTCGGGCTTACCGATACCTTCATCAGGGTTTCTAGAAATTTCAATAATCAGCTTATTGATTCTATTCAGCATTTTTCTGTCTGTAGCATGCCAGAACAAATAATCTTTCCAAGCATGTGGAGTAAAACGAATGTCCATCTACGGAAGTAGTTTTTTACTCTTAGCCATCCCCTTTTCGTATTGCTTTAATGACGCTTTTAATCGTTTTGCATTATTGGGATTGCTTAATAAATAAAGTGTTTCTTGAAGTCCTGTGTAATCTTCTTTAGATAGCACTACGACTTCCTCCCCCATTTTTCGGGTGATAAATAGTGGTTGGTGTTCTTCAACAACATTATCAATAAAGGATTTCATGTTCTGCCTGAACTCTGAATAGCTTGTGATTTCCATAAACAAACTTTGAAACACTAAGGTACACAAATCTTTAGAATTGTACAGTATATTGTACAAGTGTTAAAAAGAAAAACACAGCTATACAATGAGAAAATCTTATTTTTAATCGATTAAAATCTCCTTTATGCGGGCCATTATTCTATTGGTATCTTTTTCTTTTTTGTTTGGAAACGTACATGCGCAAATAGCTGCTGGAGTTCGCGATAAGGTATATTCTAAAATTTTAGGTGAACAAAGACAGTTGATGGTCTATGTGCCCAAAGAGGCCAAAGAAAGAAAAAATGCAAGCATGCGCTATCCAGTTTTGTATGTCTTGGACGGCAACACACATTTTCTTTCCGTTGCTGGTATGGTAGACCAGCTTTCTAATCAAGGGGGTAATGCTGTGTTACCTAAGATGATTGTGGTTTGTATTTTAAATACCAATCGTACACGCGATCTTACCCCTTATGCAGTAAAAGCGGGCGGCTTTCTTTCAGCAGAAGTGGCAAAAGAAACTGGAGGTGGTGATCATTTTGCAAAATGCATCAAAGAAGAAATCATTCCTTATATCGCTGAACACTATCCCGTAACAGATTACCGTGCATTAGTTGGGCATAGTTTTGGCGGCATTTTTGCCTTGAATGTTTTGGCCAAGCACAAGGATATGTTCGAAGATTATATCGTAATCGATCCCAGTATCTGGTATGATGAACGCAAATTTGCTAATGGAGTATTAGACAGTCTTGCAAAAGGAGACTACAATGGGAAGTCGCTTTTTGTTGCTATGGCCAATACAAATAATCAGCCTGATACCAATAAAGTGAAATTAATGAAGACAGATTTTTCTGAACATGAAAAGAGTATCATTGATTTTTGTAACAAGGCAAAGACAATCAAGAATTCTGGCATAGCATTTCAACAAGCCTATTATCCAAACGACGATCATAACAGCGTACCTATGATTGCTACTTACGAAGGGCTAAGAACGATTTTCAAACCTTATCGTTTTTCTTTTGATGTCCTTTATGATCCTGAGTTTAATCCACTTACCAGCATCCCAGCCTATTATGAGCAGTTGTCTAAAAAAGTAAAACACACCATGAAGCCAGCTCCTGAATTCCTGGAAACGTGTGATCTATATTATAATATAAGTAAAAATCAGACAAGAAAAGAGGAACTGAGAAGTTTATACAAGCAGCTTTATCCGGAAAAGGCAAAAGCATTTTTAGCTGGAAGTGCAAAATGATCCTGTCCTTTTGATTTAACTTTGTGATGAATTGATTTTTATGGAAGATGTTTTAAAGCATAGTTATTGGGGTAATACAGTTGGTGATTACTTGATTTCTGCTGCATTTATTGTCATTGGTTTTCTGGTATTGAGAGGGATAAAAAACTATGTGTTAACCCGACTAAAAAAATTAGTGAGTAAAACAGAGTCAAACCTCGATGATATTGCATTACAGGTTGTTGAGAAATTTGGAATACCGATACTTAGGGTATTAATTATTTATTGGGCTATTGAATTATTGGTATTGCGCCCGAAGGTAGAAAAGTGGTTAAATATTGCATACGGTATTGTCACGCTTTATTTTGCTGTTTCTTTTTTACTTGCGCTGGTAAGAAGGTTGTTAGAGGCGCAAGTAATGAAGTTGGAAAATGGTGAAACCAAACTGAAGCAGATTGGTGGAATCATGGTAGTGTTGAAGATATTAGTATGGTCGATTGGATTACTAGCTCTTTTTTCAAACCTAGGGTATGATGTTACAACTATATTAACTGGACTAGGCATTGGTGGTATTGCAATTGCATTAGCTGCTCAAAATATATTAGGCGATCTCTTCAACTATTTTGTTATTTTCTTTGATCGACCGTTTGAAGTGGGAGATTTTATAACTGTTGATGATAAAAAAGGAACTGTTGAATATATTGGTATCAAGACAACCCGCATCAGGAGTATCACAGGTGAGCAATTGATTATTTCCAATAGTAACCTGACTAGCTCAAGGATTCATAATTTCAAACGACTTGAAAGCAGACGCGTTGTATTTACTATTGGTGTAGTTTATGGTTTGCCTTTGGAAAAATTAAAAATGATTCCTGAAATCATTAAGCAGATTGTAGAGCAATCAACCCTTGTTAGATTCGATAGGGTTCATTTTCACCGTTATGGAGATTTCAGCTTGGATTATGAAGTCGTTTTTTTTGTCGATACTCCAGAGTATAATACCTACATGGATATACTACAGCAAATCAATTTTGGTATCTACGAAAAATTCGTCTCAGAAAAAATTGATTTTGCTTTCCCAACGCAGACTTTGATTTTTAATAAGCCTGATGCATAAAAAATAAGCAACCTTTAAAGAGATTGCTTATTTAAAATGTACGCTAATTAATTATTTATTGATCGTAGCCGCCTTTACGTTTGGCTTTTACTGGTGCAGGCCATTTTCTGTTATTCAGTCCATTGCCCTTCAAATCAGCTTTTTCATTAGAAGCACGCTCAGGATCTTCGCAAGCCATGTAAACAAGTATCGCTGTTACAATAGCATTGTTGCGCAAATCGTCAAATACAATTTTATCGTAAGTATCTCTATTCGTATGCCAGGTGTAATTAAAATACGACCAGTTCAAGGCCCCCAATGAAAATGCAGGGGCGCCGACTGCCACAAAAGAAGCATGGTCAGATCCACCACCACCGGGCATTCCAGGGAAACTTGTTTTGATGGAATCTTTGAATTCTCCGGGTATTGCACTTAACCATCTACCAATATAATCTTTTGATTGAGCAAAGCCAGATCCATTTAAGTTGATAATTCTTCCTGTGCCATTATCTTGGTTGAACAAAGCTTGAAGATTACTCACTATTTCAGGATGATCTTCAACAAATGCACGGGAACCATTTAGCCCCTGTTCTTCACTTCCCCAATGACCCACTAAAATTGTACGTTTTGGATTGGGATATACTTTTTTAAGGATACGCATCGCTTCCATCATCACCATTGTTCCCGTACCGTTGTCTGTTGCGCCTGTTGCGCCATCCCAAGAGTCGAAGTGAGCAGACATCATTACATATTCATTTGCCTTGTTTGATCCTTTGATTTCGCCGAGGGTATTGAACGTTGGAACTTCACCCAGTTCCTTTGATTGAGCAAGTACACTGATCACAGGTGCTGTGCCTGATTCAGTCAAGCGATATAATAAGCCATAGTCTTCTAGCATTACATCAATGGTTGGAATCTTCTTGGTGTAAGCATTAAAAATTTTATTTACACCAAAACCCTGACTCCAATTGCTACCCACAATACCTGCTGCACCTGCTTTTTCTAAAGCTGTAGCAAGAGTTCTATTATTATAACCTGTTTTGCTGATGCGTTTGCGCCATGCTTCAGTCGCCTCTTTTCTTTCTTGCAACATTTTATCCATCGATGCTTTAGTAGCAAATTCTTTCCAATTGTAATCTGGTCTTCCCGTAGGTTGAGGCATCGCTATCAAAACGAATTTTCCTTTTACATTGGGCAACCATTGTTGAAAAGCAATTGAATCCGCAACATCAGGTATAATTATCGTTTCACCCTTGACAGCTTTTTTGGTAGATGGGGAAAACGCCAACTGTGTCGCTTCTAAAGTTTTTGTCCAAGGGCTGATCATATCAACATGTGTAATACCACGATCCCATCCTCTCCAGGTACCATAGTTTTCTCTTCTTGCTGAGATGCCATATTGTTGGTATTGTGCAATTGCCCAATCACTTGCTTGCATCATTTTGGTGGAACCTACTAAACGAGGGCCGATGCCATCCATTAATTCATGACTCATTCTTTTGAGTTGAGAATTCTCATTGGCTTCTTTTATAATAGCTGCAACAATGGGGTCTTCTTGAGCGAAGGCAAGTTGACAAACAGTTTGAACAGCAAAGACTAAAGTGAAAAGGGCAATTCTATTGCGCATGAAAATTGATTTGAAACTAAAATAAAGAAAAATAATTAAGTAGCGATAGTGCGTATGTCCTGCACAGGGCAATAACCATTAGAAATCAAGTCTTTGGGTAATAAGCGCAATAAGATTTAGGGAAGGATATGCAATCATTAACTCAACCTTTTGACATGAATTTTGTTTAAGAGGCAGAGCAAACAAGCGTAAAATCATGAACAAGAATTTAGCGGCGTTACTGGTAGTTATTTTTTCAATTTTCTTTTCGTTTCAAACCATGTCCCAAGCCACAACAGCCATTGGCGGCGTGGTAGTCAATAAGAACAGTCAGGCTGGGCTTCCAGGTATTTCTATTCAGCTGACACCTGGAGGTAAAAGTGGGGTGAGTGATTCAATTGGAAATTTTAGAATAACTGGAGTTACTCCTGGAACTTATGCTGTAAGTTTTAGTGCCGTTGGTTTTCAAGCCAAGACCATCAGCAACTTGGTGGTGACCAGTGGTAATGAAGTGACTTTGCAAGTGGAAATGGAACCACAGGTTTCACAACTGAATACGATTGTGGTTAGTGGTAGAAAAAATTCTGCTAGAGTAGCAACTATTGAAAGTCCACTAAGCATTCAAAGGTTGACTACTGAAGATATCAAAGCCAACCCCGGTGGTAACTTTGATATTAGTAAAGTGATTCAATCACTTCCTGGAGTAGGTGGTGGTATTGGAGGCGGAAGTTTCAGGAATGATATTATTATAAGAGGGGGTTCACCCAGCGAGAATGTTTTTTATCTCGATGGAATTGAAGTGCCTATCATCAACCACTTCAGTACACAAGGAAGTGGAGGTGGTCCACAAGGAATTCTAAACGTAAGTTTCATTGAGGATGTCCGTTTGAGTACATCAGCTTTTGATGCACGTTATGATAATGCATTGAGTTCAGTATTTCAGTTCAAACAGAAAGCAGGTAATGCCAATCGTTTGCAGGGAAATATTCGCATGAGTGCATCTGAAGTAGCAGCAACTTTTGATGGTCCTTTGAGCAAGAACACTACTTTCCTTGCATCAGCAAGAAGGAGTTATTTGCAATTGTTGTTCCAGGCCATCGACCTACCTATTCGTCCTAATTATTGGGATTTTCAATTCAAGACAACGACTAAGATTGATAAGAAAACAACATTGAGTTTTCTTGGCATAGGTGCGATAGACGAGTTCAGTTTTGCAGCACCAAAAGAGGCTACTCCTGAAAAACTCTACGTGATCAATAGTAGTCCCGCTGTAAATCAAAGCAGCTACACCATAGGTACCAGCTTAAAACGCTTGACCAATAAAGGCTTCGTCAATATTTCTTTAAGTAGAAATTTACTCAACAACAGAGCGGATAAATATTTAGACAATAAAAATCCAGTAGAAGCAGATCGTACTTTTCGTATCAACAGTACCGAGACCGAGAATAAATTTCGATTTGATGTGAACAATACTTATGGAGAGTGGAAGTTGAGTTATGGTGCAACTGCGCAGTTGGTGGAGTTTGATAATACGTTTTTCCAAGTAGTAAAAAATGCGGTAAAAGATGCACAAGGCAATGTGCTACAGCCAGGTATTACTTTGAACAGCACTTCAGCGATTGACTTTTTACGTTATGGAGCATTTGTGCAAGCAGGAAGAAGATTGTTGAATAATAGATTGGGATTGAGTGTAGGCTTAAGAACTGACGCCAATAACCGAGAAAAGGAAAATCAGAATTTGTTGAAGCAGATGAGTCCGCGTCTTAGTTTGAGTTATGCGTTAACCGACAAATGGAATGTAAGTGCGAGTTATGGTCAGTATTATAGATTGCCTTCCTTCACACAAATGGCATTTAGTACAAATATTAATGGACAATCATTTGTCAATCCAGATGATTATATCAAGAGTACACATTGGGTGGCTGGTTTTGAATATTTGCCTTCCTCAACAACACGCTTTACCATTGAAGGGTTTTATAAAAAATACAATAACTATCCTGTCAGTGTAATTGATGGCATTAGTTTAGGAAACAAAGGCACTGAATTTGGTGCCATTGGTAACGAACCTGTTGTACAGAATGGTAAGGGAAGAGTATGGGGTATTGAATTCTTTGCACAGCAGAAACTGACCAGTCGCTTTTTCGGTGTATTCAGTTATACGTTTTACCGCAGTGAGTTCAGTGGATCAAATGGCGTTTATGTGCCTGCGAATTGGGATAATAGGCATTTGATCAGTGCTACGCTTGGTTACAAGTTCAAGCGCAATTGGGAACTAGGATTAAAGTTCAGGTACCAGGGAGATGCTCCATTTACGCCTTATAATTTGGAGCAGAGTCGTTTGAACTATTTGACTTTAGGCACTGGCGTATTTGATTTTAGTCAAGTGAATACTTTGAGATTACCAGCATTTCATTCCGGTGATTTACGTATAGATAAGAAATGGAATTATAGGAAACTTACACTTGATTTGTTTTTAGACATCACCAATTTCTATGCATCTAAGAGCGCCGGAGTTCCGAATTATACCTTTAAGCGCACGGCAGATAATGCAGCGTTTGAATCAACAGACGGGCAGCCAGTGAAATTAGATGGTAGTAATGCTACTCCAGTGTTGTTGCAAAACTTAGATGGGACTTTGTTGCCAACGATTGGGTTTATTATTGAGTTTTAATTTCTTGATTCAACTATAAAA